>Ga0247823_10001608_pt1 | contig 18775 bp, 17 predicted proteins | sample 13C_PalmiticAcid_2_FD_192426 | JGI IMG/M metagenome (GOLD analysis project Ga0247823, IMG submission 192426) | Soil microbial communities from agricultural site in Penn Yan, New York, United States - 13C_PalmiticAcid_Day30 | ecosystem: Environmental > Terrestrial > Soil > Agricultural land... | reverse complement strand
GTTTACGCACGTCGATTGTTTTGGGGCCTATAGCGCCTTCCAGAACAGGGAGTTTCCAGCTTTTGCCGGACTCGTCATCTGTCAGCGTAAATGTTTTACCGGGAACTTCGGCAGCTTTGGCCTCGGGCTTAGACATGTTGGAAACCTTTAAGGTAGGGGTGATTCAAGTAAGAAGAAGTTTAGTCTTGCTGTGCAGCAAGTCAAACTGTGAACCACACTCTATCCCTAAGCGGTTAATATATTATTGAGACGGGCCAGTGTCTCATCTTTTCCCAGAATCACGGCGGCATGGAAAACCGAAGGTGATACGGTTGTCCCGGTCAGTGCCGCACGCAATGGCATGGCGACTTTCCCCAGTTTTCCGCCCTGCAGGTCATTGGCGACCTCTTTACACGCGGATTCAATGGATTCCGGGGTGAAATTCTCAAGTTGGTTGAACTTGTCGGCAAGGATTTTGAGCACTGCCGGGTCCAGATTGGCCTTGGCTTTTTCATCAAAATCCAGCGGCACGGATTTGCAATAAAACGCTCCTTCGTCTGCCATTTGCAGTAGGGTCTTGGCGCGGTTTTTCAGTTCATCCATACCGGCCAGCAAACGCTGGCGGCCCAGATCATCAACTTTCAGGCCTTTCTTTTCGATAAACGGTACGACCAGATCGACGAGGCGCTGATTATCAGCTTCCTTCATGTAATGGGCATTCACGTTCTCGAGTTTGGCAAAATCAAAACGTGCGGGTGAGCGGTGCACGTGATCAAGGTCAAACCATTCGATGGCTTGCGGGGTTGGGATGATTTCATCATCGCCGTGGCTCCATCCCAGACGTAGCAGATAGTTGCGCATCGCTTCGGGCAGGTAACCCATATTCGCGTATTCGGCGACGCCTGTTGCGCCATGACGCTTGGATAATTTTGCGCCATCGGGACCGAGAATAAGCGGCAGGTGTGCGTATTCAGGAATATTCCAATTCATCGCATCGTAAATGATGTTCTGACGGAATGTATTGTTCAGGTGATCGTCACCGCGAATAACGTGTGTCACGCCCATATCATGATCATCAACCACAACAGCCAGCATGTATGTCGGTGTGCCGTCAGAGCGCAGGATGATGAAATCATCGAGCTGTTCGTTATTCACAACAACTTCGCCTTGCACGTGATCTTTTACAACGCTCTCGCCACCAATCGGGGCCTTCACACGAATAACAGGCTTGACGCCTTCGGGGGGTGTGGCCGTGCTATCGCGCCAACGGCGGTCATACATGGCAAGGGAACCTTCGGCCTTTGCCTTTTCGCGCATGGCCTCCAGTTCTTCCGGTGAGCAATAGCAATAGTAAGCTTTGCCTGCCTTCAGCATTTCCAGCGCAACTTCGGCATGGCGGTCGCGGCGTTCGAATTGGGAAAGGATAGGGCCATCCCATGTCAGGCCTAACCATGTCAGGCCTTGTTTGATGGACTCGACGAATTCCGGTGCGTAGCGTGCGCGGTCAGTGTCCTCGATACGGAACTGCATCTGACCTTTGTGGTGCTGCGCGAACAGCCAGTTATACAGCGCTGTACGGGCTGTGCCGATGTGCATCAGGCCAGTAGGGGACGGTGGAATTCGTGTAATTACGCTCATTTTTAAGCCCTTGTTTTACCCTTGTATTGGATGGCGGAGAGTGTAAGGTTTTTCAGAATAAACGCAACAGGGAGCTTGCAGCCGGAATGGCCCGGGAAGGGGAAATTCAGGAATTTATAGGCATTCGTGCTAGTCAGGACAATGACTGGCAAGGCCGCGCCATGGCTGTTTTGGCAGCGCAAAAAGACCGCCTGTTCCTGTTTTCGCCGGTTTGTATGGGGGTCGGCGTTTGTACCTATTTTGGCCTGCGTTCTGAACCATCATGGATCTTGGTGTTGTTGCCTTTGTTCGTGTTGGGGGCTGCTGTTGCGGCGTTGTGGTCACGCCGCCTGAACAGTCTGCCTTTTTATTTTTCATTCCTGTTTGTGATGGCTTTGTTTCTGGTCAGCGGTGGTGTCGTACTTTCAAAGCTGCGTACCGATATGGCCGCTACGCCCATTTTAAAAGAAACAATCCGGTTTGCGGATGTGCAGGGACGGGTTGCGAGTATCGAGTTTCTGGAAGAAGGAGAAGGCTTACGCCTGATCCTGAGGGACCTTGTGATTGAAGAGTTAGAACGGGAAGATACGCCCTACAGTATTCGTCTGAAAGTTCGTAAGGCGGATGGTGTTAATCCCGGCGATCATATTTCTGTACTGGCAGAATTAAAGCCGCCATCTGCGCCCGTGGCTCCGGGTGCTTTTGATTTTCAGCGCTTTGCGTATTTCAAGCAGATTGGTGCTTTTGGGTTTTCTTACAAGGATCCTGTCGTTATTAAGCCTGCCGAGGGCACATTCTCACTCTGGCTTGAGCATTTGCGTCAAAAGGTGGGTGCGCGGATTATTGCAGCCATGCCTGCACGAGAGGCGGGGATTGCCAACGCGCTGATGACAGGTGAGCGCGCTGCGATTTCCGAGCAGGATAATCAGGAAATGCGCGATTCAGGCATAGTGCACATCATTTCCATTTCGGGTCTGCATATTAGCATGATTGCTGGTGTAGTGTTTTTCACTGTTCGTTTTTTGATGGCATTATTCCCGACCTTTGCGGTCTATCACCCGATTAAGAAATATGCGGCGGTCATCGCGTTGCTGGTGACCGTGCTTTACATGTTTATGGTTGGCGGTACTGTGCCGACTGTGCGTTCCGTTATTATGACGGGGATCATCCTATTGGCGATTATGCTGGATCGTATTCCCTTGTCGTTACGCGTTGTGGCTATTGCCGCCATGCTGATTATTGTGCTGGCGCCGGATGCTGTAATGGGTGCCAGCTTCCAGATGTCATTTATGGCTGTGATGGGGCTGGTTGCGTTCTATGAGGCCACACGGAATTATTGGGTCGATATCTACAGAAATTCAGGTTGGTTTAAACGCGGGCTGATTTATCTGACAGGTGTCTGTATCACAACAGTCATTGCGAGTATCGCGACGGCTCCTTTCAGTATTTATCACTTCCAGCAGTTCGCGAATTACGGGTTGCTCGGTAACCTGTTGGCGGTCCCACTGACATCTTTCATTGTAATGCCGGCGATCTTGTTGGCGTATGTGCTGATGCCGTTTGGCTTAGAGGGGCCTGTGCTATGGGTTGCTGGGCAGGGTTTAAGCGGTATGTTGTGGGTGTCGCATACAGTCTCTCATTTGCCACATGCGGTCTGGAATCCTCCAGCATGGCCCATGAGCGCACTAGCAGCATTTGCGTTGGCGGGTATTTTGACCTGCCTTTTGCAAGTGTGGGGCAAGGTTGTTGCCGCAGTACCGTTATTGTGGGGTTTGATCTTTATCCTGATAACGCCCAGTCCCGATATTCTGGTGAGTGACTCAGGTAAACTGATGGCGGTGCGTACGACGGATGATCATGTGTATGTGTCGTCAAGACGTTCAGACAAGTTTGTGGCCGAGGCGTGGGTGCGCTTGTTAGGGCACGGCATGGAAAAGCCAGAGGTTTTCCGCGAAGGCCCATTCCTGTGTGATGAATTTGGATGTCGTTATGAAACGGGTGGTCGCAAGGTGTCTTTTGTTTTCCACGCCGGCGGTCAGGCCGATGATTGTGAGTGGGCGGATATTATCGTTGCCGATGATCCTGTGCGTCTGAAAGATTGCAAATCCAGTATTGTGATTGATCGCTTTGATCTTTGGCGCGAGGGCGCGCATGCTGTGTGGTCTGATGATTTGCGCGTGCAGTCCGTGGCAGATGTGCGGGGACAGCGTCCATGGACCATCAGTAACGCCCGTTAGGGGTGTTTGCGTTGTTGGGAGAAAAATTCCCACAGTGCATCGGTGGCATCATGTCCCAGATAGCTGGAACCATCATCGAATTCACTGTAAACGGCTTTGGAACTGCCCGGCCAGTTGTGAGCGCCATTTTTAATCACCTGTAGTGCGACCACAGTCTGGTTTTTACAAACCTTGCTGGTGTATGTCGTGATACGCCCCTTAGTAGAGGCATCTTCATCTGCTGCGCAACCATTTTTCTCACGCCAAAAATTGTAAGCTGACTGGGTCGGCAAGAATTTTGTGTCTGGCTTCACGTAGGGTTTCATAAGGCTGCTGCGGGTTTCACCGCCCTCGAAAGGCACGGTTTTATCAATCTGACCATGAATGATCATTGTGGATACGGGTACGGAAGGTATGGGTTGGCTTGCGAACATGCCGCCTTCGACTACGCCAATCGCTGTAACCTTGGTGGCAAGCTCGGCACCCAACCGGTGTGCGAGCATGCCGCCATTTGACATTCCGGCAATGTATACGCGTTTGGGATCGGCACCTTGGAATTTCACCATATTGTCGATCAGGCTGCTGATGAATAGAACGTCTTCGGCGTTATCGGTCATGGCGACATCGCAACAGTCCCCAGCATTCCATGTCAGGCGGCGCTCAGCATTTTTGCCAGTGCCATCCGGGTAAACAACGATAAATCCGTTTTTGTCAGCCTTGGCACTGAAGCGTGAGGCCCGGGCGATTTGTTCGCCTGTACTGCGGCCGCCATGCAGAACGATGACAAGCGGAAGTCCATTCTTGAGATTGACGGGCATGGGTACAGGCTGGTGGATTTGGTATGTCCGCTCCACGTCATTGATGATCATTTTTCTTTCCTGATGCTGCGACAGATCAGCATGGGCGGGTTGTGCCCATACCAGCATGAGAAAGAGGGCTGTAATCAGGCGGATCATTAATGGTATGTGCGCATTAGGCTGACGAGGCGGCCTTGCACTTTCACACGTTCCGGTTCCAGTACACGCGGTTCATAATCATCGTTCTCGGGTTCGAGGATGATTTTGTTGCCCGAACGACGGATGCGTTTGAGTGTAGCTTCGTGATCATCGACCAGTGCCACAACGATAGTGCCATTTTCAGCGGTATCGCATTTTTGGATGATGACAGTGTCGCCATCATTGATGCCGGCATTGATCATCGAGTCACCTGCAATGGTCAGCGCGTAATGTTCGCCACGGCCCAGCATCGAAGGTGGAATTTCAATAGAGGCAGTTTCATCGCGCAGGGCCTCAATCGGCGTACCAGCAGCGATTTTGCCGTAAAGGGGAATAACTTCGGCCATGACGCCATCGTTGGCCATTTCCTGCACAGCGCGAATATTACGGCTGACGGAAGCGGCGGTTGTTGTGTCATTAGCGGCAGGGGCGTAACCTTCGGGCAGTTTACGGACTTCGAGGGCGCGGGCGCGGTGCGGCAGGCGCTCCAGATATCCACGTTCAACGAGGGCGCTGATCAGGCGGTGAATGCCGGATTTGGATTTGAGGCCCAGGGCCTCTTTCATTTCCTCGAACGAGGGGGCTACATCACCCTGCTGCATACGCTCGTGTATGAATAGCAACAGGTCTTTCTGTTTCCTGGTCAGCATTTAAGGGCATTCTCCTGCTAGATTTTGGGCTGTTGTGCCTGATTTGTTCTTATTCTAGCTTGATTCTACGTGAATTTCCACTGTTTGTTCACATTTGTTCTTGAAATGTATTATGAAATACCGAGAAGGGTGCGTGTGGCAGCCGTTACATCTGGCTGGCGCATGAGGCTTTCACCCACCAAAAATGCCGGGAAACCGGCGTTTTGCAGGCGTTTCAGATCGTCATGCCCATGTATGCCGCTTTCGGCAACACGCAATGTGTGGGGCGGCATGGCAGAAGCGATATCGAGTGCGGTGTTCAGATCAACCTTCAAGGTTTTCAGGTTGCGGCTGTTTACGCCCACCATTTGCGGATCAAGTTTCATGGCGCGGTCGAGTTCATCACGGTCGTGCACTTCGAACAGGACATCGAGTTGCAGTGATGTCGCCAGATCATAGAGTTCCTTGATCAACCCATCATCCAGTGCGGCCATGATGATGAGCATGCAATCGGCACCCATCGCGCGTGTTTCATAAACCTGATACGGATCGACGATGAAATCTTTGCGCAGAACGGGGAGGTCGCAGACGGCCCGTCCCTCGAGCAGATGTTCAGTTTTGCCCTGAAAGTAAGGTTCATCAGTCAGGATGGATAGACAGGCTGCGCCACCAGCTTTGTAAGCTTTGGCCAGTTCTGCAGGATTGAAATCTTCGCGAATGATTCCAACGCTGGGTGATGCTTTTTTGATTTCGGCAATAAGTGCTGGCAGGCCTGCTGCTTCTTTGGCGCGCAATGATTTGATAAAACCGCGCAAGGGTGATGCTGCTTTTACCTGCTGTTCAAGATCAGCTTGCGCCACCTTTGCTTTGCAGGAGGCTACGTGAACGCGTTTGTCATCGCAAATTTTTTGCAGGACGCTCATGCGGCTCTCGTGAATTCTATGTAATCGGTCAGGATCTTTTTTGCTTTGCCGCTATCAATGGCTTCGGCGGCCATGTGTTGCGCCTTTAGCGGATCCACGGTTTTATCAGCGATCAGAAGGGCAGCGGCAGAATTTGCCAGCACGATATTGCGATAGGCGAAGACTTCACCATCAAGCAGTTTCTTGAGTGCTTCAGCATTGTATTTGGCATCGCCGCCCATCAGTGATGGCGTTGATGAATAATCGAGACCAAAATACTGCGGCATGATGTTTTCAACATCGACCTTTTGATGTTCAAGCTTGGCCACACGTGTCTTGCCGGTAACGGTGATTTCATCGAGGCCATCCTGACCATGAACAACCCATGCTTTTTCAGTGCCGAGGCGATTAAGCGTGTCGGCCATAGGCTTTAGCCATTTCTCATCAAATACGCCGATGAGCTGGCGTTTGGTGCCTGCGGGATTAGACAATGGTCCAAGCAGGTTAAAGATGGTGCGGAAGCCGAGTTTCTTACGAATGGGCACAACGTGCTTCATCGCGCTGTGATGACGCGGTGCCATCAGGAAAGCGAAGTTGTAACGTGCCAGTGCTTCTTCAATTGTTTCGTGATCTATATCAAGATTTACGCCCAGTGCCTCAAGCACATCGGCGGCACCTGATTTAGAACTGGCGGCGCGGTTACCGTGTTTGGCAACGGGAACGCCGCATGCAGCAACCACGAGCGCAACGGCTGTAGAGATATTAAATGTGCCGCTGCCGTCACCGCCTGTGCCACAGCAATCAATCGCACCCGGTGGTGCTTTGATCGTTGATGCTTTGTCACGCATGACGCGGGCGGCACCGGTGATTTCATCAACGGTCTCACCCTTCTTCATCAGGTATGTCAAGAAGGCGGCGATTTCTTCTTCGGTGGCTGCGCCATCCATGATCGTTGTCATGGCCGCTATCATTTCCTGTTCGCTCAGGTTTTCACCAATGCGCAGTTTGTCGAGTGATAGCGTGGTCATTGTGTCATCTTCACGAAGTTGCGCATCAGGTCGTGACCGTGCGCGGTGGCAATGCTTTCCGGATGGAATTGCACGCTATGGAGTGGCTTGGTTTTGTGCATCAGGCCCATGATCTGGCCGTCGGCAGTTTCGGCTGTGATCTCGAGTGTATCGGGTAAAGTGGCGCGCTCAACGATCAGGGAGTGATAACGGGTGACCGGGTAAGGGCTTGGCAGACCTGCGAAGACGCTTTTATTGGTATGCGTAATATCGGAAATCTTGCCATGCATGGGCTGCGGCGCACGAACGACCTTGCCGCCGAAGGCTTGACCCATGGCTTGCAGGCCGAGGCAGACGCCAAACAGCGGCACGTCATGATCGGCGGCGGCCTGTATAAGGCGCAGGCAAATACCTGCATGATCAGGGTCGCTGGGACCCGGAGAAATCACAATACCAGAAGGCTTTAGCGCCAGAACTTCATCCACACTAAGAGCATCGTTACGGTGTACCTGTGTTTCCGCACCCAGATCACCCAGATACTGGACGAGGTTGAAAGTAAAACTGTCGTAATTGTCGATCAGGATCAGCATGCCCTTTATATGAACGAGCGTGGATAACATGGCAAGGGAGATTTACCCGGACTATGGCAAAGGGCTATGCTGGGGCTCATGAAAGACAAAAAGACACCCTTTATCCTGCGTCCCGCTATCGTGGGCTTGTTTCTGGTAGCCGCTTTGGCGGTTTGTGCGTTGGCATACCGTGCCAGCGAACGGGCAGAGGTTGCGGCCGAAAGCGCCGCCCATGATTCCGACATGGCGCGCCTGCAGGAAAGTCGTGCGTATTACGAGGGCAAGATTTCGCAAGCGCCGCCGCAGATTGAGACGGGTGCTGTTGAGCTGCCGCCAATGCCGGAAGTACCTGCTGAAATTCAAACAACACCTAAAGAGCTGGTCGTTCCTGAATATACCGAAATGGTGCCGCCCGCCGAACCGGACTGGCAGAAGAATGCTGTTCCTTATCAACCTAACGGCAGCAAGCCCAAGATCGTTGTGATCATTGATGATATGGGCATGGACCGCAAACACACCAAAGAAGCCATGACGCTGAAGGCACCTGTGACCTTTGCGTGGTTGCCGTATGCCACGAATATTCAGCCGTTGGTTGATGAAGCCAAAGCGGCAGGGCATGAGTCTATCGTTCATGTGCCGATGGAGCCGGAAAGTACCAGCATTGATCCGGGGCCAACAGTTTTGAAGACAACCATGACACCAGAGCAGCTTAAGGCGATGGTGGATACTAATTTCTCTGCGTTCACTGGCTATGTCGGTTTTAACAACCACATGGGCAGCAAGATGACGCAGGATGCGGATGCTATGCAGCAGGTTATGGCTGAGGCAGCAAAGCGTGGTATTTTGTTCGTGGATTCGCGTACAGCGCCAAATTCAGTGGCTGATCAGACAGCGGCAGCCATGGGCGTCCCGCATGCGGTGCGGGATGTATTTCTTGATCATTTCGAAGACATCAACAGTGTCCGTGCGGCGCTGGAGAAGATGGAAGTAAAAGCCCGCCAGCAAGGTTATGCGATTGGTATCGGCCATCCGAAGGCCAATACGTTGGCCGCTTTGAAAGAGTGGATTCCCACACTGGAAGCAAAAGGTTTTGAACTGGCGCCTGTGAGTGCTGTGGTTAGGACGTCTGAGCCTGCGGCGGGTGAGGCCAAGGTTCGTGTTTCCGTGGCGGCGATTAGCTCGCCTTTTGTCGTAGGGCCTCTTCAGCCGCCTGTATCAGCGCGCGCGCCTTATTAACCGTTTCCTGATATTCGCTTTCAGGGTCGCTGTCGGCAACAACGCCAGCACCAGCCTGCACGTATAGTTTGCCGTCTTTCACGAGGCCTGTGCGCAGGGTGATACATGTATCAACGTTGCCATTGCCATCAAAATAGCCCACGCAGCCGCCGTAGAAGGAACGCTTCTCTGGCTCCAGTTCATCAATGATTTCCATCGCACGGATTTTCGGGGCGCCGCTGACGGTGCCTGCCGGGAAGCCCGCGAACAAGGCATCCAACGGATTAACGTCTGGGCGGATGGCGCCCGTAACGTTAGAAACGATGTGCATGACGTGGGAATAGTTTTCGATCACGAATTGTTCCGTGACTTTTACGCTGCCGATTTGTGAGACGCGGCCCACGTCATTGCGGCCCAGATCCAGCAGCATCAAATGTTCTGAACGCTCCTTCGGGTCGGATAACAGGTCTTGCGCCAGTGCTTTGTCTTCGATGGCGTCAGCGCCGCGCTTGCGTGTTCCGGCAATCGGACGGATGGTCACTTGGCCTTCGCGCACACGAACGAGAATTTCAGGGCTGGAACCCACGAGAGAGAAGTCCGGTGTTTGTACATGGAACAGGAACGGCGAAGGGTTCAGGCGACGCAGTGAGCGGTAAAGTTCAATGGAAGGTAGGTCGAATGGAACATTAAAGCGTTGTGACGGCACCACCTGAAAGATATCGCCAGCGCGGATATATTCCTTGGCTATTTCAACGGCTTCCTTGTACTGGCCCTGTGTCATGTTGGATGATATGGACAATGGTGTTGAAAGCTTCGATTTTTCCAAGGACTCGACTGCGGGCGTGCGCAGGGTTTCGATCACGCCGTCAATGCGTGCCAAAGCTTCGTTATAGATTTCTTCTGCCGGTATGGATGTATTATCGGCTGTTACCCGCACAGGTGTGGCGATGCACGCCATCTGTTTTACGTTGTCGAAAATTACCATGACTGTTGGACGGATCATGATGGCTTGCGGAATATTGAGCGGGTCCGGGTTCTGGTTGGGCAGATCCTCGACCAGATTGACCATGCTGTAGCCGAAATAGCCAAACAGACCGGAAGCAGCCATGGGCGGTACATCGCCTGTGACATCCAGTTTTGAACCGGCAATCAGTTGCTTGAAATGTTCAATAGTGGATTCGGAAACACGTTCCCATGTTTCGCTATCCAGGCTCACTTCCGGGACGCCATTCTGGCAGCGCCAGAATAGATCAGGATAGAGACCAATTGCAGAGTAGCGCCCCAAGACAGCGCCACCTTCGACGGACTCCAGCAGAACACCATAAGGCTGATCTTTGGCCAGTTTTAGATAAGCCGCTACAGGCGTGTGAAGATCGGCAGGCACCCAGCGCCATACTAATTGAGACAAGCCTTGATCAAAGTGGGTCTGAAAGGTTTGTGTTGCGCTGGGTTTTTCAGTCATTACTGAGTCTGTTGCTCGCCAGGTGTTTCATAAAGACGCGCCAGAACGTTCTGGTTGATCTTGACGCCGTACTTGTCCTGAAGGGACTTGAAGTAGACAGCAAGAACTTCGTTCTGTGCGTTTTGCTTGGCCGCTGTGCGGATGGCATCCAGATCAGCTTTTGTCGCCTTGTCTGGGTCCGGCATCTTTACGTCTGTCACAGTGGCCAGGACGTAAGATTGCTTACCAGGCAGCAACTGATAGGTGCCTTTGTCATTTTCAAACAGCAGTTTTTTTAGTGGATCGGTCAGTGGTGCCTCTACAGGTTTGGCGTTGTCCACGGTAAGTGTTTTCACGGTGCCGCCTGTTTCACGGGCGATGTCATCCAGTGACTTGCCTGCTTGTGCAGCTTGCAGGGCTTCTGTGGCCTGACGGCGTGTGATGACGTCTTGCTGGTCAGCAATCCATATTTTAGCCAGATCAGCTTTCACGCTATCAAAATCCTTGTAGGTTTTCGGCGTTACGGTTCCCATCTGGACAATCGCGTATGTACCATCAGGCAATTCCTGAACGGATGATGTTTCACCGGATTCAAGGCTGAATGCGGTTTCGAGAATGTCCTGACGGGATTTTGCAAAATCGCCAAGGCCTTCTTTGTTGTCAGCGGTCGATCCGTCCTGACGGACAGGGCCAACTTTTTTCAGCACAAGGTGGAAATCCTGTGCCACTTTGTCGAGGGTTTCGCCGGAGGCCAGCGCGTCGTCCACCTGATTGGATGTGTCAACAATCTGGTTGGCAGCTTTCTCTTCGATCAGTTCTTTTTTGATCGCTTCTTTCACGCTGTCAAATGACTTCACCTTTGGTGCGATTGTGTCTTTCATAACTAATACGTGCCAGCCTAGTGGTGTTTCAACGGGTTCGCTGACTTCGTCCTTTTTCAGAGCGAAAGCGGCGTCAGCAATTTCCTGCGTCAGGCCTGCTTCTTCAAAGGCTTCTTCACCGACGTAAGCTTTGCCTGACGCTTCTTTCAGCGACTTGCCAGCTTTTACCTGATCGTAGGCTTCCTGCGCTTCGCCTTGGGAAGTGAAGAGGGCCTGTTGCAGGACGCGCTTTTCTTTGTCTGTGTATTCGTCGATACGTTCATCATAAAGCTGTTTGATGGCTTCGTCGGATACATCCATACCTTTGCGGGCCGCTTCTTCTGTCAGCAGTGCTACGGTAAATACGCGTGTCTCAGGAATAGCGTATTTTTCCTGACCGGATTGGTAGAAAGGTTTCAGTACTTCATCAGTTGGTTGCTCAACACCTTTGGCTTTTGTGCTGTCGAGTGTCAGTGCCTTGACGGTGCGAACTTCATGTTTCTGCTGGTATAGAGCTTTCACTTCGGCATCCGATACAACACTGCCAGCGCCTTGGAGGCTGCCGCGCATCATCAGGCCGTTCAGTTCACCACGCAGCATTGCGACGAATTCACCTTCGCTGAGGTTTTGTGACATCAGGATACGGTTAAACGCATCACGTGTTGTCATGCCGTCTTTGGCGTATGGTGCGACGAGGGCTGCAATACGTTCTGCGATGACTGTGTCATTGATTAGAATGCCTTGATCAATCGCGGCTTTTTGCATCAGCACGCTGGAAACCTGATTGCCCAGATACTGGTTCACCAGACCGAGTTTGTAGGCCATGTTCATATCCATCATGCCTTGCTGGCTGATGGCGCGACGAACGGTGCGGTCAAACTGCGCGGCGTCGATTTTTTGTCCGGCAACAGTGGCTACAACATTGCCCTGTGTCCCGCCATTACGGAAGAAGCCGCCCACGTCCATAAGTGCCATACCGGCAACAGCCAGCAGCAGGAAGGAAAAGACGATGAACTTGACGATTTTGGAACCGGCGCCTACGCGCATGGCATTCAGCATTTTTGACCTCATTAATAAAGATGTCGCGACTATAAAGACCTGAAAACTCTGGAGCAACAGAGGATTGCAATGTTTTCCACTTCGGGGTAATAAAGCGGCCATGACAAAATCCTTGAAAAAACTGATCGCCGGAAACTGGAAGATGAACGGAAACAGCGCTGCCGCGCTGGCACTGGTTCAGTCCTTGTCAGAGGGTGTGGCTGCTGAGCCGGCCTTGCTGGGCAAGAACGATTTCGTCGTAGCGCCCCCTTATGTTCATCTGGCAATGGTGAAGGCAGCTTTGGCAGACGGCCCGATTGGTCTTTCAGCTCAGGATTGCGCCCTAACACAAGATGGCGCCTACACAGGGGATATCTCTGTGGGTATGCTGGTTGATATTGGCTGTAATTATGTAATATTAGGTCACTCCGAGCGCCGCCAGTATCATGGCGAAACAGATGGTCAGGTAGCGGCCAAAGCCTCTCTTTGTTATGAAAAAAACTTGACAGCGATCATCTGTGTGGGCGAAACAGAGGTGCAGCGCGCCGAAGGCCGCCATGAACAGGTCGTGGGCGAGCAATTGTCCAAAGCTATTCCGGCGGGTGCCACGGCTGTAAATACGGTTATTGCCTATGAGCCTGTCTGGGCGATTGGCACCGGGAAAACCGCCACACCGGAAGACGTAAAAGCCATGCACAGCTTTATCAGGGAACGCCTGAAGGAACAGCTTGCGGATGGCGGAAATATGCGTATTCTGTACGGCGGTTCCGTCAAGCCCGACAATGCAGAAGCCCTGATGTCGACTGAAAATGTCGATGGTGCGCTTGTGGGCGGCGCGAGCCTGAAAGCGGACCAATTTCTGGCCATTGCCAGAGCGGTAAAATAGATTAAGTAGTCCGTGTTGCGGACGTAAATTTTAGTGAGTTTAAAATGATCCAGGTTGTACTCGTCATCCATCTGATTTTGGCCGCATCAATTATCGGCCTTGTTCTGATCCAGCGCTCTGAAGGTGGTGGTCTTGGTATTGGTGGCGGTGGCCTCGGTGGTTTGGCATCACCTCAATCAGCAGCCAGCGTTTTGACCCGTGCAACGGGCATTGCTGCAGCTCTGTTCTTTGTGACCAGCATGACACTTGCTGTTATGTCCGAAGGCCGTGGCACAGGCGGCAGCATTGTTGACCATCTGGATAAAGTTTCCATTTCCCAAGAAGCACCTAAAGAAGAAGCAAAAGATGCGAAGGAGCCAGCGGCTAAAGAAAAAGCTGCTGAGAAAGCTCCTTCAGTTCCTGTTGCGGAGTAGTTAGGCGGAGTAAATAAAAGTAATGACTAGGTTTGTATTCATCACGGGCGGCGTGGTCTCTTCTTTAGGGAAAGGCCTCGCGTCCGCGGCCCTCGGTGCTTTGCTTCAGGCGAGGGGATATACGACCCGCCTCTGCAAAATGGATCCTTACCTGAACGTTGATCCGGGCACCATGAGCCCGTTCCAGCACGGCGAAGTGTTCGTGACCGATGATGGTGCTGAAACTGACCTTGATCTGGGTCACTATGAACGTTTCACAGGTCGTTCTGCGCAAAAGAGTGACAACATCACTACAGGCCGTATCTACATGAACGTCCTGCAGCGTGAACGCCGTGGCGACTATCTGGGTGCGACCGTACAGGTTATTCCGCACATCACAGACGAAATTAAGAACTTCATCCGCGAGAAAGACGGCTCGGCCGATTTCGTGCTAGTTGAAGTGGGTGGCACCGTTGGTGACATCGAAGGTCTGCCATTCTTAGAGGCCATCCGTCAGTTCGGTAACGAAATGGGCGATGAGCGTTCTCTGTTCATACACGTAACGCTGCTGCCATACATTCCGGCGGCTGGTGAGCTGAAAACAAAGCCGACACAGCACTCTGTGAAAGAGCTGATGAGCGTTGGTATTCGCCCGCGCATCCTGCTGTGCCGTTCTGACCGCCCGATTGAGCAGGAAGAACTACGCAAGATCGGTCTGTTCTGCAATATCGATGAGAAGAAGGTTATTCCGGCGCTCGACGTTTCTACTATTTATGAAGTGCCGTTGACCTATCACCGCGAAGGTTTGGATGTGCAGGTTCTTGATTGCTTCGGCATCAAAGAGCCGAAGCGCCCTGATCTGAAAATCTGGAACGATATCGTTCACCGCGTGAAAGAGCCGGAAGGTACTGTTGATATCGCGGTTGTTGGTAAATACACCAACCTGACCGATAGCTATAAGTCACTGAACGAAGCGCTGGTTCACGGTGGCATCGCCAATAACGTGAAGGTAAATCTGCGTTTCATTGAATCGACAACATTCGAACAAGAAAATCCTGCTGATTACCTGCATAACATCCATGGCATCCTAGTGCCGGGTGGCTTCGGTGAGCGCGGTGCGCTTGGTAAGATCAAGGCGGCAGAGTTCGCACGTGAACGCAAAGTGCCGTATTTCGGCATCTGCTTCGGCATGCAGCTGGCTGTTGTAGAAGCGGCGCGCAACCTGTTGGGTCTTGAAGGCGCAAGCTCCACCGAGTTTGGTGCATGCAAAGATCCTATCGTGGGCCTGATGACCGAATGGGTTAAGGGTAACGAGAAGGAAGAGCGTAAAGCTGATGGCGACATGGGCGGTACAATGCGTCTGGGTGCTTATACGGCTACTCTGAAAAAGGGCAGCAAGGTTGCCAATATCTATGGTTCTACAGAAATCAGCGAACGTCATCGTCATCGCTATGAAGTAAACACCAATTACAAAGACCGTCTGGAACAGCATGGTCTGCGTTTCTCTGGCATGTCACCGGATGGCATTCTGCCTGAGATCGTCGAGTACGAAGATCACCCATGGTTTATCGGCGTTCAATTCCATCCGGAACTGAAATCCAAGCCGTTTGATCCGCATCCGCTGTTTGTCAGCTTTATTGATGCGGCTATCAATCAGAGCCGTATGGTTTAATCTCGATTTTCCCATAAAAGGGGCTTCAATTTTGCCACTTTCATCCCTATATTATGGGGCATGAAAACGATATCGCTCGGCAAAGTACAGATTGCCAATAATCTTCCCTTTACGTTGCTCGCAGGTCCCTGCGTTCTTGAAAGTCGTGACCACGCTTTCATGATGTGTAATGCCCTGAAAGAGATCACGACCAAGCTCGGGATTCCGTTTATCTACAAAACGTCCTTCGATAAGGCCAACCGTACGTCTGTAAAGGCGGAGCGTGGCATGGGTATCGATGCGGCGATGAAGATTTTTCAGGATATCAAAAAAGAATTCGATGTTCCGGTCGTGACTGATGTTCATGCGCCTGAACAATGCGCCATCGTGGCCGAGGCTGTGGATGTATTGCAGATCCCTGCATTCCTGTGCCGCCAGACAGATTTGTTGCTGGCCGCTGGTAAAACCGGCAAGGCGATCAATGTGAAGAAGGGACAGTTTCTGGCCCCTTGGGACATGAAGAATGTTGTCGAGAAGATCGCCAGCACCGGCAATGATAATATCATGCTTTGTGAGCGTGGTGTGACATTTGGTTACAACACGCTGGTGAATGATATGCGTGCGCTGCCAATTATGGCAGAAACGGGATACCCGGTCGTGTTCGATGCGACACACTCTGTGCAGTCACCGGGCGGTAAGGGGAATGCGACAGGTGGTGACCGTAAGATGGTGCCGCCGCTTTCACGCGCTGCTGTGGCGATTGGTGTTGCGGCTGTGTTCATGGAATCTCACCAAGACCCTGATAACGCGCCGTCTGATGGCCCCAATATGGTGAAACTCAACGATATGGAATCGGTTCTGCGCACCATGGTGCAGATTGATGAAATCGCAAAGAATGTCTGAGAAGGTTATATTCCTTGATTTTGATGGCCCGCTGTCTAATCCGCGGGTCATTCTTTATGCAGGGAATGATAACGCCATTGATCCTGTGGCCTTGGGGGCACTGAATAACCTGTGCGAGGCGACCGGGGTCAAGATTGTTTGTTCCAGTACACGCACGCTGGCGGGGCATGCCGAGAATTTTGAAGAAACCAAAAGGCTTTTGCAGGAAGCCGGGCTTGACCTTAAGCATCTGCACGAGGACTGGTCTTGTTTCTATAGTGATAAGACAACACGTGAAGAGCACATTAGAAAGTGGCTGCATCATCATCCGGAAGTGACCCATTATGCCATCATTGATGATGAGAAGATCAAGTTGCGTAAACATCTGGTGCGCGTGACGGAAATGGATGGTCTACAGGTTCAGCATTTCGAGAAGCTGGCCAAGATACTGGATTTCAACATTATCGATGTTTTCAACCATGCGCGTAATAAATGGTATCAGAATAAATTAGGCCGTAGGGCAGAGGCGGGATTAACACCATGACCGTCACAAAGGTTCTTATCCTTGATTTTGATGTTCCGGCGACAAACCGCTTGTCAGCTTTGGCGACCGGTTCACCGTTTGAACTTGATCCGCTGGTAATCCGCATCCTGAATAACATCTGCAAGGCATCGGGTGCCAAGATCGTATGCAGCAGCAACCGTGCCGGGTTGGACCGCAAGGATGACGTCATGGCTTTGCTGACAAAGGCGGGGCTGGATGTTGAGAATTTGCACGAGGACTGGAGTAGTAGTTACGAAAGCACTTATAAGCCCGTGGGAAAAACATCCGAAGAAGTGCGTACCGGGAATAATCAGCGCTGGCTTGCTGAACATCCGGAGGTTACAAGTTATGTGGCTATTGACGATTTGCTGCTGGATATGCCAAATCTCGTCCACGTAAAAGATCAGAATAACGGTCTGCTGTTCGAGGACTTTCAGAAAATCTGTGCCTTGCTGTCAGTTGACCTGAATGATGTTGTACTGGCTGCCAATCCCGGCGCCCGTGCCCGTATAAAGTTTCCGCCTTTTAACCCATAATAGGAGAAGAAATATGTCCGCCATTATTGATATTGTTGCCCGCGAAATTCTGGATAGCCGTGGCAACCCGACTGTTGAAGTCGATGTTGTGCTGGAAACAGGTGCTCATGGTCGTGCGGCTGTGCCGTCAGGTGCATCCACAGGGGCGCACGAAGCGGTTGAGCTGCGTGATAACGACAAGAAGCGTTACGGCGGTAAAGGCGTTCTGAAAGCTGTTGAGGCTGTAAATAATGATATCTTTGAACTGCTGAATGGTCAGGATGCTGAAGAGCAAATCCATATCGATCAACTGATGATCGAACTGGACGGCACGCCAAACAAAGCCAAGCTGGGCGCGAACGCTATTCTGGGTGTTTCTCTGGCGGTTGCTAAAGCTATGGCGGATGAACTGGATGTGCCGCTGTACCGTTACCTCGGCGGTACGTTCTCACACCTGTTGCCAACACCAATGATGAACATCATTAACGGTGGTGCGCATGCTGATAACCCGATCGACTTTCAGGAATTCATGATTCTGCCGGTTGGTGCGCCAACATTCGCAGAAGCCATTCGTTGTGGTTCCGAAGTATTTCATGCGCTGAAGAAAGAACTGTCAGCAGCGGGCCTGAACACCAATGTGGGTGACGAGGGTGGTTTTGCCCCGGCTGTGAAGTCCACAACAGATGCGCTTGATTACATTATGAAGGCCATCGAAGCCGCTGGTTACAAAGCCGGTGAAGATGTTGTTCTGGGTCTGGATTGCGCTTCTACAGAATTCTACAAGGGTGGCAAGTACGTCATGGAAGGCGAAGGCAAGACATTGACCTCTGCCGAAATGGTTAAGTTCTATGAAGATCTGTGCGCGAAATACCCGATCGTTTCTATCGAAGACGGTATGGCAGAAGATGACTGGGATGGTTGGGTTGCTCTGACAGAATCTCTGGGTGATCGTGTTCAGCTCGTCGGTGATGACCTGTTCGTGACAAATTCTGAGCGTCTGGCTCGTGGTATCGAAATGGGTGCTGCGAACGCAATCCTCGTGAAAGTAAACCAGATCGGTTCTCTCACAGAAACACTGGATGCGATCCAGATGGCGCAGAAAGCTGGCTATGGCGTAGTTCTGTCGCACCGTTCAGGTGAAACAGAGGATTCGACGATTGCTGATATCGCGGTGGCTGTGAACGCTGGCCAGATCAAAACAGGCTCTTTGTCACGTTCTGACCGTACTGCGAAATACAACCAGTTGATCCGTATCGAAGACCTGCTGGGTCCTCAGGCTCAATATGCAGGTGCGTCTATACTGCGTGCTCCTCTGGAAGCTGGCAAAAAGGCAAAGAAAAACGCGGCTTAAGCGCTTAACTCATTGGTAAATTTATAAGAAAGGGCGCACAAAGTGCCCTTTTTTACTTGTATTTTTAGTTGTCATAATATATAAGG
>Ga0247823_10001607_pt1 | contig 18779 bp, 18 predicted proteins | sample 13C_PalmiticAcid_2_FD_192426 | JGI IMG/M metagenome (GOLD analysis project Ga0247823, IMG submission 192426) | Soil microbial communities from agricultural site in Penn Yan, New York, United States - 13C_PalmiticAcid_Day30 | ecosystem: Environmental > Terrestrial > Soil > Agricultural land... | reverse complement strand
GGGGCAAGCAGCGCGGCGGTGGGGCTGGCCTGCGCGGCTTGGCTCTGCAGGCTTGAAACCGGGGGCACGATCAAAGTGAGCAGGGCCGCACCGATCAGCGCACCGTGGCGAATGTCCTGCGCGAGGGACGGCGAAATGCGCATGGTCTTGTTCTGGAAGAGGCGGGTGCCCCCGGGGCCTCGACGGGCCCATGGGGGTTCACCGCGCGTCAGTTGCGATCGGCCTGAGGATTGGTGGTCATCGGCACCGTGCTGCGCTGCGTCGTGTCCTGGCTAGGCGTCGCGGGCATCGTGTTGGTGGTGGTCGGCGGCGAGGTGGGTGGGGTGGGTTGTGCCTGGGTGGCCGGGTCTTGCGTCATGGCCCCAGGGCCGCTGGGTGCGGTCGTCTGGGCATACACCAGGCCGGCGCCGACGACGGTCAGCGCAGCCACGGTGGTGGTGAGAAGTTTGCTCGTGTTCATGGTGGGTCCTTTGGAAAGCTGCACAGGGCAGGGTGGTAAGACAACAGCCGGAAGAAGCGGCTGAGTTCAGACTAAGCCTCGGGTGCGCGAAGTTCTGTACGTCAACGCACAGACCCATGACCGCCTGTCCTTGATCCTGAAGACTCCAATTCAGAGGAGCACGCCATGGCACAAACCGCACACATCGTTGGCAAGGTCGAGTACCGCGAAGGCGATGGCCCCAACATCGTCATCCGCCCCGGGCCCGTGAAGGTGGAGACAGGCTTGAACGACGCCACCCTCAGTTGGGTGGACGAAGAAGTGCGCGGCGCTGCGGCCATGCCGCTGGCCGACTTCAAGCGCTACGTGACGGAAGGAAAGATCAAGCTCGCCGCATGAAAAACGCCGCTTGCACCGGGCGTTGATACCCGATGTAAGCGGCGTAAGTCTTGTGGATTCAGGCGGCTTGCGGCTGCAGGAACACACGGGCCTTCTTCGGCGAGACCACCAGCGTGTCGCCTTCCTTGAAACCCAGTTCGCGGAAACGCTCCGACGACATGCGGGCCTCGATCAGCGGGTCGTACCCGCCCGGGGCCTGCGCATCCACCGGCAGGAGTTCGAGCCGCGCAATCGGGCCCACCACCACCGCGCGTTCCAGCTTGGCCACGATGCCGGGCAGGCCGGCTGCGTAACGCTGCACGTCCAGGTCGTGCGGGCGCACATAGGCGAAGGCCTTGGCGTCCTGCGCACCGGCGTGCTCGGGCGTGTCGATCGACACGCCTTGCAAGTGCAGCTGCCCTTCGTTCGCGCGACCGTGGAACAGGTTCACGTCGCCGAGGAAGCCGTACACGAACGGGCTGGCCGGGTGTTCCCACACATCCTGCGGGGCGCCGATCTGCTCGACCTGGCCCTGGTTCATCAGCACCACGCGGTCGGCCACCTCCAGGGCTTCTTCCTGGTCGTGGGTGACGAACACGCTGGTCACGTGCAGCTCGTCATGCAGGCGGCGCAGCCAGCGGCGCAGCTCCTTGCGCACCTTGGCATCGAGCGCGCCGAACGGCTCGTCGAGCAGCAGCACCTTGGGTTCCACCGCGAGCGCACGCGCCAGGGCGATGCGCTGGCGCTGGCCACCGGAGAGCTGCGAAGGGTAGCGGTCGGCCAGCCAGTCCAGCTGCACGAGCTTGAGCAGATCCAGCACCTTGGTCTTGATCTGCGCGTCGCTCGGGCGCTGGCCGCGCGGCTTCACGCGCAGGCCGAAGGCCACGTTCTCGAACACCGTCATGTGGCGGAACAGCGCGTAGTGCTGGAACACGAAGCCCACGTTGCGCTCGCGCACGTGAACGTCGGTGGTGTCCTCGCCGCTGAACAGGATGCTGCCGGTGTCCGGCGTCTCCAGCCCCGCGATGATGCGCAGCAGCGTGGTCTTGCCGCAGCCCGAGGGGCCGAGCAGGGCCAGCAGCTCGCCCGAATGGATGTCGAGGTTGACGTTCTTCAGCGCCTGGAAGGTGCCGAAGTTCTTGTTGATGTCGCGGATCTCAATGCTCATGGTGTCTGTCCCAGCAGGGTTGGGTTGGCCGGTGTCGGCCGTTCGGGAGGCAGCTCGGCCAGCGCCTTCAATTCGCGCTCCATCTGCCATTCGGCGACCGACTTGATCACCAGCGTGACCAGGGCCAGCAAAGCCAGCAGCGAGGCCACCGCGAAAGCGGCGACGGACTGGTACTCGTTGTAGAGGATCTCCACGTGCAGCGGCATGGTGTTGGTCTGGCCGCGGATATGGCCCGACACCACCGAGACCGCGCCGAACTCGCCCATGGCGCGCGCGTTGCAGAGAATCACGCCGTAGATCAGGCCCCACTTGATGTTGGGCAAGGTCACGTGCCAGAAGGTCTGCCAGCCCGAAGCGCCGAGCACGATCGCGGCCTGCTCCTCGTCGTTGCCTTGCGCCTGCATCAGCGGAATGAGTTCGCGCGCGATGAAGGGAAAGGTGACGAAGATCGTGGCCAGAATGATGCCGGGCACGGCGAACACGATCTTGATGTCGTGCTCTGACAGCCAGGGGCCCAGCCAGCCTTGCGCGCCGAACACCAGCACGTAGATCAGGCCCGCCACCACCGGCGACACCGAGAACGGCAAGTCGATCAGCGTCGTGAGGAACGACTTGCCCCAGAACTCGTACTTGGCCACGGCCCAGGCCGCCGCCACACCGAACACCAGGTTCAGCGGCACCGCGATCGCGGCCGTGAGCAGCGTCAGGCGGATGGCCGACCACGCGTCCGGGTCCTTCAGCGCTTCCCAGTAGGCGTCGAAGCCCTTGCGCAGCGCCTCGGTGAACACCGCCGCCAGCGGCAACACGAGGAACAGCGCCATGAACAGCAGCGCGATGCCGATCAGCGTGTAACGCACCCAGGCCGCTTCCGTGGTGCCCTTGCGCGCGGTGCGCGGAGAAGTGGCGGTGCTCATTGCAGGTTCCCCCCGGAGCGTTTGCGTTGCCAGGTCTGCAGGCCGTTGATGAGCAGGAGCAGCACGAACGAGAACAGCAGCATGACCAGCGCCACGGCGGTGGCACCCGCGTAGTCGTACTGTTCCAGCTTGCTGATGATGATCAGCGGCGTGATCTCCGAGACCATGGGCATGTTGCCGGCGATGAAGATCACCGAACCGTATTCACCCACCGCGCGCGCGAACGCCATCGCGAAACCGGTGAGCAGGGCGGGCGCGATGCTCGGGAAGATCACGCGGCTGAAGGTCTGCCAGCGCGTGGCGCCCAGGCAGGTCGCGGCTTCCTCGAGTTCCTTTTCGGAGTCTTCGAGCACCGGCTGCACCGTGCGCACCACGAAGGGCAGGCCGATGAAGATCAGCGCGATCACCACGCCGTTGGGGTTGAACGCCAGCTGCAGGCCCAGGGGCTCCGTGTACTGGCCGATCCAGCCGTTGCCCGCCAGGATCGCGGTCAGCGAGATGCCGGCCACGGCGGTGGGCAGCGCGAAGGGCAAGTCCACCAGTGCGTCCACGATCTTCTTGCCGGGGAAGCTGTAGCGCACCAGCACCCAGGCCACCAGCAGGCCGAAGACGGCGTTCACCGTGGCCGCGATCAGCGAAGCGCCGAAAGTCAGCTTGTACGACGCCAGCACGCGGGGCGCGGTGACCGCTTCCCAGAACTGCGGCCAGGTCAGCGAAAACGTCTTGAAGAACAGCGCCGACAGCGGGATCAGGACGATCAGGCTCAGGTAGAAAACCGTGAAGCCCAGCGTGATGTTGAAGCCCGGCAGCACCCGGCGCTTGCTGCGCCGGGGCGTGGGGGACCCATGCTGGGCGGCGGCAGCGGCGCCGCCGGCCAGCACGGCAGAAGGAGCGGAGGCCATTTACTTGCCGACCGTGTACAGCTTGTCGAACTGACCGCCGTCGTTGAAGTGCACCTTCTGCGCTTCCGCCAGCGAACCGAAATAGTCGCTCACGTTGAACAGCTTGATGGGCTTGAACGCGGTGGCGTACTTCTTCAGCACGGCTTCGTTGCGCGGGCGGATGTTGTGCTTGGCGGCGATCTCCTGGCCTTCAGTGCTGTAGAGGAAATCGAGGTAGGCCTTGGCTTCGGCGGCCGTGCCCTTCTTGTTCACCGTGCGCTCGACGATCGCCACCGGGTTTTCCGCCACGATGGACGCGCTCGGGTGGATCGCATCGACCTTGCCGGCGCCGAACTCGGCGTCCACCGACACCACCTCGGATTCGAAGGTGATCAGCACGTCGCCAATGTTGCGCTGCAGGAACACGCCCGTGGCGTCACGGCCACCGCGCGCCAGCACCGGCACGTTCTTGTAGAGCTTGCTCACGAACTCGGCGGCATCGGCATCGCTGCCGCCCTTGCTGCGCACATAGCCCCAGGCGGCCAGATAGGCCAGGCGGCCGTTGCCACCGGTCTTGGGGTTCACCACCACCACCTGCACGCCGGGCTTGATCAGATCGTCCCAGTCCTTGATGCCCTTGGGGTTGCCGTTGCGCACCAGGAACAGCATGGTCGAGGTGGTGGGGGCGGCACCGTTGGGGAATTTCTGGCGCCAGTCCTTGGCAACCACGCCCTTGTCGGCCAGGAAGTCCACGTCCGTCGTCGTGTTGAAGGTCACCACATCGGCCTCCAGGCCGTCGGCCACGGCACGCGCCTGGGCGCTGGAGCCGGCGTGCGACTGATCCACCTTGATGTCCTTGCCGGTCGACTTCTTGTAGCTCGCGGCGAACGCCACGTTGATGTCCTTGTAGAACTCGCGCGCTACGTCGTAAGAGACGTTGAGCAGCGTGGTCTGTGCGCCCGCCAGGGCAGAGGTGGACAGGGCGACCGCGGCAAGCGCCACGCGCAGGGTGTTTTTCATGGGAAAGCTCCAAGCAAGAAACAGGATGTGTCGAATTCTGGGCGCCGGCCCAGAGAATCCAAACGACTTTGTTCTTGTTTCTTTATTCCTGGATGGAATAAAAGGCGCTCCCGCCCCGCGTTTTCAGCGCTTGAGCTTCAGGTGGGCCTTGAGCTGGCGCTCCGTCTCCATCAGCCGTTGACCAAGCTGCGGCAGCCAGTTGCCGTCCATAGGCCAGTTGCCCGACTCGTGCATGAAAACGTACCGGGCCCGCGTGTCCCCGTGAGCCGCCTCGGCGCCCAGCTGAGCGGTCAGGCCCATCAAGTCATGCAGCAGGGTCTTGGCTTGATCGAAGTCCATGGTTTTCACATGAGCGGCCAGTTCTTCCACCTGCGTGCGCGCGTCGTTCAAGGCTTGCAGGAGGTCATCCGCGAGCAGGCCCATGCGGCGCAGCCCCTCCAGCTTGGTGACATCCAGAATCAACGAAGGGTCGTTCGGTGCCGGTGACGCCGCCACGGCCTCCTCTTGACGGCCATCAACATCCCCGCCATCCAGATGCCGACTCAGCACCCGGCCCAGTTCGGCCGCCTTCACCGGTTTGGTGAGAAAGCCGCTGATGCCGGCCTCGCGCCCCTCCGAGAGCATCGCGTCATCGCAATGCGCGCTCAGTGCGATCACGGGCAGCGCGCTTTGGGGGAGGGCGCGCGCACGCAGGGTGCGCGCGATCTCGAACCCATCCAGGCCGGGCATGTGGATGTCCGTGAGCACGGCGTCGATCGTCACCGAGGCATCGTTCAGCAAATTCAGCGCGATCTGCCCGTTCGGGGCTTCCTGCACCCTGAAGCCCTCGGCCAGCAGCGCCGTGCGCAGGTACTTCCGGAAGAAGTCGTCGTCCTCGATCAGCAGGACGACCTTGCCCGACGGCGCCGTGCCGACTTCCTGGCTCTTCGCGAGGCGCTTCGACGCCTCGTGGGCGCGGCACATCGCGTCATACATCTCCAGCGGGCTGCAGCCCTTCGAGACGAACTCATTCACCCCGATGCGCTCCAGCCTCACCCGGGCTGCATGGGGCGACTCGGACGAATGCGCCACGATGGCCAGATTCTCCAACCCGGGGACGGCGCCAGCGCGCACCTTCTCCGCCGTGGCATAGCCGTCCAGGCCGGGCATGGACAGGTCCAGCAGCATCGCATCGTATGGCTGGGCGGCCAGTTTCGCCAGGGCCTCGTTGCCATCCTCGGCTTCATCGATGTCGACCTGCAGGACGGACAGCATCTTTCTCGTCGTGTTCCGGAAGTGCCTGGAGTCATCGACCACCAGGATCCGCTTGCCGTTGAAGATCTCGATCGCCCGCTGCTTCACGTTCTCGTCGCGTGCATAGAGCTCGCGGGGCGCCACACGTGGAAAGCTCATCACAAAGCGGGTGTAAGCGCCAGGCACCGATTCGCAGGTGATGTCGCCACCGAAGGCCCGCATGCTTCGTTTGCAGAAAGACAGGCCTAACCCGGTGCCCCCGGGTTTGCCCACGCTGTGGAACGCCTCGAACACCCGCGCGTACACCTCGGGCTTCATGCCAGGCCCTGTGTCGTCCACCGACACGGATTGATGGCTCACCCGGATGACGATGCTGGCCTTCGGGTATTGGTCGAAGTAGTAGATCGCGTTCTTCAGCAGGTTGAACAGGGTGAAGATGAAGCGGGTTTCGTCACCCTTGAACATGAAGTCGGTGTTGGTCAAGACGGTGATCCGCTCTCTGTCACTGGCTTTGGCAAAGGAGAACTCTGCCAGCGCCTTGGTCACCGTGGCACTGGCCGACAAATAGGTATGCCCAGACCGATCGATCGGTTTGGCGTGAATCTCGTCCATGGTCATGTCAATGACCTGTTTGCTCCGGTGGATCTCCTCCATGCACTTGGCGAGCTCGGTGTACATCTCTTCCAGATCGCTGACATAAATGGTCTGGCTTTGTATGCCGACGACGTGGTTGGGCAAGAGCGTGCCCATCTTTTCCAGCCTCTGGGTAAGTTGAGCCAGTGGGGCTTTCACCTCATTGGCGACCGAGCCCATGAGGGCTTTCATCACTTCCACCTTTTCCTGAGCCCGCAGGCCTCTAAGGTTGCTTCTGCTGAAAACCAAACCACCGATGAGTGTGTAAATCAGCAAGTGCAGGTGTACAGAGAAGAAGACCCCGTGATTCAGTGCGGAGAAATTCGGGATGGTGAGAGCGGCGGCGTAAGCTGCGAGAGCCACCCCCAGCACCATGTTGCAGATGATGAGCACCGGTTGCGAAAACACGATGACAACAAAAAACACCATGGTCACTTCAAGCATAGATCGAAGCGCCGAATAGTTGCTGCCAAATAGCTGGAAGGTGGCAAAAAACGGGAGGGAGTACAGGACAACGGCGAACCAGTACCAAGGCAAGAACCGTTTCCAAGATTCTGGCCAGCGCTTGTTGATAAGCAAGCCGAAACACGACATCGCCCCCACTAGCCTTAGCCAAACATTTTCATGTTCCAGGGGCGTTATCTGCGTCCAGAGAAGCCCGTAGAAGCAGTGTGCAACCGACCCGATGATGCCCACAGCAACCATGCTGTAGGGCGATCGCTGAGCATTCTCATTGAGCAATCGGTTGAAGGATGAAAAGATCTCACGAAGTTTGTCTAGCATGCCCTGTTCTCCTCAGTTCAAAAATGTGCCCGTTGCAAACGACATTCCTGCACTACCCATCAAAAACATCACTCGATCGCCGGCGCTTAGTCGCCCTTCCAGCCTTGCCTGCGCAAGCGCAGCTGGAATGGAGGCCGAAACAATGTTTCCCGAATGCGGATAGAGGTGATAGGTCTTTTCCGCGAATCCATGTCTTACGCCGAGCTCGTGCCAAGCCAGGCTTGAAAACGTGTGGGTGAATACGACGTCAGCGTCTGCTCCCACTTGCCCCGCCGTGGCGAGCATCTCTGGAAGCTCGGTTGTGAAATGGCGTTGCAGCTCACTTCCCAACGCGGCAAATCGACCAACACCTAGGCCTCCTGTTGCATCTGCCTGCTGGCAAAAATCTTCAAAGCCGTCTCCCGGAATCGTGCAAAGGTCTGCCAGTTCGGGCCTCGACTGAAAGGCGATGTGAAAGTTGTCTGGCCGATCAGCGCTCAACAAAGTGGCCGTAGCCGCTTCGCCGATGGTGTAAGAGGCCAGGGTGTGATTGAGTTGCTCTGAACTCTGGAGTGAGTAGTTCGCAGGGAAAAGAGGGCCACCTGCAGCCATGTTGAATTCCGCGTTGACAACCAAGGCGTTGCGATACCGGCGCGTCTTGAAGAGGCTGGGCAACAGAGCTTTCAACGAAGCGGCCAACAAGACCGAAGTGCTGACAACCCCTGGAGCCATCGGCACCAACATCGCTCAGGATCCAAACATGCCCAAATCTTCAGACGGCCGAACGGTGGTAGAGATTCCGGGGGAGGCCAACGCCGAGTTGCAGCAGTACGTCATCGGCAACAGCTTGGGCGCAGACTACATCCCGGGGCAGTCGCCTTATGTGGCCAGCAACCCAGCGTTGAATCGATCCGCGACGACGTACAGGCCGGGTGACCCGGCGGCCACGGCGAAGTGTGCAAACGGCGACACTGGCTGCATCACCGGCGTAGGGCAGCAGCAGAGCAGGCCGCTCACAGAGCAAACCAAGGAAGCGATAGCAGATACAGCAGCGACGACCAGTCGAGGCGCAGGCGTGATTGCAGCTGGGGCTACGGCTGTGGCAGCGGGGTCTTCGCCCCAAATCAGGCCAATTGCAAGTGCGGTGGGTTTTGGCGCCACCGCCGTGGGAGTGGTTGCTGACACTGTCAACTATCTAGCAAATCCTGACCCGAAGCAGTTCGTGAGGGAACAGATAGGGGTTGGCTTTCCTGCATCAGTGCTCGCAGAGCGGTATCCACTTTGGGCGCCAATCATCAATGAAGTTGCAGAGGAGCTAAAAAAGAAATGAACCTCTCCGAACGATTGAAGGTATTTGTACAGAGCCGATCACATCGATTTCTTCGAGCGCTTGGCGTCATCGGCGTTCTCATTGGCTGGGCCACCATGTACTTCTTCGAAAACTGGGACGGCCCACTATTTTGGTTGTTGATTTGTGTTGCAACCATTTTTAGCGCCACAGGGGCATGGGGCGGACTAGCCGAGCAATGGGGATACAAGCCACTGACCAATGATCCACTCGGCTGGCGTGCTGCAAAAAAAACCTACGAGCATGCCCCTTCGCCCGAAGATTGCGATTCAGAGGAGCAATGAGACTGCTCACGGTACAGAACACCTCTAGCTCATGCAGCAACAACTTTGCCACCGGCGGCTTCCTCGCGACTACGGACACCGAGAACAAGGCTGACTACAGCGCCCGGAGCACCAGCGTGGGTGCCGGCGGCGGCAGCGATGGACAGAAGAAGGGTATGAGCGGGGTGGGGGTGGGCGTGGGCAGCGACTCGGGTCACACCAGCAGCACCACGACGGCGGGTATCTCCGGCATCGTGGGGGATACCGCCCTGCGCAGCACCGATGCCGAGACGGGCATTCAAAGGATCTTCGACAAGGAGCGGGTAAAAAAGGAGATCGATGCGCAGACCAAGATCACCGAGATGTTCAGCCGCGATCCGTACTGATCAAGCGACCTCACTCACCTGCCGCACCCCCACAGGCACCTCCGCCCCCAACGACTGCAGCAACGCCAACCCCAGCGGCCAGTTGCCATGTCCCGAGTCCACGTTGATGTGTCCCGCATCGTTGAGCCGCACGAATTCGCTGCCCCAGGCGCGGGCGTAGGCGCCGGCCGTGCGCACCGGGCAGTAGGGGTCGTTGGCGCTGGCCACCAGGATGCTGCGGTACGGCAGGCGCTGGTAGGGCACGGGTGCGAAGTCGGCCAGCACGCCACGGCGTTCGGGGTCGGCGGGTGCCACGAGCAGCGCGCCCTGGATGCGCTGCGTGATCTCGGGTGGCAGGTGGGTGGTGGTGATGCAGCCCAGGCTGTGCGCGACCACCACCACCGGGCCGGGTGCGCGTTCGATCGTTTCGCTCAGCCGCGCCACCCAGGCCTTGCGCACCGGCGCCACCCAGTCGTCCTGCTCCACCCGCAGCACCGAGGGCAGGCTGTCGGACCACAGCGTCTGCCAGTGGCCCGGGCCGGAGTTGCGCCAGCCGGGAATGATGATGACGGTGGGGGATGACATGCGGCGTACCCTCCCTCAGCGGTTGGGCTGCGGGGTGAGGCGCAGGTAGGGCCGCACGGCCTTGAAGCCTTTGGGGAAGCGTTGCGCGAGCTCGGCCGGATCTTGCAGGCTGGGCACGATCACCACGTCGTCGCCGTTTTTCCAGTTGGCGGGCGTGGCCACCTTGTGGCTGTCGGTGAGCTGCAGCGAGTCGATGACGCGCAGGATCTCGTCGAAGTTGCGGCCGGTGCTGGCGGGGTAGGTCAGCGTGGTGCGGATCACTTTCTTCGGGTCGATGATGAACACGCTGCGCACCGTGGCGGTGGCCGATGCGTTGGGGTGGATCATGTCGTAGAGCGTGGCGACCTTCTTGTCCGCGTCGGCGAGGATGGGGAAGTTCACCGTGGTGTTCTGGGTCTCGTTGATGTCGAGCACCCATTTGCCGTGCGAGTCCAGCGGGTCGACGCTGACGGCGATGGGCTTGACCTTGCGCTTGGCGAATTCGCCCGAGAGCGCGGCCGTCTTGCCGAGCTCGGTGGTGCACACCGGCGTGAAGTCGGCCGGGTGCGAGAACAGCACCACCCAGCTGTCGCCAGCCCAGTCGTGGAAATGGATGGGGCCTACGGTGGAGTCTTGCGTGAAGTCCGGCGCGGTGTCGCCCAGTCGAAGGGTGTTGCTCATGAAGGGCTCCTTTATTCCATGCGTTAAATGCGAAACTGCATTCTCCAGACGCCGTCCAAATAACCAAACGACTATGAAGTAGTTTGTTTATGGCTTCGTGGCATATGGGCGTCATAGACGCTGAGCGCATGAGCTAAGTCCGAATGCGTCGTTGTGCGGGTGGCGGTGCACGCGGACACTGGTTCGCATGGCTGCTGTTGCGACGTTCGATACCGACGGTCTCTGGTTGTCCACCTCGGTGTGCGAGGGCGCGGTCTGTCCGCTGGCGGCCTCGCTGGGGGTGCGCTGGGGGCGTTGGGTCGATGGGCTCGACCCGGGTGATGCCGTGGTGGACCACGCGAAGGCGCTGGTCGAGTTGCGGCGCCAACTCGGCGCGCATGTGTCGGAGCGCGTGCGCTTCGTGCGCCAGGGCTACGACGGCGCCCACCCTCGGCCTCAGGAACTCGCCAGCGAAGATGCGGTGGCCTGTGTCTTCCTGAAAGGCACGGCGCTGTTGAGCGTGCGCACCTCGGGCGGCTTCACGGGCCTGCTGTGCGAAGCCGGGGACTGGGTCTGGCTGTCGCCGGGCGTGCCCCATGTGTTCGACGCGGGCGAGTCGCCCGACGTGGTCTTCCTGCGACTGAGCGCGGGCAAGCGCGGCTGGTTTCCCTTGCACACGGGGCGGTCGCTGCCGCCCGGTCTGCCGCCGATGGAGGTGTTCGTCGAACACCTGCTGCACGAGCTGGGCGAGGACATCGAAGGCAGCGAGGCATGAGCCGGCGCCAGCTGCGGCTGGGCGCCTTCATGCGCCCCGTCAGCATCCACACCGGTGCGTGGCGGTATCCCGGCGCCTGGGCCGATGCCAATTTCAACTTCGAGCGCCTGAAGTACCTCATCAAGCGCCTGGAGGCCGCGCGCTTCGACGCCTTCTTCATGGCCGACCACCTGGCCGTGCTCAACATGCCGATCGAGGCCCTGCAGCGCAGCCACACGGTGACTTCGTTCGAGCCCTTCACACTGCTCTCGGCCCTGGCCCAGCACACCCGGCACATCGGGCTGGTGGCCACCGCGTCCACCACGTTCGAGGAACCGTTTCACATCGCCAGGCGCTTCGCGTCGTTGGACCACCTCAGCCAGGGCCGCGCGGGCTGGAACATCGTCACCACCAGCAACCCGGACGCGGCGCGCAACTTCGGCCTGGACGATCACATGGAGCACGACCAGCGCTACGTGCGTGCCCGCGAGTTCCACGACGTGGTCACCGGCCTGTGGGACAGCTGGGCCGACGACGCGTTCGTGCGCGACGCGCAGAGCGGTCGCTTCTTCGACCCCGAACGGCTGCACGTGCTCGACCACAAGGGCCCGTACTTCTCCGTGCGCGGCCCGCTGCACATCGCGCGACCGGTGCAGGGCTGGCCGGTGATCGTGCAGGCGGGCGCGTCGGAGGCTGGGCGCCAGCTCGCGGCCGAGACCGCCGAGGTGGTGTTCTCCGCCCCGGGCACGCTGGAGAACGCGCGGCGCTTTTACGCCGACGTGAAAGGCCGCATGGCGAAGATCGGCCGCGACCGCGATCACCTCAAGGTGCTGCCGGGCGCCTTCGTGGTGGTGGCCGACTCGGTGGCCGAGGCGAAAGCGATCCGCGCGCGGCTCGACAGCCTGGTGCACACCGACAGCGCGATCGCCTCGCTGTCCATCGCGCTGGGCCACGACGTCTCGGGCTTCGATCTCGATGCGCCGCTGCCCGAGGTGCCACCCACCAACGCGAGCCAGAGCACGCGCGAGCGCACCATCGACCTGGCCCGGCGCGAGAACCTGACGGTGCGCCAGCTTGCGCAGCGGCTGGGCGGCTACGCCGGCCTGGCTTTCGTGGGCACGGCGCAGACCATTGCCGACGAGATGCAGGAATGGCTGGACACCGAAGGCAGCGACGGTTTCAACGTGATGTTCCCCTGGCTGCCCGGTGGGCTGGACGCTTTCGTGGACCACGTGGTGCCCGAGCTGCAACGGCGCGGCCTGTTGCGCCGCGAGTACGAAGGCAGCACACTGCGCGAGAACCTGGGTCTGCCCCGGCCCGACAACCGCTTCTTCCCCCCGAGCTGACATGCGCGTCACCGTCTGCGAAACACCCCACGAACCGCAGGCCGCTGAAACCCTGTGGGCCTCGCTGCGCTCGCATGTGCGCGAAGAAGGTACGCATCTGCTGGTCCTGCCCGAGTTCGCGTTCCTGCCGCCGGTGTGGGAAAGCCCGGACTTCGATCCGCTGCGCTGGCGCGAGCAGGAACGCGCGGGCAAGACCTGGCTGGAGCGCCTGCCCGAGCTGCGCTGCGAACACGTGGTCGGTGCCTGGCCCCGCACCGTGGAAGGCAAGCCGTTCAACCAGGGGTTTCTGTGGTCGGCTGAAGGCGGGTACACCGCCTTGCGCAGCAAGCGGCACCTGCCGGACGAACCCGGCGGTTGGGAAGCGCGCTGGTTCACCCGGGGGGATGCCGGCTTCCCGGTGTTCTCGGCCGGCGCGCTGCGCTTCGGCCTCAACATCTGCACCGAGCTGTGGGCGCTGGACACGTACGGCCCCTATGCCGAAGCCGGTGCTCACGCGGTCATCACGCCGCGTGCCACCGCCGCAACCACCATCGAGCGCTGGCTGGCGCTCGCCCGCACGGTGGCGGTGCGCACCGGCGCCTTCAGCCTCTCGTCCAACCGGCGGCACGACGACGGCCACTGCGGCGGTGTCGGCTGGATCATCGATCCCGAAGGCGAGGTGCTCGCGCGCACCTCCGCCACCGAGCCCTTCGCCACGCGCGAGATCGATCTCGCTGCGAGCACCGCCGCGCAGTCCCGTTACCCGCGCTATGTGTTCGGGCGCGGCTCGGCGGTTTAGCGCATAAGCATCGGCGAAAACCTTCTTTGTGCACGGGGGACTGACCCTCGCATGATGGTCGGTTTCACCCAAGATGCCGAGGATTGTTCGTGAGCGTTGACAGAGACTATTTCGAGGATGGCCGGATCGAGCTGACCCACTACGGGTCGGCGGCCTGGAAGATCACCGACGGCAAGCACACCGTCTTGCTCGACCCGTACTTCACCCGCCTGCGCTACAGCGGCAACCGCTTCGGCATGCTGCCGGCGAACGCCGCGCCCGGCGATGAGCGCCCTGCCTACAGCTTCGACGAGGTCGTGCCGAGCGACACCGAGACCATCGACCGGCACATCCAGGAAGCCACGCACATCCTGCTGTCCCACGCGCACTTCAACCACTGCATGGACATGCCGCACATCGCGAAGAAGACCGGTGCGCACGTGGTCGGCTCGTACAGCGCCACCAACATCGCCCGCGCCTATGGCGTGGCCGAGTCCCAGCTGGTGCCGGTGCGCGGCGGTGAGGACTACGACTTCGGCGAGCTCTCGATCCGCGTCATCCCGAGCCTGCATTCGGCGCTCTGCGACAAGTGCTATTTCGACGCCGGCATCGTGCCCGAGGGCCTGCAGGGGCCGCTGCCACTGAAAGCGTTTTCCGAAGGTGGCACCTTCGGCTACCTGGTGCGCTTGCGGCACCACGAGATCCTGATGTTCGGCTCCATGAACTACATCGAGCGCGAAGTGCAGGGCCTCACGCCCTCCATCGTGCTGGTGCCTTCGGCCCGGCCGCGCCTGCAGATCTTCCGCTACACCGAGCGCCTGCTCAAGGCGACCGGCCTGCCCAAGGTGGTGGTGGCCACGCACTGGGATGTGCAGACCTTTCCCTATGGCGCGGACCAGAGCAGCGCGCTGGCGCATGCCGAGATCTTCCAGGAGGAGGTGCGCCGGGTGGCACCTGCGGCGGCGCAGGTGCTGCCCCGGCATTTCGAGACCTTCTCGGTGCTGCCGGACGGCCAGGTGGTCCAGGCTTGACGATCAGTCGCTGAGTTTCACGTTCTTCCAGAGCCGCACTTCCTGCACCACGACGGCCTGCGCGTCGTCGGCGGTGCCGGGCAGGGCGTCCAGACCCAGGTCCACCAGCTTCTTCTGGATCTCGGCCGAGGCCAGGGCCTGCTGCAGCGCGGCGTTGAGCCTGTTCACCACGGGTGTGGGCGTGGCCGCCGGCACCACCACCGCGTACCAGGGCAGCACGCGGAAGCCGGGCACGCCGGCCTCTTCGACCGTGGGCAGGTTCTCCCAGCCGCGCAGACGCTTGGTGCCGGTGGTGGCCAGCGGCACCAGGGCGCCCGTGTCCACGTGCTGGCGCGCGATCAGCGGGCTCACGAAAGCGACCGGCACCCGGCCCGCCAGCAGGTCGGGGATGAACTCGCCCGTGCCTTTGTAGGGCACGTGAACCATGTCGATGTTCGCCGTGTTCTTGAGCAGCTCGCCCGCCAGGTAGGGCGAGGTGCCTTTGCCGCCCGAGGGGAACGACAGCTTGCCCGGGTTCGCCTTGGCGTGAGCCACGAGTTGCGCGACAGTCTTGATGTTCAGCGAAGGGTGGGCCACGGCCACCACCGGGCCTTGCGCCACCATGCCCACGGCGCGGAAGTCGCCGATCTTGTAGGGCGCGTTGTCGAAGATCACGGTGTTGATCGACAGCGCGGAGCCGGGCAGGGCAATGGTGTAACCGTCCGCCGCGGCGCGGGCGGTGTAGCCGGTGCCGATGTTGCCGGCCGCGCCCGCCTTGTTCTCGATCACCACCGGCACCGCGAGGGCCTTGGCCAGTTCCGGCCCGAGGGCGCGGGCGATGCTGTCGTTCGGTCCGCCCGGCGGGTAGGGCACGACCAGCGTGATGGGCTTGGTGGGGTAGGCCGGCGCCTGCGCGAGCGCGGGCGTGGCGGCGGCAACGAGAGAAACCAGCGAGAGGGCGGTGACTTGGAGCACCTTCGAGTTCATGCAGACATCCTTGGGTTGAAAGGCCGTCGAACGACGGCGAACCCGGCAGGGTAGGCACGCCGCGGCGAGCGCGCCAATAAGCTTTCCGCAGATCGATACTCGGTTCTCGCAAGGGGCATGGCTTCCTGCGCACAATGGGGCCCGATTCACTTCATGGAGAGCCCGCGCGATGACCTGGTCTGCCCGCACCTACTCGGTCTTTGAACAGGAACGCACCCGCCCCGTGCGCGATCTCGTGGCGGCCCTGCCGGCGCGCGACGTGCAGGTGGCGATCGACCTGGGCTGCGGCCCCGGCAACTCCACCGAGGTGCTGGCCGACCGCTTTCCACAGGCCCGGGTGAGCGGCCTGGACAGTTCCGAAGACATGCTGACCGCCGCGCGCGAACGCCTGCCCGGCACGCGCTTCGAGCTCGGCGACATCGGGACCTGGGACCCGGTCGAGTCGTTCGACGTGATCCTGGCCAACGCCTCGCTGCAATGGCTGCCCGACCACGCCGCGCTGTACCCGCGGCTGATGAGCCGGCTGGCCCCCGGCGGCAGCCTGGCCGTGCAGACGCCCGACAACCTCGAAGAGCCGGCGCACCGCCTGGCGCGCGAGGTGGCGGCACAAGGGCCCTGGGCGGGCAAGATCGCGGGCGTGCAGCACCCCGAGCGGCACGGCGCTGCCTTCTACTACGCGCTGCTCAAGCCGCATGGCACGGCGGTCGATGTCTGGCGCACCACCTACCACCACCCGCTGGCGGGTGGCCCCGAGGCGGTGGTGGAATGGTTCAAGGGCTCGGCCCTGCGGCCCTACCTGGCGCCGCTGGACGAGGGCGAGAAAGCGGCCTTCCTGGCCCGCTACCTCGCCGCCATCACCCAGGCCTACCCCGCGCTGGCCGACGGCACGGTGCTGCTGCCGTTTCCCCGGCTGTTCATCGTGGCCAGCCGCTGAGCCCTTGGCGGCTCAGCGACGGCGGCCCGAGCTGAGCCGCCGCACCACCGCGATGAAGCGGTCCACTTCCTCGCAGGTGTTGTAGAACGCCAGCGACGGTCGCACCGTGGCCTCCACGCCGAAGCGCCGCAGGATCGGCTGCGCGCAGTGGTGGCCCGAGCGCACCGCGATGCCTTCCTCGTTCAGCGCCTGGCCCACCTCTTCGGTGGTGTAGCCCTGCAGCACGAAGGACAGCACGCTGGCCTTCTCCTGCGCGGTGCCGATCAGGCGCACGCCGGGAATGGGTTGCAGGTGGTGCGTGGCGTAGGCCAGCAGGTCGTGCTCGTAGCGCGCGATGTTCTCCAGGCCGATGCGCTGCACATAGTCGATCGCCGCGCCCAGGCCCACCGCGTCGGCGATGTTGCCAGTGCCGGCCTCGAACTTGTTGGGCGGTGGCTGGAACACCGTGCGCTCGAAGGTCACGTCCGCGATCATGTTGCCGCCGCCCTGCCAGGGAGGCATGTCGTCGAGCAGCGCTCGCTTGCCGTAGACCACGCCGATGCCGGTCGGGCCGAACACCTTGTGGCCGGAGAACACGAAGAAGTCGGCGTCGATCGCCTGCACGTTCACGCGCAGGTGGCTCACCGACTGCGCGCCGTCCACCAGCGCCTTGGCGCCCGCGCGGTGCGCCAGCGCCACGATCTCCTGCACCGGCACCACCGTGCCCAGCGCGTTTGAGACCTGCGTGACCGCCACGAGCTTCGTGCGGCTGTTGAGCAGCTTCTGGTACTCGTCCAGCCGCACCTGGCCACTGTCGTCCACCGGAATCACGCGGATCACCGCGCCCTTTTCGGCGGCGAGCTGCTGCCAGGGCACGATGTTGGCGTGGTGCTCCAGGTGCGAGACGATGATCTCGTCGCCTGCGCCCACGTTTTTCGCGCCCCAGGTCTTCGCCACCAGGTTGATGGCCTCGGTGGCGCCGCGCACGAAGATGATCTCCTCCACCGACGACGCCCCCAGGAAGGCGCGCACTTTCTCGCGCGCGCTCTCGTAAGCGTCGGTCGCGCGCGCGGCCAGCGCGTGCGCGGCGCGGTGGATGTTGGAGTTCTCGTGCTCGTAGAAGTACGACACGCGGTCGATCACCGACTGCGGCTTCTGCGTGGTGGCCGCGTTGTCGAACCACACCAGCTGCCGACCGTTCACGCGCTCCTGCAGGATGGGGAAGTCGCGCCGCACCGCGTTCACGTCGAACGGCGGGTGGCGCGCCGCATCGGCCTGCGGCGCCTGCGTGGCGAAGCCTTGCGGCGTCTGCAGGTCTTGCGTGAAGTAGAACGCGCCCGCCGTGTCGGTGGGCGCGTTGCTTGGTGCCGCAGCGTGGCGCGGCGGTGTGGCGAGCAGCTCGCGCAGGTCGTCCGCGCCCGGCAGGCCGAAGGACTGCGCGGTCACGCGGTCCGAGGGCGGCACGCCCAGGGCCTGTGTGCCCACGCGGCCGTCGAGGGCGGGCGGCACGATCGCGGCGTTGTCGGGCAGGCCGTTGGGCGCGGTCGAATGCGGCACCAGCGAGGGTGTGGACGCCCCCAGCGAGAGCACGCTCTGCGGTGAGGTGGGCGCCAGGTTCGCGCCGGGCGCCAGCGTGCCGGGCAGTTGCGGGCCCTGGCCCAGCGGGCCGAGCGAGCTGCCGCCAGGCAACAGGTTCACCGGCGCCGGCACGCCACCCAGTGGCGTGGTCGGCAGCGTGGGCGGCGAGCCGGGCAGGGCGGCGAAGAACGCGCCCGCCAGCTGGTTCAGCGCCGCCAGGTCGGGCAGGCCGGCCGGCGGCCGCTCACTTGTAGGTGTCTGGATAGTCATGGAACTTGCCCACTTCAACGTCTTCCAGCACCGCCAGCGCGTCCTCGGTCTGCACCGCGAGCGAGCAGTACAGCGAGATCAGGTACGAGGCGATGGCACTGCGGTTGATGCCCATGAAGCGCACCGACAGGCCCGGGCTCTGCTCGCCGGCGAGACCCGGCTGGTACAGGCCGACCACGCCCTGGCGCTTGTCGCCCACGCGCAGCAGCAGGATCTTGGTCTTGCCGTCGGCCACCGGCACCTTGTCGCTGGGGATCAGCGGGATGCCGCGCCAGGTGAGGAACTGCGAGCCGAACAGGCTCACGGTGGGCGGCGGCACGCCGCGGCGCGTGCACTCGCGGCCGAAGGCGGCGATGGCCAGCGGGTGCGTGAGGAAGAAGGCTGGCTCCTTCCACACCTTGGTGAGCAGCTCGTCCAGGTCGTCGGGCGTGGGCGCGCCGGTGAGCGGGTAGACGATCTGGTCCGGGTGCACGCTGGCCAGCAGGCCGTAGTCGGCGTTGTTGATCAGCTCGCTTTCCTGCTTCTCCTTGATGGTC
>Ga0247823_10001606_pt1 | contig 18790 bp, 12 predicted proteins | sample 13C_PalmiticAcid_2_FD_192426 | JGI IMG/M metagenome (GOLD analysis project Ga0247823, IMG submission 192426) | Soil microbial communities from agricultural site in Penn Yan, New York, United States - 13C_PalmiticAcid_Day30 | ecosystem: Environmental > Terrestrial > Soil > Agricultural land... | reverse complement strand
CTTGCCGCCCTCGTCCACGCCAACGCCGACGAGCTGGCGGACATCGACCGGCCGGACGATCTGCCCGGTTGAGCGTCTGCGCTCATCCTGCCGCGATCACACCATGTCCGGCAGCTTGCCCAGCAGCTTGTCGAGCGTGATCGGGTAATTGCGGACGCGCACGCCGGTCGCATTATAGACCGCGTTGGCGACCGCCGCCGCGACGCCGCAGATACCGAGTTCGCCGACACCCTTTGCTTTCATCGGCGATGTCGTCGGATCGGCCTCGTCGAGGAAAATGACATCCTGATGCGGAATGTCGGCGTGGACCGGGACTTCATAGCCGGCGAGGTCGTGGTTGACGAAGAAACCGAAACGCTTGTCGACCGCAAGCTCCTCCATCAACGCCGCGCCCGCGCCCATTGTCATCGCGCCGATCACCTGGCTGCGCGCCGCCTTGGGGTTGAGGATACGTCCTGCCGCGCACACCGCGAGCATGCGGCGAACGCGAATTTCGCCCGTCATCGCATCGACGCCGACCTCGGCGAAATGCGCGCCAAAGGTCGATTGCTGAAATTTCTCGGCGAGGTCGCCATATTCCATCTTGTCCTCGGCGACGAGCTCGCCGCCTGCCGCGGCATCGCCGAGCGCCACGCTGCGCCGGCCCGATTTGACCTTGCCGTCGGCAAAGACCGCATCGGAGGGCAGGCCGAGCTTCTGGACCACCGCCTCGCGCAGCTTTACGCAGGCGGCATAGACGCCCGCGGTCGAGCTGTTGGCGCCCCACTGCCCGCCCGAACCCGCCGAGACCGGAAAGGCTGAATCGCCGAGCTTTACGACGACCTTGTCGAGCGGCACGCCCATCATCTCGGCGGCGGTCTGCGCGATAATCGTGTAACTGCCGGTGCCGATGTCGGTCATATCGGTCTCGACCGTCACGACCCCCGATTTGGCGAGGCGAACGCGCGCCGCCGACGGTCCGTTCAGATTATTGCGGAACGCCGCGGCGACCCCCATTCCGACCAGCCAGCGCCCGTCGCGCGTGGCACCGGGCTTGCTGCGCTTGCTCCAGCCGAACTTGTCGGCGCCGGTCTCGAGACATTTGTTGAGTTGACGCTGCGAAAAGGGGCGGCTCGGCTTTTCGGGGTCGACCTGTGTGTCGTTGAGGATGCGCACGGCGATCGGGTCCATCCCCAGCTTCTCGGCCAGCTCGTCGACCGCGATCTCGAGCGCCATCAGCCCCGGCGCCTCGCCGGGCGCGCGCATCGCATTGCCTTCGGGCAGGTCGAGCACGGCAAGGCGCATCGCGGTCATGCGATTTTCGCCGGCATAGAGCAGGCGCGTCTGCGCCACCGCGGTTTCGGGGCCGCCGCCGGGCAAATCCCCCGACCAGCTTTCGTGCCCGACCGCTGTCAGCTTGCCGTCGGCGGTCGCGCCGAGGCGGATGCGCTGGATCGTCGCCGGGCGGTGCGTCGTGTTGTTGATCATCAGCGGCCGCGGCAGCGCCACCTTGACCGGCCGCTTCGCAGCCTTCGCACCCAGCGCGGCGAGCAGCACATCGGCGCGATTGAACAATTTCCCGCCGAAACCGCCGCCGATATAGGGCGAGTCGAAGCGGATATTCTCCTTCGGAATGCCGAGCGTCTTGGCCATGTCGCCGACCGACCAGGCGATCATCTGGTTCGACGTCCAGACAGTCAGCTTGTCGCCTTCCCACGCGGCAATCGTGGCGTGGGGCTCCATCATCGCGTGGCTGTGATCGGGGGTCGTGTAGCGCGCATCGAGCTGCACCGGCGCGGCGGCGAAGGCGGCGGCAAAATTGCCGACGGCGCTGTCGGGTCCGGTGCCGAACGAAGCTTTCGGCTTGATCGCGGTGTCGATCGCGGCGGCCAGATCGAAAGCGCCCTTTTCGCGCGCATATTCGACGCGGACGAGCGAGGCGGCGGCGCGTGCCTGTTCGAAACTGTCGGCGACGACGAGCGCGATCGCCTGATGATAATGGTCGACCGCGGGACCGCCGAGCAATTTGGCGGTGTTGAAATCGCCCTTCGCCAGCTTGCCCGCATTGTCCGCGGTGACGATCGCGATGACGCCCGGCGCTGCCCGGGCATCGTCGAGATTCATCGACGCGATCCGCCCCTTGGCGATCGCCGATCCGACGACATAGCCATAGGCCTGGTTCGCCGCGACATCGTGGCGCTCATATGCATAGGGCGCGGTGCCCGTCGTCTTGAGCGGCCCTTCGATGCGGTTGGTGGGTTTGCCGACGACCTTCATCTGGTCGATGGGATTGGTTGTCGCGGGCGTATCGAACTTCATGGCTCAACCCTTCGCTTGTGCCAACACCCCGGCGAGCGTGCGCTCGACGAGGGGCAGCTTATAGGCGTTTTCATGGGTGGTCTTGGCGCCCGCGAGTAATCCGTCGGCGACGGGCTTCGCTCCGCGCGGCAGTGCTGCCTCGGCCGCCTCGACGCGCCACGGCTTGTACCCGACCCCGCCCAGCGCGACGCGGCCGGTGCCGTCGCGGTGGACGATCGCGCCGACCGAGATCAAGGCAAAGGCGTAGGAGGCGCGGTCGCGGACCTTGTGGTAGATGTGCGTCCCGCCGACGGGCTTCGGCAGCGTGACCGCGGTGATCAATTCTCCCGGCGCGAGTACCGTTTCCAGATGCGGAGTCTTGCCCGGCGCGCGATAGAAGTCGGCGATGGGGATCGCACGCGCCTTGCCCGCCGCATCGACCGTCTCGATCGCCGCATCGAGCGCGCGCATCGCGACCGCCATGTCGCTCGGGTGTGTTGCGATACACGCGTCGCTCGCCCCGACCACCGCGTGCAACCGGTTGAAACCGCCGATCGCCGCGCAGCCGCTGCCGGGCTTGCGCTTGTTGCATGGCTGGTTGGTATCGTAAAAATAGGGGCAGCGTGTCCGCTGGAGCAGATTTCCCGCGGTCGTCGCCTTGTTGCGCAGCTGCCCCGACGCCCCCGCGACCAGCGCGCGGGTCAACAGGCCATAGTCGCGCCGTACGCGCGCGTCGCTTGCAAGGTCGGTGTTGCGGACCATCGCGCCGATCCGCAGACCGCCCCCTGCCGTCGCCTCGATCTTGTCGAGCGCGAGGCGGCTGACGTCGATCAGGTGCTGCGGCGTTTCGATCTCGAGCTTCATCAGATCGAGCAGGTTGGTGCCGCCGGCAATGAAGCGCGCGCCGGGCATCCGGGCGAAGGCGGCGGTCGCCGCCGCCGCGCTATCGACGCGTTCATAGGTGAAGCTTTTCATGCCTTCACTCCCGCCACATCGGTGATCGCATCGATGATGTTCGAATAGGCGCCGCAGCGACAGATATTGCCGCTCATCCGCTCGCGCAGTTCGACCTTCGTCACCGCCGGTGCGGCGTCGAGGTCGGCCGTGACATGGCTCGGAACCCCGGCCTTGATCTCATCCAGCACCGCGACTGCCGAGCAGATCTGGCCGGGCGTGCAATAGCCGCATTGATAACCGTCGTGCGTCACGAACGCGTCCTGCATCGCATGCATCTTGTCGGGCGTGCCGAGCCCTTCGATCGTTGTGATCTTCTCGCCTTCGTGCATCACCGCCAGTGTCAGGCAGCTGTTGATCCGCCGCCCGTCGATGATGACGGTGCACGCGCCGCACTGGCCGTGGTCGCAGCCCTTCTTGGTCCCCGTCAGGTGCAGATGCTCGCGCAGCGCGTCAAGCAACGTGGTGCGCGTGTCGAGTTCCAGCTCGCGCGCCGTGCCGTTGACCTCAAAGGCGACCTTGGCCGTCGGCGGAGATTTGGCGGCGGGAGCCGCGGCCTTGGCCGTACCGATCGGAACCAGCGTCACCGTCGCGACCGAGGCTGCGCCGCCTACCAGCACGCCGCGCCGGGACAGCTCATATTCTTCTGGAGTCTGCATCGCGTTCGTCCGTTTCTGTTCTGTTTGCCAATGAGCACGGAGGCCCACGGGAAGGTTCAGGCAGTCGATACCGCGCAGCTTGTACAGGGCCCGCGTCGGCACAGAAAATTTCGGATTCGTGATGCACGGGGTATCATAATAATATGCAGCGGAACAAGCGTCGCGCCGGATGATGCGAAGCGCGGGGCCCGGCGGAGGCGGTGTGGATCGAGCGCCCCTAAAGCACGATAATATCATCGGAATCAGGCAGTCCGTGACAAGGCGAAGGGGCGAATCCTACCCACCTCCGGCGATTATCTGTGGCCCGGAGGGGAGCACGCAGCCGCCAACGCCGGCGAAAATAGCTGTCATCCTATATTGCAAATGCGAGTTACTCTCATTAGTGGCGCATCGCCGGCACGGTCCGTCGGCCGGAAAAGGGGATAAAGATGCGCCGTTCAATTCGCCTGCTGCTGACCGGATCGGCGTTTCTGTGTGTCTCGACATTTGCCCAGGCGCAGCAGGACACGTTGCCGACCACAACCGACGACGAACCCGGCGATGCCATCGTCGTGACCGGCTATGGCCGGACCGATCAGCCGACCGCCGCGACCGGGCTGCCGCTCTCGCCGCTCGAAACGCCGCAAACGATCAGCGTCATCACGCGTCAGCAGATCGAGGACCAGGGGTTCAATACGATCAACGACGCGCTCGACTTCACCGTCGGCATTTCCAAAAAGGACATCGACCGCGGGCGCAGCGCGATCACCGCGCGCGGTTTCGAGGTTCAGAATTTCCAGCTCGACGGCGCACCGTTCGAAAATGGCAATGTCGGTTTTGGCGAGACCAGCACCGCGCAATATGAGCGCGTCGACCTGGTACGCGGCGCCGCGGGGCTGATGCAGGGCGCCGGCGATCCATCGGCGGTCGTCAACCTGATCCGCAAACATGCGACGGCAAGCGAATTTGCCGGCGACATCCGCATCGAAGCCGGATCGCGGGATCGTTTTGCCGCCACGCTCGATGTCCAGTCGCCGCTCAACGCCGCGGGGACGGTACGCGTGCGCGCGGTCGCTCAGGCCTATACGCAGGACAGCTTCGTCGATCTCGAAAAGAAGAAGGGCCTCCTCCTCTATGGCGTGATCGACGCCGATCTGGGCGACCGCACGACGCTGTCCATCGGCGCAAGCTACCAGCGCGACGAGCGCGACGGGATCATGTGGGCACAACTGCCCTACTGGTACAGCGACGGCACGCGCACCGACTGGCCGCGCTCCAAGACCACCGGCACCGACTGGGGCCTCTGGAACACCACCGAGATTTCGGCCTTTGCGACGCTCACGCGCAAACTCGGCGGCGACTGGCAAATTCGCGGCGATGTCGGCTATCACAAGGGCCTCGAAAATTCGAAGCTGCTGTGGCTCGACGGTCTGCCCGACCGCGTTACCGGTGCGGGCGTGAGCACGTCGGGTTACTGGTACAAAACCGAGCCTGAACAATGGCATGGCAGCATCCAGGCCAGTGGCAGCTTCACCTTGCTGGGCGGCCGGCACGACCTCGCGTTCGGCGCGATGGCGAGCCGCGTCGATAACGGCTGGACGAACCGCGATCCGGTCGCGATCGACCCGATCGCCGATTTCAACAGCTTCGACGGCCGGCTCGCCGAGCCTGAATGGGGTGACCGCTACGACATGTCGGGGTTCGGGAACACGACGCAGGCGGCGGTGTACGCCTCGACGCGGATCAGCCTGATCGGGGGACTCAAGCTCATCGGCGGCGGGCGCGTCAGCTATTACAAGCGCGAAGAGCATCAGAGTCTGTACAGTTCACCCTATACCCTGTCGTACAAGGGCCAGATCACGCCCTATGTCGGGCTGGTCTACAACCTCACCGACAATCTGTCCGCCTATGCGAGCTACACCAATATCTTCAAGCCGCAGGGCGACCTGCGCGACCGCAACAACAATCTGATCGATCCGCTCGAAGGCACCAATTACGAAGCCGGTCTGAAAGCGCTGCTGCTCGACGGCCAGTTGCTCGCGACCGCCTCGGTCTACCGTATCGAACAGGATAATCTGGCGGTCGCCGACGGCCTGATCCCCGGCACGCCCATTCAGGCCTATCGCGGCATGAAGGGAACCGTCGCAAAGGGCTATGAGCTGGAAATCGTCGGCAAGATCACCCCGCAATGGGACGTCAGCGCCGGCTGGAGCGACTATAGCGCGAAGGATGCCGATGGCGCACATGTGCTCGCACATCAGCCGCGCCGCGTGTTCAATTTCTCGACCCGCTACGACTTTACCGGAACGCTCGACGGCCTGAGCATCGGCGGCGCGGTGAAATGGGAAAGTCGCCCGCCGGTGACCGCGGTCAATCCCGGCTCGAATGTCGAGGAGCGGATCGGTCAGCCGGCCTATGCCATCGCCAATATCATGGCGCGCTATGACCTGACCGAGGCGCTGTCGTTGCAGGTCAACGTCGACAATCTCTTCGACAAGCGTTTTTTCAGCGGCAACGTCTGGTTCCCGGGCTTTGTCTATGGCGAGCCGAGAAACGCGCGGGCGACGCTGAAATACGCCTTCTGAGAAAAGGTCGATCGGGTCACCGCTTTTCACCGATGGCGGTGCCCGACGATTGCGGACATGAAATGAGGACGCTAGCCACGGGCGCATGACATCGGTTCGTCCACGCCCGCCCGCGCTCGCAGCGCTTCAGTTGCTTGGCCTTGCCGCATCGCTGATGGCGGCGGCGCCCTCGCACGCGGCCGAACCGATCCTTTATGCCAATGCGACGGTCATCGACGGCACCGGCGGCCCCGCGCGAGCCGCGCAGGATATTCTGATCGACGGCGAACGGATCGTGGCGATCGGCGCACATGACACGCTGGCTTCGCACGCGGCGACGGCGCGCCGGGTCGACCTCTCCGGCCGCTTCGTGATCCCCGGGCTTATCGACAGCCACGTCCATCTCGCCACCCCGCCGAACCGCGCGCGCGCCGAAGCAATCCTGCGCCGAAACCTCTATGGCGGCGTGACCGCGGTGCGCGACATGGCCGACGACCTGCGCGCGGTGGGCGAACTTTCGCGTGCGTCGCTGGCCGGCGAAATCCCCGCGCCCGACATTTATTACGCTGCGCTGATGGCGGGGCCGTCCTTTTTCGAAGATCCCCGCGTTCTCGCAGTCAGTCGGGGTTTCACGCCGGGCACCGCGCCGTGGATGCAGGCGATCGACAGGAAGACTGACCTGCGCACCGCGGTCACGCTGGCGCGCGGCACATCGGCGAGCGCGATCAAGATCTACGCCAATCTTCCCGCCGAGCGCGTCAAGGCGATCACCGCCGAGGCGCATCGCCAGAAGCTGATGATCTGGGCGCACAGCGCGGTTTTCCCTGCGCGTCCCGCCGACGTAATCGGGGCGGGCGTCGATTCGGTCAGCCACGTCTGTTATCTCGGCTACGAGGCGCAGCCCGAAATGCTCGCCGCCTATCAGGACCGCACCCCGGTCGACGAAGCGCGCCTCGCACCGACGGGCGACGATCCGGTCGTTGCCGGCCTTTACCGGACAATGGCGAAACAGGGCACGATCCTCGACGCGACCGGCAGCCTCTTCGTCAAGTTCGAGGCCGCACGCAAGGCCGATCCGAAAGCCAAACCGCTCCGCTGCAGCGGCGCGCAGACGATCCGCCTGACGCAGCAAGCGTGGCGTGCGGGATTGCCGATTTCGACCGGCACCGATTTCGTCGACCCCGCCAGCAATCCGTGGCCCGAGGTCCACGCCGAACTCCGTTATCTCGCGAAGGACGTCGGCATGCCGCCGATCGCGGTGATCCATTCGGCGACGCTCGTCGGCGCGCGCGCCGCGGGGCAGGACAAGGATATGGGATCGATCGAGCCCGGCAAGCTCGCGAACTTCGTCGTGCTGGCGGCGGACCCGCTCGCCGACATCGGCAATATCGAACAGATCGAAATGACGGTGAAGCGCGGCCGCGAATATCGGCGCGCCGATTATATCGCGCCGACGGCCAAGGAGCTTGGAAATGACGATTGACCGGCGCGCGATGCTCGCAGGCGCGGCGGGGCTGGCCGCGACCTCGCTTATACCGGGCGCCGTCCGCGCCGCGGCGCCCGACGGCCGTAAATGGGTGATCGTCAATGCGCTCGGCGGGCTCGCCGATCCCAATGTGCAGGGCGCCGCCGATCCCTTTTCGCCACGCGTGCTCGCCGAAGCGCATGCGTCGGGCGTCACCGCGATCAACTGCACGCTCGGCTATGTCGCGGGCCCGGCCGAACCGTTCGAAAAGAGCGTCGCCGACGTCGCCGAGATGGACATGCTGCTCCGCCGTTATCCGCGCGACCTCGTCAAGATTTTGAGCGCCGCGGACATCCGCCGCGCGAAGGCCGAAAAGAAGATCGGGATCATCTACGGCTTCCAGAATGGCGCGATGATGGGCAAGGACGCGGGCCGCGTCGACATCTTCGCCAACATGGGCGTGCGCATCTTCCAACTCACCTATAATCCGGCGAACCAGCTCGGCGACGGATCGATGGCCCCCGACAATCGCGGGCTCACCCCGTTCGGGCGCGAGGTCGTCGAACGGCTCAATGCGCAGAAGATGATCGTCGACCTGTCGCACAGCGGCGAGAAGACCTGCCTCGAAGCCGCGCGCGCGTCGAAGGCCCCGATCTCGATCAACCACACCGGTTGCCGTGCGGTTACCGACCTGCCGCGCAACAAGACCGATGCCGAACTGCGGCTGGTCGCCGAAAAGGGCGGCTTTATCGGCATCTATTTCATGCCCTTCCTCAATATCTCGAGCCACGCGCGCGCCGAAGATGTCGTAGCGCATATCGACCATGCGGTGAACATCTGCGGCGAGGATCATGTCGGGATCGGCACCGACGGCACCGTCGGCCAGATCGACGATCTTCAGGCGTATGAAGCGGTGCTCGCGAAGGAGATCGCCGAACGCCGCGCTGCGGGGATCAGCGCCGCGGGCGAACGCCCCGATACCTATCCCTTCGTCGTCGATCTGCGCGGGCCCGACCAGTTCCGGAAGCTGATCGGCCTGCTCGCCGCGCGCGGCTATTCGAGCGGCCGGATCGAGAAGATCATGGGGCTCAATTTCCTGCGCCACGCCGAAAGCATCTGGGGTGGCTGAACCGATCCGCTTCATCGATGCCGCCGAAGTCCGCGCGCGGCTCGACCACAGGACGTGCATCGACCTGATGCGCCCCGCGATGATTGCGCTTGCCGAAGGCCGCAGCCGGCAGTTGCTGCGCGGGATCATCGATCTCGACGGCGGCGATCTGTTCGGCGTGATGCCCGGCGCGCTCGACGGCGCGGGCTTCGGGGCGAAGATCATCAGCATTTTTCCCGCCGCCGCCGCGCATGGCAGTTCGCATCAGGGCGTCATCATCCTGTTCGACCGCGCCAGTGGCGCGCCGGTGTGCGTGATCGACGCCAGCGAGGTCACCGCGATCCGCACCGCCGCCGCCTCTGCAGCGGCGACCGACGCGCTCGCACGGTCCGGCGCCGGCCGTCTCGCGATCATGGGGACGGGCGAGCAGGCATGGCACCATGTCGCGGCTATCCGCCACGTACGGCCGCTCACGGAGGTACGGATCTGGGGTCGCGCGCCCGAAAAGGCGAAGGCGCTTGCCGGCCGGATCACCGACGATTTCGGTCTTGCCGCATGCCCGACAGTTTCGGTTACCGAGGCGGCGGCGGATGCCGAAATCATCTGCACGCTGACGGGCGCGGCCACCCCTTTCCTGTTCGACGCACATGTCGCGGACGGGACGCATATCAACGCTGTCGGCTCGAGCCGCGCGGGACCGTCCGAGATCGATGAGGCGCTTGTCGCGCGCGCGCGTTTCGTACCCGATCATCGCGAGGGCGTGCTGGCGCAGGGCGCCGAATATCTGCGCGCACGCGACGCGGGGCTCATCACCGAGGCGCATGTCCTGCCCGAGATCGGGCATGTCTTTTCGGGTTCGGCGCCGGGCCGGCTCGCGCCATCGGACGTCACCATCTATAAATCGCTGGGCTCGATCGTCCAGGATCTGGCCTGCGCCGCCTGGCTTTGGAAGACGCACCGCGATCGGGTATCCGGGGCATAGCCGGCGGCGACTATGCCTGCGTCGCAATATGCCTGTGCCACCGAATAGGCTGCATGCCCGTCTGCGATGCGGTAAGGAAAATCATGATTGTCGAACCGACTCGCTCCGCTCGTGGCGCGTCCATCACCGCGAAGCCGGCCTGACCCGCCATGGCGGATTATGTCTTCAAGCCCCACGAGCGGCCCACGCTTCCGGGGTCTCCCGCGAATCCCGATCATCCGACCGCGCGCATGGTGCGCCATTTCCTGATCGGCTGCCTGATCGGGATCACCGGCGGGCTCGGAAATGCGCTGGTCACGGTCAACCTCAACTTCGCGCAAGGAACGCTGGGGCTCAACAGCGATGAGGCGGCATGGCTGACCGCCGCCTATTTCATGACCAATGTCACCGCGAACCTGCTGCTCGTCAAATATCGCCAGCAGTTCGGGCTCCAGCCGTTCATCCGCTACACGCTCGTCGCCTATGCGGTGACAACGCTGATGCACCTGTTCATCCACGATTTCTGGACCTCGGTCGCGGTCCGCGCGATGAGCGGGATCGCGGCGAGCGGCCTGTCAACGCTCACCATCCTCTATTTCTTCCAGGCGCTCCCGGCGTCGAAGCGACTGGCCGCGGTGATGATCGGCATCTGCATCCCGCAGATCGCGACCCCGCTCGCGCGCGTGCTGTCGCCCGGGCTGCTCATCTGGGGCGACTGGCACAATCTCTACTGGTTCGAATTCGGGCTGGCGCTGGCGACGCTCGCCGCGGTGATGGCGCAGCCGCTGCCGCCGAGCGAGCGCGAGAAAGTGTTCGAGCCGCTCGACTTCCTGACCTTCGGACTCTTGGCGCCGGGACTTTGGCTGCTGATCGCAGTGCTGTCGCAAGGGCGCATCCAGTGGTGGACCGAGCGGCCGTGGATCGGCTGGTCGCTCGCCGCCAGCGTCGCGCTGATCGCCGCCGCGATCCTCGTCGAGCATCATCGCAGAAATCCGCTGATCAACACGCGCTGGCTCGGCACGCGCGAGATGCTGCGGCTGATGGCGGTCGCCGCGTCGGTCCGCATCCTGCTCTCCGAGCAGGCGTTCGGCTCGGTCGGATTTCTGGGCACCGTGGGCATGATCAACGACCAGATGGTCACGCTGAACCTGATCGTCGTGTTTGCGTCGATTGCAGGCCTCGCGACCGCGGTGCTGACCTTTCGGCCCGACAATCTGTCGCGCCCGATCATCATCGCGGTCGTGCTGATCGTGATCGCATCCTTCATGGATGCCAACACGACCAACCTGACGCGGCCGAGCCATTTCTATCTCAGCCAGGCGCTGATCGGCTTTGCCTCGCTGCTTTTCCTCGCGCAGGCGATGGTGATCGGCATCGCGCGGACCTTGCTTGCCGGCGGCAAGAATTTCATCAGCTTCGTCGTGCTGTTCAGCATGAGCCAGAGCATCGGCGGACTGGCCGGCGGCACCTTGCTCGGGACGTTCCAGACGGTGCGCGAGAAATATCACTCACACGAACTGGTCCAGAACATCGTCGCGAGTGACCCGCTGGTCGCGGCGCGGCTCGGCGCGGGCGGCCGGGTAGTCGCAAGCACGATCGGCGATCCGGCTCTGCGTAGCGCGGAGGGCGCCGCGCTGCTCAGCCAGCAAGTGACGCGCGAGGCGCATATCCTTGCGTATAATGACGTATTCCTGCTGGTTGGCGTACTTGCGATCTTGACGACGATCTGGGGCTTCATGATCAGCCGGTCTATCCGGCGGCGGAACGAGCCGTCGCCGGTGATATTATTGGTGCAGCGCCTGCAGGCGCAGGCACAAGCTCAACAGGGGCAATAGGATGAGCGACGAGCCCAAGGCCAACACGCCGACACCCGAATCCGGAACGGCAGCCCCGCCGCCCGCGACGCCCGAAGCGGCGCCTCCGTCCGACCCGCAGGTCGATGCGCCGCCGTCGGCATGGCGTCCCCCGGACAAGACACGCACGACCGTCATCGTCATAGTCATCGCCGCCGTGCTGGCGATCCTCGCCATCCTCTACTCGTGGGACCTGCCGCCTTTCGCGGGACAAGCGGAGCGGACCGACAACGCCTATGTGCGCGGGCGTGTAACGATCATCAGCCCGCAGGTCAGCGGCTATGTCACCCGCGTGCCCGTGCAGGATTTCGCCGAGGTCAAGGCCGGCCAGATCCTCGCGACGATCGACGACCGCATCTATCGCGCGCGCGTTGCGCAGGCCGAAGCCAATGTCGCGGCGCAGCAGGCCGCACTCGCCAATTCGGCGCAGGCGCAGCGATCGCGCGAGGTCGCAACCGACAGCCAGAATGCCGGGATCGCCAACGCGCAGGCGCAACTGGCGAAAGCCGACGCCGATATGCGCCGCGCGCGCGCGCTCGTCGCCGACGGCTCGATCTCGACGCGCGAGTTCGACCAGACGCGCGCGGCGCTGCTCGCGGCGCAGGCGGGTTTGCAACAGGCGCGCGCGAGCCGGGCGATCGGCACGCAGGACGTCCGCACCGTCGTCGTCGGGCGCGCCGGGCTCGAAGCCGCGGTCGAATCGGCAAAGGCGCAACTTCGTCTCGCGCAGATCGACCTCGACAACACGATCATCCGCGCGCCCGCCGACGGCCAGCTGTCCGAAATCGGCGTGCGCGTGGGGGCCTATGTCACTGCCGGAACGCAATTGCTGTCGGTCGTCCCGCACCATGTCTGGGTCATCGCGAACTTCAAGGAAGCGCAGACCGGCAACATGGCGATCGGCCAGCGCGCACGGTTCAGCGTCGATGCGTTGGGCGGTGCCGAACTGACCGGGCGGATCGAGAATCTCTCGCCGGCCGCGGGTTCCGAATTCGCGGTACTGAAGGCCGACAATGCCACCGGCAATTTCGTCAAGGTAGCGCAGCGCATCGCGGTGCGGATCAGGATCGACGACAAGCAACCGGTCGCGGCGCGGCTGCGGCCCGGCATGTCGGTCGAGGTGCGGATCGACACAAGCGGCGGATCGAAGCGATGAAGGCCGCGCAGTTCGCGCTGGCGGCCGGACTGGCGGCGGGGCTCGCCGCCTGCGCCGGCCCGAACGTCGCGACGACCGGCGTCGCGGCCGTAACGCCGCCCGTTGCATGGCGAACCGACGCCAATCCCGCCGTCCCGCTGCAACGCGACTGGTGGCAGTCGTTCGGCGACCCGACGCTCGCCGCACTCGTCGAGAAGGCGCTGGCCAACAACAGCGACATCGGCGTCGCGGCGGCGCGCGTACGCGAGGCGCGCGCCAATTTCGCGCTTGCACGGGCGCAGACGCTGCCCACGATCGACGCGGCAATCAGCGGCGGGCGCTCGCGCTCGGTCAGCCCGTTCGGCCAGCCGTCGGAGCAGAATTTCGCGCAGCCGCAAGTCCAGGTCGCCTATGAAGTCGACCTGTTCGGCCGCCTCGCCGACCAGAAAGCGGCGGCGCGCGATAGCTGGTTCGCGAGCGAAGCGGCGCACGATGCCGTGCAGTTGTCGATCGCCGCGGCGGTCGCGGGCAATTATGTCACGCTGCGCGGCCTCGATGCGCGGCTGGAGGTCGCGCGCGAGACGGTGCGCGCGCGGTCGGAATCGCTGCGGATCGCGAAATCGCGCGTCGGGCGGGGCTATTCGCCCAAGCTCGAGCTTCAGCAGGCGCAGGCCGAATATGACGCGACGGCCCAGATCGTGCCGCAGATCGAACTCGCCATTGCACGAACCGAGGATGGTTTGAGCGTGCTGGTTGGCGACACGCCGCAGGCCATCGGCCGGGGAACGCCTCTCGACCGTCTCGCCGTCCCGGCGGTTCCCGAAGGTCTGCCGTCCGAATTGCTGCGCCGCCGTCCCGACGTCGCGCAGGCCGAATATCAACTCGCGGCGTCGGACAAGAATCTTGCGGCGGCGCGCAAGCGCTTCCTGCCGCAGCTACGCCTGACCTCGACAGCGGGCGCAGCCTTTTCAACGCTGATCGGCGACCCGATTTCGATCTGGTCGGTCGGCGGCAGCATCCTCGCCCCGATCTTCCAGGGCGGCAGGCTGACGGCACAAGCCGAAGCCGCGGGCGCGCAGCGCGACCAGGCGGCTTTCGCCTATCGCCGCACCGCGCTGACCGCATTCCGCGAAGTCGAGGATGCGCTCGCGGCGGTCAGCCGGATCGACGCGCAGATCGTGTTCGCGCAGTCGCAGCGCGATGCGCTGGCCGAGGGGCTGCGGCTCGCGACCAATCGCTATCGCGAAGGCTATTCGCCCTATCTGGAACAGCTCGACGCCCAGCGCGGCCTGCTCGGCGCCGAATTGTCGCTGATCCAGCTCCGCGCCGACGCGCTCGCCGCGCGTATCCAGCTGTTTCAGGCGATGGGTGGCGGCTGGACGAACTGTGCGATCCCCGACGCATCATGCGCTCCAGCGCCCTGACGCAGCGCCGCACCTGACTCGAACGGGGCCGTTGAAGCCGTCCGCCCGAACGCCAGAGCCTGCAGAATCGGACCGGGCGATGCCCCGGCCGAGGCTGATTGAAAAATCAGAAATTTTGAAACATGGATTTCGGGATAAAAACGCCCTAATTCATGCCACTATCGCGCGAAATCGCCCGACATCCCGATTCAATATTTTCTATAATTGAAAATTATGTCTCGATTGGGGTTGATTTTTCAAAAAAATCCGACTTTATAAAAAATCGCAAACCGGAGGACCATAGGAGCCTCGCGGTAAAACATAAGCGAGCACCGGACAGCGAAACGGCCGTCCACAGGCGAAGGGGATAATTATGAAATTCGTTCAATCCGGCTTGTATGCGGGCACCGCGCTGTCGATGCTGGTCAGCCTGAACCCGGCCTATGCACAGTCCGCCAGCCCCTCGACCGATGTGGTTTCGGACGAGGAAATCGTGGTCAGCGGCTCGCGCATTCAGCGCGAAGGTTTCGATGCGCCGACCCCGACGACGGTGATCGGCGAGGCCGAGCTGGCGCTGGGCAACCGCCCGAGCATCGCACAGGTATTGAACGACGCCCCCCAGTTTCGCGCCACGGTGACGCCGACCACGACGCCGGGCAGTACGCTCAGCGGTGTATCGACCGCCGACATGCGCGGCCTTGGTGCCGTGCGGACCCTCACCCTGCTCAACGGGCACCGCTTTGCCGGTGCCAACGACCTCAACATCGTACCGCAAAGCCTAGTCAAACGGATCGACGTCGTCACCGGCGGCGCATCGGCCGCTTGGGGCTCGGGCGCGGTCGCGGGCGTCGTCAACATCATCCTCGACGATGATTTCAACGGCTGGCGCATGGGCGTGCAGTCGGGCATCTCGTCGCGCGGCGACGCGGCGCGTTATGGCGCCGACATTGCCTGGGGCACCGATTTCGCAGGTGGCCGCGGCCATTTCATGGTCGCGGGCGAATATATGAACGAGCGCGGCGCGCTCAGCCGTGACGACCGGCCCAATCTGGTGGCGGGCCTGTTCCAGCACTCTCCCAACAAGCTCGAACTGGTGCGCGATCCCAATTCGACCCAGCTCTATAACGGCGGATCGATCCTCGGCCTTACCGGCGCGCCGCGCAATCTGGTGTTCAATCCCGACGGCAATATCGGCGCCTTTCCGCTCGGCAGCATCACGCAGGGCGTCACGACGATCGGCGGCGGCGGCCAGAACATCTTCGACTATGTCGCGGTCAGCACGCCTTATGAGCGCATCAACGCGTTCGCTCGTGCGAGCTATGATCTCACCGATACGCTGAAGGTCTGGGCCAATTTCAGCTATCACCGGATGACGGCGGACTACAGCTTCTTCCCCGAAACGCCCGCCGTCGCCATCATGCCCGACAACGCCTTCCTGACGCAGGCGAACCGCAACCAACTCGCCGCCGCAGGCGTCGCAGGGCCGTTCCTGCTCGGACGCGTCCTCGATGACGTCGGCGAAGACGGGGTGATGACGTTCAAATACAGCCGCCGCAACCTTGAGGGCGCGATCGGGTTCGACGGCAGCTTCGGCGATGGCTGGAAATATGGCGCCTATTATAACCATGGCGAGATCCGGCTCAATCAGGAGCTCAACAACCAGCGGATCAAGTCGCGCTTCACCAATGGTGTCGACGCAGTCCTCGTGAACGGTACGCCGACGTGCCGCATCAATGCCGATGCATCGACGACCAATAACGACCCCAATTGCGTGCCGATCAACCTGTTCGGCAATGGCAGCATTTCGGACGCGGCCGCGGCATGGGCCTTCGGCGGTTCGCAGCTCATCTACACGATCAAGCTCGACGCCGCGGGCGCCAGCGTTTCGGGCCAGCCCTTCTCGACCTGGGCCGGCCCCGTCGACATCGCGTTCGGCACGGACGTCCGCTGGGAAAAGCAGGTCACCAATTATGTCGACCCGCTGTCGCTGGCGAACGCGCTCGGCACGCTCAATTCGTCGGCGACGAACGGCAGCTTCAACGTCAAGGAAGCCTTCGCCGAAGTGAACGTGCCGCTGCTCGACATCGCCGACACGCTGAAGCTCGAAGTCAACGGCGCGGCGCGCTATTCGGATTACAGCACGAGCGGCGGGATCTGGTCGTGGAAGACCGGCGGCACGCTGCGCGTCGCCAACGACCTGCTGCTGCGCGCGGTCTATTCGCGCGACATCCGGTCGCCCAGCATCAACGAATATTTCCTTACCCGTTCGACCAACATCGGCACCGTCCTCGATCCGTTCCAGGGCCAGAACGGGACGGTGCAGAATAATGTCGTCGTGTATGGCGGCGGCAACAAGCTCCTTACGCCAGAGATTTCGCATACGCTGACGCTCGGCGGATCCTATTCGCCGTCCTTTGTGCGCGGCCTGCGCCTGTCGGTCGACTATTATGACATCGACATCGACAATGTGATCACGACGGTCACGGCGAACGACCTGCTCAGGCAGTGCTTCGCCGCAGCGCCGAACGACCCCACCTGCGGCGGCATCATCGTTCGCGAAGCGAATGGCACGATCGGATCGATCACGAACGGCTATCGCAACCTCGCCAATTACCGCACGCAGGGCCTCGACATCGAAGCGTCGTACCGCGTGCCGCTCGGTGACGGAAACCTGTCGTTCCGCGCGCTGGCCAACCATGTCTTCAACCTCAAGGTCAATGGCGCGGACGCGGCGGGTTACGTCGGCGGCGACACCGCCTTCTCGACCCCCAAATGGCGCGGCACGGGCACAATCGCCTTCGACAATGACAGCTTCGGCGCCAATCTGCGCATCCGCTATGTCGACGGCGGGCTCGACCGCCCGCTGACGGTCGTGAACGGAGTCGCCATTCCGATCGTGAACAACAAAGTCGGCAGCCGCACCTATGTCGACCTCGGCGCCCAGTTCAAGGCGGGGCCGTTCACATTGTTCGGCAACGTCAACAACCTGTTCGACCGCGATCCGCCGATCACGCCGTACACCAGTCCGAATTTCGACGTGATCGGTCGCTATATTTCGGGGGGCGTGAAGCTGAGCTTCTGATCCTTTAGAGCAGATAGTCCCGGTGGGCAGTGGTATCGCCGATACCGCTGCCCTTTTTTTGTGCTTTGGACGAAAGCCGTTTCGGTGCCGCTTAAAGCCACAAAAGCCCCGTATGTGCGCGCCGATTTTGTGTCCTTCGTGGTTTTAAGCCTGCCCTTCGCCGGCTCGGGAAGGGCTTGAAGCGACAAAATATACGGACGCGGGCGGCGAAACTGTCTCCTTTGTCGCTTCAGGACAATGTCACCGCGGGCCGACGATTTCAAAGAGCGGGGCAAACGCTGGCACGGCGCGATAATGTAGGACAGCGATTTTTGCCGGGTGGTCGATGTCGGCCCAGGGGTGGGAAGTGGACGTTGCGCTAGTTTTCGAATATTGCCGCCATTCTGCCTCGATCATCGTCAAGCAGCCAACTAGCGTGCTGTAAGTATAGCTCTTCCAGCGGCTTTTTGGTGAGGGAGGTGACGTCCATTCCCCGGTCGTCATAGGCATAAACGCTTACCCCTCGCGCCAGATCGACGAACTTCGCGAACACTGGCGCTCGTGGCTTCACCCCTAAATCCTGTGCGATCTGATTCCACAGCAGAATATCGACTTGCTCCCAAGTCAGGTAAACAGCGCGATGGAGCCACCGCTCTGCTTCCGGGTCTTCTTTGTCGTCCGGCCACCAAAAACCTTCCCACTCAGCAAAAGCGGCGCCGGTTGGGACGCCCAATTTAGCTAGGTGATCAAATCCAGCACCGGTCTCCCAGCCAAGGAGATCGGCGTTCAAATCCACACTGGGGTCGGGGAAGGCGCCGATGATTCCGACGACGGTGTCGGATGGCAATACTATGCGTGCGAGTTTTCGGGCACGGTCATAACTCGTTGTGAACTTGGTCACATACCTCCCGATATAATCACCGTCATCAAGCTCAAACCGTAGCCGGTATCGCGAGATCCATAAATCGTGCTGCCAATTACATCCTAGAGCGAAGGTCATCTTCGAAACTTATCGACCGAGAGGAACGTCTGCAACCGGTCGATTGTCGTCACCGCATCTGGATCGGAAGCGATCGGCCGGTATGGGGTGGGAAGCGGACGTTGCTTCCTTCTCCTTCGTCATCCCGGACTTGATCCGGGATCCACGACGACGGCGCGGCTATGGATCCCGGATCAAGTCCGGGATGACGATGAAAGAAAGATCCTCCCTGCGGCGGTCCACCTCCCCATCGCTTCGCCACAGGGAGGATAAACGTCCGCAATCGGTCGTATCCTGCCCTCCCGACTCTGATCGCGATCGCTGGCTGGAATGGGGTGGGAAGCGGACGCGCCTATCGGCCGGCAGCAGCCTCCCTTAGTGCTACAATTAGA
>Ga0247823_10001604_pt1 | contig 18802 bp, 15 predicted proteins | sample 13C_PalmiticAcid_2_FD_192426 | JGI IMG/M metagenome (GOLD analysis project Ga0247823, IMG submission 192426) | Soil microbial communities from agricultural site in Penn Yan, New York, United States - 13C_PalmiticAcid_Day30 | ecosystem: Environmental > Terrestrial > Soil > Agricultural land... | reverse complement strand
CGCCGAAGCCATGGGCGTGGTCGCGCGCAACCCCAACTTCCACGCCGACCTCAGCGCGCTGGGCTTCTACCATCCGCGCACCGTCTACCAGCTCATCCACGACTTCGGCTGCGTCAACCCCTGGGAGCGCCTGCTCTACGGCTCGGAAAATCCCTTCATGTGGACCTTCCACAAGACCGTGCAGAACATCAACGAACACGCGCGCGCGCTCGACATGCCCGAGATCCCGGACCACGCGCTCGAACTCATCCTCGGCGGCAACGCCACGCGCCTCTACCGCATCGACCAGAGCAAGCAGCACCGCCCCGCAACGCCGCCCGCCAAGGCCGCCGCCTGACCCACCCACCCCACCGGAGACAAGACACATGAAAAAGATCGCCCGCCGCTCCCTGCTGGCCGCCGCCCTGGCACCGGCCTTCGGCTCTCTCGTTGCGCCGCTGGCCTATGCGCAGGGTGCGTTCCCCGCGCGCCGCATCTCCGTCGTCGTGCCCTTCCCGGCCGGCGGCCCGGCCGACATGGTCGCGCGCGTCATGCAGCCGCTGATGCAGAAGGCGCTGGGCGAAACCGTCATCGTGGAAAACTTCGCCGGCGTCGGCGGCGCCATGGGCGTGGGCAAGGTGCTGGCCGCGCCGGCCGACGGCCACACCCTGCTGCTCACCACCGTGGCCGAGCCCATCCTGCCGCCGCTGACCATGCCCAGCGTGCGCTACAAGCCCGACGACCTCGTGCTCGTCTCGCAGCTCTCGTACACCAACATCGCGCTGGTGGTGCGGCCCAGCCTGCAGATCAACTCGGCGCAGGCCCTGCTGGACTACCTGAAGAACCCCAGCAACAAAGCCCTGACCTACGCCACGCCGGGCAGCGGCACGCTCTACCACCTCATGGGTGAGCACTTCAAGATGCTCGCCGGCACCCAGCAGCTCATGCACGTGCCCTACAAAGGCCTGGCACCGGCGGTGAACGACCTCATCGGCGGCCAGGTGGACGTGGCCTTCCTGCCCATGGCCGGCAGCACCGCCAAGCTGATCGAAGCCGGCACCCTGCGCGCCCTGGCCCACACCGCCGACACCACCGTGCCTGGCCTGCCGCGCCTGAACGAACTCAACGGCCTGAAAGACTTCGTCTACACCGTGTGGACCGGCGTCTTTCTGCCGCGCCCGACGCCCAGCGACGTGGTGACGGCGGTGCACAAAGCCATCGACACCGCACTGCAAGGGCCCGAGTTCGGCGTGTACACGCGCGAAGCCGGTGGCGTGGCGCTGACGCGCGCCATGCCCCTGAAGCAGGCACAGACCTTCTACAACGCGGAAGCGCAGCGGCTGCAGCGCGTGTTCCAGGCGGTGAAGTTGAAGGCGGACTGAGCGCTGGCAGCTTCCAGAAAAAAGGGCCCCGACGGGGCCCTTTTTTTTTCGCCTTCAAACCTTGTTCGGTTCTGCGAGTGAGGTGATGCAGGCGTCGGCAAGGCGCCGAGCGTTTATTGCGACTGTCCACGGTCGAACGTCGCAGCGCGGTCCAGCGCCTTCTTCGCCAGGTAGACCGTGATCGCCAGCGCCAGCATATTCAGGCCGAGCGTGATCGGCCCAGCACGCCCGAAGACCAGTTCAAAGCGGCTTCCGATCAAGGCGTTGAACCCAGCGCGAGCGGGAGAGAACTGGGCCCATAGAACAATGAAAGCGCCGCTTGAAAACGAGTAGCTGACCGTCGGCGTGGCAAAGCCCAACACCTGTGCACCCCAAAGAATCAGATTGAATTGCAGCCACCCCGGTTTGCGCTGCAGCATCGCGATCCCGCACCAGATGCTGAACCCATAGGCCACGGCGAAAAGCGCAACCAGAAACTGAGGGACGAAGAACAGCGGCATCCGGCTCATCTGCCAGATCACCACGAGGATGCCCAGTGCACCCCCAACGATGGCGAGATAGCCAAGGGCTGTGCGGACCCGATTCGGGATGCGCACTGCACCGGGCCCATCCAAAGCCACCCTTCGCGATTCAAGCTCCTGCGGGGACGCCTCGGCCAGGCACCCACAGGCGGAGCACTCGATTGAACTCGTCAGATTGGACTTGTTGCAGACGGGGCAGGACCAGACATAGTGAGACATTCGCTCAGTATGTCTTGCTCACCATCACCGCCAAGGTATCGGCCTTGGTCTTGGTGGTGCCGGTGTAGCTGAACTGGTAGTAGAAGTCGAGCACGACCGCCTTGCGGAACTGGTAGCTGCTGCCCAGCGCCAGGCGGGCGGTGTTGCTGTTGAGGCGGGTGCTGTCGATCTGGTAGACCACCCCAGGGAGTCGGTTGGCAAAGGTCATCTGCGCGACGCCGGTCTTCGCGAAGTCGTGCAGGTACTCGGCGCGGAAGTATGGCCGCGCAACGGTGCCGCTACTCAGGAACACCGTGGTTTCGCCGCGCACGCCGAAAGCCAGGCTGTTGGTGGGAATGTCTTGCGCCCAATAGCTCAGGTCGTACGCGCCGCCGCCGCTTTCGGTGGCGCCGTCCAATCGGGTCCTGGCGAGGTCCAGGCGGGTGTAGGGGGCAATCAGCATCTTCCTGCCGCCGTACTCGAACTCGTGGTCGTAGCCGCCGGCGAGAGAGGCGAACCATTGCGAGCCCGAGCGCTTGGAGGAAGCGATGGAGCCGTTGGCGGTCACGAAGCGCCGCGCATCGAAACGCAGGCTGCCGTAGCCGAGCAGGCCGTCGATGAAGAAACCGTCGGCCGGCTGGTAGCTGCCGTAGATGCTCAGCGAGTAGCTTTCGCCCGTGTTGCGCGTGCCGTTGCCGCCGATCTTCTGGCTGTCGTGGGCAAAGCCGCTGCCCACACCCACCGCCAGCTTTTCGCTGAGGCGCTTGTCGGCGCCGACGGTGATGCCGGCGGTGCTGAAGTGCGAATCCGTGCTGCCCTGTTTGCCGACGTTGATGAGGCCCGCGCTCCAGAGGTCGACCCCCATGCCCATTGCGTTCTGCCGCGCGCCGTTCAGCGGTATGCCGGAGAGCGGCACCGAACCGGATGTCTTCGCAACCCGTGGATCGAGGGCTTCCTGCATGCCCATGGGCAACAGGCGCGGATGGCCTCCCGCCATCGGGTTGGCCGCCCCCATCATGCCGCCACCCATGCTGGCGACAGCGTCGCTGGCGAGGCCCAGTGTGTGGCTCGCCTGGCCACCGCGCCCTGGCGCAGCATCGCCCGGCGCGAAAGCGCCGGTTTCCTTCGATGCCGGCTTGCGCCGATGCAGGCTTTCGAGGCGGCTCTGGACATTGACCGTCTGCGCGGCGGCAAAACGCCGCGCGGCATCGGCTTGCGCGGAGAGCAGGCCGATCACTTCTGCGTTCTTGTTCGAATCCCCACCGCAGGAAAAGGTGTCGATGGCGATGCAGCCGGGGCCGTTCATGGTCAGCGTGAAGGGCTGCGAGCCAACGGAGGGGAAGTCGAAAGCGATCAGCACGCTGTATTGCACGCCGGCTTGCAGGTTCAGGCCGATGCCGGTGAAGGTGGCGGTGCGCGGTGAGCCGGTGGCAAGTGAGGAGACCAGGAAGCGCGAATACACGGACGGCGCGCACGGCGTGGTCGAAGGGGTGTACGTCCCCTGCAGGAAAAAGGTGGTGTTCGTCGTCGCCCCCGTGACCACGCTCGCTGTGTAGGTGCCGGTGGCATCCACCGTGAAGGTGTACAGCTTGTAGTTCCAGGGACCGGTGTTGCACGAGTTGAAGTTCGTGTTCTGCCCCGCTGCGATATTGGGCGTGACGGTGGTCGCCGGCGCCGCTTCCGCACGGCCGGAAATGGTCACCGACGCAGCCATGGCCGACGCGCTGCCGGCCATCCAAACCGCCCCGGCGAGCAGCAGCCCGCTCCACAGACGCGCCAGGCGCCCTCCACGCTTGACCATGTTCATCAAATCGATCCTTTTTTGTCGTTACGGCATTGCCACCGGGCCGCACAGCTCGCACTGCCCCGAGTAGCTGTTCATCGGCGGGAAATTGAACGCCTTGAACCATGTGTTGCCGTCGGCGAAGTTGTTTTCTTCAAGCACTTGCCGCGCATGGGCTTGCCACTGCCTGGCGGCAGGCGAAGCCCGCCACTCTCGGTGCGTCGGCTTGGTGGCGCGGGGTGCTGGAGACGAAGATCGGTCGGCGCCAAAATACTGTATTCATGTACAGTATGATCGCATCAGGCCAGACACCACGCGGTGTGGCACCCCGCAGTTGCTGTTGTTGTCTCCTTGTGGATCTACAGCTTTAGCCCGTCCGCCTTGTTGGTGAATGGGCTTTTTTTTGTCACGTAAAGGCCAGATGACGCACCGTGGTCCAAGGGGCAGCAGCCGAAACAGCGATTGCTGTCGCGAACGCGGTGCGCTATACAGGCAGGCTCCGCTCCTTGGCGCACCGGCGAGGAAGGCAAAGGAAAGCATTGCAAAATTGCGGGCACGTCCGTTGTAGATACTTGGTCGAGTAGCTATTACCTAAGCGGCAGAGAATGCCTTAGCAATTCAAGTTAACACGTAGCCGGCGTGGCACTTGACAGCGTCGGCTAGCGCTCGAGAGCCTGATGGGAGAGTGCGCGGCAGATCCCACCGGAAGGTCTCTACGCATGCCGGCGCAATACGCATGCTGCGCCACGGGTCAACTTGAAATCGCCTATAGCTGGATAACGCGAGGTCGGCCACGATCGCCCATCTTGACTACTCAACCAAGCACAGCCGCAGTAGTAGAACTATTTGACGGCCGCTATGAATTTTTTCATGGCAGCATCAACATAGTTATTATCGATGAATTTTCTCGCACTTCGAACAAACTCTGGAGCTAAAGCATAGTAAATCTCATCAGACTTTTCAGTCTTCACCATCAAAAAATCTGGTATTAGCTTTTCAAAGCTTTTAGCTCTCAAACCGCGCACTTTGCTAGAAAACGTCAACCAACTCTTCTTGGGGTCATAAGATACCCCTGATTTAAAAAATCCTCGCAAAAAGGCCAAGCACTCCGCTTCAATTGTTTGCTCCTCGATCGAATGACTAGATTTCGACGCCGAAACCAACGTCGAAACATCACCAAGCGTGCAGTTCGGATCAAACTCCGCCTGAAATATTGTCGAATTAATCACACCCTCATTTGCACAATTTTCAAAAATGCACGATATAAATTTCGCACCTGTGAATTTCGATTTTGAAAAGTTTTTATAGTCCAAAAATTTGGAATTAAAAATAGTGCGCCCATTAAAATCCAATGGAGGAAACTCACCATAAATACAAAGCCCATCAATCGAATTTCCACCAGACTGTCCTGGCAACAACTCTACGATTTTATCGCTCATCTTTGCACCACTGAAATTTCGCGCATCTAAATAAATCTTCAACACGCCCGATACTGCTCGTCTGCCGAGCTCAATGCGCTTTTGCTCTGAGCCAGTTCTCACATAGTCGCGTAGTTTTGGAATCAAAATATGCAACTGTGCATCCAACTGCTCCAACCTACCTTCATAGTATTTCCGTAGATACGCCACCTCTGGGCTTTCTGAAGCGTTGGTTTTTGCGTATGCATTCAATGCCTCCGGAGAATGCAAGTTTCGAATCAAGCATTCAATCAAGAACAATGCCCGAAAGTACGATTGCAAAAAATCATACCTAAGTCGAATATTGGCTCCAGACACTTGGAAGAATGGATTCAAGCTTATCTTCCGCAGCAAAGCATCTGCACGAGTTTCGTAGTACAAGTCCAACAAATGCTTCAGAGAATCAACACTAAAATTATCGCCTTGCTCAGAGACCAACTCTGAAACAAGAGAAATTAACTGCATCGCATCAAGATCGATCGTCTGCCGCCGAATTTCACGCCTAAATACCGAATGCACAACGTGATCAGTTATTTCATTATTCGAGGGGTAGGGCGTTTCATCCTCGATAAATTCAAACGTCTCTTTGGAATCGATTTTCGCCTCATCTTCAAACATGGTACAGAGGACATCTACAAAAAACGGGACCACCCGTCCACCTTCATCTTTAAGGCGAGTAGATGAAAGCGTGGAGTTTAGGCGACTGACAATTTCCAAACTGTTAGGATGACTGGAAAACCGACGCCTTGCGTAGCGTGTCCAATCAATACTATTAAATCCAAGCAGTTCGTATCGAGCTATATCAAATTCAACTGAGGCATCTCCATCTATTAACAAACTATCACGGGTCGTAATCAATATATGACTACTTGATAGACTTGAGCTCAAAGCAACGATAGATCCCAAAAATCGATTTAGGTCGAAACGCTCTTGAAGAACCGTAGCAAGCTCATCAAGACCGTCAATGATGAGCACAATATTTCCCGCTATCACAGCAAGCTCGAAGGTGCCTTTATCGTAAAGGCGTTCACTTTTTTGAGATTGTGCATGTAGTTGATAAAGATCAAATACAGAGGCAACTTGAACGTGAGCGGAACCGACTTCCTGAACATAATTTCTGAGATTCTCTGCTTGAATCAAAACAACCAAACTTTCTTTGGTAATGTCAGAAATAATTTCAGAAGCCACGCTTCTGCATAGCCAAGTCTTTCCCATTCCGCCTGCAGCCACCACAAGGTGTGCGTTGCACTCCGGCTTTCCTCTCAATTTTTCAAGAATTAATTCTCGTGCGGTGGTACCAGTACCGGCACCATTTACTGCTATGGCTTGGTCAACATAGTTTAGAGGTGGCTCGGCGCCCAACGGAGTCTTGAACTCCTCATCGATACCGAACTCCCACAAATATTGTTTAAGAGTGAAATCATGAACAAAAGACCCGATGCCCAGATCCGTGACAATCTTTTGAATATACTGAGGAGCACTAGCATCGCGGCGAAGCACGAATAAGCTCCGAGGAACTTCTAACTTTCGCAAAGTCAGCAACTTCGCAAAGCGTTTCAATGTTTCTTTAATATTACTAGAGTGATGAAGATATAAAAAATAAGCAGGTTGCGGCGAGTAAGTTGCCCAATATTCAAATTTTATTCGTTGGCTGCGCGAATAATCGACTGACTCAGACTTATCGATCAAAAGCTTCCGACGACGAGCTGTAAGAGCCAGCAGGTCTTCAAATCTTTCAAATCCTGCAGTTTGAATATCTTTATCTAGAAATAAGGTGCGGGCCTTTTCACCTCTTGAGGCAGTCTTGGTTGGTATTTCGAGCGATTCGGGAGAATTATCCACCGCGCGCTCTGCGACACCTTCTAAAAGCGAGATGAAGCGTTCTGCAGTAGCCTTCCATGTGTAATTAGCGAGGAGCGATGCAAGTTTCCGCGCATTTGCAGCCTGAATCTCATTGTTAGCCAAACATAATTTTACTTGCTCGGCGATCTTCACTTCGTCGAAAGCAGGTACACCCGAAATATCAACTGAAGCGACGAGTTCAGAATAATCTTTACTTTTTAAAAATTCATAAATGCCACTTGAGCGACTGATCAAAATGGGAATTCCTAAGCATGCGGCTTCCCAAGCCACTAGCCCAAATCCCTCCTTAACGGATGGCATCAGAACTAGATCGGCATCTTGCAATTCACTAAAATACTCTCCACGATTCGCAATGTAGGGAACCGAATTCATTGCAACGGAATGGTCTCGACCCAATTTTGCAAGATTTATATCTACCGGCAACGCACCTATTAAAGTAATACTGCCTCGGCCCGTTTCTAGCTGAGATAGAGATCCATGTGCGGCCCTCACTGCCGCAGTGAGATTTTTGACTGGGTCTTCAGATAGATCTAGCCTTCCGCAAATTGCAACACGATGATCAAACTGACGAGGTTGCAGCCGAGCCGGCGCCTCTGGGGAACCAGGCATGAGTTCATATGTCTCTAAATGACTCGCTCGGAGGCGCCTTGCACTTTGGAACAATCTGGGGCCGACTCCAAAAACTATGTCGGCATTTTTTATCAAATGCTTTTGCGCCTGAATCTTGGGATTTACTTCTCTTTGTTTTAGATAATAATAATTTGAGTAATCCATATGATGGAACACCACTGCACGCCCACCCAAAGTGTTTCTTGTAAATAGCGCAGCCCCTCCAGAAATAGCATCATGACCTATCCAAACAACATCATCAAAATCCGAAAAAATTGAGGAAATTATTTTGATTGACTGCTGATCAAAGCCAGTGAATTTTGTTGGTAATTTGTGTATTTTAATATTCGGAGGTGGCGACGAATATTCACTTGCATCCGCCTCAAGAAAAACATTAATCGACTGTCCGACAGATGCAATTGCTGTGCACAGATCAAAATTAAATGAGTTGATTCCACCATTCACAGCCGACCATGCAGTCGCAAAAAAAGCATACTTAATCGCCACTTGTTTTCCCCTTTTTGGTTTTGACATTCAATCGACGTGAGCCTCTTGATCGGGGCTAAGCCCGCCTCCCGACCACGAACATTTTGCAATAAATATAACCGTCTGTTCCTTGGGTCTTCCCTGATGGGTTTAGTGGCGTGTGCGCAATGCTGCGATGCTGCGACAGATGAGCGTGCGGCCAGACACGACGGGGGATGGAATCAGGGATGCTTAGAGCAATCCGCAAGGGCGGCATCTTTCAACGCCAAGCGAGATTCGCTAGGCGTACAGGGGGTCTCGCTTGTGTTCCACAAGTGCGCGCATCCAACTCCCGATGGAAGCGGCAAAGAACCCGCGATGGCGACTGGTGGAATACTGCAGGTAGCTCGCTTGTCGAAGGCCATTAAGCGCCGCAGACGTAGGCATGCGAACGGCAAGCCTCCCCAGTCAGTGGAGACGGTGTGAAAACTCGTCAACCAATCCGGCAGTTGGCCCCTCAGATTGGTATGTGCCAACGAGTCACAAACGCCCCTCAAAAGGGTGCCTCCACGAAGTTTCCACACAGCCATTGTCTGGAGCAGTCACCGCTTCTTGGCCCATGTAAAGACCAAGAAGGAAAGCTCGATGGGGCCAGTTTGCTTCCTGGCCCGTCACCTCAATTGCTCTTCTTGTTCTTTGATGCAACGTCCCTTGGCCGGTTCTTGCGGACCTGTTTGGCAGGCACAGCCGCCGTCACCCCTTCAGCAAGCAACGCCATGTACCTCACCGCTTCGATCTGCTTCTCATGAGAGCAACGATCGAAGTCATCGAGCACCGCTCGTTGCATAGGCTCCAGATCCAACCTTCCAGAAGCCCGCTTGCCCGTCAGGACGTAGTACACGTCCATGCCCTGCTCAACGAGACGCACCAGTTGCTCCGCATCCGGGCTGCGTTGCCCTCGCTCATAGTTTCCGATCGAACGCTCCGATACCCCGATCGCCTGGGCGAGTTCGGCCTGGCTCCTTTGCAGCCGGTGCCGCTCTTCAAACAAACGTCTACCGAAAGTATTCATTTTTCTGACGAATCTGGTACTATGGAACGTACGTTCCGGAGAACGTCCTTTTTTGTGTATTTTTCCGTTACTCAATGCTAGCCCAGGGAAAGGAGCCAGTTCGACCATGTCCACATCCGTTGTCACTTCGCCGTCTCGCAAGCGCGTCCCCAACGGGGTCAACAGTTCGCGCCCCATAGCGCTGCGGCTCACACCGTTCGAGCTGGAGCATGTGAAAAAACGGGCTGAGCGCGAGAAGCGCTCCATGGCCAGCGTGTGCCGCCTCGCGGTGTTGCGCGAGTTGGGTTTGAACGACGATGCACAGGTGACCTCATGAAATTCTTTGACCGCAAACCTTCCGCCTCCTCTTCCTCTTCTTCTTCCACCGCCTCCCCCCCGGCATTGGCGAGCACGCCCGATGCCGCGCACAGGCCCTCCTTCCCGTCACCGGTGCTCTCGCAGCAGATGACGTTTTCGCTGAACCAGTGCTCCAACGCGAAGCTGATCGTGAGCACGCGCGGCGTGAAGATGGGGGATGCGCCGGAGGCCCGCTATGACGTGGTGGTGAGAGCGCACCAGGCGCCGCTGGAAGCGGAATGGTCACTGGGCCCCGAGCAGGCGCGCGAGATCGCGGCCCAGCTGCTGGAAGCCGCCGCCGAGTGCGAAAAGGTCCGCCCCTCGACGCGCTCCCATCGCTGGGACTGAACGGGCCCGGGGCCGTCGAGTCCCTTTGGCTACGATGTCGGTTTCAGGCGCACACTTCGCGCTGGCACCGCTGGGGAAAGGCCTGGGGCATGACGACATTTCTTCGATCCATCGCGCTGGCAGCCTGGCTGCTGGTCGGCATGCCGCTGCTGTCGCACGCGCAGCCCAGCGTGCAGGTGGGCTTCTCGCCCGAAGGCTCGGCGCGCCAGCTGGTGCTGGAGACGATTGGCAGCGCGCAGAAGAGCATTCACATCCTGGCCTACGCGTTCCAGGCGCCGGACATCATGCAGGCGCTGGTGGACGCGAAGAACCGGGGCGTGGAGGTGCGCGTGGTGGTGGACAAGAAGCGCAACCGGAACAAGCCGAGCAAGAAGGCGATGGACTTCGTGACGAGCAACGGCGTGGAGCTGCGGACGAACAGCCATTTCCACATTCACCACGACAAGACCATCATCGTGGACGGCCAGACGGTGCAGACGGGCTCGTTCAACTACGCGCCGTCGGCCGAGACGATGAATTCCGAAAACGTGGTCGTCATTCGCGGCATGCCCGAGGTGGCGAGCCAGTACATGGCGCACTGGGAGTCGCGCTGGAAGCTGGGCAAGCCTTACCCTGCGCGCTGACGCCTGCTTCCCCCTTCAAGAACGAACATGACCCAACCCTCCATTTCCAAACGCCGCCAGATCATCACCGTGGTCATGCTGGCGCTCGCGCTCATCGGTGGCGTGGTGCGCTGGTTCGCGCCGCATCCCTCGCTGGCGCGCGACCTGGGCTCGCTGCTGATGGTGCTGTGGCTGCCGATCATCGGCAACATCATCGGCTGGCTGATCCAGCGTGCGAAGACGCCGAAGCACGTGCCGCAGGGTTTTGCGGCAGGCACGGTCTTCAAGGCGGACGCGCGCATTGAGCTCACCTTGCTCGCGGCAGACACGCCGCTGCTGAGCCGGCCGATCCGTGCGGGGTATTTCGATGGTGCGCTGGTGGTGGGCTCCGAGGGTTTCACCACGCGCCTGGCGGTGCCGGCCGAAGGGGAGCCGGTGCCCGAGGTGCCGTGCACGCTGGAGGTGCAGTTCCTGCGCCCGGAGCTGGCGCTGGCCCAGCTCACGGCCGGCACGAAGTTCGCGCTGCTCTCGGGCCGCACCTTGCTGGGCACGGGGCATGTGCTGCCGGTCGCGGGCTAGGGGCGCACGTGGTTTTTCCGCCCTCGATGACTTGTCCCGGGTTTTTGTGAATAACTTTGTGGATGGCGCTGGGGCAACCGTGCCAGCGTGAGTTCCTGTGCGGCCTGCCACTGAGGTGCCGAAAAAACGGGCACACCCGGCCCGGTGCAAAAAGTGGTGGGGCGCGGCAATGGCCCGTGTGGCGGCCCTCATTCGCTCAGGCGCTGGAGCCCCGGGGGACGCCCTGCATGCGTGCCCTACACTTCGCCAGTCATGACCACCGCCCGCGCCGCCGCCCGCCGCACACCTTCAGCCGCCCCGTCTGTCAAGAAAGCCGGGCGCACGAAGCCGACCCGGCCAGTGCACCACACCTTGCTGTCGACGGAGGATTCGCCCTACTACCAGGTCTGGGTGCTCACCAACCTCACGGGCAAGCCCTTCGGCGCGCTGTTCGGCGAGCGTTTTGATCTGAACCTCACCGACTGGCGGATCCTGCTGACGATTGCCGACAAGCCCGGCATCAGCGCGCAGGGGCTGGCAGACTACACGGGCCTGGACAAGATGAGCGTCTCGCGCGTGGTGCGCAAGCTGGAAGCGCAAGACCGGCTGGTGCGAGAGAACAGCGAGGCCGACCGGCGCAGCTTCCACCTGAACCTGACGGAGTCGGGCTGGGCGGTGTACGAAGAGATCGGGGTGGCCGCCGTGAGGCGCGAGGCCCAGATTTACGCGGGCTTGACCGCCAGCGAATTCAAGACCCTGCACAAGCTGCTGGGCAAGCTTTCGGTGCGCGCGCGCTTCGATCAGCTGAACAACACCACCGACCTCTGAGCTGCGTGCGCGCGCTTCAAAAGCCGTAGGGCTCAAGCGCGGGATCGTCGCCCGCATGCGCCGGGCCTTCGGCCCACGCCAGCAGGGTGCAGCCATAGCGCGAAGACAGGTGCACGCGCGCGCCCGGCTCCAGAACGACCACCGACGGGCCCGTCACGGTGACATTGCCAATGCTCAGATCGCCTGCGAGCAGGAACCAGTCGGTCAGCGCCGAGTGGTTCAGGTCGTGGATCTTCGCGCCCGGCCAGAGCTGCAAGGAGCACATGCGGTGATTGCTGCCGGTGCCGGCGTAGTCGTATACCGGGCGGCGCAGCACGCCCGCAAAGGGCGAAGCCACTTGCACCACGCTGTCGAGCATCACGGTGATGTCGGGTGGCGTGAAGGGCTGCGTGTTGTTCACGGTGGTCTTGAGGGCGTGCGGGTGTATCGCAGCCCCATCGGGTTCGATGATGACCGGCGCTTCGAGGCGCGAGAACAGCGTGCATCCGCCGTACGAGACGGCATCGTGCGTGGCGCCCAGGAGGTTGATGCCGACCGCGCCGGCGCGTGTGGTGCATTGAAAGTCGGTCAGCTCGCCCGATAGGAAGTAGCTGGTCGCAACGCCGCGGTGCTGGTGCACGCCGGAGCGGCTCATGGGGTCGAACGTGAGCATGCCGAGAAAGAGCCCACGGTCCTGATCGCGCCGCACCGCTTTCTCTCGCGAGGTGCCGCGCGGCGTGGTGCGCCAGGGCAAGGCGTCAAGGTCGTAGGCGTAGACGCCGGGCTGTACGCGGGGGCCGGGAATCCAGCCGGGAGCGCGCACTTCAGCGGCAAGGGGGATGTCGATGGCAACGGTCATGAGGTCGTCCTAGGGGTAAACGAGCAGGTTTGTTTAAGGTAACGAACGTTACTATATGCTCGAACCAAACGAGTTGTCATGTCTTTTCTTTCAAGCTCCACGAACCCTTCGAAAGAACCCAGCGCGTACGTGGTGACGGGTGGTGCCAGCGGCATCGGCGCGGCCACTGCGGCGCTGTTGGCGCGCAGTGGTCGGCGCGTGATCGTGCTGGACGTGTCGCCCCCGGTGGCGGAGTGGGCGCAGGCGTTGTCGGTCCCGTTGGTGCGGCATCTCGCCTGCGACATTGCGTCCGAAGTGGCCGTCGACGCGGCCTTCGCCGAGATCGCTCGCGATGTCGGGCACCTGGATGGGCTGGTGAACAGCGCGGGCATCGAGTCCAGGCACCTGCTGGAGAACATGCCCGCCAACGCGTGGGACCGCGTGATCGACATCAACCTTCGCGGCACGGTGTTGTGCCTGAAGAAGGCGACCGCCCTCATGCGCGAGGGTGGTGCGGTGGTCAACGTGGCGTCCATCGCGGGCAAGCGCATGTCCTATTCGGGCGACGCGGCGTACACCGCGTCCAAGGGGGCGGTGCTGGCTTTCACGCGCCACATGGCGTTCGAGCTTTCCGGAAGGCGCATCCGCGTCAACGCGGTGTGCCCGGGCCCCACGCTCACCCCGATGATCCATCGCAGCCTGAGCCAGGCGCGCATCGACGAGGTCGCCGAATCGGTGCCACTGGGCCGCTGGGTCACAGCCGAAGACGTGGCCGAGTCCATCGGCTTTCTGCTTTCCAACGCCGCCGCCATGATCACGGGCAGCACCATCGATGTGGATGGCGGCATGCTGGTGTCCAACGGCACCCCTTACCGGGACTATGTGGCGGCCCGGCAAGCGCAACATCCCGCGCCACCTCCTCTGGAGACCTCAGCATGAACTGGATTCGCACTCTGTTGGCCAGCCTGACCCTGGCCTGCGTGGCCACCGCGCAGGCGCAACCCGCGCTGCGCATGGCGTACGTCGCGCCACCGCCGGTGTGGGGTCCGATTGCGGACCGTTTCGCCAAGGAAGTGGCCGACCGCAGCAACGCGGAGCTCAAGGTGCAGTCCTTCGGTGCGGGCCAGCTGGGCAGCCTGCCGCAGAACTACGCGGGCCTGCGCACCGGACAGATCGACATGATGCTGGCCGACACCGGGACGCTCGCGCTCGCTCGTGGGGGCAAGGATTTCAATGCGCTTTTCGCACCGTATGTGTTCCGCGACCACGCGCAGTTCAAGGCGTTCATGCAGTCGGACACGTTTCGCCAGATGCTCGACGGCGTGGAAAAGGAAGCCGGATTCAAGATGGTCGGCTATGTGTCCGACCGCACACCGCGCCAGCTCACCACCTCCAACCGGAAGGTGCTCAAACCCGAAGACATGAAGGGCCTGAAGGTGCGGGTTCCCGAGACGCCGGCCATTCTGGAGGTGATGAAGGGCTGGGGTGCCTCCCCCACGCCGGTGCCCGCCGCAGAGCTCTACCTGGCGATGAAGCAGGGGCTGGTCGATGGGCAGGACAACGGCTTTGACGCGATCGCCGGCGCCAAGTACTACGAGGTGCAGAAGTACGCGATGAAGATCGACTACATCCAGTCCGGCCTGATCGTGTTGATGGCGGCCGACAAATGGGCCCGCCTCACGCCGGCTCAGCAGAAGGCCATGACCGATGCGGCGGCGGCCACCGAGAAGTGGGCCAGCAAGGAAACCTGGGACAACGCCGCCAAGTCCATCGATGTCCTCAAAGCCAACGGCATGGAGATCGTCGAGCCCGATCTGGCCGCCTTCCGCAAGGCGGCGGACAGCGTCACCGCCACCTTCGATGGCCAGCTCTGGAGCAAGGGCACGGTGGATAAGATCCGGGCCGCCAAATGAGCCGGTTTCTCGGGTGGCTGGACCGCGCGGTGTTGGCGCTGCTGGGCTTGTCGCTGGTGGCCTTGGTGCTGATCGCCGGCGCACAGATCGTGCTGCGTGAGACCGTCGGCATCGCCATGCCGTGGGCGATGGAACTCAGCGTGCTGCTCATGGTGTGGGCCACGATGCTCACGGGCTACACCGGCGTGCGGCGCAACGCCCACCTCTCGGCAGACTTCCTCGGCCTGAGTTCGTCCGAGCGCACGCGGCGGGTATTGAGCACCCTGGCGCTGCTGCTGTCGCTGGTGTTCGTGCTGGTCTATGGCTGGGAAAGCCGGCTGGTCATCGATGCCATGGAGGGCATCCCCTTCACGTCGCTGCCCATCACGCAGCCGGTGTTGTACTGGTCTTTGCCGGTGGGTGCGTTCCTGATGGCGCTGGCCCTGCTGGATCGTCTGTGGCTTCAGATTCGCGGCATCGAGGCTTCCTGAATGCAACAAGTCATCCTCTTCGGCCTGCTCATGGCGGCCTTCATGGCCTTTGCGCTCGTCGGCGTGCCCGTGTTCTTTGCCATGGGGCTCGCGGCGCTGGTGTTCATCTTTTTCAGTGGCGGCGCGGTGCCGGTGAACATCGTGGCCTCGTCCATGATTCAGGGGATGGATTCGTTCGCGTTCCTGGCCATTCCGTTCTTTTTCCTCGCAGGCGAACTGATGAACACCGGGGGCATCACGCGGCGCCTGCTCAACTTCGCTTCGGCCGCGGTCGGCCACATCCGGGGTGGCCTGTCGCACGTGGCCATTCTGGCAAGCATGGTGTTCTCTGGCGTGTCCGGCTCCGCCGTGGCGGACGCATCGGCCATCGGGTCTTCGATGATTCCGGCGATGAAGGACAAGGGCTACCCGGGCGCCTATGCGGCGGCGGTGGTGGCCTCGGCGGCGACCATGGGGCCGATCATTCCACCCTCGATCGCCTTCGTGGTGTATGCGTTGGTGAGCGATGTGTCGGTGGGGCAGCTGTTCATGGCCGGCGCCATTCCCGGGCTGTTGATGGGCGTCTACCTGCTGGGCGCGGCCAGCTGGGTGGCGCACCGCCGCCAATTGCCCTATTCCGAGCGCACCTCGCTGCAGGCGGTGCTGGGGGCCTTGCGCGATGCGGTGCCCGCGCTGGCCATGCCGGTGATCATCATCGGCGGCATCGTGGGCGGGGTGGTCACGCCCACGGAGGCGGGGGTGATCGCGGTGCTCTATGCAATCGTGATCAGCGTGTGCTTCTACCGCGAACTCAGCTGGCGCCAGGTCTGGCGCATCTGCTGCGAGTGCATGGTCAGCTCGGGCATCATCCTGCTGACCATCGCGGCCTCGGGCATCTTTTCCTGGCTGGTGGCCAACCTGGCGATTGGCGAAACCCTGGCCACCACGCTCAAGTCACTGACCGACAGCCCCTGGGTCATGCTGGCGCTGATCAACGTGGTGCTGTTGCTGTGGGGCCTGGCACTCGAACCGGCGGTGGCCCTGGTCACGCTCGTGCCAGTGCTGGTGCCGATCGCCAACGCTTACGGCATCGATCTCGTGCACCTCGGTGTCATCGTGGTGCTCAACCTGATGATCGGGCAGCTCACCCCACCTTCGGGGGTGATCACGTTCCTGACGGCGCAAATCGCCGGCGCGCCGCTGCATGCGGTGTTCAAGGAAGCGATTCCGTTCACGCTGGCGCTGATCGCGGTGCTGTTGATCGTCACCTATGTGCCGATGGTGTCGCTCTGGCTGCCTGCCGTGCTGGGCTAGGGTGGATCGCGCGCGCGCCGGCTGACCAGGGCGGCGCAGCACGCATCTGAAGGAACAAGCCAGGCGACCTGGGGCCCTCACCCAGGCCGTTGCCTGCGGATGCGCCTTGCGCCACCGGTGCCAGCCCTTGGCACCCGGTTTCCGGCGTTTTCAAAGCCTTCATAATTCATGGCGCCCATGCAGGGGTCTGGGCATGGGCCGCACCCATGGTTGCCTCGCCGCGCCGGCAGCCTCCCGCAGGCGCTTTGAAGACGCCGTCGAGTGATGGCAACCACCCCATCGACACTCAGCTAAGCCTTTGATGCACAAGGAAATTCTCAACAATTCGCCAACGGCGGCAGACCTTTCCGGGCACACGCCGATGATGCAGCAGTACCTTGGCCTGAAGGCCGGGCATCCGAACACGCTGCTGTTCTACCGCATGGGCGATTTCTACGAGCTGTTCTTCGGCGATGCGGAGAAGGCCGCGCGCCTGCTGGACATCACGCTCACGCAGCGCGGCCAGTCGGCCGGCCAGCCGGTGATCATGGCCGGCGTGCCTTTCCATTCGGTGGACACGTATCTGGCGCGCCTGATCAAGCTGGGCGAGTCGGTGGCGATCTGCGAGCAGGTGGGCGACGTGGCCACGGCCAAGGGGCCAGTGGAGCGCAAGGTGGTGCGCGTGGTCACGCCCGGCACGCTGACGGACAGCGAGCTGCTGTCGGACAAGTCCGAAGCGGTGCTGATGGCGGTGCACCCGGGCGCGCGCACGGGCTGCGGGCTGGCGTGGATGTCGGTCACGCAGGGCATCGTGTTCCTCGCGCAGTGCGCGAGCGACGAGCTGGCCGACTGGGTGGCGCGCGTCTCGCCCGGCGAGGTGCTGTACAGCGCCGACGCCACGCCTGCGTTTGAAAAGTCGGTGCAGGCGCTGGCGAGCCAGAGCGGCAGCAACGGCGGGCGGCTGGTGGCGGTGTTGCGCCCGGCCTGGGCGTTCGACGCGGCGCTGGGCCAGCGCAAGCTGCTGGAACAGTTGCAGGCCGCGAGCCTGGCCGCGTGGGACGCGCAGGACATGCCGGACGCGCACGCCGCCGCTGCGGCGCTGCTGAATTACGCCGAGCACACGCAGGGCCGCGCCCTGACGCACGTGAGCAGCCTGCAGGTGGCGCGCAGCGGCGAGCGGATCGACCTGCCGCTGAACACGCGGCGCAACCTGGAACTGACGCAGACGCTGCGCGGCGAGACCAGCCCCACGCTGTTCTCGCTGCTGGACGTGTGTTGCACCGGCATGGGCAGCCGCGCGCTGCGCACCTGGCTGCTGGAGCCCCGGCGCGACCGCGCCGAGGCGCGCGCCCGGCTGGCCGCGATCGACACGCTGCGCGGCGGGCTTTGGCAGTCGCTGCGCCAGTCGCTCAAGGGCGCGAGCGATGTGGAGCGCATCACCGCGCGCACGGCGCTGCGCCAGGTGAAACCGCGCGAGCTGGTGGGCCTCGGCCAGACGCTGGAGCGAGCGCGCCAGCTGGCGGCGCAGCTCGGCCCGCAGGCAGCGGGTGGCTTGCTGCACGGCATTGCGGCGCACCTCACGCCGCCCGAGGGCTGCGCCGAGCTGCTGCGCGACGCCCTGCTGCCCGAACCGGCCGCGCTGGTGCGCGACGGCGGCGTGATCGCCGATGGTTTCGATGCCGAGCTGGACGAGCTGCGCGGCATTCAGAACCACAGCGACGCCTTCCTGATCGAGCTGGAGCAGCGCGAGCGCGCGCGCACCGGCATCGCCAACCTGCGCGTGCAGTTCAACAAGGTGCACGGTTTCTACATCGAGGTCACGCAGGGCCAGGCGTCCAAGGTGCCGGACGACTACCGTCGCCGCCAGACGCTGAAGAACGCCGAGCGTTTCATCACGCCCGAGCTGAAGGCGTTCGAGGACAAGGCGCTCTCCGCGCAGGACCGCGCGCTGGCGCGCGAGAAGTGGCTGTACGACCACCTGCTCGACGAGCTGCAGGCCTACGTGGGGCCGCTGACGCAGCTGGCGCGCGCCATGGCCGCGCTGGACGCGCTGTGCGCGCTGACCGAGCGCGCGCTCACGCTGAACTGGTGCGCGCCGCAGTTCGTGCCCGAGCCTTGCATCGACATCCGTGGCGGGCGCCACCCGGTGGTGGAGGCGCGGCTGAACGAAAGCTCGGGCGGCAGTTTCATCGCCAACGACACGGTGATGGGCCCCAAGCAGCGCATGCAGGTGATCACCGGCCCCAACATGGGCGGCAAGAGCACCTACATGCGGCAGGTGGCGGTGATCGTGCTGCTGGCCAGCATGGGCAGCCATGTGCCGGCCACC
>Ga0247823_10001603_pt1 | contig 18815 bp, 21 predicted proteins | sample 13C_PalmiticAcid_2_FD_192426 | JGI IMG/M metagenome (GOLD analysis project Ga0247823, IMG submission 192426) | Soil microbial communities from agricultural site in Penn Yan, New York, United States - 13C_PalmiticAcid_Day30 | ecosystem: Environmental > Terrestrial > Soil > Agricultural land... | reverse complement strand
GCGTAGTCATCCGTATCTGGACGATTTTTTTGAAAATATACTGTTACCCATTGATTTAATTACATTTAATCCCGTCCTGCATGGTTCGGGAAGTGTTCCTTCCTTGTCCTCTCGCCGGAGTCGCGCTTCCAACCGCCCTACCCGCAGCCCCGCCCTACGCCGACTGCGGCAGGGCAAGGCTCCTGGCCTTCATTGGAGCAGCGACCGCGACGTGCACGCGCGCGCATTCCAGTCTCAGCGCCCCTTCTGCTCCAGAATCCAGGCGTCGATGCGCTTCTCCAGCGCCTCCAGTGGAACCGAGCCGGTATTGAGGACCTCGTCGTTGAAGGCGCGGAGGTCGAACTTCGGTCCCAGCGCCTGCGCCGACCGCTCGCGCAGCTCGGAAATCTTCAGCTGGCCGATCTTGTAGGCCAGGGCCTGTCCCGGCCAGGCGATGTAGCGGTCGATCTCGTTGACGATGTCCTGGTCGGTCTTGGCGGCGTTGTCCTTGAAGTAGGCGATGGCCTTCTCGCGGCTCCAGCCCATCGAATGCATGCCGGTGTCCACCACCAGTCGCACCGCCCGCCACATGTCGTAGGTGAGCTGGCCGAAGCGGTCGTACGGATCGGCGTACAGGCCCATGTCGTAACCCAGGCGCTCGGCGTACAGGCCCCAGCCCTCGCCGTAGGCGACGAAGTAGGCGGTCTTGCGGAACATCGGCAGGTCCGGCAGTTCGATGCCGCGCGCCATCTGGAAATGGTGCCCGGGCACCGCCTCGTGCAGCGAGAGCGCCATCATTTCCCACTTCGGCCGGGTCTCGGGCTTGTACAGGTTGACGTAGTAATAGCCCGCGCGGCTGCCGTCGGCGGCGCCCGGCTGGTAATAGGCGGTGGTGGTGTCGGGCGCGGCGTTGTCCGGAATGGGCCGCACGCCGTAGGGCAGCCGGGGAATGGTGTGGAACGCCTTCACCAGTTCCGGATCGATGCGCTTGGACAGGGCCTGGTAGGCCTCCAGCAGTTCGGCCGGGGTCTTGTAGAAGTACTTCGGATCGCTGCGCAGGTGATCGAAGAAGGCATGCAGATCCCCCTGGAAACCGACCTGCGCCTTGATCTTCTCCATCTCGGCGCGGATGCGTGCGACCTCCTTCAGGCCGATGGCGTGGATCTGCTGCGGGGTCAGCGGTGTGGTCGTGTAATAGGCGGCCATCGCCGCATAGAAGTCCTGCCCGTCCGGCAGATCGGTGGCGGCGATGCTGGCACGGCTGGCCGGCAGGTAGGTCTGGTTGAAGTAGGCCTGCAGCTTGCGATACGCCGGCACCACCCGATCGCGGATCACCTGCTGCGCATCCTTCCGCAGCCCGGCGCGGTCGGCTTCCGGCACGCTGTCGGCGAACTTCAGGAACGGCCGGTAGAACGGACTCTTCGACGGGTCCTCGACGATCTGCGCGGCGATCTGCGCCGGCACCCGCTGCATCAACACCTTCGGCGGCAGATAACCTTCGGCCACGCCACGCCGCATCAACACCAGGTTCTGCTCGATCACCGTGTCCAGCCCGCGCAGGCGGGCGATCCAGTTGCGATAGTCCTGCGTGCTGGCGAACGGCACCACCTCGGCCATGCCGTCGGCGAGCTGCACGCCACCCTGATGGCCGATCGGCTGCAGGTATTCCTTGAAGCGCTGGCGGGCGACGGCCTGCTTCAGGTTCCACTCGAAGGTGTCGTAGTTGAGCTGGTCCGCCGGCGACAGGCCGTCGCGGCCGATGGCATGCAGTTTCTCCAGCGCCGCCCGGTCGTTGGCCTCGCTCCGGGCGATGGCGTCCAGGCTGCGGTCGCTCCAGCGGTCGTTGAAGCGGTTGTCGCCGTTGTAGCTGGCATTCTCCGGACTCTCCCGCAGGCCCCGCTCCCATTCGGCGGCGAACAGCGCTTCCAGCGCCGCGTGCTTGTCGGTGACGGTCTGCGCGCGCAGCGGCGCGCATGCGGTGGCGGCCACCAGCGCGGCCAGCATCAGTGAACGGAACATCGAGGCTCCCCGGTGCGGAAAGCCGGGAAGCTTAACGTCTGCCCCGGTCGACCGGCAGTGCCGGGACGGACGCGGGCGTCAGGCGGCGTCGGCCTGGGTGGTGAAGCTCTCGCCGCAGCCGCACTCGGCGGTGGCGTTGGGATTGCGGAACAGGAAAGTCTCGCCCAGACCCTGCTTGGCGAAGTCGATTTCGGTGCCGTCCACCAGCGCCAGGCTCTGCGCGTCGACATAGATGCGCACACCCTCGAATTCGAACACGGTGTCGCCCTCGCGCTCCTCGCGGGCCAGATCGGCGACATGGCCCCAGCCGGAGCAACCGGTGCGGGCGACGCCGAAACGCAGGCCCAGCGTGCCTGGCGTCTGCTCGACGAAACGCTGCACGCGCTCCAGGGCGACGGGGGTCAGGGTGATGGCCATGCATTCCTCCAGGCGGGACGTCGATTATAGGCCGTGGGCGAGCCGCTGGGCCCGTCGCTCCGGTAAACTCCACCGTTCCATAAATAGTCCTGTTACGGAAGGATTCAAGTCATGACGGTGGTGAGCGTCGAACATGCGCTGGCGGGCAAGATCCCGGCTGGCGGCGAGGTCACGGTACGCGGCTGGGTGCGCACGCGGCGCGATTCCAAGGCGGGCCTGTCCTTCGTCAATGTCAGCGACGGCTCCTGCTTCGCGCCCATCCAGGTGGTGGCGCCCAGCGAACTGGACAACTACGAATCCGAGATCAGGCGCCTGACCGCCGGCTGCGCGGTGATCGCCACCGGCACCCTGGTGCCCTCGCAGGGCCAGGGCCAGAGTTTCGAGATCCAGGCCAGCCGGATTGAAGTGGTCGGCTGGGTCGAGGATCCGGAAACCTATCCGATCCAGCCCAAGGCGCATTCGCTGGAATTCCTCCGCGAGGTCGCCCACCTGCGTCCGCGCACCAACCTGTTCGGCGCGGTCACCCGCATCCGCAACTGCCTGGCCCAGGCCGTGCACCGCTTCTTCCACGAGCGCGGCTTCTACTGGATCAGCACGCCGATCGTCACCACCTCCGACGCGGAAGGCGCCGGCCAGATGTTCCGCGTATCCACGCTGGACATGGCCAACCTGCCGCGCGACGGCAAGGGCGCGGTGGATTTCTCGCGCGACTTCTTCGGCAAGGAAACCTTCCTGACCGTGTCCGGCCAGCTCAACGTCGAGGCCTACTGCCTGTCGCTGAGCAAGGTCTACACCTTCGGCCCGACCTTCCGCGCCGAGAACAGCAACACCACCCGCCATCTGGCCGAGTTCTGGATGATCGAGCCGGAGATCGCGTTCGCCGATCTGGCCGCCGATGCGGACCTGGCCGAGGACTTCCTCAAGTACCTGTTCCGCGCGGTGCTGGACGAGCGCGGCGACGACATGGCGTTCATCGCCGAGCGCGTGCAGCCGGACGCGATCACGCGCCTGGAAACCTTCATCAACGCGCCGTTCGAGCGCATCGACTACACCGATGCGATCGGCCTGCTGCAGAAGTCCGGCAAGAAGTTCGACTTCCCGGTCGAATGGGGCCTGGACCTGCAGACCGAGCACGAGCGCTGGCTGACCGAACAGCACGTCGGCCGCCCGGTGGTGGTGATGAACTATCCCGAGCACATCAAGGCCTTCTACATGCGCCTGAACGACGACGGCAAGACCGTCGCGGCGATGGATGTGCTGGCCCCGGGCATCGGCGAGATCATCGGCGGCAGCCAGCGCGAGGAGCGCCTGGACGTGCTGGACGCGCGCATGGCCCAGTTCGGTCTGGATCCGGCCCACTATGGCTGGTATCGCGACTTCCGCCGCTACGGCACCGTGCCGCACGCCGGCTTCGGCCTGGGCTTCGAGCGGCTGGTGGTGTACGTGTGTGGACTGACCAACATCCGCGACGCCATCCCCTACCCGCGCGCGCCCGGCAGCGCCGAGTTCTGAGCAGGAGCGGATTGCAACGATGCTGCTGTTCTTCGCCCTGTGCTTCGTCGGCGTCGCCATCGCCGGTTTCTGCGCGTTCGTGATCTTCTGGCCGCTCACGCTGGTGCACATCCGCGATCGCCACGCCGCGCTCGGCGGCCAGTGGGGCGAAGGCGCCTTCCTCAAGCCGATCGCGCTGCGCTGGTTGCTGGCCCGCGGCTATCTGCCGCTGCGCGACAGTTCGCTCAGCGGCCTGGCCGCGCCGGCGCGGATCTCGCTGCTGGTGATCTTCGTTGCCCTGGTGTCGTCGGGGTTGCTGACGGTGTTCTCGCTGGTGCTCAAATGAATGACTCAATCCATGACGCCTGGTACGTGGCCTCGCTCGGCCGGACCCTGATCTGGGCTCGCCTGCGGGTGCTGGAGGCCGGCACCGCGCAGGTCCTGGACAGCGACGGCAACACCCTGACCTACGACAGCGAGGACAGCGCCCGTGGCGCGCTGTTCGACGCCGAGTTCGTCGCCTACGACGGACTGGACGAGGAAGACGCGTTGCAGCGCGGTTTCTCGCTGCACGAAATCAGCCCGCCGCGTGCCGTCGACGACGACGCCCTCCCGGCGCTGATGGTGCAGCAGCTGGGCGGCCGCGCCTGAGCCCGCGGGCCATCCGTGTATACGCCGCGCGCTTTCGCCGAAACCGATCTTTGCGAACTGGATCGGCTGATCGCGCGTGACGCGTTCGTCACCCTGATCACGAACGGGACCGATGGCGTCCCCTCTGTCAGCCACCTGCCGGTGCTGTATGCGCGCGATGGCGACCGCGTCGTCATCGAAGGCCACTGGGCCCGACCGAATCCGCAGGCGCGGCATGCCGGTCCGGCCCTGCTGATCGTGCACGGACCGCATGCGTATCTTTCCCCCGGCTGGTACCCGGACAAGGAGAGCGCCGCGCGCGTGCCGACCTGGAACTATGCGGTCGCCCATCTGCACGGGACACTGGAACCCACCGAGGACGCCGCCGTACTCGCCGGTATCGTCGACCGCCTGAGCCAGCTCAACGAGCCACGGGTCGGCAACGATTGGCGGTTCGAACCGGATCGCCCGGATCATGCCGGCCAGTTGCGCGGCATCATCGGTTTCCGCTTTCAGGCCGAGCGGATCGAACTGAAGTTCAAGCTCAGTCAGAACCATCCCGAGGCCAATGTCCGCGGCGCCGCGGACGGCCTGCGCGAACAGGACGACGCGAACGCGCACGAAATCGCCGCGCTGATGCTGGAGCGGCTGGAACGTCGAGGCGCCTGAAGCCGGCTCCTGCGGGGCGGGCAATCGGTAGACTGCGGGTCCGGCATCTCGAGGAACTCCGATGGATCTGAACCTGTCCGGTCGCCACGCGCTGGTCTGCGGCGCGTCCGAAGGCATCGGCCGCGCGGCGGCGCACGAACTGGCGCTGCTCGGCGCCGACGTCACCCTGCTCGCGCGACGTGCCGAGGTGCTGGCGGAAGTCGCCGCGGGCCTGCCGACGATCACGCCGGGCCAATCGCATGGCTGGCTCGCGGCGGATCTGGCCGAGCCCGCCGCGCTGCAGGCGGGCGTCGGGGCGCTGGTGGCCAAATCGCCCGTGCACATCCTGATCAACAACACGGGCGGTCCGCCGGGAGGACGTGCCATCGACGCCGGGGCCGCGGCCTACCTCGATGCGTTCCAGCGCCATCTGCTGGCGAACCAGCTGCTGGCGGGCCTCGTGGTTCCGGGCATGCGGGACGCCGGCTGGGGACGCGTCGTCAACGTGATCTCCACCTCGGTGAAGGAGCCCATTCCCAACCTGGGCGTGTCCAACACCATCCGCGGTGCGGTGGCGTCCTGGGCCAAGACCCTGTCGCGCGAACTCGGCGCCGACGGCATCACCGTCAACAATGTGCTGCCGGGCTACACCCGCACCCGGCGCCTGCAGCAGATCCTCGACGATCGCAGCGCCGCCAGCGGCAAGGACGAAGCCACGATCGCCGCCGGCATGCTGGCCACGGTGCCGGCGGGCCGCTTCGCCGATCCGGGCGAAGTCGCCGCCGCCATCGCCTTCCTCGCCTCGCCCGCCGCCGGCTACATCAGCGGGGTCAGCCTGGCGGTGGATGGCGGCCGCATGCAATCCATCTGACCGGAACGCATCACGGCGGCGTGACCGCAATGCAGCAGGCGACCGGCGCGCGCCGGGTTAAGCTGGCGCCATGCAATCGCTGACCCACTGGATCGACGGCCAGCCGCAGGCGGCCCGCAATGGCAACTGGCTGGTGGTGCACGCGCCGGCCGATACCCGGCCGTACGCCCAGGTCGCGGACGGAAACGCCGACGACGTGACCGTCGCCATCGACGCCGCCGTGCGCGCGGCGCCCGGCTGGGCGGCGCTGCGCAACAGTGAACGCGCCGCCTGGCTGGAACGGCTGGCCGCCGCGTTGGAAGCGCGCGTGGATGATTTCGCCGACGCCGAATCCCGCGATGGCGGCAAGCCGATCCGGTTGGCGCGCGAGGTGGAAATTCCGCGCGCCGTCGCCAACCTGCGCTTCTTCGCCCAGGCGGCGGGCCAGTCCGCCAGCGAATCCCACCACGGGGAGGCGGGCCTCAACTACACCCTGCGCCAGCCGCTGGGCGCGGTGGCGACCATCTCGCCGTGGAACCTGCCGCTCTACCTGTTCACCTGGAAAATCGCCCCCGCGCTGGCGGCGGGCAACACCGTGGTCGCCAAACCCTCGGAGGTCACCCCGCTGACCGCCACGATGCTGGCGGAACTGGCGGCCGGGATCGGTTTTCCGCCAGGCGTGTTCAACCTGGTCCATGGAACCGGCCCGCGGGTGGGCGAACCGCTGGTGGCCGACCCACGGATCAAGGCGGTGTCCTTCACCGGCAGCACCCGCGTCGGCCAGCGCATCGCGGCGCTGGCCGCGCCGCAATTGAAGAAGATTTCGCTCGAACTCGGCGGCAAGAACCCGACCCTGGTGTTCGCCGACAGCGACTGGCGCGGCCAGCTCGATACCCTGGTGCGTTCAGCGTTCCAGAATTCCGGGCAGATCTGCCTGTGCGGCTCGCGCCTGCTGGTTGAACGCGCGATCCACGACGAGTTCCGCGAAGCGTTCGTGGCCCGCGCCAAGGCCCTGAAGGTGGGCAATCCCGCCGACCCGTCGACCGATCTCGGACCGCTGGTCTCGCAGGCCCACTACGACAAGGTGGTCGCCTGCATCGCCCGCGCCCGTGCCGAGGGCGGGCGGTTCCTGCTGGGGGGCGACGCCTCCCCCCGGGGCGGCTGGTTCGTCGAGCCGACCCTCATTGAAGGACTGGGCCCCGATACGGCGAGCAACCTAGAGGAGATCTTCGGTCCGGTGGCGACCCTGCAGGCGTTCGACGACGAGGAGCATGCATTGGCCCTGGCCAACGCCGGCGACTACGGGCTGGCGGCGATGATCTGGACCCGTGACCTCGGCCGCGCCCACCGCCTGGCCGCGCGGGTCCACGCCGGCATCGTCTGGATCAACACGTGGCTGATGCGCGACCTGCGCACGCCGTTCGGCGGCATGGGCCAGTCGGGGCTGGGACGCGAGGGTGGCCTGGAAGCCATGCGCTTCTTCACCGAGGCCAGGAATGTCTGCATCGATCTGCGCTGACCGGAGGCCGCCGTACCGCCCCGCATCCATCCGATGGCTGACGATCCGCGCCGATCGGCGCAAACTACGCGGTGGACCGCCCAGCGCGCTCCCTCCCCCGCCCGAACCGGATACCGCCGATGAGTGATAGCGAACTCGAGAACCTGTTGCGCAACAACCGTGAATGGGCCGAACGGATCAAGCACGAGGATCCCGGCTTCTTCAAGCGCCTGTCGCAGCAGCAATCGCCGCGCTATCTGTGGATCGGCTGTTCCGACTCGCGCGTACCCGCCAACCAGATCCTGGGCCTGGATCCGGGCGAGGTGTTCGTCCACCGCAACATCGCCAACGTCATGTCGCACGGCGACCTCAATTGCCTGTCGGTCATCCAGTTCGCGGTCGACATCCTCAAGGTCGAGCACATCCTGCTGGTGGGCCACTATGGCTGCGGCGGCGTGCACGCGGCGATGACCGGCGCCCGGGTCGGACTGGCCGACAACTGGCTGCGCCACGTGGCCGACGTGGCGACCAAGCACGCCGTCCGCCTCGCCGAGGAGGACACCGAATCGCTGCGCCACGCCCGCCTGTGCGAACTGAACGTCATCGAGCAGGTATTCAACGTCTGCCAGACCACGGTGGTGCAGGATGCCTGGGCGCGCAATCAGCCATTGACCGTGCACGGTTGGGTCTACAGCCTGTTCGACGGCCGTGTGCGCGAACTGGGCATGGACGTGGATGCCGCCGAGCGCCTGCACCCGACCTACGAACAGGCGCTGGCGCGGATGCCGGCGCGCGGGGATCGGCGCGATGGGTGAAGGCATCCGGACCACGGCGGCGCCGGTGCCGGTCGGCGCGTATCCACATGCGCGCCGGGTCGGCCAGTTGCTGTTCCTGTCCGGAATCGGTCCGCGGGATCCGGCCACCGATGCCATTCCCGGCAACGATTATTTCGCCGACGGCCGCGTCCGCGGCTACGACATCCAGGCGCAGGCGCGCGCGGTGTTCGCCAACGTGCGCACGGTGCTGGAAGCCAGCGGCGCGCGCTGGGAGGATCTGGTCGACGTGACCGTCTATCTCACCGACATGGCCCGCGACTTCAAGGCCTACAACCAGGTCTGGGCCGAGCATTTCCCGGACCCTGCGCGCGCGCCGTGCCGCACCACCCTGGGCATCACCGCGCTGCCCACGCCCATCGCCATCGAACTCAAGTGCGTCGCCGCCTTGCCCGAGGAACGCTGACATGCTGCCCGGACCGCTCAACCTGCAGGCCTGGATCGAGGAACACCGCCATCTGCTGAAGCCGCCGGTCGGCAACAAGGTGATCTACGCGGGCGACTTCATCGTCATGGTGGTCGGCGGTCCCAACCAGCGCACCGACTTCCACTACGACGAAGGCCCGGAGTGGTTCTACCAGCTCGAGGGCGAGATGGTGCTGAAGATCCAGGAAGACGGCGCGGTGCGCGACATCCCGCTGCGCGCCGGCGAGATCTTCCTGCTGCCGCCGCGCGTGCCGCATTCGCCGCAGCGGATGCCCGACTCGGTCGGACTGGTGATCGAGCGCCGGCGCCTGCCGCACGAGCAGGACGGGCTGCTCTGGTATTGCGAGCGCTGCAACCACAAGCTGTACGAGGAGTACTTCACCCTGAAGAACATCGAGACCGATTTCCCGCCGGTGTTCGACCGCTTCTACTCCTCGCGCGGGCACCGGACCTGCGCGCAGTGCGGACACCTGAACCCGGCACCCGGCAAGTACGTGATGGCGGATACCTGAGCGCTCCATGCTGAAGATCGATACCCACGCCCATTTCCTCCCGCGCGACTGGCCCGATCTGGCCGGCAAGTACGGCGACAACCGCTTCCCGGTGATTCATCACGGTGACGACGGCCGCCACCGCATCTACAAGGACGGGCGTTTCTTCCGCGAAATCTGGCCCAAGACCTGGGATCCGGTGGAACGGATTGCCGACTACGCCAAGTTCGGCGTGCAGGTGCAGGTGATCAGCACGGTGCCGGTGATGTTCAGCTACTGGGCCAAGCCGCATCAGGCGCTGGAACTGCACCAGGCGCTCAACGATCACACCGCCGCCGCCTGCCGCGACTATCCGCGCCACTACGCCGGCATCGGCACGGTGCCGCTGCAGTCGCCGCGGCTGGCGGTGCAGGAACTGGAGCGCTGCATGGATCAGCTGGGCCTGCAGGGCGTGCAGATCGGCAGCCATGTCAATGACTGGAATCTGGATGCGCCGGAGCTGTTCGAATTCTTCCAGGCCGCCAGCGAACTGGGCGCCGCGATACTGGTGCATCCCTGGGACATGATGGGCGCGGCGTCCATGCCCAAGTACTGGCTGCCCTGGCTGGTCGGCATGCCGGCCGAGCAGTCGCGCGCGGCCTGCTGCCTGATATTCGGTGGCGTGCTGGAGCGCCTGCCCGGCCTGAAGGTCTGCTTCGCCCACGGCGGCGGCAGCTTCCCCTACACCATCGGTCGCATCGAGCACGGCTTCAACATGCGTCCCGATCTGGTCGCCACCGACAATCACCGCAATCCGCGTGAGTATCTGGATCGGGTCTACTTCGATTCCTGGGTGGCCGATCCACGCGCGTTGCGCTACCTGCTGGACACCGTCGGCACCGAACGGGTGATGCTGGGCACCGACTATCCGTTCCCGCTGGGCGAACAGGAACCGGGCGCCGGCATCGCCGCGCTCGGCCTGGACGAACCCGGCCAGGCCCGCCTCTATCACGGCACCGCGCTGGAATGGCTCGGCCTGTCGCGGCAACGGTTCGACTGACCATGCCGCACCTGACCCTGCAATACACCGCCAATCTCGCCCTCGATGCGGAACCGCTGCTGCAACGTCTCAACGAGGCGCTGCTCGCCAGCGGCCATTTCGACGAGGAGGCGATCAAGAGCCGCGCGGTCGCGCTGGATCACTTCCGCGTCGGCACCGACGGACAGGCGCCACGCGCGTTCGCGCACGCCCGCCTGCGCATCCTGCCCGGCCGCGATGAGACCGTCCGCGCGGCGCTTTCCGAGATCCTGTCGCGGGCACTTCAGGCGCATCTGCCGGCGGGCCCGTACACCCTGCAGATCTGCACGGAAGTCAGCGAACTTCCCGCCAGCTACCGCAAGACCACCCTCCTTCCCACCTTTTCTCCAGCCTCTTCATGACCGACGCGCTGTCCCGTACCCATGCCATCGCCCTCGACGCCGCCGATCCGCTGCGCGCCCTGCGCAACGAGTTCCTGATCCCGAAGCACAAGCACAACGAGCAACTGTATTTCTGCGGCAACTCGCTGGGCCTGCAACCGCGCGGCGCACGCAAGTACGTGCAGGAAGTGCTGGACAAGTGGGCCAACGAGGCGGTGGAAGGCCATTTCACCGAACCGGCCCAGTGGATGACCTATCACGAACTGGTCCGCGACGGGCTGGCCGACGTGGTCGGCGCGCAACCGGCCGAGGTGGTGGCGATGAATTCGCTGACCGCCAACCTGCACCTGATGATGGTCAGCTTCTACCGGCCCACCGCCGAGCGCCCGGCGATCCTGATGGAAGCCGGCGCCTTTCCTTCGGACCGTTATGCGCTGGAGTCGCAGGTGCGTTTCCATGGCTTCGACCCGACGCGCGACCTGATCGAACTGGCACCCGATCAGGCCGACGGCACCGTGTCGATGCAGGCCATCGAACGCGCCATCGCCGAGCATGGGCCGCGGCTTGCGCTGGTGCTGTGGCCGGGCATCCAGTACCGCACCGGGCAGGCTTTCGATCTGGCGGAAATCACCCGGCTCGGCCACGCGCAGGGCGCGGTGGTCGGCTTCGATCTGGCCCACGCGGTCGGCAACCTGCCGGTGCGGTTGCACGACAGCGATGCCGATTTCGCGGTGTGGTGCCATTACAAGTACCTCAACGCCGGCCCCGGCGCGGTCGCCGGCGCGTTCGTGCACGCGCGCCACGCCGATACCGAACGGCCGCGCTTCGCCGGCTGGTGGGGACACCGCAAGGACACCCGCTTCCGGATGGGTCCGGAGTTCGCGCCCACCTCCGGCGCCGACGGCTGGCAGCTCAGCAACCCGCCGATTCTGGGACTGGCGCCGCTGCGCGCCTCGCTGGAAGTGATCGCGCAGGCCGGCGGCATGCGCGCGCTGCGGGCCAAGTCGGAGAAGCTGACCGGCTTCCTGGAAGCGCTGATCCGCGCGCGGGTCGGCGACGCGCTGGAGATCGTCACGCCGTCCGACCCCGCGCAGCGCGGTGCGCAGTTGTCGCTGCGGGTCGTCGGCGGCCGCGAGCGCGGGCGCGATCTGTTCGAATACCTGGCATCGGTCGGCACGATCGGCGACTGGCGCGAGCCGGATGTCATCCGCATCTCGCCGGCCCCGCTGTACAACCGTTTCATGGATGTCTACCGCTTCGTCGAGGAAGTGGAGACCTGGCGCGGCGTCTGATCCGGAGCAACCTGTGAGCACACCCAACGACCGTTCCCTCACCATCATCGGCGCCGGCCTGGCCGGGGCCCTGCTGGCCACCCTGCTGGCCCGCAAGGGTTGGCGGGTGGACGTGTACGAAAAGCGCGGCGACCCGCGCCTCAAGGGCTACGCCGGCGGGCGGTCGATCAACCTGGCGCTGGCCGAACGCGGCCGGCATGCGCTGCGCCAGGCCGACGCCGACGAGGCGGTGATGAAGCAGGCGGTGATGATGCGCGGGCGCATGGTCCACCCGCGCGAGGGTCAGCCGCAGTTGCAGCGCTACGGCCGTGACGACTCGGAGGTGATCTGGTCGGTGCATCGCGGCGACCTCAACATCACCCTGCTCGATCTGGCCGAACAGGCCGGCGCCTCGCTGCATTTCCATCGCCAGCTGGACACGGTCGATTTCCAGGACCGCGTCGCCACGTTCATCGATGAACGCGACGGCGGCCGGCACCCGATCGATTTCGTGTCGCTGGTCGGCGCCGACGGCGCCGGTTCGTCGCTGCGCGCGGCGATGCGGCTGCGCACCGACCTTGGTGAGCGGACCGACTTCCTCGATCATTCGTACAAGGAACTGGAAATCCCGCCGACCGCCGATGGCGGTTTCCAGATCGAAGCCAATGCCCTGCACATCTGGCCCCGTGGCCACTACATGTGCATCGCCCTGCCCAACGACGAAAAGACCTTCACCGTCACCCTGTTCCTGCCCAACCATGGTGATCCCGGCTTCGATACCGTGCACACGCCGGCCCAGGCCCGCGCGCTGTTCGAGCGCGACTTCCCGGACGCGATCCCGCTGATTCCGCACCTGGAGGAAGACTGGCATCGCAATCCGGTCGGCCTGCTCGCCACGCTGTACCTGGACCGTTGGCACATCGATGAACGCGCCGTGCTGCTGGGGGATGCGGCCCACGCGATGGTGCCGTTCCACGGCCAGGGCATGAACTGCGCGTTCGAGGACTGCGTGGCGCTGGCCGGGCAACTGGAGCGGCACGAGGATCGCGCCGAGGCCTTCGCCGCTTTCGAGCGCGAACGTCAGCCCGATGCGCGCGCGATCCAGGAAATGGCGCTGGAAAACTACGTCGAGATGCGCGACAAGGTCGACGACCAGGCCTTCCTGCTCCAGCGCGAGCTGGAGCGCGCGCTGCAGGAGCGGCATCCGGGCCGGTTCGTGCCGCACTACACCATGGTCACCTTCATGCGCATTCCCTACCGGGTCGCGCTGGAGCGCAGCATCGTGCAGCGCGACCTGCTGATCGAAGCCACCCGCGGCCGCGAACGGCTGGATCAGCTCGACTGGGCGCAGGTCGATGCCGAGGTGCTGCGCCGGCTGCCGCCGCTGGAGGCGGACGCGCGGTGAGCGCCAGCTTCCTGTTCTACGATCTGGAAACCTTCGGCGCGGATCCGCGCCGCACCCGGATCGCCCAGTTCGCGGCCCAGCGCACCGACGCGGAACTGAATCCGATCGAGGAACCGATCAGCTTCTTCGTCCAACCCGCCGACGACCTGCTGCCCTCGCCGACCGCCACCCTGATCACCGGCATCGCGCCACAGCAGGCCTGGCGGGACGGCGTCAACGAAGCGGGCGCCTTCGCCCGCATCGCCGAGGAAATGTCGCGCCCGCAGACCTGCACGCTGGGCTACAACTCGCTGCGCTTCGACGACGAGTTCGTCCGCCACGGCCTGTTCCGCAACTTCCATGATCCCTACGAGCGCGAATGGCGCAACGGCAATTCGCGCTGGGATCTGCTGGATGTCATGCGGCTGACCCATGCGCTGCGACCGGACGGGATCATCTGGCCGCAGCGCGAGGACGGCGTCACCTCGTTCCGGCTGGAGCATCTGGCCCTGGCCAACGACGTGCGCCAGGGCGACGCCCACGAAGCGTTGTCGGACGTGCGCGCCACCATCGGCATGGCCCGGCGGATGCGCGAGGCTCAACCGCGGCTGTGGGAGTACGCACTGAAGCTGCGCGACAAACGCTTCGCCGCCAGCCTGCTGGACACCGTGGCGATGACTCCTGTGCTGCACATCTCCCAGCGCTACCCGGCCAGCCGGATGTGCGCGGCGCTGGTGCTGCCGCTGGCCCGTCATCCCCAGTACGACAACCGCATCATCGTGTTCGATCTGGACGCCGATCCGGAACCGCTGCTGCACCTGGCTCCGGAAGCCATCGCCGATCGCCTGTATACGCCGGCGGCCGACCTGCCACCGGGCGAGTCGCGGATCCCGTTGAAGGAAATCCACCTGAACAAGGCGCCGGTGCTGGTCGCGCTGGCGCATCTGCGCGACGCCGACTTGGAACGGCTGCGCATCGATCCGCTGATCGCCGAAGCCAACGCCACCCGACTGCGCGCGGCCGGACCCGCGCTGGCCGAGAAGGTCCGCCGCGTGTTCGCCGGCGAGCGCGAGTTCGCCGTGCCCGACGCGGATGCGTCGCTGTATGGCGGCTTCCTGGGGGACGGCGACCGTCGCCGGTTCCCGGAACTGCGCGCCACCCCGCCCGAACAACTGGGCCAGCACGATTTCGGCTTCCGCGACCCGCGCCTGCCGGAACTGTTGTTCCGTTACCGCGCGCGCAACTGGCCGGGCACCTTGACCGCCGACGAACGCCTGCGCTGGGACGATTACCGCCGCCGGCGCCTGATCGGCGACAGTGGGCTGTCGGAGTACGGCTTCGAGGGTTTCCACGCCGAAATCGCCGCGCTGCGCGCGGCCCCCACCACCGACGGCCCCAGGCAGGCCCTGCTCGATCAGTTGCAGGCTTGGGGCCGGGATCTGGAGCAGAGTCTGTGAGCAGTTATTTTTCCGACGCCAGTTTCAAGTTTCTGCGCGGACTGGCGCGGCACAACGACAAGACCTGGTTCGCCGCGAACAAGGCGAAGTACGAGGAACACGTCAAGGAACCATTCCTGCGCCTGCTGACCGATCTGCAGCCGGATCTGGCGCAGATCAGCGAACACTTCCGCTCGGATCCGAAAACGGTCGGCGGCTCGCTGTTCCGCATCTACCGCGATGCCCGCTTCTCCACCGACAAGTCGCCCTACAAGCCCTGGCAGGGCGCGCGCCTGTACCACGAGCGGCGCAAACAGGTCGCAGCGCCTTCGTTCTACATCCACCTGCAGCCCGGCGAATGCTTCGTCGGCGCCGGCCTCTGGCATCCGGAACCGGACACCCAGCGCCGGGTCCGGCAGTTCATCTTCGACAATCCCGGCAGTTGGAAGGCGGCCGCGCATGCGCCGAAATTCCGCCGGCGTTTCGAGTTCGAGGAAAGCGAGATGCTGACGCGGCCGCCGCGCGGCTTCCCGGCCGATTTCGAGTTCATCGACGATCTGAAGCACAAGAACTTCGTGTTCTGGCGCTCGCTGGAAGACAGCGTGATGACCGGGCCGAAGCTGCGCCAGGTGGTGGCCGCCGATCTGGCCGTCCTGGCGCCGTTCGTCGATTACCTGTGCGCGGCCCTGGACCTGGAGTTCTAGCCATGAAGAAGTGGATCGCCCTGGTTGTCCTGCTGCTTGCCGGCTTCGTCGGCTACCTCGCCGCCGGCCCCTATCTGGCGATCCACGGCATCCGCCAGGCGTTGGCCGAACAGGACACCGCCAGGCTGGAACGCCACGTGGACTTTCCCGCTCTGCGGGTCAATCTGCGCGCGCAGGTGGAGGATCAGCTGGCCCGTCGCGCCGGTCCCGAATTCCAGTCCAGCCTGCTTGGCTCGTTCGCGCTTTCGGTCGCCAACAACCTGATCGGCAGCGGCGTGGACACGATGGTGACGCCACTGGGCATCGGCGCGATCCTGCAGGGCCGCACGATGTGGAAGAAGGCGGTCGGCGATACCGTCGGCGGCGATACCCACGCGCCAGCGGTGCCCGCGGATCCACTGAAGAACGCCGAGCACCACTTCGAATCGCTGTCGCGCTTCACCGCGACCATCCACGACGAGAACGGCCGCCCGGTGGTCTGCGTGTTCACCCGCCAGGGACTGCGCTGGCGCCTGACCGACATCCGCCTGCCGCTGGACTGACGTCCGTAGGGCGGAGCCCGCGCCGCTTTCACGGCCGCCGGGGGATGTCCGAGCACTCATGCCACCCGGCCGAGCAGGCCCGGCGCTACGGATCAGCGCTCGCGCGGCCGCCAATCCTGGCGCGCGCGTGCCAGGCGCAGGAATCGCGCGGCCAGTTGCCAGCGTGCGGCGCGCGGCAGGCGCATCAGGGCTTCGCGCGGATCGGCCGGCTCGCCGCCGGGCTGCCAGGCGAAGGCGATCCGGTTGCTCATCCGGGGTTCCTCCAGCGCCAATGCGCGGCCGTCGAAGGCGCGACGCAAACGCACCAGGTGGCGCCGCGCATCGGTGGCGTACAGGTTGATCGCCATCGCCCCGCCCTCGGCCAGCGCCTCGCGGCAATCGTGGTAGAAGGCCTGGGTCGATACCGCCGGGGAAATGCCTTCGGGCTCGTACGCATCCACCAGCAACAGGTCGTAGGCGCCGCGCCGCTGCCGCAGCATCGCGGCGCCATCGCCAAGGCGGGCCTGGAAGCGACCGCCGTTGGCGGGAATGCGGAAGGTCTCGCGCAGACCCAGCACGCCGGCATGGCTTTCAAACGCCTCGATGTCGGCGTCCGGCAGATGCCGGTGGCAGAACTTGGCCTGCGAGCCTCCGCCCAGGCCGATGATGCCAATCCGGCGGGGCTGCGGTCGCAACAGCAATACCGCCAACATGGTGCGCGTATATCCGACCTGGAGTACGTCCGGCCACCAGGTCAGCATCCGGCTCTGGGTCACATCACGGGTGAACTGGAGCGTGGTGTACCACCAGCCGCGATGAACCCGGGGCGCGCCGTCCTTCACGGCGCGGGATCGTTGGCGACCCCGTGCGGGACGTGGCCGGCAGCGACGTGCGGGCGCGCGCTGTCGATGTTGTGCTGCGAGTCGTCGAAGAAGATGTCGGCGCCGAACGCGTCCAGGAACGGCCCCTTGTGGCGTCCGCCCAGGAACAGCGCCTCGTCCAGACGCACGCCCCACTCGCGCAGTGTGCGGATGACCCGTTCGTGGGCGGGCGCCGATCGGGCGGTGACCAGCGCGGTGCGGATCGGTGAGTGTTCGCCGGCCGGGAACACCTGCTGCAACTGGTGCAACGCCGACAGGAAGCCCTTGAACGGCCCGCCCGACAGCGGCGCGCGCGCGTTCTCGCGCTCGTGCCGGCCGAAAGCCTCCACGCCCTGCTCGCGCGAGATGCGTTCGCTCTCGTCGCCGAAGATCACCGCGTCGCCGTCGAAGGCGATCCGCAGTTGCCCGTCGTGGCGCTGCTGGTGGGCCTGCGCCGGCAGGATGGTGGCCGCGGCGATGCCGTGCTCCAGCGAGCGCCGGACCGAATCCGGGTTCGCGGACAGGAACAGGTCGGCGCCGAACGGCCGGATGTAGGGCCAGGTCGGCTCGCCGGACGTGAACACCGCGCGCACGATGCCCAGATCGTGATGCTGGATGGAATTGAAGATGCGCAGACCGGTATCGGCGGAGTTGCGCGACAGCAGGATGACTTCCACCCGCGGCGTGTCGGCGGACGCGCCGGCGTTGAGCGCCAGCAGCTTGCGCACCACCGGAAACGCGACGCCGGGCGCGAGCACGTCGTCCTCGTGCTTGCGCTGGTAGTCGCTGTAGACGTCCACGCCCTGCCGCTCGAACAGCGTGTGGCTGTCCTCGAGATCGAACAGGGCGCGCGAGGTCACCGCGACGGTCAACAGGCGGGGGGTGTTGTCGGCCATGCGCACAGTATCCGCCATATCCGCCATCACCGGGCCGTTTGGCCCCGGTCTCGCCGCATCAGTCCTCGGTCGAATCCACGCTGAAACGCGCGGCTGGACCGCGCCGGTAGTCGCGGGTGACCGCCCGCACCTCGACTTCGATCCGCAGCGGCTTCTGCTGCCCCGGCGCATCGTCGGGCCACAGGAACAGCAACTCGGCCCGGCGGCTGTCGCTGATCACCCGCACCGGTTCCGCCGGGAACAGCGCATACGGCGAATCGGCGGAGACGACCCGGAACTCGAAACCGATGTCTTCCAGCTTGTAGTCGCCACGCGGCCACTCCAGGCGCACCCCCAGCAGGCCCGAGCCATCGCAGGTGCCGGGCGCTCCGCCCAGTCCGCGGGTTATCTCGGTGACCTTCAATTCGGGCGCGCGCAGACTGTCTTCCGCCGCATCCGAGGGCGTGGCTCCGGCCTGCAATTCGAACGGCGTCATGTGCGTGTTCAGACCACACGCTTCCACCGCCTGCGCGGGCAACAGCGCGCACAGTCCCCACAACCACCAGCGTTTCATCCCCTGACTCCTGTTCGGCATCGGACTACCCGCCCCGCATTCCTCCCGGTGCCGGACGGCCCTGACGTTGCTTGCTGCATGACGGCGTCCCCACGCCGCTTCCCCCACATCCGCCTTACACCACGAACTGTTCGCTGAGGATACGTTCCTCCAGATTGTGTTCCGGGTCAAACAACAGCGTCACGGTCCGGTCCTGCGATTCGCGGATGGTCACTTCCACCACGTCGCGGACTTCGTGCGAGTCGGCGGTGGCGCTGACCGGTCGCTTGTACGGGTCCAGCACCCGGAACCGGACCTCGGTGTTCGCCCGCAGGATCGCCCCGCGCCAGCGCCGCGGCCGGAACGGCGCGATCGGGGTCAGCGCGATCGTGCTGGAACCCAGCGGCAGGATCGGGCCGTGCGCGGAGAAGTTGTAGGCGGTGCTGCCGGCCGGCGTGGCCGTCAGCACGCCGTCGCAGATCAGCTCGTCCAGCCGGGTCTGCCCGTTCAGGTCGATGCGGATATGCGCGG
>Ga0247823_10001602_pt1 | contig 18820 bp, 13 predicted proteins | sample 13C_PalmiticAcid_2_FD_192426 | JGI IMG/M metagenome (GOLD analysis project Ga0247823, IMG submission 192426) | Soil microbial communities from agricultural site in Penn Yan, New York, United States - 13C_PalmiticAcid_Day30 | ecosystem: Environmental > Terrestrial > Soil > Agricultural land... | reverse complement strand
GACCAATCGAGGCGTTCTGAAACGGCGACAGCTATGAAATGAAATTGTCACCTCGAGGCGCTGGACCGAAAGACCGTCCTGTTCCTCCAGGACAAGGCATCGCTCAGTCACGCACAGCTCGCGGAACAGGTGGGGGCTTCTGGCGCGTCCTGCTGGCGCCGGATCCGATCGCTCGAGGAGGCGGGCCTGCTGATGCATACAGTCCGTCTCGTTGATCCGGAGAATATCAGCCGAAGCGTCGATGTTGAACCCGCTAGAAAACGCCGCCGTCGCCCGAAGGATCTGATGCGCTGTGGAACAGGCCGGGTTCGACCTCTTCCACCAGATTGACGATCCCCAGATGTTTGCCGAGATCATATCTTGTCGGATCAAGAGTGAACCCGCGATCGACCAGATGTTCCTGGACTTCGGCGGGCATGTCGACGTGAATCCGGACCTTGCCATCTTTCGGGAACAGGCGAGGCAGGGTGATCAACTCGGCGAAGTCGCCAGATATGCCGAGCCCGAGCTTCAGAAAAAGCAAATAGGTCAGCGCGCCGAAAATCCGCTCGCTTCCCGCGGCACCAATCGCGAGCCAAGGTCGTCCGTCGCGCTCAATGATCAGGGGAGACATCTCCGTCACGTCGTGCGTCTGGCCCGCGAACAATTGCCCCGATTTCATCGCATAGCTATAGGCCAGTCCGGCGCCGAACCATCCTCGTCTGGAACCAAACCAGGGTCCTAACGAAGTCGTGAACGAGAGGAAGTCATCGCTCGCTGCGACGGAAAACTGGTTCGTGTTCCTGTCGTCGGTCTTGCTGCCCCTGCCGGGAAAATAGGTGCGATGGAGCACCTCCCACAATTGCGCATTCGGCATGTCCAGCAATTCGCGTACGCGCACCGCGATCGCGCGTCCTTCGGCTTGGATGTCGATATCGACCGATGGCGTGGCAAGCTTTGGCCTGAGCGATCCCACGGCGAAAGGGATGCGATCCAGAATCAGGATGGTGGCAAGAAGATAGGCCTCCATGGCGCGTGCGCGATGCGAGAAAGTTCCGGAGGACCGGAGTTCATCCGTCACCGCCGCGCCAAGCATCGTCCAGCTACCCCAGGTCTCCAGGTTGCCGGTCGCGCGGAGCTGATATTCACGGCCCTTGGTGTCGCGCACCGGGAGCATGCGCGGAGTTCCGGTCCGCACGACGTTGCTACCGATTTCCTGGGTCGTCCATGGTCCCGGCTTGCGAGCGTAAATCTGGGTCCAAAACCGGTCCTCATCGCCTGCTTGTCCCATCATCTGTAAAAGTTCGGCCAGTTCCGGGTTGCGCACAGTCGGACGGACCTGACCCGCGCCGTCGAGGTAGATGCTTCTCAATTCCGGCCCCATGTCCGCCGCCGACCCCCTGATCGCAACCTGGAGCGCGTTCGTTGGCCGGAAGCCCCGGAGCGCGACCGCCTGGGCGGGGGCGAGGATCGTCCGGAGGGGAAGATGGAGACGCCCTGACTGACGGAGAAAGAAATATGCCGGTATGTTGCCGGGGATCGGCACCGTCGAGCCTGCCTCATGGCGCACTTGGGTTGCGGCATGGACACAACCATATTCGCCGTCGATGCAATAAATACCCTGCATCCGGCCAAAGGGACTGCAGTTTGCCGGATCGACAATCCATGCTGTCGCTAATGCCGCCAGATAAATGTCGAAGATATTGCCGCCCTGGTTGCGAATATGGCGCGCCGCCTGCGTCGCGGCGGGATGGTTCGTGGAAATGCCATAGCCGCGATTGAGATGGCTCTGCTGAGGCCGGGGCGACCTGAAACGCATGTCGGACAGCATCGTCTGGCGAGCCATCGCCGGGATCGCCCATGGCGATGCCGCAAGGGCCGCCACTGCACTGCGTCGCGTGAAAACCATCGATCGTTTCCTTGAAAGGACGGGCTGATTTCCTCGCACCGCCCGACTGGCGGCGCGGCTTGCTCAAACCATGCCGATAAAATGCGGATCGGGTACAGGGACATCGAAAACATTGAGGGTAATCGCCACGAGCGAATAATAGCCGATGAGGCCGGCCGCTTCTATGATTTCCGATTGCGAAAGGAGGTCCGCGATCGAATCGTAAACCGCATCCGTCATGGGAGACGGGCTGAGCGCGCATCGCGCAAACCGGATCAGTTTCTCTTCTGCCTGGAATATGGCCGGGATATCGCTGCCGGTCCGCAAGGCTTCGATGACCTCGCCTGGCACGCCGCTCGAAGCTGCGATAGGCGCGTGGACATACCATTCATATTGCGCGCGCCAGTGCGTCGCGCAGCAAAGGATCAGGAGCTCGGAAATGGCCGGCTCGAGACTGGTGTCGTAGCGGACATATTCTCCGAAGCGCTGGACCTCCATGCCAAACGCCGGGCTGTGCAGCCAGACGCCGAAGGGCCCGCCGTTCGCGGCGGACCGGCCTCGTTTTCCCGAGACCATGGAGTCGAGCAAGGCAAGCTGCGACGGATCCAGCTTGTCTGCGCTCAGGGGCGGGATTCTGGGACCGTCACGCATGCGCGGCTACCTCCTGCTGCGCTGCTTCGATGGCCGAACCCAAGCGGTCGACGATCATGTCGGCTTCTGCCCGTCCGATGGAATAGGCCGGTGCGACCAGAAGATGGTCGCCCACCCGTCCGTCGACGGTGCCCCCCATGTTATAGATCGCCAGGCCTCTGGCGAGCGCGGCGCGCCGTACGAGGCTGTGAAATTTGATCTCCGGAGCAAAGGGCGTCTTATTGTGTTTGTCGCTGACAAACTCGACGCCGACGAACAGGCCGCGCCCCCGCACGTCTCCGACGCAGCCGATCTCCGCCAGCCGGGCGGCAATCTGATCCTGCAGATACTTGCCGGAGGATTTTACGTTCGCGAGCAGTTCCTCGTCGCGTATCACTTCCTGCACCGCCATTGCCGCCGCGCAGGCAAGCGGATGCCCATTGTAGGTATGACCATGCATGAAGGCACCGGTGCCCTCGCGGATGGCGTCGGCGATCTTCGAGCGGATCATCACGGCGCCAATCGGAGCGTATCCCCCGCCGAGTCCCTTCGCGATCGTGACAATATCGGGAACAATATCTTCCTGTTCGTAAGCGAAGAGCGTCCCCGTTCGTCCCATGCCGCACATCACTTCATCGAGGATGAGCAGCACGCCATGACGATCGCAGATTTCCCGGAGCCTGGCGAAATAGCCCGGCGTGGCAGAGACCGCGCCCAATGTCGCCCCGACGACCGGCTCCGCCACAAAACCCGCGACATTCTCCGGACCCAGAGCGAGAATCATCGCCTCCGCTTCGGATATCAGCCGATCGGTATATTGCTCGATGGTTTCGAAAGACCGAAGTCCCCGATAGACATAGCAGGGAGAAACATGGTGCCCTTCGACGAGAATCGGATCGTACATTTTGCGGCGCCACATGTTGCCACCGACACCGAGCGCTCCCAGCGTGTTTCCGTGATAGCTCTGAAAACGGGCAATGAATTTCGAGCGGCTGGGTTGCCCGGTTTCGACAAAATACTGCCGTGCGAGCTTTAGCGCGGTTTCGACGGACTCCGAACCGCCGCTCGTGAAGTAGACATGCGACATGGTGCCCGGGCAGTTGGACGTCAGAAAGTCGGCGAGCTTTTCGGCCGGTTCGGATGTGAAAAAGGAGGAGTGCGCATAAGCAAGCCTGTCGATCTGCCCGTGCATGGCTTCCAAGACCTTCGGATGGCCATGGCCCACCGAGCTCACGGCGGCGCCCCCGCAGGCATCGAAAATCGGGTTTCCGGTGCTGTCGAAAATGAAGTTGCCGGATGATGACACGGCCAGGGGTGGCGTGCCGGACATCGACCGGTGCATTACATGGGTCATCTTATTCTCCGCGAAAGACGTTAGGATCAGCAGTTAAATTGAAGCGGTGCCGCCATCCCAATAGGTGTCGGCGGCAGCCGAGAACGAAGCGCCGCCGGCTTCTCCTCTTGCGATGTGCAGCAGTCCGAAATGCTCGCCCTCGAACCGGGCGACAGGTCGAAGCGGAAATCCCGATCGTGCCAACTGGTCGAGCGTCGCGGCTTCCAGTTCGGCGCTCGCCTGCACATGGCCTTCATGAATGACGAGAGCGGGTTCCATCACCGCTTGGCGCGGGCGCATCCCCAAATCGACGGAATGAACGATTGCCCTGATAACCGCACCCGGGATGCGGTCGGAACCCGCGGCGCCCAATGCCACATGTGCGCCATCGGGCGACTCCAATATGACAGGGAGCATCGCCGTTATATCGCGCGTCGCAGCGCGTCTTCCGCTCGCCATTTGATAGCTGTGCGCGAACAGATACCCGTGCGGAGAGGCCGCCGCCGTACCGAAATGCGGTCCGATGGATTGCGTCAAGGCAACGGCCCGGCCGTCGCCGTCGACGACCGAAAGATGGGTCGTGTCGCCACGGCCGGAGGGCGAAGGGCCCAATTCGAAATAGCTCGCCGCGCTGGAGCCCGCCAGAATGTTGCGAAGCTCATCCCTTAGCTTCCCGATATGACCCGCGTCCTGCAGGTCACCGGGTTTCGCTCCGAGCGCTGCGGCGCGGTCGCGGAACGCCAGACGCTGGGCGAGCAGCATCGTGCCCCAGCGCCGCGCTTCGCCCATCGACGCCAGATCGAAGCCTTCGAGTATCGACAGCACTTCCTGCAGCAGATAGCCGTAGCCTTGCCTGCCTATCGTCCATAGCCTCCAGCCACGATATCGAAAGGCGAGCCACTCTGCGTCGAGCGGACGATACTCGATCATCTCGGCTCGCGTCACCTTGTTGCCCGCCTCGTTCAGCAGCGCGAGATCTGCCGCCACTGTCCCCTCGATCACGCCGGCGGATCCGCGCCGCGCATAAAGTGTCAACGTCTCCGCCAAGATCGGCTGCCTGAATGTCTCGCCATATCGGGGGGGATTGCCGTCGGGCCGCAGAAACAATGTGCGCGTGTGCGCGTCCTTCGCGAGCAGGGGAGCCTGACGAGCCCAAACCCGTGCCAGGTTATTCCGGACGATGAAGCCGTTTTCCGCGAGTTTTATCGCCGGCGCGGCCACGTCGGCCAGTGAAAGCCGGCCATGGCTGCGGAGCGCATGTTCGAAACTCCTGAGGTTGCCGCCAACGGGGGCGGCGCCCAGACCCGTCGCCTTCTCGCCGCCCGTCCATCCCGCGGGGACGGCCGATCGTCCGTCGATCGCGAAGGCTCGCCCCGAGGGCTCCACGATGAGGATATGGCTACGTCCCATGACGCTGGTGTTCGCCGGATCGACGACCGTCATCGCGAGGGCAGCCGCGATCGCCGCGTCGACGGCGTTCCCGCCGCGGCGAAGCATATCGATTCCGGCGTCAGCCGCCGTTTGCGAACCCGCTGCAACGACGCCGCGACGGAGCGCGCGCGGCTCTTGCGCATGCGTCGTCAAGGTGGGCGCGAGAAGGCTCGCCCCACCAACTGACAGAGCTGACAGAATCTCCCTGCGCGACGGCCCCGGTCGGTCCATCTTTGACCCTCCCATGATCTGTCGATGGGAAACATGCCCATCCTCGTTGCGCCGGTAAATTGCACGAGATTATCAGAATCAAAATACTATTCTCTGGGGTTATACTATGATAGCTGATTGTCTGCTCGGGTGCAGAGGGAGGAAGCCTTGAACTTCAGGCAAATGGAAATTTTCTACGAGTTGATGGTCAGGGGGTCTGTCAGTGCGGCAGCGAGCCGTCTCGGCATCTCTCAGCCCGCCGCATCCAAAATCGTTCATCAACTGGAGCGCCAGGTCGGATATGATCTTTTCGATCGTATCCGGGGCCGCCTCTGCCCGACCGACCAGGCGAGAGCCCTCTTCAAGGAGGTGAAACACGCTTATGCTGCGCTCGACGCTGTAAACCAGCTCGAACGCCGGCTCGGCAGCAACTATACGGGGCACATCAGGATAGCTGCGCCACCCTCGCTGGCACTTGAGTGGCTGCCCGACGCCGTCTCGCTCTTCAACAAGGAGATCAAGACAGCAACGATTGAATTATCCACCCAGCATTCGGGCGATATGCTCGGGTCCGACGGGCAGCTACGCACGCGATTCGATCTCGGTTTCACGCACGGCGCAAATGTTGCCCCCGGATTGGGAATTATCGAAATCGGGGAAGCTCCGATTATCTGCGCGCTCCCAAGGTCGCTGAAGCTTGTGGAAGGTAGCGAGATCGCCCTCGCAGACTTGGCCGGGCTCCCCTTTATCGGGGTGGACGAGACCGAGCCGCTCGGGCGGCTGATTCACGGGCGGTGCGAGCAAGACGAAGTGGTGCTCGATGTCCGCATCCGGGCGCACGCTCATCATGTAGCGCTCGCGCTTGCGCATCGCGGGGAAGGCTTTGCTGTGGTCGATTGGTTCACCGCCGCCTTCTATCGCCGGGTCACCGATAATGACGCGCTGCAGTTCCTCACACTGAAACCTCAGTCGATGCTGCCCGTCACGGCAGTCTTTCCCGCTTTCGAGGGTCTGAATCTCATTTCGCGGCGGTTCATCGAATGCGCACGCGACGCGTTGCAACTCTCTGTAAATGTGCCTGCAGGCACCGCCGGGGCCAGCTAGCCGCACGATCGCGGAGATTATCATGGTATAACCGGGAAGAATACTATTTTGGCTCCTATAATTCCGTGTCAGTTTGCCGGCAGATAACGGATAACAATTGGGAGTGTGGCTATGACAAGGGGAACGACTTTCGCGTGTGCGCTTCGGGCATTGCTTCTGGGAGGAACGGCGATCACGCTGGCGCCGGATGCGGCGGCTCAGACCTCGGATCCGCCCCGCCAAATTGACACGGTTGCCTCGGACGCAACGGCCGCGTCTCCGACCGACCCGGAAATCATCGTCATCGGAAGCCGTATCGGCGGCTTCGCCGAGGGCGCTCTGCCCGTTTCCGTAGTCGAAAGCGACGATCTGAAAAACCTCGGGGCCGTGAACACCGGCGAATTGCTGGCCTATGTTCCAGCCGTGGGCGACGTCCAGTTTTCCGACAATAATACGGGGACGAATGGTGCGCGGGGCGACGTGGCCGGGGTGAGCTTGCGCGGGCTCGGAAGCGGCAATACGCTTGCCATGATCGATGGCAGGCGCATGGTTGTCCATCCGCTCACCGAGTCGATCGACGACGCGCCCACTTCGTTCTACAATGTGAATGGAATTCCCTCGTCGGCGATTTCCCGCGTCGAGGTGCTGCGTGATGGCGCGTCGGCACTTTATGGTGCCGACGCAACGGCCGGCGTCGTGAACTTCGTCACCTTCTCCGATTATGAGGGGTTTAATATCGGCGCCCGCTACGGCATGGCTGACGATACCGATTTCGACGAGTTTAGCGCCAATGCCCGGCTTGGCCTGAAGCTGAATGGGGGGGCGACGCGCATCAATGTCGCGGCGAGCTATTATCGCCGCAGTCCGACCTACTACCGCGAACTCGACGACTGGTACAAAACGCTCGACCAGCGTTCGTTGCTGCCGGCAGAGTGGGCGGGGGATACCCAGTTCGACAATCGTTCCACCATCGGTCCATATGGCCGATATACCGCAGGCCGCCTCAACGCCAACGGCACCTTCACGCCGGTGCAGGTCAGGCGCGGTACGACGGCCGTCACCAGCAGCGCCGGGCTCTTCTACATCGCACCCGGATCGACCGGCGCAGAAGTTCGCTCCGGCTCGCAGCCCAGAGATCTTCGTTACGATTATATCGGCGACGAGATCGTCTCGCCGAAATCGAGCCGCTGGAATGCGAGCATCAACCTGAATCACGACCTCGGCGACGACGTCGAACTGTTCGCCGGGTTTAGCTATTATAATTCGACAAGTGTCACCCAGCGCGCCGCCGGGCCATTCGATCGCTCGCTGGCGCTGATCATTGTTCCGGCGAGCAACTTCTACAATCCCTTCGGTCCGGTCGGCAGTCCCAACCGACTTCCCGGGATCAATGCCCCGGCCGGGGGACTCGATGTGGTCGTGGAGGGTTATCGTCCCCTTGAAATGGGGCCCCGAGTCATCCGGGTCGACCAGGATAGCTATCGCGGCATCGTCGGGATTCGTGCGAACCTGGGGAATTGGGATATCGACAGCGCGCTAATCTACTCCGAAGCGCATGTGACCGACGAGGAATTCAACCGGGTATCGAAAACGCTGCTTCAAACCCAAGCCCTCCTGACGACCCCCGATGCCTTCAACTTCTTCGGTGGTCCCAATGCCAACAGCGCGGCGGTACTCGAAAAAATTCGGATCAGCGGTGTGCGGATCGGGGAATCAACGCTGGCGATGGCGGATTTCAAATTGTCCAACAAGGAGCTGTTTCGCCTTCCCGCCGGGGGCGTCGGACTGGCAGCCGGAGCCGAGTTCCGCCGCGAGACGATCCTCGATGACAGCGATCCCCGACTCGATGGAACGATTAGATTTTCCAACGGCGCCATTCCGGACATCAGCGATGTTGTGGGGGTGAGTGCCACGTCGGACTTCAGCGGGCGCCGGGATGTTGCGTCGGCCTATATGGAGATCGTTGCGCCGCTTGTATCCGACGAGATGAACGTGCCGCTTGTCCACCGCCTGGAGCTGCAGCTAGCCGGCCGCTTCGAACATGGAAGCGATTTTGGCAACGTCGTTACGCCCAAGATTGCCGCTCAATGGTCGATAACCCCCTGGCTGCATTTGCGCGGCGGCTATGGGCGGGGATTTAGAGCGCCGAACCTCGCTCAACTCAATCAGGGAACGATTACGCGGCGCGCGCAGGGCGACGAGGATTTTTACCGCAGCGATGTGACGGGGACAGCGGCAGATATCGGCGATACGTATCGCGCGTCGATCAGGGAAGGCAATCCTGAACTCAAGCCGGAGAAGTCGGAGACATTCTATGGTGGCGCGCAGGTCGACTTCAAGAGCTCGCTGGGCCGCTTCCGTTTCGGTGTCGATTATTTCCGTTTTCGGCAGACCAATCTGATCAGCACCTTCGGTGTCGAAGAGCAGCTTGCACTGGATTTTCAGCTGCGGCGAGCCGGATCGAGCAATCCCAACGTTGTTCGAGCAGACCCGACGCCGGAAGATATCGCTGCTTTTGCTGCCTTCAATACCGCCAATCCCTCGCGCCAGCGCGCCGCGGTGGGGGAGGTGCTCCTCGTCTACGACAAATATACCAATCTCGATCCGCGCATTGTCGAGGGGCTCGATTTCAGCTTCAATTACCGGACGCCCGAAACGGGCCTGGGAACGTTCGAACTCGACGCGTCCGCAACCTACATGACGAAGTTCGAGCAACAGAAGCTCAGTCTTGATCCGCTTTTGTCCGATCCCGATCTCGCGGGCGCTTTCGCCTCGGTTCAACCCGACCGGCTTGGTCTGAACGGTCGCCCGAAATGGCGCGCCACGGGGTCTCTCGACTGGTCTCTCGACAGATATAGCGCGGGGGTGACGGTCCGCTACGTCGGACCGGTGGAAGACACGTCGGCCACCAATGACACGACCGGCGAGTTCTGGCCGGTCGGTAGCTGGACGACCGTCAATCTCCGGCTCGGGCTCGAGCTGGGAGAGGAAGGGACAGGGCTCCGCGGTACGCAGCTGGCCTTGGGCGTAACCAATCTCTTCAACAAAAATCCACCGCGGGCAGATGAGGCGGGTGGATATTTTGGTTCGCTGCACAATGCCCAGGGCCGGGTATTCTACGCCTCGATCGAGAAGAGCTTCTAGCGACGCCCCGCCGCCTGCCACCAGGGCGGGCGGCGTCCCCCAAAATGCAAATCTTCTGACTGAAGCGGGCGCACCCGTGGCGCACGAGAGGTGAAACTTGTCCAGCGAAATCAATGCAGCGCATTCTGTTGAACCCATTCCCCGTAACGGCCTGTGGAAGGGCGTAATCGCTGCGCTTCTCCTGGGAATCCTCTTCGGGGCCGTGGCACGGCATTGGGTCGCGAGCGGCTATCACGAGACGGTCTCGGAAGGGTTGCAGACGGGAACAGATCTCTTCTTGCGACTGATCAAGATGATCGTCGCGCCGCTGGTGTTCGCGTCGCTGGTTACGGGAATCGCTCACATGGGCGATACCAAGGCACTTGGCCGGATTGCCGCTCGGACGCTCGGCTGGTTCCTGGGGGCTTCGATCGTTTCGCTGGGCATCGGGGCGATACTCGTAAACCTGCTGCAGCCGGGCGCGGGATTGAATATCGCCCTGCCGGCGGCGAGCGGCGAGACGGTGAGGGCTGACGCTCCCTCGGCTCGGGAGTTCGTGACACATTTGGTCCCGCGGTCCATTTTTGAAGCCTTGGCTACAAATGACATAATCCAGATCGTCATTTTTTCGGCGTTCGTCGGCCTGGCGTTGGCCACATGCGGGGAGATTGGTCGACCGCTGGTCCGCGCCGCCGAGGGTTTGATGGCGATTATGCTGCGGATCACCTCCTATGTCATGCGGATCGCGCCGATCGCCGTGTTTGCTGCCGTGGCAAATGCCATTTTTGTAAATGGTATCGGCGTGATGGCGACGCTTGGCGCCTTTGTCGGCGGGTTCTACCTCTCGCTCGCTGTGCTGTGGGGAATATTGCTATTCGCTGGCTTCCTGATTTTGAGGTCGCGCGTTTTCCAGCTTATCAAGGAGCTTCGCAGTCCGGTTCTGCTCGCCTTTTCTGCTGCATCGTCGGAGGCGGCATTTCCCCAAACTCTCGCAAGCCTGACACGGTTCGGCATCCCTCCCAGAATTACAAGTTTCGTCCTGCCGCTCGGCTATTCCTTCAATCTGGACGGATCGATGATGTACTGCACCTTCGCCGTCATGTTCATCGCGCAAGCCTATGGCATCGAGTTGTCGGTTGCCGAGCAGATCACGATGCTACTGTTGCTGCTTGTCACCTCGAAAGGCATGGCAGCAGTCCCGCGGGCAAGCCTGGTCGTGATTTCAGCCACGCTCAGCCATTTTAACATACCGGAGGCGGGCCTTCTGCTCATCCTGGCGGTAGACCATTTTCTCGACATGGGAAGGTCGGGAACGAACGTGATCGGAAATGCGATCGCCACGGCCGCAGTAGCGCGCTGGGAGACAGCTGGGGACACACCATCTGCCCCGGTATCGGCGCCCTAGATCGCTCTGCCAATCCGCTTGGGAACTCTGTTCCCAGGAGCAAATTTCAAGCAGCTGAAAGGAACCTCATGACAAGCGCCTATACCGGCGAGGTGTTCGCTATGGCGCGCACGCAATTCGATCGCGCTGCCGACCTCATCGACATGCCGTTCGATCAACGCGAGCGAATCTTCATGCCGAAGAGAGCCGTAACGGTTGCGTGCCCCATTCACCGCGATGACGGATCGGTGGCGGTGTTTCAGGGATATCGCGTTCAACACCATCTGTCTCTGGGCCCGACGAAAGGTGGCACGAGATTCGCGCCGAGCCTCGACCTCGGCGAGGTCGCGGCCTTGGCAGTATGGATGAGTTGGAAATGCGCTCTCGCCGGCTTGCCCTACGGCGGCGGCAAGGGTGGCGTATGCGTCGACCCCCGAAGCCTGTCCCCCCGGGAGTTCGAGGCGCTGTCGCGACGCTATATGCAGGAATTAATCCCGTTCGTGAGTCCGCAAACCGACGTGCTCGCGCCGGACATGGGGACCAATGAGCAAGTCATGGCCTGGTTTCTCGATACTTATTCGGTTCATCACGGGAGCACGGTCCCTGAAATCGTGACGGGGAAGCCCACCGCCTGCGGGGGGACCCTGGGCCGGCGCGAAGCGACGGGCCGCGGTGTCGTCTTTCTTGTCGAACAGGCGATGGAAGATGCCAGATTGTCGCTGAACGGCGCGACGGCAATCATCCAGGGCTTCGGCAATGTAGGATCGGTTGCCGCATCGGAGCTTGCGGCACGCGGAGTGCGGATTACCGGAGTGAGCGATCACAGCGCGGCGTTTTTTGAACCTGCGGGCATCGATGTTTCTTCCCTGCTCGAATATGTAAAGTGCAATGGCCTTCTCGCTGGTTTCCCGGGAGCGGCGCCGTGCGATGCCGAAGAAATGCTGATCAGGCCGTGCGATATCCTGATACCGGCAGCGTGCGAGCGGGTAATAAACGCGTCGAACGCTCACGCTATTCAGTGTCGCATATTGGCCGAGGCCGCCAACGGCCCGACAACGCCGGATGCCGACGACATACTGCGGGATCGCGGAGAGGCTTTGACGATCCTGCCCGACGTCCTCTGCAACGCCGGGGGTGTTATCGTGAGCTACTTTGAATGGGTGCAGGGCCTTCAAAGATATTTTTGGACAGAGAAAGAGGTCAATCGCAAGCTAAACGAAGTCATGAAGACATCGTATGAGTTGGTCAAAAGCAGGGCAGGTGCCAGAGCCCTGAGCTATCGCGATGCGGCCCTCTCGATCGGCGTCGAACGCGTGCTGAAAGCGCGCGTTGTTCGCGGCATTTTTCCATAGATATGGTCCTGTGCGGCCCTTGGCCCACATTGTCGACGCTGTGGAAGTGCCTGACACGACGAGCTTCGTCCGTTCTTTACCTTGCATGAGCAAACAGGGGGCCGGGCACCGCCAGCAGCGCGCCGTCATTCAGAGCGAGACGGACGATCCGGATGCTCTCTGTCAGCAATCGCGGCCCGTCGTTCCACGGCCTGGAGGAGGATCTTGATGCGAACTGATGACCGGCTAACGCGTGGCCTCAAGGTGCGCCGCGAAGTCATGGGCGCGGCACGGGTCGCATCCTCCATGCCCGGGCCAGACGACTTCGCATATGATCTCCAGCGCCTCGCGACGGAGATGGCGTGGGCCGAAGTGTGGACCCGCGAAGGCTTGGATCGTCGGTCCCGGTCGATCGCGACGGTTTCGATGCTCCTTGCCCTGAACCGGAGTGCCGAGCTCAAGGCCCATTTCGTCGGGGCCGCGAACAACGGCTTGTCGAACGACGAGTTACGGGAACTGGTGATCCACTCGGCAATCTATTGCGGGTTTCCTGCCGCGCTCGAGGGAATGCGAATACTTTGCGAGGTTATGGACAAGAACGCCGCGCCGGATTGAAGCGGCTCGGCGATGGCGAATCCTCGCTTCCGACGTTTTCTGCCTGAAACCGGCCTGTTCGAAATCGGCCACATCTGGTCACTGCCTTGCCAGCCTAACGACATGAGATGCGAGAGCGTGGGCGGGCCTTAAAGCGCGCGTGGTTCCAACTCCATTTCCGGAATGGCACGCCGCTCTGTGCCCAGCATGCCCGAGCTTTCCCAGACGATGACGACCGTCTGCTGATACATTTGGCGCTCGACGTCGACAAAGGCGCCAAGAACCCTGATGATCGCGCTGTCGCGCCCGTTGCAGATGATTTCAACCCGGTCCAGCGACCTGAGAGGCTGGAGAGCGGCATCGACGATTTTGCGCTGGTGGTCGGATAGCGCGCGGGAAAAACCGGCGATCCCGACCACCGTGACGCTCTGACGTTCGCGGACAAACTCCGCTCCGACAATGCCTCCGTCAGGACAGGTTACGACCACGCGGTCGGAGTTGGTCAGCGGGTCCCGCCTGTCCGGGGTTTCATGTGCCGCCGTGGGCGGCGGAGGCACGGGGTCAGCAAGTATCAAGGCGGCAGCCGAAATGAGAAACACCAAATTACCTCCGGATTGTCCGATGCCGGGTCTAAGGTGCGAGAATCTCGTCCGCAACCTGTGGCAGGTGCGCAATGTCGGCTATTCCGGACCTCGGCCGAAATGCCGACAGGCGCCTCGCGGCCATGATCGACTGGCAGCCAGTTCAGGGATTCGACGAAAGCCTACCACCTTGGCTTCAACGCCGCGCCGCTGACGACGAGAACCAGAAATAGAGCGATGATGGTCGCGATCGAGAAGGGCGGGGCCTGGCGGGACGACGTCAATTTGAGGGTGGCGGCGGCAACGAGCTCGTACCCGGATATCGGTGCTTGAGCCGATCGGCGCCCGGCCTTGGCTACGGCTTGCTTTCCCGGACGAGCCGGCGCGGAATTGTTCCCGATTCTTCCTGCCTTCCGGGCTGCCCCAAACATCGTTTGCGGGCGGGACAAGGCCCGCGCGCCAACCGCCGCCAGCCGCGCCAACTCGGCGCGAGTTTGGGCATCCGCGTTCCAGTCGCCACGATCGATGGCGTCGCGCATCGTGGCGATCAACTTGCTGCGCGCGGCGGGGTTATGATCGGCGAAAAAGCGGTCCATCCCCAGATTGTAGCGATCGCGCAGATAGACGTCGCGGACCGCTTCCCAGTCGCGGTCGGTCACCAGTTCGGGGCGCATCTGCTCCCAGAGCGACAGCGAGTCGGTGAGGTCGGCCATGTAGCGCGCGCCATTATAGCCGCTCGCTTGCATCGCCCGGATCCACGCGGGATTGAGGTAGCGGCTGTCGCGCTCGCGGCCATAAAAGCGATCGAGCGTTTCGATCCGGGGCTGGCCGGGCGTCTGTTCGTTGGCGATATAGGCATCGATCGTGCGTCCGCTGGTCTCGCGCACCGCCATCGACAGGCCGCCCAGATAGGCGGCGGGCATCGGCGTATCGAGCAGGCCATAGGCGCTCGAGGTGCGGCTGAAGACGGCGGCATCGACCCTATGAAGATTGGCGGTGAAGGCGGTGCTGTCGGGCTCGCCTTCGTCCGCGTCGCCATAGGCGTGGCCGATGCGGGCCTGGTAGAGCCGGTTCAGTTCCTGCTTGCTCCAGCCTTCGCGATTGGCGAACTGCGTCGATGGCGAATAGGCGCCGGGCGCGGTGGAAAATATGCGGCGCAGCGCGCGCTTTTCGGCCTGCTGTCGCGCTATGCCTTGCGCCTCCAGCGCGGCGATACGGGCGCGGGTTTCGGCACGGACGGGATTGTCGGGCTCGTCGGCCGCGGCCGCCAGCCTCACCGCCTTTGCGATCAGCGAGAGCTTCTCGCCGAAATGATCGCGATAGGTGCCCGAGGTCGTGACCAGCACATCAACGCGCGCGCGGCCGAGCGATGCGCGATCGGTCAGCGCGACATCGACGACCTTGCCGCGCGCGTCGCGAACCGGACGGACGCCGAGCAGGTGGAATATCTGCGCTTCGTTCGTCCCGCCATTTTGCGCGGTTTCGTTCGACCAGAGGACGAAGGCGACGTTGCGCGGTGGTCGGCCGTGCCTCGTGCGATAGTCGGAGAGCAGTTCGTCCGCCAGCTTGACGCCCGTTTGCCACGCCTCTTCGGTCGGCACTGCGCGGACGTCGAGCGTATAGGGATTGCGCCCGGCGGGCAGTGCGTCGGGGTTGCGGATGGCGTCGCGCATCGGTCCGGGCGGCACATAGGCGCCCCCCAGCGCTGCGATGACCGCGTCCATTTCGCGCGGCGCGCTTGCGATCCGCGCGGCATAGTCGCGGGCCCGCGCGGCCGTAGCCGGATCGAGCGCGCCAGCTTGCCCGGCGATGGCGCGGCCGACATCGTCCAGATCGGGCGGTGCTGTTCCAACGCCGAGCATCGCCTGAACCATCCTCGCCTGTATGTCGTCGGGCGGCGCCTGCCCGAGGATATGGCCGCCGAGCGGAATGGGTGCGGCTTCGGTCTCGGCGATATAGGAAAGGAGCGCGTGCCGAAGCCGTTCGAACGGCGTGGTTGCCGGGTCGAGGCCCAATGCCGCGCCGAGACCCGCTGTGAGCACGGCGGCGCGCAGCGTGGCCGGATCGACCGGCCCGGCGTCCAGCAGCGAGCGGATGGTCGCGAGGTGCGGAGGCAGGCCGGCGCGCGCGAACTCGGGCATGAAGCCGATCGTTACCGCCTGCGTCCGCCGCTTGTTGCCGACCCCGCCATTGGCCTGGAGGGGCAGCGGCTGGATATGCGGCAACGCGTCGATCAGCAGCCCGACCGGATCGGCCGCTGCGGGTCCTTCCTGCTTTCCGGGCATCAGCGACAATTGGGTGAAGAGCGGCACGAAGGCGTCGGTCCGTCCCTCGTGTTGCATCCAGAGGTAGAAGGCGAGATATTGATGATGCGGCGGCAGCGCACCGATTTCCGCGAGTGCCTTGCCGCCGGTTTGGGGACCCCAGAGCGGATGGGCGGCAAGCGTGATCTTGCCGAAATGAAGGGCGGGAATCACCAATTGTCCGTCGATCACCATGACATCTCCCGGCGGACGACCCCAGATCCGTTCGACATCCTGCCGGAGGGTTGCGGGCAGGGTCGCATACCAGCTGCGGTAGTTTGCGAGCGGGATGACGATCGCGCCTTGCGCGATGCGATTGCGTAGCCCTGCAACGTCGGCCGCCGCGACATTGGTAGCCTCGTCCGCCAGCCGCCGGGCGAGCTCGGCACGATCGGGAATCCGCCCCGTTCCTGTATCATAGCCCTCTGCCTTCAGGCGATGGAGCAATGCGACCATGCTGCCCTGCGCATCCATATAGGAATCGGGATCGCTGCCGACGTCGGCCTTGCCCGGTTCTTCATTATGATAGCTGATGACGACGTGCTTCTCTGCGTTGGGCAGGCGGCGGAGCCGTGCCCACGCCATCGCGCGCGCAACGCGCCAGTCGATCTGCTGCACGATGGGTTCGTAGCGGGCCGTGCCGTCGGGCGCGCGCTCGCGCGCCGCGACGACCATCGGTTCGACGATGCCGTCGAGCTCGCTCATCGCGAGTTCGCCGGTCGAGGCCGGAGCGAAGCCGCCGAGGCTCTTCGCCCAGGCTTCGGCATCGCGGCGATAGTCGGTCGCACACATGAGCGGCGGCACGCCCAGCCGCTCGGCCTCGGCGACGCCGGCGTCGGCCGACGCATAATCGATCCGGTTCGCGCAGAGGATCAGCGCGTCGAGCCGGGTATCGCCAAGGAGCGATGACGCGAGATCGCCGCCGCCCTCGCGCCAGATCGGCATCGGCAGCCCCCCCTGCCGTTCGATCTCGTGGATCAGCGCGCTCACCATCCGCGCATTGTCGGCGAGCACGAGGCTGCGATAGAAGATGAGCCCGATCCTGGGGCGGTTCGCACCGTTCGGAAGCCGCGCAGTCTCCCAGTCGAGATAGGTTTGCGGCGCGGCGAAGGGCGCGGGCGCTTCGGGATGCCAGAGCGCCAGCGGCGGATATTCGACCGGCGGCGGAACGGCGACGCGGCGTTCGAGCAGCCGCACGGCGGCATAGGCGAACAGCCCCGCATAATTATCTTCGGTCGCATTGTTCCAATAGCGCGCGACGTCGGGATGGAGCGCCGGGTCGATATTGCCCGCGATCGGCGTACCCGATCCGACAACGAGTATCTTTGTGCGGCGCTTGGCGGCCTCGATCTGCGCGGTGAAATTGAGCAGCCGCGGCCCGGGGGCATCGAGCAGCACGAGGTCGTAGCGCCCGAGATCGACGCCCTCGATGCTGGGCAGCAGGCCGCCGCCGAGGCCGAAGAAATCGACCGATACCTGGTCTTCAATGCGCTTCGCCCCGCCCCTCGCGATGGTCGGCATTTCGGCGATGTGGATCGATACGAAGGCGATGCGCGGCTTGGCTTCTTCGGCCTCCACCGGCAAGATGGTCGCAAGGAGGAGCAGAAGCAGGGCGACGGCGCGCAGGATCATGGCGCGTCCTTGGCGGCCGCCTCCGCTTCGGGGACGTAGACGACCTTGCCGCCGGGCAGGCGATAGGCGACACCGAGCCGGTCGCCGTTGCCGCTGAGCTTGCGATCGCTCACCTTCTCGACGCGGATCTGCTTGCCGTCCTTGCGCACGATTTCCATCCGCCCCTGCGCGTCGGTGCGTGTCATCGTCCAGCTGCTGTCGGGATCGAGCAGCGACGGGGCGCCCGTCATCGAATAGAGCGCGACGACCATCGCGACGATGAAGGCGAGGCTGATGTCGAACAGATTGGCGACGCCCGACAATGGGTCTTCCTGCCAGCTCTCTTCGTCGCGGCGGCGGGCGAATCGGACGGGACGGCGGCGGCTCATGCTTCCTCGCGCCGCAGTGCGCGTTCGGCATGGAAGCGCACGGCATCGAGATCGGCGCGCGCCCAGCCTTCGCGGACCATTGCGACCAGATAGGCGACGACGCCGACCGCGAGCCCGACGACGGTGCTCGAAAAGGCGATGACCATGTTCGACGCGAGGACCTGGAGGTCCCCGCGCGCCAGCCCCGAGAGCGCCGTCGCCATTGGGATCAGCGTGCCCATCCGACCCAGCGATGGCCCGACGCGGATCGCGAAGCGTACCGAATTGAGCGAGCGCGCCGCGTCGCTTTCGGCGCGCGCGACGACTTCCTCGGCGGCGAGTTCGTCGTCATGGGCGTTGCCGGTCAGCGCCGCGTCGATCGCCGCGCGATAGCGGTCGCGCGCCGGACGCCGGCCCCGCGCGCGTCCCGCGAAGCTGCGCAGGAACAGCCCCACGGCGACCATCGTCCAGATGACGACCCCGATCAGGCCGACGACCACCGGCACGAACAAAAGGTCGGCGATCGCGCCGAGCGCTTCCTTGGCCCACATCGCTCAAAGGCTCCTGACATAGCGGAGATAGGCGGTGCGTCCGGGCATCCAGTAATCGGCCTTTTCATAATAGGTGATGTCGAAGGCGTTGGCGATTTCGAGGCGGAAGCCATCCTTCGCCGTCGGCTGCCAGCGCATGCTGAGATCGACGGCGGTGAAGCGGTCGAGCGTGAAAACGCCGCCCGCCCCGCTTGTGAAAATCCGCCCTTGGCTGTTGTCGGTGTCGACCCGGTCGCCGTTGAAACGCATCGTGACGGTGCCGAACAGCGTCCGGCCATTGGACAGAGTCAGCGATCCGGTGGCTTTCCAGTCGGCGACATTGCGGATCGGGCTGATCATGCCGCCGGTGACATCCTCGGCTTTCAGGATGTGCGTGACGCTGCCGATCAGCGTGACACGGTCGGGGGGGCATCCCAGCAT
>Ga0247823_10001601_pt1 | contig 18826 bp, 17 predicted proteins | sample 13C_PalmiticAcid_2_FD_192426 | JGI IMG/M metagenome (GOLD analysis project Ga0247823, IMG submission 192426) | Soil microbial communities from agricultural site in Penn Yan, New York, United States - 13C_PalmiticAcid_Day30 | ecosystem: Environmental > Terrestrial > Soil > Agricultural land... | reverse complement strand
AAGATCTTCGGCGGCGGGGCGCCGATCAAGGCGGGCGAGTATCGCCTGCTCGCGGGCGAGAGCCCGTCGGACATCCTCAAGGATCTGCAGGGCGGCAAGACGCTCCAGCGCAAGATCACCGTCGCCGAAGGGGTGCCCTCGATCCTCGTCCACGAGGCGCTGATGAAGGCCGACGGGTTGAGCGGGCAGATCACGGTGCCTGCAGAGGGCAGCGTGCTGCCCGACACCTATGCCTATAATCGCGGCGAGACTCGCGCGGCGGTACTGGCGCGGATGCAAAAGGCGATGACCGAATATCTGGCTTCGGCGTGGTCGCGCCGCAAGCCGGGCATCGCGGTTTCCACGCCGGTCGAGGCGCTCACGCTCGCCTCGATCGTCGAGAAGGAGACCGGCAAGCCCGAGGAGCGGCGGACCGTCGCCGCAGTCTATTCGAACCGCCTGAAGCAGAATATGATGCTTCAGGCCGATCCGACGATCATCTACCCGATCACCAAAGGCAAGCCGCTCGGCCGCCGCATCCTCCAGTCGGAACTGCGCGCGGTGAACCAATACAACACCTATGCGATGACCGGTCTGCCCGTCGGTCCGATCGCCAACCCGGGCCGCGAATCGATCGATGCGGTGCTCGATCCGGCGCAGTCTACGGCGCTCTATTTCGTCGCGAAGGGCGATGGCGGGCATGTCTTCGCCGACACGCTCGAACAGCACAACGCCAACGTCCAGAAATGGTATGCGCTGCGAAGGGCGCGGGGGGAGATGTGATGCGCAAGAATGGAATTGTATCCGCAGTCGGCATGGCAATCGTTGCGGTGGCACCCTTGGCAGGCGGCTGCACGTCGGCAACCGACTCGCAGCGTGAGCAAGAGCCGCTCGATACCGCGCAGAAGGTCCATGCGATCGTCCACGAAATTCTCGGGGCCGATTCCGGCAAGATCGTGCCCAAGGCACGTTTCATCGAGGATCTGGGTGCGGACAGCCTGGATTGCTTTGAACTGGCTATGGCGTTCGAGAAAAAATTCGACATCGCCATCGCCGATGCCGATGTTCCCACAATCAAGACTGTGGACGACGCCACCGCCTATATCGACAAGCAGCGCGGCAAGCGGCCCTAATCAGCCGTTTAGCTCTGCCGCCTCGCGCGCCAAGGTCTCGACCTGTTCGAGGCTTGCGCCCTTCGGCGTGATCCAGCTGCCGCCGACGCAGAGCACCGGATCGAACGCCAGCCAGTCGGGCGCGGTCGCGAGGCTCACGCCGCCCGTGGGGCAGAATTTCGCCTGATAGAAGGGCGCGGCGAGCGCCTTGAGCGCCTTCAAACCGCCCGAAGTCTCGGCGGGGAAGAATTTGAAATGCGTCAGCCCGAGATCGAGCCCGCGCATGATGTCGCCGGCATTGGCCACGCCGGGCAGAAACGGCACGCCGCTGGCGATGATCGGTTCGCCGAGCCGCTCGGTCAGCCCGGGCGAGACGATGAACTCGACGTCCGCGTCCATCACCTGCTTGAACTGCTCGGTATTGATTACGGTACCGGCGCCGACGATCGCGCCCTCGACCTTATTCATCTCGGCGATCGCCTCGATCGCCGCGCCGGTGCGCAGGGTTACCTCGAGCACGCGCAGTCCGCCCTTGACCAGCGCCTCGGCCAGCGGCCGCGCCGCTGCCGCGTCCTCGATCACCAGCACCGGAATGACCGGGGCGGTGCGCATGATATCGGCAATAGAGGTCGTCACAGTGCGTGCTCCTGGGCGAAGGCCGCTGCGGCGCCGTAAAGGCCCGGCTGCGGATGCGTGATCAGCTTGACGGGGATCGATGCCATCAGGTTCCGGAACCGGCCCTTGGCAACGAAGCGCTCGCCGAAGCCCGATTGCAGCAAATGGTCCTTGAGGCGCAAGCCCAGACCGCCCGCGATCACCACGCCGGTCGGGCCGTGGGTGAGCGCAAGATCGCCCGCGACCGCGCCGAGGCTGAGGCAGAAACGGTCGAGCGCCGCAACCGCGAGGCTGTCCTTGCCCTCGAATGCCAATTCCCAAAGCTTTTTGTCGTCGTAACGCGGCACCGGGCGCTTCTCGAGCTCCGCCAGCGTCTCGTAGATCGCGACGATTGCCGGGCCTGCGACGATCCGCTCGGTCGAGACGCGATTATACTCCTTGCGCAACCGTTTGACGAAGGCGTCCTCGATCGGATCGAGCGGCGCGAAATCGACATGTCCGCCCTCGGTCGCGATGATGTCGTAGCCGCCTTTGCGACGGAACACCTGCGCGACCCCGAGGCCTGTGCCCGGGCCGCAGACGGTGAGCGACCCGCGATCCGGCAGTGGTATCTGGGGACCGCACAGATGCAGGAAATCCGCGTCGCCGAGTTGCGCTACGGCATGGCCGATTGCGGCGAAATCGTTGACGACCGTCCATGTCTCGGCACCGAGCCGATCGGGTATCAGGGCAGGGCGGATGATCCACGGATTATTGGTGAGCTTGATCACTTCGCCGCCAACTGGCGAGGCCACTGCGATCGCCGCAGCCTTGGGCAGCGGGCGGCCGAGCGTCTCTCCGAAAGCCTGCCAGGCAAGTTGCAGGCTGGGATGCTCGGCGACCTTCTGGGTCACCGGCGGCGCCATGGAGACGACGCGCCCTTCCGCCACTTCCGCTACGGCAAAGCGGGCATGGGTACCCCCGATATCGACCGCGACGACTTCCATGCCTTCTCCCCGAACCTTCTCTGCCCGTCGCCTGTCAACGTTGGCATAGCGGTGCGCGGCCCTTCTCTGCGCTGGACGCCGAGATGTAAAGCTTGGCTAGAGTCCGGCCTCCGCCAGCATCGCCGATGCGCCCAATTCGGCCTCGTCGGCGTGGCGCCGCATCATCGCGAACAGCTCTCGGCCGGTGCCTTCGGCAGGTGCAGGGGCAACGGCATGTTCGCGTGCTTCCCATTCGACGGAATCGACCAGCGCCTCCAGCGTGCCCGCTTCTGCATCGAGCCGCACGATATCGCCATCGCGAACCTTGCCGATCGGACCGCCGCCAAGTGCTTCGGGCGAAAGGTGTATCGCGCAGGGCACCTTGCCCGACGCGCCCGACATCCGGCCGTCGGTGACCAAAGCGACACGGAATCCGCGATTCTGGAGCACGCCCAGCGGCGGCGTCAGCTTGTGCAGCTCGGGCATGCCGTTCGCCTTGGGCCCCTGGAAGCGGACGACGACGATCACGTCGCGGTCGAGTTCGCCCGCCTTGAACGCCGCCTGCACCTCCGACTGGTCGGAGAAGACCCGCGCCGGTGCCTCGATCGTCCAGCGATCGCGCTCGACTGCGCTCACCTTGATGCAGGCGCGGCCGAGATTGCCCTTGAGGATGCGGAAGCCGCCTTCGGGCGAGAAGGGGGCGTCGATCGTGCGGACGATGGTCTCGTCGCCGCTCTTCTCGGGATGGTCGTGCCAGACGAGCGTGTCGCCCTCGACCCCGGGCTTGCGGCCATAGGCGGCCATGCCGTCCTTCGCGACCGTCAACGTGTCGCCGTGCATCAGCCCGCCCTTGAGCAATTCGCGGATCACGAAGCTCGGCCCGCCCGCATCCTCGAAGCCGTTCACATCGGCCGAACCGTTGGGGTAGACCCGGGTGAGCAGCGGCACGGTGCGCGAGAGCCGGTCGAAATCGTCCCAGTCGATCACGATCCCGGCCGCGCGCGCAAAGGCGGGGACGTGGATCAGATGGTTGGTCGATCCGCCGGTGGCGAGCAGCACGATCGCCGCGTTCACGATGGCCTTCTCGTCGACGACATGTCCGATCGGGCGATAATCGTTGCCGTTCCAGCCGATATCGGCGAGCCGGTGCACCGCCGCCCGCGTCAGCTCCTGCCGCAATTTGGTCTGCGGATTGGCGAAGGCCGCACCGGGCATATGGAGGCCCATCGCTTCCATCATCATCTGGTTCGAATTGGCGGTGCCGTAAAAGGTGCAGGTGCCCTTGCCGTGATAGGCGGCGATCTCCGACGCGAGCAATTCCTCGCGGGTCGCCTTGCCCTCTGCATAGCGCTCGCGGACCGCGGCCTTGTCCTTGTTGGCGAGCCCCGAGCGCATCGGCCCGCCCGGGATCATCACCATCGGCAGATGCCCGAAGCGCAATGCGCCGAGCAGCAGGCCGGGAACGATCTTGTCGCAGATGCCGAGCAACGCCGCACCCTCGAACACCCGGTGGCTGAGCGCGATCCCGGTCGAAAGCGCGATCGTGTCGCGGCTGAACAGCGACAGCTCCATACCGGCATAACCTTGAGTCACGCCGTCGCACATCGCAGGCACGCCGCCGGCCACCTGCGCAGTGGCACCGGCCTCGAGCGCCCAGATTTTCATCTGCTCGGGATAGCGGTAATAGACCGCATGTGCCGAAAGCATGTCGTTGTACGACGTGACGATGCCGATGTTCATCCGGTTCGCCGGAGTCATCAGGTCGCGCTGCTCGTCGGTCCCCGCATATGCGTGGGCGAGATTGGCGCAGCCGAGCTTCGGCCGATCGGCGCCACTCTCACGCTCGCGGCGGATCAGGTCGAGATACGCCGCACGGCGCGCTTTCGAGCGCTCGATCACACGATCGGTGACGGCGGCGATTTCAGAGTGGAGGGTCATGTCATCAGCCTTGCAAACTCTAACTGCGCTTCACGCTCCCCCTTCCGGCACTTCGTGCCTCCCTCACTCTCCCGTCGGGAGAGGGAAGGGCCCCGCCGGCGCAGGCGGTGGGAAGGGGAAGGGTGATCACCTCACGCCGCCCAGTGGATATCCACCGGCAGCTCGACATCGGCGAGGATGCGGCCGACCGGATAATTGGACGAAGCACCCTGTTCGATCGCCTGCTCCAGCACGTCGCGCTTGGCTTGGCCGGTAATCGCGATCATCAGCGCGCGCGCCGAGACGATCGCGGCCTTGCTCAGCGTGACCCTCGCAACCGGCGCCTCGGGGGGCAGCGGATCGGGCATCACCCCGACCGCGCGGCGCTCCTTGGGACCGTTCAGCGCTTCGTCGAAATCGGGGCCGGGGAAGATCGACGCGGCATGGCCGTCGCCGCCAACGCCGAGCAGGCAGAGATCGAGCGGCCAGTGCAGATCCTGCAGGATCGCATCCGCCGCGCGTCCCGCCGCCTTATAATCGGCCACCGTCGCGCTGATCAGCGGGATCACTCGCGCACCCTTGGGAATGAATACCTTGCCGATCGCCGTGACATTCGACAGCGGATCGCCGAGCGGGACCAGCCTGTCGTCGCCCGGGACGATCGTCACGCGCTTCCAGTCGAGCTTGGCCTGAGCCAGTTTCTCGTAGATCGGCAATGGCGTCTTGCCGCCCGCCAGCGCGATGACTGCGGCGCCGCGCGCGTCGATCGCGCTTTCGATGATGAACTGCACGTCGCCCGCGACGGCCGCGGCCATCTCGTCGGCGTCGTCATAGTCCCACCATTCGATTTCGGTCGTCATGTATGCTCCTGCGTGTTCGGTGGTTCTTTTTAGATAGGGGTGCGAGGCTATTCGTTCCACGTCACGCCGTCGCGCTCGGTCAGCGCGATCGAGGCGGAGGGTCCCCAACTGCCCGAGGCATAGGGTTTGGGCTTCATGTCGTTGGCGTCCCAACCGGCGCGGATGCCGTCGATCCACTCCCATTGCGCCTCGACCTCGTCGCGGCGGACGAACAGGGTCGGATCGCCTTCGATCAGATCGAGCAGCAGTCGCTCATAGGCGATGCGGCGGCGGGTGCCGGCAAATTCATTCTCCAGGCTGAGGTTGAGCGGCACCTCGCGCAGGCGGACGCCCTCGCGGTCGAGCCCGGGCTGTTTGGCCATCACCAGCAGCCGGACATATTCCTCGGGCTGGAGCCGGATCGCCAGCGTATTGGGCTGCAGCATCCCGCCACGCTCGGCGAAGATCGAATGCGGCACCGGCTTGAACTGGATCACGATCTCGCTGCGGCGTTCGGCGAGGCGCTTGCCGGTGCGCAGATAGAAAGGCACGCCGTGCCAGCGCCAATTGTCGACATGCGCCTTGATCGCGACGAAGGTCTCGGTGGTCGACGGCTTCTCCAGATCGCTGGCGTAATCGCGGACGATCTCGCCCTTCACTGCGCCGCCGCCATATTGGCCGGTGACCGTGAGCTGCGGCGCCTCGGCCGCACTGATCTTGCGCAGCGAGCGGAGCACCTTGACCTTCTCGTCGCGGATCGCGGTGCCGTCGAAGCGGGCAGGGGGCTCCATCGCGATCAATGCGACCAGCTGGAGCATATGGTTCTGCACCATGTCGCGCAACGCACCGGTTTCCTCGTAGAATCCCGCGCGGCCTTCGAGGCCGACCGTTTCGGAAACGGTGATCTGGACGTGGTCGATGCCCTGCGCATTCCACACCGGCTCGAACAGCGAATTGCCGAAGCGCAGCGCGAGGATGTTCTGCACCGTCTCCTTGCCGAGATAATGATCGATCCGGAACGTGCGCTCCTCGGGGAAGGCGCCGGCGACGAGATCGTTGATCTCGCAGCTCGAGGCGAGATCCTTGCCCAACGGCTTTTCGAGGCTGATCCGGACATTGTCGCCCGCGAGCCCCGCGCTCTTCAGCCCCTCGATCGTTGGCCCGAACAGCCAGGGCGCGGTCGACAGGAAAATCGCCAGCCCGCCTGAGATATCGCCGAGCTTGTCCTTGAGTGCTGCGAAGCCTTCGATGTTCGAAGCGTCGAGCGCCTGATAGCCCAGCCGCTCGAGAAAGCTCCCGACAGCGCTGTCATCCTTGCGGTCGGCGGGGAGGAATTCCTCCAGCGCGTGACGGGCGAATTCGCGGTACGATTCATCGTCTTTCTCGGAGCGCGCAGTGCCGGTGATCGTCAGTCCCGCGGGCAGCAGCCCATCGGCATGCAGCGCGTAAAGCGATGGCAGCAGCATGCGCTGCGCAAGGTCGCCGGTTGCTCCGAACAGCAGCAATTTGCCCACGGGCTGGTGCATCATACGCCTCTCGACTTGTTTCGCCCGCGAGACACCAACGAGCGCCAAAGATCAAGCCGCTAGACCCGTCATCTCGGCGAAAGCCGGGACCTCAGGCGTCACGCGAACGGTATGTGGCATGAGATCCCGGCTTTCGCCGGGATGACCTCAGAGAACCAGCCCCGCGGTCGGATCGAGTCCGGCCATGATATTGAGGTTCTGCACCGCCGCGCCGGCCGCGCCCTTGCCGAGATTGTCGAGCGTCGCGACCAGTCGCGCCTGTCCGCGCTCGGCATTGCCGAACACCCGGACGCTCAGCCGGTCGGTCCCTGCATCTTCCTCGATCGAAACCGTGGAGACGTCGCTCGGAAGGACGCGGACGAGCGGGCATTCCTTGTACGCGTCCCGCAATGCATTCTCGATCGCCTCGATCGACGGACGACGCGTGAAGAGATGAAGGGGCAGGGGCACCTCGACCACCATCCCGCGATAGGTGCGCACCACTGCGGGCTGGAAGATCGGCGGATGCTCGATCCGCGCGTGCTTCTGCATCTCGGGGACATGCTTGTGATCGAGGCTGAGGCCGTAATTGCGGAAAGCCGTGGCGGTGAAGCCCTCTGCAGTCTGATCCTCGAAATCGGCGATCATCGATTTGCCGCCGCCCGAATAGCCCGAGACGGCGTTGACCGTGAAACCGTGATCGAGCGGCACCAGCCCGGCGCGCACCAAAGGGCGCACCAGTGCGAGAAAGCCGGTGGGATAGCAGCCGGGATTGCTCACCCGCGCTGCTTCGGCGATCGCCGTCATCTGTCCCGGCTCGAGTTCGGCAAAGCCATAGACCCAGTCGGGCGCGACCCGATGCGCGGTCGAGGCGTCGATCACGCGGACCTTGTCGGCGCGGATCATCGCCACGGCTTCGCGCGCGGCCTCGTCGGGCAGACAGAGGATGACGAAATCGGCCGAGTTGAGCGCATCCTCGCGCTTCTTCGGGTCCTTGCGGTCGGCGTCGGCGAGGATCAACTGCTCGATTCCCGCACGCCCGTCGAGCCGATCGCGAATCTCGAGTCCGGTGGTGCCGACGGCGCCGTCGATGAAGACGCGGATGGTCATTGCGAGTCTGCCAATGCCGCCGCGGGGATATATCCTACGATTCCCACGGCGGGCGCGACGCCCCATGCGTGATTGCCCGCCAGTTCGAGGACTTCGAAGACGTCGCCCGCATTCAGACTGGCCAGCACTTCGGAATCGGCCGCGGCGCTCGCGCGCAGTTCGGCGATGGTGGCAAGGCTGCGCGGCATCGGCGCGGCATAATGCGGGGCGAACACCCGGTCGGCGAGCCGCACATCGGCAAGGTCGCGGCGCACAGCATCGACGCGCGAATCGATGATCGCCGAACGCCCTTTCAGTGAAAAGCGCTTATGCGTTGGCCCTGCGGGCGACTGGCTGGCCGAGGTTGTCGCCAGCGAGGAAGTGCCCGAACTCTGCAAGAAACTCTGCCCCTTCAGCGGTACGCGCAACGAAGATGTTGCGTTTGTCGGTATCGTCGCGTTGGCGGCGCAGATAGCCGAGCGTCCCCAAGCGATTCAAGGCGCGGGTAACGACGGGCTTGGAAACATTGAGCGCCCGCGCCAGTCCGCGGACCGTATGGGGCCCCGGGTCGAGATACACAAGCATCAGGAGAGCCATCTGACGATTGGTGAGGTCGGGCTCGCCCGAACGCACATAATCGATCAGCGTGTCCTTCCACGAAGACAGCGATTGGTCCGGCATCGCGTTCACGGCTCTTCTCATCCGTTACGTTCCCGGTTCTGTCCGGGAGCATTCACACAAACGCAGCTTGAGCCCAGTGGTTTCAGTGCGTTGGCGAAATGTTACTGGTTAATTCAGAAACGGGATTTGCTGCATTGCGGGATGACCCCGGTCCAGACGCAGGTTGATCCCCGGCACCGGCTCCCCTATGTCGCCGCTTTCGCAACAGGTCCGGCCTTCATGCTCTTCACATTTCTGCTCGTCGTCCACGCCATCATCGCGGCTCTGCTCGTCGCGGTGATTCTCATGCAGCGCTCGGAAGGCGGCGGGCTGACCACGGGCGGTAGCCCGTCGGGGCTGATGTCGGCACGCGGCGCCGCGGATTTCCTCACCCGCGCCACGGCGGTCCTCGCGACTCTGTTCATCGCGATGAGCATCCTGCTCGCCTTCATCGCCGCGACTCGCCACTCGACGACGATCGATACGTCGCTCCAGCGTGCGCCCACCGCGCCGCTGACGTCGCCGACCGGCGCTTCGGTTGCGCCCTTCACGCTCGGCAACACGACGGCGCCCGCCGGCAGTGCGCCCGCGAACGCCGCGGCGCCGGCCAACAGCTCGGTTCCGCTCGCGCAATAAACAGCCGCCCGCCGGCAACTGGCGGGCATATCGAAAAAATAAGTGAGTCGCGCGCTTGTCGGCGTGCGGCCAATGACGTTAGGCGTTTACTCCCATGGCGCGGTATATTTTCATCACCGGCGGCGTGGTCTCCTCGCTTGGCAAGGGTCTGATGGCGGCGAGCCTCGCGGCTTTGCTCCAGGCTCGAGGCTATCGGGTCCGCATCCGCAAGTTCGATCCCTATCTCAACGTCGATCCCGGCACGATGTCGCCGCACCAGCATGGTGAGGTCTACGTCACCGACGACGGCGCCGAGACCGATCTCGATCTCGGCCATTACGAACGCTTCACCGGAGTCGCGTCGCGTCAGTCGGACAACGTCACTTCGGGCCGCATCTACAAGACGATCATCGAGCGCGAGCGTCGCGGCGACTATCTCGGCGCGACGGTGCAGGTGATCCCGCACGTCACCGATGCGATCAAGGCGTTCGCGCAGGACGAGACCGACGATCTCGATTTCGTTCTCTGCGAAATAGGCGGCACCGTCGGCGACATCGAGTCGCTGCCGTTCATCGAAGCGATTCGTCAGCTCCGCAACGATCTTGGCCGCGGGCAGACGGTCAGCATTCACGTCACCCTGGTGCCCTACATCTCCGCCGCCGGCGAACTGAAGACCAAGCCCACCCAGCACAGCGTGCGTGAGCTCGCGGCGCTTGGGGTCCAGCCGGACGTCCTCGTCTGCCGCTCGGAACGCGACTTGCCCGCCGGCGAACGCGCAAAGATCGCGCAATTCTGCAACGTTCCCACCTCGGCAGTGATTCCCGCGCTCGACGCGAAGAGCATCTATGCCGTGCCGATGCAGTATCACCGCGAGGGACTCGACGTGGAAGTGCTTCGCGCGTTCGGGATCGATCCGGGTGAAGCGCCCAACCTCGATCGCTGGGAACGGATCGTCAGCCGACTCCAGAATCCCGAGGGTGAAGTCACGATCGGCGTGGTCGGCAAATATATGGGCGTTCCCGACGCCTATAAGTCGCTCCACGAAGCGCTGGTCCATGGCGGCATCGCCAATCAGGTCAAGGTCAACATCCGCTGGCTCGACGCCGAATTGTTCGAGCGCGACGATGAGGAAGTCGCCGCCAAGCTCGAGCCGATGGACGGCATCCTCGTCCCCGGCGGGTTCGGCGAGCGCGGCAGCGAGGGCAAGATTGCCGGCGTCCGCTTTGCCCGCGAGCGCGGGGTGCCGTTCTTCGGCATCTGCCTCGGTATGCAGATGGCGTGCGTCGATGCCGCGCGCGATCAGGGGCTCGAAAATGCCTCGACCACCGAATTCGGCCCGACCGAAGAGCCGGTGGTCGGCATGATCACCGAATGGATGACCAACGAAGGCATCCAGAAGCGCGAAGAGGGCGGCGATCTCGGCGGCACGATGCGCCTCGGTGCCTATCCGGCCAAGCTCGGCGGCAACAGCGTCGTCGCTTCGATCTACGGTTCGGAAGAGATCAGCGAGCGCCATCGTCACCGCTACGAAGTCAACACCCATTACAAGCCGCTGCTCGAAAAGAACGGGCTGGTCTTCTCGGGCATGTCGCCCGACGGCACCTTGCCCGAGATCGTCGAGCGGCCCGATCACCCGTGGTTCGTCGGGGTGCAGTTTCACCCCGAACTGAAGTCCAAGCCCTTCGAGCCGCACCCCTTGTTCGCCAGCTTCATCGAAGCCGCGGTCAAGCAGAGCCGGCTGGTCTGATACCTGCCATCCATAACCGTCACTCCGGCCTTGTGCCGGGGACCACTATGCGCTGGTGGAGTAGTTCGAACCTCCTGCATCTCGCTGGCGGCACGGTGGACCCCGGCACAAGGCCGGAGTGACGATGGCAGGTGCGAAACCCTCTCCCGCTGCAGGAAACCATCGGCTACCGGCCGCGCATGCGTATCCTGTTCGCCGTCTTCGTCCTGCTCGCGCTCGCGATCCAGCCTGCCACGGCACAGACCAAACCAGCTCCCGGCACAGTCCGGGTGAAGATCGAGACCAGCGAAGGCGCGATCGTCCTCGCGCTCGACGCGAAGCGCGCGCCGAAGACCGTCGCCAACTTCCTCGCTTATGTCGATGACGGCCGCCTCGACGGTACCGGCTTCTACCGCGCGTCGCGCCGCACGGGGAACCCGAAGTTCGGCTTCGTCCAGGGCGGGGTCGCCAGCGACGCGCGGCGGATACTGCCGTCGCCGCCGCTCGAGCCGACCAACCGAACCGGAATCCGCCACACCGACGGCACCGTCTCGATGGCACATGGCGCCAATATCGACGGGGCTACCGGCAATTTCTCGATCATGGTCGGCGACAATCCTTCGCTCGACGCCCGGGGGACTGGCCGCAACGGCTATGCGGCTTTCGGCCGGGTCGTCGCGGGCATGGACGTCGTCCGCAGGATCCTCGCCCGGCCGACCGGCGGGGGCAGGGGGCCGATGCGCGGCCAGATGATCCAGCCCGCGCCGGTCCAGATCCTTCGCGCGACCCGCCTCGATGGCGCGCCCAGGCCCACCGGTCGGGTCAAGCCGTGGCTGATCGGCCCGACCCGCTGGATCCAGCCTTCATAGTCCATCTGCGGATAGCGGCGATCTTCAAACAAAAGGCGCCCGGGCAATGCCCGAGCGCCCCTGCTGCGGCGCCCAAAGGGAGGAAAGCGCCGCTAGCCGTGGTTCTTATGCCGCGTCGCGATGCTCGAGCGCGGTCGGCGCGCTGCTCGCATTCACAGCGATCTTCTTCGGCTTCATCGCCTCGGGAACCTCGCGGACCAATTCGATCACGAGCAGGCCGTCGGCAAGATCGGCGCTCTCGACGCGGACGAAGTCGGCGAGTTCGAAGCGGCGCTCGAAGCTGCGATTGGCGATGCCGAGATGCAGGAACGCGCCCTGGTTGTTCTCGTTCTCGTTCGCCTTCTTGCCCTGGACCAGCAGCAGATTCTGCTGCGCGGTGACGTCGATCTCGTCGGGCTTGAAGCCGGCGACGGCGAGCGTGATGCGATAGCGGTCCTCGGCGAGGCGCTCGAGGTTGAACGGAGGATAGTTCTCGCTCGCCGCCTGACGCGCGCTGGTTTCGAGCAAGTCGAACAGGCGGTCGAAGCCGACGGTGGAGCGACGGAAGGGAGTAAAGTCGAACTGACGCATTTCAAAACCTCTTCTGAGCATGTTGAACGTCTCTTTCGCGGCGCCCGGAAATCCGCGGCGCTGCTTGCCAAGGCCCCTCAGGCGCCTTGACGATCGAGAATGTGGTTTGGCGTCTCGCAGTTTCAAGAGCGGCGAGCCGAGCCCGGCGTACGGCGGAGAAACGCAGCTTCGGCTTCCCAAAGATTCGCTTGCTGGCTAATGCCTATCAAATCAATGGAGATTGGTTGCAACGACACAAGGGGATGTTGATGAGCCTTTCTTCGCTATCGCTGCTGCTGCTGGCCGGGACCTCGCCGATCGCGGTCGGCCAGGAAGTTCCGACCGTGACCGCGCCCGTCGACAGCGCGCCGCAGCCCGTTCCGGGCGAGCAGGACCGCACTCCCGAAGACGTGCAGCGCAGTTCGGTGGCATCCGATATCGTCGTCACGGCGCGCCGCCGCGAAGAGCAGGTCCAGGACGTGCCGATTCCGATCTCGGTGGTCGGCGTGAAGGAACTCGACAGCACCGGCAGCTTCAACGTCCAGCGCCTCCAGCAGCTGCAGCCGACCCTGCAATTCTATTCGACCAACCCGCGCAACTCGTCGGTCAACATCCGCGGCCTCGGCGCACCGCTCGGGCTCACCAATGACGGCATCGATCAAGGCGTCGGGGTCTATATCGATCAGGTCTATTTCAGCCGCGTCGCCGTCGCGACGCTCGACTTTCTCGATGTCCAGCAGGTCGAGACGCTGCGCGGCCCGCAGGGCACGTTGTACGGCAAGAACACCGTCGCCGGCGCGATCAACATCACGAGCAAGGCGCCCAGCTTCGATTTCGAGGGACGCGCCGAAATCAGCGTCGGCAGTCTCGAGTTCAAGCAGGCCAAGGCGTCGGTTTCCGGCCCGCTGGCCGAGAATGTCGCGGTGCGCCTCGGCCTTTCCACCACGACGCGGCGCGGAACCATCTACAATGTCGCCAGCCGCGATTGGGTGAACGCGCAGGACAATCTCGGGCTGCGCGGCGCGTTGCTGTGGAATGCCAGCGACACGGCCTCGATCACGCTCTCGGGCGACTGGAACCGGCAGAACCCCGAATGCTGCGCACAGATCTATGCGCGCTACGGCCCCACCCAGCGCGCCGCCAATCGCCAATATCCGGCGCTCACCGCGGCCTTGGGCTATGCGCCGCCAAGCACCAATGCCTTCGATCGTCTGACCGATCTCGATTCGGAGCTCAATGCGCTCAGCGAATTGGGCGGGGTCTCGCTGCGCGGCGAATATGAGATCGGCTCGGGCACGCTGACATCGGTCAGCGCGTGGCGCTTCTGGAATTGGGGACCGGCGAACGATCGGGACTTCACCGGACTGCCGGTCACCACCTTGTCGCAGAACCCGACCAAGCAGACCCAATACACCCAGGAGCTGCGCTATGCCGGCGAGGGCCGGGGCTTCGATTATGTGATCGGGCTCTTCGGTTTCTACCAGGACATCCATACCACCGGCACCCAGCAGCAGGGCTCGGCCGCGGCGCGCTGGATCCTCAATCCCGGCAATGCGCTCTCGAACAATCCGGCGACGCTCGACGGGCTGACCGCGAGCAACGACATCCGCCTCAAGAACTTCAGCGGCGCGGCCTTCGCCAAGGTCAATTGGGATGTAACCGACAAGTTCACGCTCTCGCCGGGCGTACGCATCAATTACGACGACAAGGTCGGCAGCTATGTCAGTATCGTCACCGATGCGCAGGGCAATCTCGTGCCGTATAGCGGCGGCACCGCGCTCAACGCCGCGCAGCGCGAGGCGATCCAGCCCCAGGCCTTTCGCGACGAGGCGTTCCGCGCGTGGAACCTCTCTTACGATCTGACCCTGTCGTACAAGCCGTCGCGCGACGTTCTGCTCTACGCGACCTATGCGCACACCTTCAAATCGGGCGGCCTCAACCTGAACGGCGTACCGGTGGTCAACGGCGTGGTGCAGACCGATCTCGCCCAGGTCGATCCCGAGAAGGTCGATCACTTCGAGCTCGGCGTGAAGTCGCAATTCTGGGATCGCAAGGTGACGCTCAACGTCACGGCCTTCTGGACGGCGATCAAGGACTATCAGGCGATCGTGAACAACAGTTCGACGTCGACGTTGCGCGGCTACCTCGCCAATGCCGGCAAGGTGCGCGTCCGCGGCGTCGAGGCCGATTTCTCGATCCGGCCGAGCGAGCGGATCAAATTCTACACCAACGGCGCCTTCACCGATCACGAATATGTCGAGTTCACCAATGCGCCATGCCCGCCCGAACTCTCGGGAGGCGGCGCGGCGCCCGCGGGCAGCGCGGGCGGCACCCCGGGGGTGCCGGGCCAGCTCAGCCCGGTGGTGTGCGACATTTCGGGCCAGTGGCTACCCGGCATCTCGAAATGGGCTTTCTCGTATGGCGCGGAGGCAAACCAGCCGATCACGCTGTTCGGCCTCGACGGTCAGATCTATGTCGCCGGAGACGCCAATTCGCGGACCAAATTCTCGTCCAACGCCTCGCGGTCGATCTACACCGATATCGATGGTTACACGCTGGCCAACTTCCGGCTCGGCTTCCGCACCGACGACTTCAACATCTTCGGTTGGGTCCGCAATGCGTTCGACGCCGAATATTACGACGTACTCGCGACCACGCCGAGCAACACCGGCCTGATCGCCGGCCAGCCCGGCGATCCGCGGACTTATGGTTTGACGCTCAGCAAGGCGTTCTGAGCGTCTCGAATCTAGCCTCTCGCCATGGCCGGGGGAGGTTAGGGGGAGGGGGGCGGAGCCCGCATCGCCCCCCTCCTTTCCCCAGAGAAAGGAGGCGGCCTCCAGAGGAGGATGAGGAAAGCCCCGGAAACGGCAAACGCCCGGACCGTTTCCAGCCCGGGCGCCTGCGTGACGACTGCTCGTCAGCCCCCTTTGTCAGGCTCTGCCCGCACGCTCGTACTTGCCTACGAGCGGGGCGAAGCCCTCCCCGAACCACGGCCATTTGCTGCCTGCGTTTCGACAGGGGTTTGCTACGTCGGCGGGCGGCTTTTGTCACCGGGTTTACAAAGACTAGACGTAGATTGGTCGCACCCTGTGTTGAATCGGCAACATAGCGGACATACCTCGCATGACACGCGCGCATTGCCAGCCGCGCCTCGCATGGCCTAGAGCGGCGGCGAGCACTCTCGCCAGGGCCACACCGACCGCATGCTACTCTCGCGCTACGAGCGGATGATCGCCCGCCGTTATCTTCTGCCCGGCCGCAGCGAGGCATTCATCGCCGTCGTCGCCGGGTTCAGCCTCGTCGCGGTGATGCTCGGCGTCGCGGCGTTGATCGTCGTGATGAGCGTGATGAACGGCTTCCGTGCCGAGCTGTTCGACAAGATCACCGGGCTGAACGGCCACGCCGTCGTCCAGGGCTATGCCGGGCAGTTGCGCGACTGGCGCGAGATCGTCGCACAGGCCAAGGCGACTCCCGGCGTGATCAGCGCCACGCCGCTGATCGAGCAGCCTTTGTTCGCCAATTTGAACGGCCGCGTCGAAGGCGCTCAGGTCCGCGGCATGCGAGTCGAGGATATCCGCAACAATCCGGCGCTCAAGGGCAAGGAAGTCATCGGCTCGCTCAACCGGCTGCGCGCGGGCGGCGAGCAGATCGCGATCGGATCGCGGCTCGCCGAATCGCTCGGTGCCACTGTCGGCAGCAAGGTCACGATCACCAATCCGGCGGGCGTCGCTACTCCAATGGGCACGATGTATCGCTCGGTGAGCTATACGGTCGAGGCGATCTTCGAGGTCGGGGTCTATGATTTCGACAAGATCTTCGTGATCATGCCGATCGAGGACGCGCAGACCCTGCTCCTTCTCGGCGACTCGGTGAGCATGGTCGAGATGGACACCAACGATCCAGACAATGTGCAGCGGATTGTCGCGCCGCTCGTAGACAAGGTCGGCAAGAGCGGCCAGATCGTCGACTGGCGCCAGATGAACCGCGAATTGTTCGAGGCGCTCCAGGTAGACCGGGTCGTCTCGTTCACGGTGTTGTCGATCATCCTCGTCGTCGCCTCGTTCAATATCGTCTCGTCGCTGATCATGCTGGTCCGCTCGAAGACCCGCGACATCGCGGTGCTGCGGACGATGGGGGCGACGCGGGGAGGGCTGATGCGAATCTTTGTTACCGTCGGCACCACGATCGGCGCGCTCGGTGTCGCAGCGGGCGGGGTGCTCGGCTTCCTGTTCATCACTTTCCGCGCGCAGGTCGTCCAGTTCATCGGGCTGGTCACCGGCCAGCAGGTCTGGGACCCGTCGATGCGCTTCCTCACCGAATTGCCCGCCAAGACCGATCCGTTCGAGACGATCGGGATCTGCGTGATGGCCCTGCTCTTCGCTTTCCTCGCCACGCTCTATCCGGCGTGGAAAGCGGCGAGCACCGATCCGGTCCAGGTACTTCGTTATGAATGAGCCGATCCTCCAGACTCGCGGACTGAAGCGTAGCTTCAAGCAGGGCGAAGCGGTGATCGAAGTGCTGCGCGGCGTCGAGCTCGACGTCCAGCCCGGCGAGATCGTTGCGTTGCTCGGCCCCTCAGGCTCGGGCAAGTCGACCTTGCTTCAGGCGGTCGGGCTGCTCGAAGGCGGCTTCGAAGGCTCGATCCGCATCGTCGGCAAGGAAGCCGCGAAGCTTCCGTCGGGGGGGCGCACCGAGGTGCGCCGCGACAGCCTTGGCTTCGTCTATCAGTTCCACCATCTGCTCCCTGATTTCAGCGCGATCGAGAATGTCGTGCTGCCGCTGATGATCCACGGCGCCACGCGTGCCGATGCCGATACGCGCGCCGAACAATTGCTGTCGGCGCTCGGGCTCGCGCAACGGCTGACTCACCGCCCCAATCAGCTATCGGGCGGCGAGCAGCAGCGCGTCGCCGTCGCCCGCGCGCTCGCCAACCGGCCCGCGTTGGTACTCGCCGACGAACCCACCGGCAATCTCGACGAGGCGACCGCCGATCGCGTCTTCGCCGAGTTCCTCAAGCTGGTGCGCGACGAGGGCTCCTCGGCCTTGGTCGCCACGCACAACGAACGGCTTGCCGAGCGGATGGACCGCGTGGTGCGGCTGCACGAGGGCCGGCTGGAGTGAGCGTCTGGCGCGAGACGCCGACGCTCGCGGGCCGCCACGTCACGCTGCGCCCGATGGTCCACGAGGATCGCGACGCGCTCCTTCTCGCCTTTGAAGGCCTGAACTCGCTGTTCCATACGACGGTGCCTGATTCCGGGACTTTCGAGGCCTGGTACGATCGGGTCGCGTTCGACGCAGCGGCGGGCCGCAACATGCCTTTCACCGTTCTCGATGCCGACGGGCGCGTCTCGGGAGTCACGCGCTTCCTGCGGATGAGCAAGCCGCATCGCCGGGTCGAGGTCGGCGGCACGCTCTATGCGCCACGCGTCCAGCGGACCGGGCTCAACACCGAAGCCAAATATTTGCTGCTCGGCCACGCTTTCGACGTGCTCGAAGTCAATTGCGTGCAGATCCGCACCGATTTCCTCAACCAGACCTCGCGCCGCGCGATCGAGCGGCTGGGCGCACGGCTCGACGGAGTGCTGCGTGGGCATCTGATCCTGAACGGCCATCTACGCGACAGCGCGGTTTATTCGATACTCGCGCATGAATGGCCGGGCGTCCGTCGCAATCTCGAACTGCTGATGCGCCGTCACGAGGAGCCTGCATGATGGCATCGCGAATGGGCGCGGGAACGCCATCCGGCAGGAGCGCCGGCTCGAAATGGGTGATCGTCAGCATTGCGCTCGGCGCGCTGGTCCTCGTCGCGGTGATTGCGGCGAGCTGGCCGCTTGCCCGGTTCGTGGTCGAGCCTGGCAGGCAGCTGAAAAGCTACTACATCCCGTCGGAGAGCATGCGGCCGACTCTGGAAGTGAATGATCGGATCATGCCGCGGGCGGTGCGGCCAGGCGATCTCGTACGCGGGGCGGTGGTGCTGCACCGGCTGGACGATCAGGTCCGGATCACCCGGCTCGCGGCGATCGCGGGCGACCGGGTCGCGGTGAAGGAAGGCGTGGTGATCCTCAACGGCAAGCCGGTCGCGCAGCGGCCTGTCGGGCGAGCGCAACCGGGGGAGTTCGGCAGGCAGGAACAGCGCCTGATCGAGCAGTTTCCCGGCGAGGCCAAGCCGCATCGGATCCTCGACACGGGTCGGATTCCCGGCGACAATTTCCCGGAAGTGACCGTGCCCGCCGGCCATCTGTTCCTGCTTGGAGACAATCGCGACAACAGCGCGGACAGCCGCTATCCGCGCGAATCGTACGGCAGCGGGATGGTGCCCGCGGGCGATGTCTTCGGCGTAGTGGATTTCATTGCCTGGTCGCCCGAGCGCGGCGCGGTGGCGCGGC
>Ga0247823_10001600_pt1 | contig 18829 bp, 14 predicted proteins | sample 13C_PalmiticAcid_2_FD_192426 | JGI IMG/M metagenome (GOLD analysis project Ga0247823, IMG submission 192426) | Soil microbial communities from agricultural site in Penn Yan, New York, United States - 13C_PalmiticAcid_Day30 | ecosystem: Environmental > Terrestrial > Soil > Agricultural land... | reverse complement strand
AGCGCATCCGGCATATCGATCGACGAAAGGAAATTCGTTGTTATCGCAGCCGGGTTTGACAGCGATTATGGATCGACCTCCCGAACATATGATGCCTCGACCGGACGGTTTTTGAATTAAATCCGACAGTCATTACGCCCGCAGGGGTGATCCGGGCCGGAACCAGAACCATCGCCCGTGCGGTACACAGTCCGGCACAACGCGCATTTGCCAAGCTGCGCTGGAACGATAGAAAAGCCGCCATATCGTCACTCGATCAAGGATCCGGACGTCTCGTGAAATTTCATCCAGCCTCGCTTGCCCTGACGCTTGCATTTCTCCTCGCTGGCCCGGTTCGGGCCGACGACAGTTCCGGATACGAGGTCGACCCGTCCAGCCTGACGCTTGCCGACATCATCGCATGCAAACTCGAAGACGTGCCCACATGGAACGGATTTGCGTTCTGGTTTCACGATAATGCCGAGGCAAAGCGCCACTACGGAATGACGGCGGTGAAGAGCAGCAACCCCTTCCTTTCCGAATATCGGCTTGCAACGCCGGTAGCCGTGTTCGGGCGGACGACCGATCGGGTCGCGTTCAGCAATTCGGGCCTGATGGCAGTTTTTTCGGAACTCACCCCGCAGGCCCTCGCGAAGGAATTGGGGATCACCCCGATCATTGACGCACCGGGGAAATATCTGGGTGAGCGCTCGATCGTCGAGGCGCCCTTCGATGGGGGATCGCCGGCCTTTCAGGGGACGTCCAGGATTTCGCTCAATGTCTCGACCGTCACCACGCACCCGGGGAAGGTTCTGGCCGGGTGCAGCTACCGGATCGACATCAAGGATTGAGCCTTCGCCGGGCTGAAAGGTCCGGGTGGCAGACACGACGAACCGAGCCGTCGAATTTCTCGCCTTGTTCGCTCCCGGATTAATAAGGGATAGACGATTTCGCATTGTTGGCTTCAGTTGCTGACTAGAATCCCACACCGTAGATCGAGCGGCGGCCAACCAGAGGTGATATTGTGTTTCCAATCCCGGCTTTCGCTCTGATCTTCTCTGACCCCGCGCTTCCGCCGCCGGTGACGACACATGAAATTCCGAAGGCCCGGGCGCCGCTGACCAACTCCGATCGCGTGGTCGTGACCTGTCCGGACGGAGGGATGGTGGGTGCAGAGTTTATCCGCGAAGACAAAACCGTATCGGTGGTCGGGATCGCCGGCTTTTCCCGCGCGCTTTCCGACAAGCAGCGCAAAATCGTCGATGCCGCTCTCAAACCGATGGGATCGCTGGATCGGGTTGAAATAGTCTGCAACGGGCCAAATAGCGCGATGATCCGGGTCCTTGGCGATTTTGTCGATGTTAAAGGCCAGATGTATCAGCAGACGGTGGTCGTCGTCTGGGAGGACTCGGGCATGCTGGGAACGGAGCGGCGAGCCGTTCCGGAAATGGAGTTGGAACCGCGGGCGCTTTGAAACCACTAACCCCTGCGTCCCCATTTTCCCGTTAACTGGCGAAGCGGTGACGAGGTCTGGCCGACTACGGCCGGTCCGCTTTTGAGAAATCCAGATGAGGAAGCGGACATTCTTCTCGCGCGTTTGCAATCTCTCGGAACCGCATGGGCTTGGTCTACTCGGACAGTTGTACGCGGTCGCGACCGTTGCCCTTGGCTCGGTAAAGCGCGCGATCGGCACGCTCCATCAGGGCCTGCAGGTTTTCATTTTCCCTCGCAATCGCGACGCCGAAGCTTGCCGTCGGGTTTGCTTCGCCGGACATAAGAGTCGGAGCGGTTTGCTTGAATGACGTTCTGATCTCTTCGGCCAGTTCGTGCGCGGAGACGGCCGCGCCTGAAGGTAGCATGATCGCGAATTCTTCACCGCCCAGACGCGCTATAATCGCACCTCCGGGGGCTTCCTCCTTGAGGATTTCCGAGAAGCGCCGGATAATCAAGTCACCGCTGCTGTGACCGAACAGATCGTTGATCGATTTAAAATGGTCGAGATCGCTGAGGATGATCGCCGCCGGCTTTCCGGTCGTCTGCCTCGCCATGGCTCTGAGCGCGCGAGGTTCGAAACCGCGGCGGTTGAACAATCCCGACAGAGTGTCGATCAGCGCGTCGGACTTGATGCCGTCCATCACGTCGCTTGCGATAACCGCAAGGACGCCCACCGCCGTCATCGCACAGATGAGCGCGTCGGAAATCGAAACGACCAGCCAGTACGAACCCTCGAACCGCTGGCCGGATGCGCCTGATGCAATCAGGAACAGCGGCCGAAGAAGATAGCCCGCGAAGGAGACGAGCAGTAAACCGAGAAGCACCTGCTCGACCGGTGTACGGCGCGGCGCCCTCGAAACATCGAGCAGCATCAGGAGGCTGAGGACAGCCAGCCCGGAGTTGAGGATGATGACCCGGGCCAGCAGGTTCGGATCCATGAATTGATAATAGTGGAGGGGGCCCAGCGTGAGCGCTCCGATAGCAAGGAGAGCGCCGTAGCGAGGCCGTCGCCCGCGCCGATTGGACAAGCCGATGGACAGCAGCATTATCGCGAACAGCAGGAAGATGTTCGCCGAATAGCGCAAAACCGGGTTTTCCAACGAGAAGGCAAAGTAGAATATGCCGAAACACAGCGACCGGATCGCGTATGACAGGCCGAATACCCGAATATAATTCAGAGTGCGGTTGTTTCGCCAGATCGCCAGCAGCGCGATGCAGAATATCGCTGCCATGCTGGTGTTCAAAATTCCTATGACATTATAATAATTCATACACCTGACCGATGGCGAAAGATCGGATTTCCGATCCGGTTGATCGGAGGGGATGCTATAATCCTGGTAAAGGTCAGGTGAATGCCATTCCGGGATGACGGGGCGGCGACTAACTCAACACCCGTGAAGTGTTTCGGCGGACCGAAGCTCATTAGGGCATTTGGCCGATTGCGGACAGTCGGCTTTTAGGACGGAATCGGTGAAAGCGGACATCGGATGCGTCGCACAGGCCTGCGAAGGGAACAGCCCACTGCGAGTGCCTGCCGACGCTCACTCAACGGCAATGCGCGCCGTGAACGTATAGCCGATGCCATAAACGACCTTGATCGCCGACGGCAGATTCGTAGTTTGCTCGAACTTGCGGCGCAACCGGCTGACGATGGCGTCGAGATGGCGATGATCGAAATGGCCGCCGGGCCGGGCGAGCGCCGTCACGAGTTCGTCGCGCGGACAAACCTCGCCCTGCCGCTTGCAAAGCAGGTGCAGAAACGCGAACTCGGTCGCCGTCAGGCGCAGCGCTTGCCCGTCCGGCGCGATCATTTTCCAGTTGGCCGTATCGAGGACCCACCGCCCCTTGCCACCATCCGCAGGCGTCACCGGAATTCCGGTGCGCCGCAGCAGGCTGCGGATCGCGGCTTCGATCTCGCGCAAACTGCTGTGCTTGACGAGATAGATGTCGGCGCCGCTGTCATAGCCCCGAATGCGATCGGCGCCGTCGCCAAAGGCGGTCAGTATGATGATCCCGCAATCATGACCTGCGCGGATTTCGGTGGCGAGGTCGAAACCGTTTCCGTCGGGCAATCCGACGTCGAGAATGACGATCGCGGGTTGCGGGCGATCCGCAAGCGCCGCGCGCATATCCCGCGCCGTGGCAGCCGCGGTGACCTCGAAACCGCGCAATTCGAGGAAGTCGCCGAGATCCTGGCGCAGGCGCGGCTCGTCCTCGACGATCAGGATATGCGTCACGCCGTCATGCCCTCGCAAGCGGGTTGAAATTCGCGGTCGCCGCGCAGCGGGATGCGGACGATTGCCCCGGTGCCGCCTTCGCTATGGGGTTCGAAATCGACCGTTCCGCCGTGATAGGCTAGGAGCCGGCGGGCCGAATAGATGCCGAGGCCGGTTCCCGCGATCGTCGCGGCATTCGAGGCGCGAAAGAAGCGGCGCCCCACCCTCGCCCGCTGGTCTTCGGGGATGCCGATGCCCTCGTCGCGCACCTCGATCACGACGGAGCCGCGCTCTTCGCGGACAGCGATGCGGACCGGGCAATGGACCGGCGAATATTTGAGCGCATTGTCGACGAGATTGATGAGAACGGTGACCAGCATCTCCGCGTCGACGAGGAAGATAATCTCCCGCTTCGCCTCGACCTCCAGCCGATTGCCGGCCCCGGTCATCGCGAAATGCTTCCGCACGCCCCCGATGACGGCCCCGACCGGGATCGCTTCGGGCCGATAGGTGGGTTCGCGATCGTCGGCCATGAAACGGTCGATCAGCGAGAACAGGCGATCGAGCGCCTCGTCGATCCCCGAAAGCCTTTCGCGCGCCGCTTCTGGCGACCGTTTCCCGACCAGCCCGATCATGTCTGCCGCGTTACGAATGATGGCGAGCGGCGTGCGGAATTCGTGGCTGACGATCCGCATGAGGTCGGCCTGTTCCTCGCGCAGGGCGCGCTCGGCCTCGAGGCTCGCGCTCAAATGGCGCTCGAGCCGCCGCCGCTCCTGCACTTCGTTCGAGAGGCGCTCATTCTTCTCGCGCAAATCCACCGACAGGCGCCAGCTCACCATGAAGAGCAGACATGCAAAGAGCGCCATCAGGAACAGCGTGCCCTGCAGCAGATACCAGGCGTTGCGGTCGGCCAGCACCGGCGCGCTCTGAAAGCCGGCTGGCAGGCCGATCTCCAACACGCTCTGGACGATGCTCGCCAGCATATACTCGGCAAGCACGGCGATCGTCGCCCAGCGCAGAACGGCGGGCTGCATGCGGTCGCGCGCGAGCCCCAGGCACATCACCGACATGATGATCACGGTAAACAGGGTCGATGCGTGAATGCGGGCGGCGATATTGCCCGGATCGACCGCGACGAGAAGGCTCCAGCTCGCGACATGGGCGACGAGCAGCGAAACGCCGACCCAGCTATAGCGCGGCTGCCCGAGAAAGCGCGCGAGCCCCTCGGCCAGCAGGACAAGCCCGACCTTGATGATCGTGTTGGGCATGATGATCGCCCACTCCTCGGGCTGCCCCCCGCGTACGAGCATCAGCGCCACGCCCGCCGCCATCGCGACGAAGCCCGCCGCGAGAAATTTGAGTTCATAAAGGTGCCGCCAGGCACGCCAGGCGAATATCCAGACGATAGCCTGAAGGCATGCGGCTGCCAGCGTGACGATCAATATCGTCTTGAGATCAAGCATGTCGTCGCGCGCCCATGCATCGCCCTATCTCTGATTTCCAGGTTCAGCTCAATGATTTGGGTTCAGTTAACCACATAAACCGGGCTTCTGTGCCGACACTTTTGCGTTTCGACAGTTTTGGTCAGAATTCACTGGAATTGATCGGTAGAATTGCCGCCCCTCGCCCCCTTAGTCTGATCCGCGACATGGCGCAGCACAAGCGTACCGGAGGGCATGGTCCGCAATATCGCGCGGAAACTTCGTCCCTTCATCCGGATGGCCGCATGTCGCCATAAACCCAGGGGAAAATATCATGCGTCCGATCCGCGTAACTTTGCTTGCCGCCGCCGCCCCGCTCGCCATCGCCGCCGCGCTGACGCTGCCCACGACGGCCCGCGCCGACCCGACGCCCGAGTGCAATGTCGGCACCGGCGCGAACAGCACCGAGTGCGGCGAGAATAGCGACGCCAGCGGCCTCAACAGCACCGCCGTCGGCGAGGACAGCACCGCAAGCAGCACCGCAACCACCGCGACGGGACATGGTAGCACCGCGAGTGGTTTCGCCGCCACCGCCACCGGCCGGGGAGCCGAGGCCAGCGGCATCCGCAGCACGGCGACGGGTGCGAACAGCGTCGCTAGTGGAGATTTCGGTGTTGCGATCGGTGCGGAGAGCGTCGCCAGCGGCTCCTACACCACAGCAACCGGCACCGACAGCGTCGCGTCGGGCGACGGCAGCACGGCGACGGGCGTGAGCAGCTTCGCATCGGGCCTGCAGAGCACGGCGATGGGGTTCCAGGCCGAGGCCGGCGGAACCGCGGCAAACGGCTTCACCAACGCCGGAACGACCGCGCTCGGTGCCGGTGCCCAAGCGGGCGCGATCGCCGCCGGTCAAAACAACGCGACCGCGGTGGGCGAAAGCGCGCTGGCCAATGCCGTCGACGCCTCCGCTTTGGGCCAGGGTGCGAACGCCTTGGCCGACCGTAGCACCGCGATCGGCACCTTGAGCAGCGCTACGGGCATCAACAGCACCGCGGTTGGCCAACGCAGCATCGCCACCAGCACGAACAGCACGGCGCTTGGCCAGTTCGCCGTTGCCAACGGCACCAACAGCACCGCAATCGGCCAAAGCGGCAGGGCCGATGGCGCGAGCAGCACCGCCGTCGGCCAAGACAGCGCGGCCTTTGACGACTATGGCACCGCGACTGGCTCCAGGAGTCTTGCCGTGGGCGAATCGAGTACCGCGATCGGCCATTCCGCTCAAGCCGGCAGCACGTGGACCGGTGCATTCTATGCCAATGCTCGCTCGACAGCGATCGGCGCCAATGCGCAGGCGGGCGGGACCGCCGCCGGACAAACCGACGCGACGGCGGTGGGCGAGAACGCCAAGGCCCATGCCCTCGGCGCCTCCGCCTTTGGTCAGGGCGCCAGCGCCACCGGCGACGGCGCGGTCGCGCTGGGCCAAGGATCGGTGGCGGATCAGGCGAACACCGTCTCGGTCGGCGCGGCGGGCGCCGAGCGCAGCATTGTCAACGTCGCCGACGGCGCCGTCGCGGCCGGATCCACCGACGCCGTGACGGGCGGACAGCTTCATACGACCAACCAAGCGGTCGCTGCGGCGCAAAGCACGGCAGACAGTGCGCTTGCCGGCGCCACGGCAGCACAAGCGACGGCGAACACCGCGCTCAGCAACGCGGCGACGGCGCAGAACACCGCCAATACGGCACTGGCGAACGCAGCCACGGCCCAGAATACTGCCAATACCGCGCTGGCCAACGCCGCCACCGCGCAGGCGACCGCGAACAATGCCGCGAGCGAGGCGGCTATCGCCCGCACCGAGGCGGCGACCGCGCAGACCCGCGCGGACGAGGCCCACACCCTCGCCAATGAGGCGATCGCCAGCGGCGCGGTGACGCGACAGACGGCCGAACTGGCGCTCGCCAATGCGAACAATGCCCAAACCGCGGCCGATGCCGCCGCTGTGAAAGCCGACGAAGCACAGACGGCCGCGGTCGCCGCGCAGACCAACGCAAACCTTGCCCGCTCGATCGCCGAAAGCGCCTCGACCAACGCCCAAATCGCCAAGGCGAGCGCCGACGAAGCGCTTGCCCGCACCGACTATATGGCAATCAACGGCAGCGGCGCCCGGCCGACCGCGACCGGCACGAACGCGATTGCGATGGGCTCGGGAGCCAATGCCAGCGGCCGTGATGCCGTCGCGATCGGCACCGGCGCGCGCGCGACCGACGGCGCGGCCGTGGCGATCGGGCTCGGCAATGTTGCCTCGGGCGATGGAGCCGTCGCCATCGGCGATCCCAATTTGGCGACCGGGCGCGGCGCGGTCGCGATCGGCGCAGATAACCGCGCGACCGGACTCGCCGCAGTGGCGATCGGCGCCGACAGCGTGGCGGAGGGGCAGTCCGCCATCGCGCTCGGCAGCAATGCCCGGGCTGCCGCCAACGGTGCGGTTGCGATCGGCGAAAATGCCGTGGCCAGCCGCCCGGGGCAGGTCGCACTGGGCTCATCTGCTTCTACCTATACGCTGGCCGGGATCGGTTCTGCCCAAAGCCGGGCGGCGCAATCCGGTCCGCTGAGCTATGTGACATCCGACGCGTCGGGCAATCTCGCGCTTGCCGACTTCGGGCCGGGCGATCTGACCGAGATCCGCTTTGACCTCGACCGTGTCCGGCGCGACGCCCGCTCGGGCACCGCCGCGGCGATGGCGATGGGCTATGCCCCGATGCCATCGGCGCCGGGGCGGACGAGCTACGCGCTCAATGGTTCGACTTTCCGCGAGGCGCAAGCGATCGGGGGCGCAATCTCCCATCGGCTGGACACCGACAATCCGTTCGCCCTCACCGCAGGCTTCGCCTACGCTGGCCACCGCAACAACGCCGTCCGTGTCGGCGTTGCCGGGGAATTCTGATGCTTGCGCCCGGCGCGCAGAGCGAGTTGAGAGAAGCGCATCCCGGTCACAGAAGGGCCGTTCGCAACGACGCAAAGTCACTCTTGCGAGCGTTGAGTGCGCGCCAAATAGCCAATTCAGATTGCGCCACCTCGGCCGTCTTTTGCACCAAACTGGCCGCTTACGGACTGACCGCTTTTGGCGCGTTCGTTTAGGGAGCGGACCGTCGCGATCGTCTATCGTCACGATCGAATTCCACCCGCCCGCATAAAATTGGCGTTTGGCACGAGCTCACCAAATGGCTATTCACTCAAAGGCATCTAGTCTTTGGGGGGTGAAGATGTTTTTACTCTTTTTGGCTGCTACTACCGCACCACTTCCGCCTCAAAATTTCGTTTCGGAAAGCTTGCTCCGGGTTCAAGTTCTTGCGGATAATGGCCTTCCAGGCGAACGCCCGGTCAAACCGGGTCGGCCTTTCTACGCACAGCAAATAACGTTTGACGGATTTCTTGAGTTTTCGGATCGAGAGCAAGAGAAGGAAGCGCGCCGTCGATACGACATGGATATGAGCGACAATTTCTCGTTGACCGAGTGGATAGGCGTGTTGGCCAAGGATGGCAGCCGTCACCATAAAGGCTGGTTGTATTGCGTAAGGCGATCGCGCTTTGGCACGGAAAAATGCTTCCGGGATTCCGACGCGGACGGGACATTCGATCAGCTTACGACATTGGACCCCGACCAACCTGATCGTTTCATCAAGTTCGATGAGATCCCCCCCATTGCCTATCGCTACACGCCTCGTGAACGAAAGCCGATAAGCGGAGGTACATATAGAAAGCCCGAGGTTTATCTTTCCTATGATCTGGTGAACGGAAAGCTCGAGTTTCGAGTTCTCGCTTATACAGGGCTGTCCTCCACGGTGGACTTCGGCCCATTGGAGACCGTCGATCCGGAGAGCCTCCCGCAGACGGTCTATTTGGCAGGCGCACGCGTGAAGATAGTCAGCTGGGATGGCAAGCGAGCTACACTTGCCGTTGAAACGCCGATGAGCACCTCGGCTGTCCGCTTCATTGCGCCCGATGACCGGTACTTGTTCGGAGGGATTCGAAAAGGTTGGAGTCTGGACTTCGTGGAGGCTCCTCTTCCGGCGCGGTAATCTGCGGCTTTGGAACTTCCACTAAGATGAATTGGAGCAAAGGCAGCTGGATCATGGAATGGTATCGAAAACTTCCAGTCGCGTTCTTTGGCGTCGCGGCGTTGCTCGCAACAGCGCCCGCGAGTGCGAACCCATATACTGCGCCGCTTCCGCCGGGATATCAGCCGTCAGGGGAGAAATTGATCGATGGCCTGTACGCCGAGGTCAACGGATTGAATTCGATCTACGATGATCAGGAAATTCAGGAATTTGAGAGCGCGTGTCAGGCCGACGGCAAAGTGGTGAGCTGGCAAGATCGGAATCTGAGTTCGGGCGGCGCAGTTCGGATCTACCGCACAAGCAAGTCCGTGGCAGTTATCCGCGATACCGTCCGGCTGGTTACCGATCGCGAGACCTGCGTCGCAAGGTACGCGATCGAACGACAAGCGACTGTAAAGACCGGCCGATGGAAATACAGCGATGTGCCCAACTTTGAGGATCCGAACTTCACGTGTGGCAAGGTATTGATCTTCCGCCGGTGCACCGAGGGAACCCTCGCGGGAATCGATGTCACTTGTCTCAATCGCGGAGACGGATTTGTCGGTGACGTGATCTGTGTCTCGCGCAGACACGACCTTACGCGCGGGCTTCTCCTAAGCTACTCATCTTATGTCGATGACGGCTCTGTCCCGACCGGAGAGTGGCAATTGTCCAGGGTCGAACCAACCGCCCTGATCGATCCTGTAATTTTTCGCGCCGGGCCGAATGATTAGTGGCCGGTATCGGACGGTCCGCTATTGGATCGATCGTCGCAATAACAGACATGTCTAATCGCGAGTGAGCGTTCGCGCGGAGGCGTTATCGTCGTCGAGATGACGCTCCAAGAAGTCAATCGTGCGCGCCATCTGATCTACTGCCTGTGGCGGAGACCACGCGGCCGGGACATGACCCCCGCCTTCATAAAGCGCGAGTTCTACCGGGCGCCCCAAACGACGCAAAGCTGCAAAGAGCTTTCTGCCTTCCCGAAAGCTGTACACATCGCTCGTCCCTTGAAGGATCAGAACCCGGGGTTCGGATGCGGTCGGCGAGATAATAGGGCGTGTTTTCAATATAACGTGCGGTACAGTTCCATAAGGGCTGACCGAGACAGTCTCGGGTCAGTTCGCAACCATCGCAGGGATTTGGTATCTAGCGACAGCGCCAGAGAATGCGCTATGCCGACATTGGTCAGCTCCGGGTCCGAAACAAACGGGCCAGAATTCGATTGCCGCCCGGTTCGCTCAGCGCAACTGCGCGCTCGTCAAGGATCGACATCAGATCGTCCAGCTCGGGCGAAGAGCCATCGTCAAGTGCCCCCTTGAGCGGCAGGGTGTAGTCAACGAGCAGATACAGACCGTGCCTGATGCGGGCGTTGCCGATCAGATACTGATCGACGAGTTGCGTCTCGATCTTTTCGAGCAATTGCTTGCGCGGCCATCCGTGTGCAAGCTTGATTTCGACGACGAGCACCGCGCGGTTGCCGCCGGTCAGCTCGATACGAAGGTCGCTGCGCTTCTCGCTGCGGGTCACCGTTTCCTGGGTTATCGCCGCCCACTTCCCTATTCGACGGTCGAGTTCGTGCCCGAGCCACGCCCTGAAGTCGTTCTCATGAACCTTGCCGTGGAACAGTGCAGACCTGTCAAACTCCGAAGATCCAAGCTCGTGCTGGATGTCCGCGATTTCCTCGATGATGCGCTGCTGAAGCGTATCTCCATCGAGTGGAGGAATCGTGCCCGCAGTGGCGAACGAACACAGTTGTTCCAGCGTCCAAGCAGCCGGATTCCCTGCCTCGCGCGCGTGCGTTGATACCCAGCGGCGCGCCCATTCGGCATGACGGGGAGCGACAGCGACATCGCAATAGGCACGCAATGCCAAGTGGCCTTTCTCACTTCGGTCGGCAGCCAGGTAGCGTTCGGCCGCATGCCGTATGTCCTCCCGGCTCCGACGCGGCGACATCTCCTGAAGCCCTTCGCGATACGGCTCGTCGTCCTCGGGAGCGACCATTTCGCGCACCAGAAGCGCGATGCGCAGGCGCAGAGCGGCCGGCGCCGATGCCATCACGGGCGGGCGGTCGTCGCGCCGCGATCCGAACATTCGCCCAAGAGTGATCAGCCCGTCATGCGCGGCGTCGCCGTTTTTCTGCCACAGCGTCTCGAACCAGGTGCAAAGCAATTCCGCAGCGCCGACATCGTTGTGCGACTGCAACAAGAGCCACTCGAGAGAGCGGCGCATTTCGCCCGAGTGAAAGGCCTCCCGCATGCGGCGCCCAACCAAGGCGCTCCATCTCGGCTGGAGCGCAAGGTCCGCCTCGACGATCTCGCCAAGATCGGAAATATCCACGCGTGCGGGCAATGGGCAGGTTTCCGCCCACGTCAGAAGGGCCGGCGCGGCTGCCGCGCGCAGGTCTGGAGGAAGCGAAGCGAGCTTGCGAAGCGAATAGCAACTATGTTCGGGATCGCGAGGCCAGCGCTGTTCGAGGCTGGCAATCAGGAAATCGGATGCCGACAGGCCCCAGAAGGCAAGGTCGCTACGCGCGAGCGTCTCGACCCAAGGCGCCGGCGTATCGGTTTCGCTAAGCGCATGTTCAACGAGCGCACGCCGCGCGGACTCGTTCAAGTCAGATGGAAAATTCTGATCTTCGTCGTCGAGCCAGCAGGCACCGGACTCGATAAGGCGACGGATATGCGGTAAGTAATCAAGACTGGGCACAATCCGCCCTACCCAGTTGCAAGCGCCGTCGAGCAGCCGCCGACCAAGAAGAGGACGCCGATCAAGAACTTCCTCTCGCGTCAGATGATCAAAGCCATCATCGAATATATAGCGATACAGCAGTTGGGGGTGCTTGCCGTCCCGCACGCCTCGCCAATTCCGGACGAGGCCGCTCGCCATCCACCATTTGACACCGACTTGCTCGCGGATATTTCTCCAGCGGTAGCGCAACCGGTACCATCCATCGAAGCCCATGCTGTAGCGCCATCGACGCACCCACAGGAAGGGCCGCCATCTTGCCTCCGACAAGCTCTTCCAGTCGATGCCGCCGCGATGGCGTAGTGCGTTCCACATCAATTTCCTCGCCCGGCGCCGATGATCTTTCCGGGACCTATGGCTGACCCAGCGGATGAGGAGTTCCGCCCAGAATGGCCGGTCGTCCGCAGCAGCACGATCATAAGCATCGAAAATGGCTGCGACATCGACTGCCAGCGCGCGATGATCGATCGACCAGAGCGTGCGGAGACGCTCGGCAATTCCTGCCAGTGCATGGCGATTTCCATCCCGGGCCTCGGCCACCACGGCCTCGAACAAGTGGGCCCGCAGAGCCGGCTTGGAGCCCAGCGCATCCATCAGCCGCTTACGCTGGGCGCCGTCACGGTCCAGACGCGAGTGACGCCCTGCCATGAGGCACCAGTCGATGCTTTCCAGCCGTACCTGTTCGGGCGCCGTTTCGATGAGGCGGGCAAGCGCCCGACAAAGCCCATCATATAACAGGTCCGCATTGCGCGTCTTCTCTCGCGAACGAAAATCGAAGGGCCGTGGTCGTTTGCCCGACCAGGTTAGCGCCTCCAGACCTTCAACCAATTGCTCCAGTTCGGCAGCGGGCGCACGTTCGACAAGGATGGCAAACAGATCACTGTCGCGCGCATATTCGCGCCCCCGAACCTGGCGAAGCAGCAAGAACATCGTCCGAAGATCGATCGCACCGGGATAGGCTGCGCCGATCAGCTGGATGCGGGCATCATCCTCTCGCTGTAGCTCGATATCGGCTCTCGGCGGAAAGAGAGGGCGGCCCCAGAGAAGAAGGGCATCGGCAACACGCCGGAGATGCGCAGGCGTCCCGCAAGCAATCAATGCGCGCATCGCATAAATGCGGATTTCCGAGGGGGTAAAACCGTCCCCGCATAAATGCTCTAGCCAGTCGGCGGCGCTTGTGTAGCGACCCATGCGAAGGACCTGCAGTAAATGGAGCTTCGCCTCACTTGGGGGTGTCGTCCGCGCAAGAGCGACAGCGGCCACTTCAAGCTCAGGCTCGGCAAAGCGGGCGAGCGCCTCGTTCGGAAAAAAGAAGCCTCCCGGAAGGTCGCCGCAGGTATGAAGCGCATGGCGTTCCAGGGCCTTGGCACGGTCTCCGATCGCGATAGCCCTGGGGTCGCCCTCCTCGATCAGATGCTCGGCGCCAACTTGTCGCAACAGCCGCATAATGGACAGGTCCTGCGCCGACAGCCAGGCCAGCATCGCACCATAAGCGGCGGGCACAAACGTCAATCCGAATTGCTTGCGAACAAAGGCATCGAACAGGCGCCGCGGCGTCAGAAACTCGAGCTGGGGCTTCAGATAGTCGGCGGCGAGCATAGCGGCGACCTCGGGGCGATAAAAGCGCACGGCGCCACGGCCAGCGGGCGTGAACAAAGGTGTCGCGAGAAGCTGACGGACCTGTTTTCCCGAAAGAGCCGCAGGACCGGCGCCGAATATCGCCGCTACGTCGAGCGCACCTTCAACCGGCTGATCGAAACTGAGATCCCGGTTCTGCATCATGGTAACGGCGAACGCGAGATAGGTCGCCGCAGCATATGCGGTTTCGGGTGACAGATCGGTGCGGCTGCGACTGTCGGGACGATCGCGCAGACGACGCCGGACCGAGGCTTGCAAGACATCGGTCCGCGAGCGAAGCCGCGAAAGCTTAGCCTTGTCACATTGCGCCTCGGCGACGAGGACCGCAAAGTGGACAGCATCCATGGGGGTTCGGACTTCGGCCCAAAGTTGTTCCTCGTCGAGAATCTCCAGCAAGGTGGTCCGATCGCCTTGCGCCGCCCCGATCAGTGCAACCCGATCGCGATCGAGCGCGGCAAAGCTCAGATTCCGGGAGAGAAGCCCCTCGTCGAACTCGATACCTCGCTTGGTCAGCGCCGCGCGCTGCCTTGCCGAAAATCCAGCGATATGCGCCTGCTCGGTCTCGCCGTACCATTCGCTGCCACGGCACGATACCACAAGGCGGACACGGTCGAGCCGATCGCCGATCCCCTGCTCGAGAGAGCGCAGCGCATCACGGAGAGGCTCGGCCGTATCGCTATGGGGCAGCTTCGCCTCGTCGACGGAATCGAGAAAGAAGCGCCCTTCGCCTCCTCCCGACAGCCATTTTGCAAAATGCGCCTTCTGCGATGTGGTCTCGAACGATTCGGCGAGCGATCCGCGGCACAATCGCTCGACGCGAAAGAAGAATGCGAAACCACCCGCAACATTGATCGCATCGACCTGGGCCTGGAACTCATATGTCTTGCCTGAGCCGGCCTCAGCCAAGAGGGCGACCGTATGGTATCTGTTCAGCCAGGCCCAATCCCGAGTTTCTTCTCGCGATGCGAGCACGTCCGCCCAAAGGAGATCGCTGTCGCGCGCCCCGAGACTATCGTGCGGCACGAAGCGCCGATCCAGATCAATAAAGTCACTCGGCCGAAGATCGCGCCGATCGTCAAGAAGCCCCTGTGCCACGGACCGAGACTGAACAAAGCAAGATGCTTTGGCAATCGGGATCCCGCAAAAGATGTGCCCGAATTTCGTATCAGATTGACAATCAACGGCTATAGCCGAAAATTGCACGCGCATAGTTTAGTAAGTGAAAGCCAAGTCCGCGATGTCCGATATTGTCGTTAAGAAAACCAATGAGCTGATCGATCCGCAAGCTCAGTTAATTGTCGGGTTTCTTCAGCAGATGGGCCTTCCCTCGGACAATATCATCGCCGACCAAGGCCAGCGAGCCATTATCGGAAGCAACCTCGACGCGCTCATCAGTTCGATTCCGGCGGAGCACCGAAAGGATGCCCGCTACTTGTCGAAGTTCGTCGTCGGGGCAGGCTTCGGCCTGTTTGATTATTCGCTGAATGCCGTGTGGAATGAGGTGGTTCTCAAGCTTCGGACGAAGGCCATCATGTACGGTCTCGACATTTTCTACGATGCCGCGGTGGGCGGCAGCAAAGCCCGCGAATTCTATTCTACCGAAGAACATCTCTCCTCGCTGAAGGATTCGGTGCTTCTGGACACGTGCCGGAAGCTCGAGCTGATTTCCGACACGACTTATAAAAAGCTGAAGCATATCCTCGATATGCGCAACGATACCGGCATCTCACACCCGACCAGCTATTCGATCAACGCGTTCGAGTTGCTAGGCTATCTCCAGAACTGCGTCCAGGATGTGCTTAACGAGCATCCCACGGCAGCCGCCCTTCAAGTCCAGAGCTTCATAGCAAATCTGAAGACGCTTACCGGGCCGATCGACAACGCCACGAAGCAATCGATCGAGAGCAAGATCGCGGATCTCCCCACTCACCTCTGCGGGAACCTGATCCGTACGGTATTCGGAATCTACGTCGCCTCGGATACTGATCCGACGGTTCGCAAAAACATATCATTGATTGCGCCGAAACTCTGGAGCGCCTGTGCCGACGAGACCAAATACAAGCTCGGGATCGTTCTCGAAGGATATAATGTCAATCTCTACAAGGAAAAGCATGAGCTTGGCTGCCAGTTCTTCGAGGTTGTCGGAGGTCAGGCTTTCCGATCGCCCTCCGAGCGCGCGATCATTATCGACGAACTTCTGACGAACCTGATTAACACGCATAATGCGTGGGACAATTTTCATCACGAACCGCCGATCGCCGCCGAACTCTACTCATTCGTTCCGGACCAGGTATCTGTGAGCGACAATTTTGCCCAGCGGCTGTTCAAGGTGGTGATGATCTGCCGCATAGGTAATGGCGTTCAGTATAACGGCGGAGTGTCGCCGGGCGCGAAATCCTATTATGACAGCCTGATCGGGATGGCGGGCGACAGATTTGCGCCCCATGTCATGGCATCGCTTTCGCACTATGAGATCAAAGCACGGCTCGGGACAGAGCGTTGCCGCCTCCATGCGCGCGATGCGCTGCAGATGGTTCGCGCCGTCACCATCAATCTCCGCATTGCAGAGTGCCTTGATTATCTGATCGACCGGCTTCCCGCAGATGCATCTTGCGTCGACAGCCAAGAATTCAGGCAGCTCTCCGTCGGACATATTGTTTGGGGATAAATCGGGCAGCAGATTGGAGCCAATGCATCGGGCCGCCAAATTTGACAGTCCGAACGCTTTCCGAGCCCCTCAGGCACCCCGAAGCCCGGAAAGTCACATGCCAGCATCATATCCTACCTGATGCGCTGCCTCACCGTCCGCAGTGATCCGATAACCGACAGTCCCATAAGTCTCGCAGGTCGCATGTTCGATCCACCCTTTCCCCAACATAGCATCGAAAGTCTTGCGACCGACAAAAGCAAAATGGGCCTCGTCCTCGATATCCCCCAAGCACAAGCCACGCAAAACCTTCATTTCTCTATAGTTAGGGCGATTAGAAGTCATTGGTCTCAACATCCCTTCCGGTGCGCGACGGCTGCGTGCGCGAACTAGCTTGCCAGCATTTGGCCAATGGCGGGAAGGAAGGGCGCGATCACCGTCATATGATTCGCCGCGGCCGCAATCAGCCGTTCATACCCCTTGACCATCGCCTGCTTGTCGGTCGCCTCCGCGATTTCCGTCGCCGCAGCCACGATCGCGTCGCGCTCGACAGCTTCCACGACATTCGACCGCACGGCGGCAATCAACTCGGCGATGGCCGGTATGTCATTTGACGTGGCAGAATATGACTGGCTGATCGTTGCCCCCGTGCCGGATGCATCACCCGTGCTGAAGCTGCCGTTGAAGGTTCCAATGGAAATATGTGCGCCATCTGCCCGCCTGCGTTCGTCCGCACTAAAGCTCATGCCGTCTCCCGTGATGCCCGCCCGCGAAAGCTCGAGCGACCAATCGAGAACAAGATTTCTGGCCTTTTGGACAACAGCGTGAATGGCGGTTCTCGAAACCATGTTGCGCATCGCCACGATGTCGACGCCATATGCGTTGGACATGGCACTTACGAGGCCATTGTCGATCGGAATGATGAATGTGCTTCCATCACTCCTCAATAATTCTTCGTAGCTCGATACTGGCTCCCGAAAATATACCTTGCTAATCTGGTCGGCGAGATCGGGGTTCTCGAACTGCATGGGGACCCAGCGTCCGAAACGATCTTGAGCATTGGTGATACCATGACCGCGCCTGTAGCTCGGGAGTTCATCGCCATGACAGGTATAGCCGTCCAGCTCGCTTTCGACCCATGCCAATGCATCTTGAAGCGAGAGCCGTGCCGCGCAGACCTTCACCTTGCCCAAAAGGGTGCTGACGGGAACGCCGCTATCGAAGGAATCCGCCTGAAGTTGCTCAACTAGGCCCGGCATGCCTGCTCCTATGTTCCGTTTCCGTTCCCTCTAGCCCGCAAAGCTATGGGCGTCACGCCCTATCGTCCAACCGCCGCCTCAGCTACGCAGAGAATTGGAAAGGCTTTGCCGCCGCAGTCTCAAGATGGGCATGTTCGACCCGTGCAAACGGACGTGCCTTTTTCATTGCGCCCGACGAGGTTCGCAACAACACAGTGTTTGCCGAGCGGTTCAAGATCGGGTTAGCAGTCGGAAATGGACCGGTGTGAAATTATCCTCGACACGAACATTGCGCTGCACTTCGCGCCTATCGAGCAGATCGACTGGGCTGAGGTCAGCAAATGCAAGCGCCCGACGATCGTGATCACGCCAATCCTTCTCGAAGAACTCGAGCGCCAGAAGATATTCAACTCTTCGTTCGCGCTGAGGAGGCGGGCCCAGCGATCGATCGACGATATCGAACGGCTCATGGAGCTCGAGGATCCGGTGGAAATCCGCTCGGGCGTCACGCTCCATTTCCTCGACCATGAGCCGACGCTCGATTACAAGGCGCACCGCCTCGATCGCGACGTCCAGGACGACCGGTTCATCGCGGCCGCGCTCGAGCGGCACTCGCTTGGTGACGTGCCGGTCTATATCGCGTCGAACGACAGCGGCATGGCGCTGAAATTGCGGTCACGCGCGGTCAATATCCTGAAGCTGCCGGCAGCCCTGAAGCTACCCGAAGAAGAAGATGCGCTGCAAAAGGAGCTGAAGCAGACACGGCTCGCGCTCGAAAAACTGCGCAATCGGCAGCCACGGCTTACCGTCCGCTTTTCGGACAGGACGCGCAAGCAAGAGGTCGTAACGCCGAGTGCCGTAGATACTGATGTCCCGTCGCTCGCCGATATGCGCGCCCAGCATCGTGTGATCCCTGTCGCCGGAGCGCGGTACGGAACCAGCCCGGCGTCGCGAGCTCCGGGGCCCCAAGTGATGCCCGGCTTCACGGCCACCGATCGCGCCAAAAAATATAACGACAGTCTCGAAGTCTATTTCGGCAAATATGCGAGCTATATCGAGAAGCTCCACAGCTGGTCGGAAATGCTCAGGCTATGCTCGGAGATCGAACTCGAGCTGTTCAACGAGGGATCTGGAACGGCGACCGACGTGGACATCATATTACGGTTCCCTGCCAGCGTGGGCGTCCTGCAACCGTCCGACTTCCCTGCCCGTCCGGAAGCCCCAATTCCGCCAAGCTCGATTTATCAGCATCGTGTCGGGAGCGGGATCGATCGCAATTTCCTGAACCTGCGCAGCCATTTTTCGCTCAACGATGGCGACGCGAGAATTCATGAGGACCAGCCCGGCATCG
>Ga0247823_10001599_pt1 | contig 18842 bp, 15 predicted proteins | sample 13C_PalmiticAcid_2_FD_192426 | JGI IMG/M metagenome (GOLD analysis project Ga0247823, IMG submission 192426) | Soil microbial communities from agricultural site in Penn Yan, New York, United States - 13C_PalmiticAcid_Day30 | ecosystem: Environmental > Terrestrial > Soil > Agricultural land... | reverse complement strand
CGGTGTCGCCGGCCAGGGCCAGGGTGGCCACGTCGGCGTCCAGGCCGTCGATGATGGAACGCGCCTGGCGACCCGAGCCGCCGTGCGACTGCTTGATGGTCACGTCCTGGCCGGTCTTGGCCTTCCAGTGCCTGGCGAAAGCGGCGTTGTACTCGACGTAGAGCTCGCGCGTGGGGTCGTAGCTGACGTTGAGCAGTGTCACGGGCGCGGGCGCCTGGGCCTGGGCGGCGCCCAGCGTGAGGGTGAGGGCGGCGGCGCCCAGGGTGGTCAGCAGGTGGCGGCGGGTGCTCATGGTGTTCCTTGTTCGGTCGGGGTCGTTCGCAGGCGCTGGTGTCAGCGACAAGGCCGCGATGTTCCCGGGAAGCGGACGAACAAGGAACGAATACGTTTTTGGTTGTTTATGACGAAAACATCTATGGGCACCACAAGGCGCTCATATCAGGGCCGCAGAGGAAAGCCCTCGGCCAGCGCTCCGCGCAGCCAGGCCACGAACACCGTGACCGCGCGCGGCACATGGCTCGCATAAGGTCGGATGGCGTAGATGTGGTCGCTGAAGGTGCCGACGGCTTCCCAGTCCGGCATCACCTCCACCAGCTTGCCCGCGCGCAGCGCGGCCTGCGCGCTGAAGTCCGGCAGCAGCGCGATGCCCAGGCCCGCCAGGGCGGCCTCGCGCAGCGCCTCGCTGTTGTTGGCGCCGAAGGGCCCGGCCACCGCCACCGTGGTGCGGGGTGTGCTGGTCTTGCGCCGCCCTTCGGCCAGCTGGAAGTGCCAGGCCGGTGTGTCCTGCGCGCGCGGGTAGTGCAGGCAGTCGTGGCCGGCCAGGTCCTGCGGCGTGGCGGGCGTGCCCCGGCGGCGCAGGTAGGCGCGGCTGGCCACCAGCACCGAGCGCGTGCGGCACAGCGTCCAGGCCACGTGCGTGTCGGGCGGCGCGGCGGTGTGGCGGATGGCGAGGTCGAAGCCCTCGGTGGCCACTGAGCTCAGGCGGTCGGACAAGTCCAGCTCGATGCGGATGCCGGGGTGCTCGCGCAGGAAGTCGGCGATGCGCGGCACGAGCTGCTGGCGCGCGAAGGCCACCGGCGCCGTCACGCGCACGCGACCCGCGGGCACCTCGGCCAGGTCGCGCACGCTCGCGAAACCTTGTGCGATGCGCTCGAAGGGCTCGCGCAGGCCATCGACCAGGCGCTGGCCGGCCTCGGTGAGGCGCACGCTGCGCGTGGTGCGCTGCACCAAAGGCACGCCGGCCGCGCGTTCAAGCTCGCTGATGTGCTGGCTCATGGCGGCCTTGCTCACGCCCAGGCGCTGCGCCGCCGCGGTGTAGCTGCCGTGTTGCGCCAGCACGGTGAGCCAGTGCAGGTGGGACCAGAGGTGTTCGGCTTTTTCAAGACTCATGGGTACATTGTTCACCATGGCAAACAATGCGTTCAAGTCCGGCGCCTAGGCAGGCGCGGGGCCGCTGCCTAGACTGGGCCGCTTCGCCACCGCCAGGGACCGCCGCCATGACCACGAACCCCACCTCCATCGCCCACTTCATTGGCGGCCGCGTCGCGGCCGGCTCGTCCGCGCGCGTGCAGGACGTGACCAACCCCGCCACCGGCGCCGTCACCGGCCGCGTGGCGCTGGCCAACGCGGCCGACGTGGACGCCGCGGTGGCCGCCGCGCAAGCCGCCTTTCCGGCCTGGGCCGACACGCCGCCGATCCGCCGCGCGCGCGTGATGTTCAAGTTCCTCGAACTCGTGAACCAGCACAAGGACGATCTGGCGAAGCTGATCACCAGCGAGCACGGCAAGGTGTTCACCGACGCGCAGGGCGAGGTCGCGCGCGGCATCGACATCATCGAGTTCGCTTGCGGCATTCCGCAGTTGCTCAAGGGCGACTTCACCGACCAGGTGTCCACCGGCATGGACAACTGGACCCTGCGCCAGCCGCTGGGTGTGGTGGCGGGCATCACGCCCTTCAACTTCCCGGTGATGGTGCCCATGTGGATGTTCCCGGTGGCCATCGCCGCGGGCAACTGCTTCGTGCTCAAGCCCAGCCCCATCGACCCCTCGGCCTCGCTGTTCATGGCCGAGTTGCTCAAGCGGGCCGGCCTGCCCGACGGCGTGTTCAACGTGGTGCAGGGCGACAAGGAGGCGGTGGACGCGCTGCTGGTGCACCCCGACGTGAAGGCCATCAGCTTCGTCGGCTCCACGCCCATCGCCAACTACATCTACGAAACCGGCGCGCACCACGGCAAGCGCGTGCAGGCGCTGGGCGGCGCCAAGAACCACATGGTGGTGATGCCCGACGCCGACCTCGACCAGGCGGTGGACGCGCTCATCGGCAGCGCCTACGGCAGCGCGGGCGAGCGTTGCATGGCCATCAGCGTGGCCGTGCTGGTGGGCGACGTGGCCGAGAAGATCATGCCCAAGCTGATCGAACGCACGAAGACGCTCAAGGTGCTGGACGGCATGAACCTCGCGGCCGAGATGGGCCCCATCGTCACGGCCGCCGCGCACCAGCGCATCAGCGGCTACATCGACGCGGGCGCCAAGGAAGGCGCGACGCTGCTGGTGGACGGCCGCGGCTTCGATGGCGCATCGACCGGCAAGGGCTGCGACAAGGGCTTCTGGATGGGCGGCACGCTGTTCGACCACGTCAGCACCGACATGAAGATCTACAAGGAAGAGATCTTCGGCCCCGTGCTGAGCTGCGTGCGCGTGCCCGACTTCGCGCAGGCGGTGCAGATCATCAACGACCACGAGTTCGGCAACGGCGTCTCCTGCTTCACGCGCGACGGCAACGTGGCGCGCGAGTTCGCGCGGCGCATCCAGGTGGGCATGGTCGGCATCAACGTGCCCATTCCCGTGCCCATGGCCTGGCAGGGCTTCGGTGGCTGGAAGAAAAGCCTGTTCGGCGACATGCACGCGTATGGCGAGGAGGGCGTGCGCTTCTACACGAAGCAGAAGAGCATCATGCAGCGCTGGCCCGAATCCATCAGCAAGGGCGCCGAGTTCGTCATGCCGACAGCGAAATAGGCTCCCCCCTGCGCGCCTTCGGCGCTTCCCCCCGGAGGGGGGACGCAGCCTGAGGACCGGCAAAGCCGGATCCTCGGCCGCCTCGGCGTCCTCTCCGGTAGCACAACAAGGATCGCGAGACAAGGCATGAGCGACACCACCTTCGACTTCATCGTCATCGGTGCCGGCACGGCCGGTTGCCTGCTGGCCAACCGCCTGAGCGCCGACCCGACGAAGCGCGTGCTGCTGGTGGAGGCCGGCCGCAAGGACGACTACCACTGGATCCACATCCCGGTGGGTTACCTCTACTGCATCGGCAACCCGCGCACCGACTGGCTCTACCAGACCGAGCCCGACCCCGGCCTCAACGGCCGGCGCCTGCGCTACCCGCGCGGCAAGACCCTGGGCGGCTGCTCCAGCATCAACGGCATGATCTACATGCGCGGCCAGCGGCGCGACTACGAGCACTGGGCCGAGGCCACCGGCGACGCCGCCTGGCGCTGGGACGCCTGCCTGCCCGACTTCACCGCGCACGAAGACCACTACCGGCTTGACGCCGCGCAGGACCCGGCCTTTGCCGCGTTGCACGGCAACGGCCGGCGCGGCAGCACCGGCGAATGGCGCGTGGAGAAGCAGCGCCTGCGCTGGGACATCCTCGACGCTTTCGCGGCCGCTGCGCAGCAGGCCGGTGTGCCTGCCACGCCCGACTTCAACACCGGCGACAACGAGGGCGTGGGCTATTTCGAGGTGAACCAGAAGGCGGGCTGGCGCTGGAACGCGTCCAAGGCCTTTCTGCGCCCGGTGTTGGGGCGGCCCAATCTGACGGTGTGGACCGAGACACTGACCGAGCGCCTGCGGTTCGAGCGTGATGCCAGCGGCGCGCCGCGCTGTACCGGCGCCGAGCTGCGGCGCGGTGGCCAGCGAGTGACCGTGCGTGCCACGGGGGAGGTGGTGCTCAGCGCGGGCAGCATCGGCTCGCCCGCGATCCTGCAGCGCTCGGGCGTTGGCCCGGCGGCGCTGCTGCGCCAACACGGCATCGACGTGCAGCACGAACTGAAGGGTGTGGGCGAGAACCTGCAGGACCACCTGCAGATCCGCGCCGTCTACAAGGTGCAGGGCGCGCCCACGCTCAACGTGCTGGCCGCTTCGCTGTGGGGCAAGGCCCGCATCGGCCTGGAGTACGCGCTGTCGCGCAGCGGGCCCATGAGCATGTCGCCCAGCCAGCTCGGCGCCTTCACGCGCAGTTCGCCCGACCAGCCGCACGCGAACCTGGAGTACCACGTGCAACCGCTGAGCCTGGACGCCTTCGGTGAGCCCTTGCACGCCTTCCCCGCCTTCACCGCGAGCGTGTGCAACCTCAACCCCACCAGCCGGGGCCACGTGCGCATCACCGGCGCCGACCCCGATGCCGCGCCCGCCATCGCGCCGCTGTACCTGGCCACCGAGGAAGATCGCCGCGTGGCCGCCGACAGCCTGCGCGTGACGCGGCGCATCGTGGCGCAGCCGGCGCTGGCGCCGTTCAAGCCCGAGGAGTTCAAACCGGGCCCGCAGTACCAGAGCGACGAAGAGCTCGCACGTCTGGCCGGCGACATCGCCAGCACCATCTTCCACCCCGTGGGCACCACGAAGATGGGCCGCGCGGACGACGACATGGCCGTGGTGGACAGCCACCTGCGCGTGATCGGCGTGCAAGGCCTGCGCGTGGTGGACGCGGGCGTGATGCCCACCATCACCAGCGGCAACACCAACAGCCCCACGCTGATGATCGCGGAGAAGGCAGCGCGCTGGATTCGCGACGGCGCCTGAGCGGGCTCAGCGCAGGCCGCCCACGTACTTGTGGTCGTCGCCAGCCGGCGGCGGTCCGGAGGCGGGTGGCGATGGGGTGCGCAGCGCCTCGGCCGCCACGTCCAGCAGCGTCTTGCGCGGCGTCGCGCCCATGCCCACGATGGCCGCTTCCAGCTTGTCGGCCCAGGGCAGCAGGTCCTCGTGTCCCTCGGCGGCGGCCTTCTCGCGCGCGAAGCGCACGATGGCGCGCGCGTACTCCGCGTTGGTCGCCAGCCATTCGGTGTCGGTGACCCGCCCGGTCCGGCGCCGCAGCAGCACGTGCAGGTGCGCGGCGATGGCGAAGAGCTCGCTGGTGTTGCTCACCCCCCCAGCCTCTCGTTGTGCAGCGCGGCGTCCAGCCCCTGGCGCTCGTCGTCCGCGCGCACGCGCAAGCCGGCGAAGCGCGACACGATGAACAGCACCACCGTGGTCATCACCAGGCTGTAGGCCAGCACCGCCACGCAGGCGATGAGCTGCGTCACGACGTCGCCGCCGACGCCGGCGATCGCCGGGTCGGCGAGCACGCCGGTGAGCAGCGCGCCCACCAGACCGCCCACGCCGTGCACGCCGAAGACGTCGAGCGAGTCGTCGGCGCGCAGCAGGCGCTTGAGGCCGGTGGCGCCCCAGTAGCAGGCGAAGCCCGCTGCCACGCCGATGAGCAGGGCCGAGCGGGGCCCCACGAAGCCGGCGGCCGGGGTGATGGCCACCAGCCCGGCAACCACGCCCGAGCACAGCCCCAGCAGCGTGGCGCGCTTGCGGGCCCACCACTCGGCCGCCATCCAGGCCAGGGCGCCGGCGGCGGCCGCGATGTGCGTCACCGCGATCGCCAGGCCCGCGCGCCCGTCGGCCGCCAGGGCCGAGCCGCCGTTGAAGCCGAACCAGCCCACCCACAGCAGGCCGGTGCCGGCCATGGTGAGGCCCAGGTTGAAGGGCAGGAAGGGCTCGCGCCCGTATCCCTGGCGCGGCCCCAGCGCGTAGGCGCAGACCAGGGCCGCCGCGCCGGCGTTGATGTGCACCACCGCACCGCCCGCGAAATCCAGCGCACCGAGTTGCGCCAGCCAGCCGCCCGGCTCCCACACCCAGTGCGCGATGGGCGCGTAGACCAGCAGCAGCCACAGGCCAGCAAAGGCGAGCAGGGCGCCGAAGCGCATGCGTTCCACCAGGGCGCCCACCACCAGCGCGCAGGTGATGACCGCGAAGCTGAGCTGGAACATGGCGAACACCGACTCGGGCAGGTGCGGCGCGACGTGGCTCACCGCCACCTGGCCCGCCTGGCCCAGGAAATCCAGCCCCGTGAAGCCCGCGCGGGACAGGCCACCGATGAAACCGCCGATCGAGCCCCCGGGGGTGAAAGCCAGTGAGTAAGCGATCGCAAACCAGAGGATGCTGACCAGGGCGGCGATGCCCATCACGCTGGCCATGGTGTTGATGACGTTGAAGCGGCGCACCATGCCGCCGTAGAACAGGCCGATACCGGGCAGGGTCATGAGCAGCACCAGGGCGGTGCTCACCATCACCCAGGCGGTGTCGGCGGCGGAAAGGCTGTCCAGCGCCGCCAGGGCGGGGCCGCTGATGTCTGGCATACGAATCCCCCAACGTGGTTGTGCGCGGCGTGGTGCATTTCCTGTGCCAGGACCGGCCCGGTGCAAGGGAAACCCCCGATGCACCTGGGCGGTGCAAGCCGCTACAGTCCCTGCATTGCCTGGTGCTCGGTAGGGTATTCAGGACGTTGGAGACCGAGGAGACACCCGTACCGGCACCGCCGGACACGCCGCACAGGCACCCCGAAGAGCCGACCCAAAAGGTCGGCTCTTTCCTTTTGGGGCGAGGCGAGAATCCGTGCCCTATGGATCTGCTGCTCGTTTCGCTGGCCTCACTGCTCGCTGGTTTCGTGGACTCGATCGTGGGCGGGGGCGGGCTGATCCTCGTGCCCGCGATGTTCGCGGTCTTTCCCAACACCCACCCGGCCACGCTGTTCGGCATCAACAAGGGGGCGGCCGTGCTGGGCACGGCGGCGGCCACCGTGCAGTACGCGCGCCGGGTGGACATGCCCTGGCGCTCGCTGTTGCCGGCGGCGGGGGCGGCCTTCATCGGGGCGATGGCGGGGGCCTGGACGGTCACCGTGATCTCGCCCGATTTCCTGCGCCGCGCGCTGCCTTTCGTGCTGGGCGCGGTGCTGGTCTACACCCTGATGCGCAAGGACCTGGGCCACGCGCACGACCCGGCCTTCGCCGGCCGGCGGCTGACGGCAGCGGCCAGCCTGATGGGCGCGGTCATCGGCTTCTACGACGGCTTCTTCGGCCCGGGCACGGGCAGCTTCTTCGTCTTCCTGTTCGTGCGCTGGCTGGGCTTCGACTTCCTGCACGCCAGCGCCAGCGCCAAGCTGCTGAACACCGCGTCCAACCTGGCGGCGCTGCTGCTGTTTGCGCTCAAGGGCCACGTGTGGTGGCACTACGCGCTGGTGATGGCGCTGGCCAACGTGGTGGGCAGCCTGGCCGGCACGCGTCTGGCGCTCAAGCACGGCAGCGGCTTCGTGCGCTGGGTGTTCATCGTGGTGGTGGGGGCGTTGATCCTCAAGACCACCTGGGACGCCTGGCTGCGGTAGTCGGCATGCGGTCAACGGACACCAGACGCGGTGGCCGAGAGGGCGTTACACCCGGGGGGTAGCCACCACAAGGCTTCTGCAAGATCCATCCGCCATGGCATGGGTGAGTCTTGCATGCGTTCCTCGCACGCGACTTCACCCGACGCCTTCTGCCCTTGCCCATGCACCCCAAGTTCCATGAAATGCGCCGTCTCCTCAGGAAGGGGCTCGCACTACTTCTCGTCATCGTCGTTGCGACGCTGGCTGCAAGCGTCACGCTTATCGGCTGGAACGAGTTCAAGCGCACGCGTCAGCTCGATCGACTGTCTCGCGAAACGCAAGTACCTCAAGCGTTGATTGATCTCGGCGAACGACCATTGGTATCTCTCTTTGGACCGGTCGAAGAGCGCGTCTGCGTATTGCATCCCTACACGGGCAATCGAGGGATTGAGGCCATGAGTCCGGAAGAAGAACAGGCGGTGCGCCGCCTTGATCTGCCCAGCGAGGACCTGACCTGGTATCTGGTGGCGTTTCAGGGCAAAGCAGTTGCGCGGGTGCTGCTCATCAACGAGACGACTGTTGCAGAGCTGGCCTCCGACTCCATGTGCTTCGGCAGGCATGACATTGGTCTCATCCAGGTGCAGCAACACCCGACATGGCCCCCGCCCATCCGGCAGGTGCAATTCATCAAAGGGAGCGCCAAATGAGTACGGTGTTCAGTCGTACATGGTGGGAGTCCGAAGCGAAAGCGGCATGGCTTGGCTTGGGGCGAAGCGAAGGTGATCCGCACTTTGATCCGTTTCGCCATGCCTACACCAGCGCGCTATGGGCAAAACACCTGGGCGAAAGGATTGCGACGGAAGCAGGGAACTACATAGAACGCACCAACCGCAACAACTTCAACCGTGGTGATCCGGGGCATCGGGACATGCGCGGCGATCTGCTGAACAACGCGATCGGCCGAGGCATCGGCGCTGCCGGCGGCTATGCCACCAGCGATCAGGAGTTGGCGGTTGCGATCCTCGTTGTCTTGGAACGAGGTGAGTTGATTACTCAGCCGCAATTGGATCCAAGAACGCTGGAAGCCAACTTCCCGGCTGCCTTGTGGCCCTTTCCGCATTCGGATGTGGGTACTTGGGAGATTGAAGGCCTGCCCGTCAGCCTCGACGCAGCCATCGACGTTCGGGTGAACACCCAATTCGGCAGCTCACGAAAGAACTCTTCCCCACTGGTCCTCGACCTCGACGGGGATGGCGTAGAGATCACCCGTCTTTCGGGCGCCATCACTTTCGACCACGATGCGGACCTCGTTCGAACGGGGACAGCCTGGGTCGGTGCCGATGACGGGCTGCTGGCGATGGACCGAGACGGAGACGGCCTGATTCAATCGGGGCGTGAGCTGTTTGGCGACAACACCCAACTGCCCGGCGGGGCGTTTGCTGACGATGGCTACGAGGCCTTGCGTGCACTCGACAGCAGTGGGGATGGCGTGCTCGACGCCAGCGATGCTGAGTACTCCCAGCTGCGTGTGTGGCGGGACGTGGACCAGGATGGTATGAGCGACTCGGGTGAACTTTGGACTCTAGAGGAAATCGCGATCGATCAGATTTCTCTTGCGGCGGTTGGCTTTACGCAGATGTTGGAGGATGGCACTCGGCTGGATGGCACTCGGCTGGATGGCGTGGGGAGCTTCCTGCTCGGTGGCGAATCGCGCGCTTACACCGATGCATGGTTCGCAGAGAACCCGTTTCATCGCAACTTCACGACGCCGGTCGAGCCTTCAGCGGCCACCGCAACGCTGCCCTCCGTGGAGGGCAGTGGTGCGGTGCGCGACCTGCGTGAAGCGGCCACGCTCTCACCTGTCCTGGGCGATCTGTTGGTGCAGTTCGCGGCGGTCGGCACGCGCGACGCGCAGCGTGCTTTGTTGGAGCCGCTGCTTGTGGCCTGGGCCGAGACCAGTGAATTCGTCACCCTGAGCGACTGGGCCAAGGCGGGTCATGCCGTCACGTTCGATCTGCATCAACTCGACCCGGCGGCTACGTCGGTGTGGCGCGAGCGTATTGCGGTGCTTGAAGCATTCAACGGACAGAACTTTGTTGCGCTCAAATCCACGGCCAACACCCATGTCTGGACCGGCTCCACCCGCCAGCGCTTGTTGGAGGAGAGCTGGAGTGCCTTGGAGGACAGCGTCTATGGCGCTCTGGCTCTGCAGACGAGGCTCAAACCCTACCTGGACGCCGTCGTCCTGATGATCGACGGGACGGGTGTGCGCTGGGACGGTTCGAGCCTGGAGTCCTTGTTGATCGAGCGGCGCGATGTTGACTTGCAGCAGGCTTTGTTCGATCTGGCCGACCTCATGGTTCATGCTAGTGCCTCCATGTCTGCGCGTGGCGTGGAAGCGCAGTTCTTGTTGCGAACCTGGATGAGTGATCTGCCTGAGGGCAGCTTTTTACCGGGCGCGTTGCGCGAGATGGGCCTTGGCCTGGGCTTTGGGACCGCAGCGAACGAGCGTCTGGACGGCACGGGTGGCTCCGATGCGATCCTCGGTGCGGGTGGAGACGACGAACTCCTGGGCTTAGCCGGCGACGATGCACTGTCGGGCGACGGCGGGTCCGACTTGTTGCGTGGCGGTGCCGGACAGGATGCGCTCGATGGTGGGGATGGCAACGATCGCCTGTACGGAGGGGGCGACGACGACCAGATGTTTGGCGGGATGGGCGGCGACCGCTTGTATGGCGACGCTGGCGACGATGTACTCCACGGTGGCGCTGGCAACGACTACCTCAATGGCGGCGCCGGCTCGGATGTCTACCGGTTTGGACGGGGCGACGGGAAGGATGAAATCCACAACCCCGAATACCTTGCCGACAACGACGTGGCCGTTGAAGACAAGTTGTTTTTCTGCGAGGGAATCGAACACCACCAACTCTGGTTCCGGCGCGAAAACAGCCATCTGGAGGTCAGCGTCATGGGTACGGATGACGTGGTTCGACTCAATGGCTGGTACAGCAGCACGCCCACGCGGATCGACGCCGTTGAAACCGCCAGCGGCGATACGCTGTTCGCGCACCAGGTCGATGCGTTGGTACAGGCCATGGCGGCATTTGCGCCACCGCCACCTGGACAAATCTTGCTGACATCCGAGCAGCAAGCGGTGTTGACTCCTGTACTGGCGGCCAGTTGGGGATGACCCCCAGGATCTTGCCCTTTTTGGGCTATCCCGGCTGTAGGTGACCGCGCCGCCTAGGGCGCCGGTTCGACGGGCGGCCAAGCCACCTCGCTGACCGGGCGCGGCGTGCCCTGCGGCGGGCCGCCGCCGCCCGATTGCAGAGACGCGATGTCCTGCTCGCTCGGGTACTGGCCGAGCAGCAGGTAGTCGAACACGCGGCGCGCGATCGGTGCGGCCGCGGCGGCGCCGAAACCCGCGTTCTCCACCACCACGGCCAGGGCCACGCGCGGCGCGTCGGCCGGCGCGAAGGCCAGGTAGAGCGAGTGGTCGCGCTGGTGTTCTTCCAGCTTGCGGGCGTCGTAGCGCTCGCGCTGGCCGATGGTGACGGCCTGCGCCGTGCCCGTCTTGCCGCCGCTGGTGTAGCCGGCGCCCGAGAACACGCGCGCCGAGGTGCCCTCGGTGGTGACGGCCTGCATGGCGCTGAGCACGGCGCGCACGTGCTCGGGCTTGTAGTTCAGGTTCTCGGTGGGTGGCGCGGGCAGCGGGTCGACCTGCCCCGTGAGCGGGTTGCGCCGCGCCAGCGAGAGGTGCGGCGCGTGCTTGACGCCCCCATTGGCCAGCGTGGCCATGGCGTTGGCCATCTGCAGCATGGTGAAGTTGTTGTAGCCCTGGCCGATGCCCAGCGAGATGGTCTCGCCCGCGTACCAGCGCTGCTGGTCGGGGCGCTTGTAGGTGTTGCGTTTCCAGGCCTGGCTTGGCAGCACGCCGCGCACCTCGCCCTTGAGGTCGATGCCCGTGATCTGGCCGATGCCCAGGGGTTTCATGAAGTCGTGGATGGCGTCCACGCCCATCTCGTTGGCCAGCGAGTAGTAGTAGACGTTGCTCGACTTGATGATGCTGCGGCGCAGGTCCACCGCGCCCAGGCCGCCGTCGCCGTGGCTGCGGAAGCGGTGGTTGCCCAGCATCCAGTAGCCCGGGTCGTTGATGACCGTTTCGGCCTTGCGCGCGCCGGTTTCCAGCGCGGCCATGGCCATGAAGGGCTTGTAGGTGGAGCCCGGCGGGTAGGTGCCGCGCAGGGCGCGGTTGAGCAGGGGCTTGTCGAGCGATTCGTTGAGCGCGCGCCAGTTCTCCACGTCGATGCCCTCGACGAAGAGGTTGGGATCGAAGGTGGGCTTGGAGACGAAGGCCAGCACCTCGCCGTTGCGCGGATCGATGGCGACCAGCGCGCCGCGCCGATCGCCGTACAGCGTCTCCACCAGGTGCTGCAGCTTCACATCGATAGTGAGCATGACGGTGTCGCCCGGCGTGGGCGGCGTGGCCGCGAGCGAGCGCACCGCGCGCCCGCCGGCGGAGGTTTCCACGCGCTCGAAGCCGGTGGCACCGTGCAGCAACTGCTCGTGCTGCTGTTCGGCGCCGAGCTTGCCGATGTACTCGGTGCCGCGGTAGTTGGCCTGCTCCTCCTCGGGCCAGTCGGCGATCTGCTCTTTCTCGCGCTGGTTGATGCGGCCGATGTAGCCGACCACGTGGCTGGCTGTTTCGCCGTTGGGGTAGTGGCGCAGCAGGCGCGCGCGCACCTCGACCCCGGGAAAGCGGAAGCGCTGGGCGGTGAAGCGGGCCACTTCCTCGTCGCTCAGGCGGGTGCGGATGGGCAGCGAGTCGAAGCGGTGCGATTCTTCGAGCAGCTTGCGAAAGCGTCGCTCGTCGCGCGGGGAGATGTCCACCAGCTCGCGCAGGCCGGTGAGGGTGTCGTCGAGGTCGCCCGCGAGCGAGGGCGTGAGCTCCAGCGTGTAGGCCGAGTAGTTGCTGGCCAGCACGCGGCCTTCGCGGTCGACGATCTGGCCGCGGTTGGGCACCACCGGCAGCACCGCCGTGCGGTTGCTCTCGGCCTGGGCCATGTACTCCTCGTGCTTGTGCACCTGCAGCCACACCATGCGCGAGACGATCAGCCCGAAGGCGAACAGCACCGCCAGCGCGATCACGATCACGCGCTGGCGGAACTGCCAGATGTCCGCTTCGACGTTGCGCAACTCCGTCATCGCTGAGCCTCTTGCGTCAGATCGGCCGGTTGTCGTCGGGGTCCGGTGCGCGGCGCTGCGGGGCCAGCAGCATCACCGTCACCACGGGCCACAGCATGGCCTCGATCAGTGGCGAAAGGAAGTAGGGCCAGCCCGGGAAGCTGCCGCCGCCGAGCAGGCGCACCACCATGCCCAGCAGGTGCGCCACCACAAACAGCGGCAGCACCTGCAGCGACTGCTGCAGTACCGGGAACCACAGCAGGCGCCGGTGCATGGCCACGGCGCCGAAGGCCATGACGGTGTAGGCCAGCGCGTGCTGGCCGAGCAGGGAACCCTGGTGCACGTCCATGAACAGGCCGAAGAAGAAGGCCGTGCCCACGCCGATGCGCAAGGGCTGGTGCACGCACCAGAACACCAGGGTGAGGGCGAGCAGGTCGGGCACCCAGGCGGCGCGGCCGAACAGGCCCATGTTCATCAACATGTTCAGCGCGAGCGTGACCAGCAGGCTGAACCAGATGAAGACGGTGTTGGCGGGCAGCAGCAACTGCTGGCCGGGGCGCATGATCATGGCGTTGCCCCTCTGTTGCCGGGCCGCGTGTTGGCCTTGGCGCCCGGCGCGGGCCCCGGCCGGGAGGGCTCAGTCGTTGGCGCTGCGGCGGGTGGTGGCTCGGGTGTTGGGGTGCCCGTGGGCTCCAGCACCAGCACGTGCAGCGCGCCGTCCATGCGAGCCAGGGGCTCGGCGCGGATGCGCATGAACGACGAGCCGCTCTGGCGTTCCACCACCGTCACCCGCGCCACCGGCAGACCGGGCGGGTAGACCGCGTCCACGCCGCTGGTGGTGAGCAGGTCGCCCTCGCGGATGTCGGTTTCGGCCAGGGTGTAGCGCAGCGCCAGGCCATCGCCATCGCTGGCGGGCTCGCCGTAGGCCACGCTGCGCACGCCGGAGCGGACATCGAGCACGGGGATGGCCTGGTCGCGGTCCACCAGCAGGCTCACTTCCGAGATGAGCGGGTACACGCGCGTGACCTGGCCCAGCACGCCCGACTCGTCGATCACAGGGGCGCCAGGCATCACGCCGTGCGTCTGGCCGCGGTCGATGACGACGCGGCGGGAATACGGGTCGGCGGCCTCGTAGACGACCTGGGCGCCGATGGCCTGCGACGTCGTGCGCTCGCGCATCGACAGCAACTGGCGCAGGCGCTGGTTCTCGTCGAGCAACTGGTCCACCTGCAGGCTGCGCAGCGCCTGGTCGGCCAGGCGGCGCGCGGCGTCGGCCTCTTTCTGCTGCGCGGTGTGCAGCGAACTGACGTAGCCGCCGGCGGCGCCCACCAGCATCACGGGCTGCAGCACGGCCCACTGCACCGGGTACAACACCGTGGCCAGCGCCGCGCGCACGGGTTGCGTGACGCGAAAGCGCAGGTCGGCCACCATGAGGAACAGCGCGATGGCGCTGAACACCACGAGCTTGGACAGGGCCGAGGGGCCCTGCTTGAAGAACGGCGGTGGGGTGCGGTCCAGCGTGCCCAGTGGCATGGCGGCTCGCCGCGCGGACGCGGCGCTCGGTTACTCGCTGGTGAAGATCGTGCCCAGGCGCTCCATGCGCTCCAGGGCCATGCCGCAGCCGCGCACCACGCAGGTGAGGGGCTCTTCGGCCACCAGCACGGGCAGGCCGGTTTCTTCGGCCAGCAGGCGGTCGAGGTCGCGCAGCAGCGCACCGCCACCGGTGAGCATCATGCCGCGCTCGGCGATGTCGGCACCCAGTTCGGGCGGCGTCTGCTCCAGCGCGTTCTTCACCGCGCTGACGATCTGGTTGAGGGGTTCGGTGAGGGCTTCCAGCACCTCGTTGGAACTGATGGTGAAGCTGCGCGGCACACCCTCGGAGAGGTTGCGGCCCTTCACCTCCATCTCGCGCACTTCCGAACCCGGGAAGGCGGAGCCGATTTCCTTCTTGATCGCCTCGGCCGTGGGCTCGCCGATCAGCATGCCGTAGTTGCGGCGGATGTAGGCAATGATGGCGTCGTCGAACTTGTCGCCACCCACACGCACGCTGCCCTTGTAGACCATGCCGCCCAGGCTGATGACGCCCACCTCGGTGGTGCCGCCGCCGATGTCGACCACCATGGAGCCGGAGGCGTCGGACACCGGCAGGCCGGCGCCGATGGCCGCGGCCATGGGTTCCTCGATCAGGTAGACCTCGCTGGCGCCGGCGCCCAGGGCGGATTCGCGGATGGCGCGGCGCTCCACCTGGGTGGAACCGCAGGGCACGCAGATGATGATGCGCGGGCTCGGCTTGAACATCGAGCGCGGGTGCACCATCTTGATGAACTGCTTGAGCATCTGCTCGGTGACGGTGAAGTCGGCGATCACGCCGTCCTTCATCGGGCGGATGGCCTCGATGTTGCCGGGCACCTTGCCGAGCATGGCCTTGGCTTCGCGCCCCACGGCCTGGATGGTCTTCTTGCCCTGCGGGCCGCCTTCGTGGCGGATCGACACCACCGAGGGCTCGTCGAGCACGATGCCCTTGTTGCGGACGTAGATGAGGGTGTTGGCGGTGCCGAGGTCGATGGCCAGGTCGGTCGAGAAACTCCGACGGAACGCTTCAAACATGGTGGGTGAATCCTGTGGAATGCGTGCGCTCACGCGAGCGCGTGCAGCCGGGGGTGGGGCCGAAGATCGGGCCGGACATCGGGGGCTAAGTGATTGATTCGGTGACGAAAACCGGGCCAAAAGGCTGCTTCCGCCGAACGCTGGATAATACCCGAACGCCTGTGTACAACCGCACGAAAACAGGGCGGTTTGCCCCGCAAACGCGCCGTTTTGCATCCGGTTGCAGGCCCGCGCCGCACCCGTGGCGCGGGCCATTTCACCCCCAGCACCATGTCCCTGACCCTTCAAGACATCGGGCGCATCGCCAACCTGGCGCGCCTCGAACTCGACGCCGAGCACAGCGAGCGGATGCTCGTGCAGCTCAATGGCTTCTTCGACATCGTCGAGCGCATGAACGCGGTCGACACCACCGGCGTGGAGCCCTTGGCCCATCCCACGGCCGTGATGGAGGACGTGGCCCTGCGCCTGCGCCCCGACGTGGTGAGCGAGCCGAACGCGCGCGAAGCCAACCAGAAGAGCGCCCCGGCCGTGGAGAACGGCCTGTTCCTCGTGCCGAAGGTGATCGAATGAGCGCGCTTCACGAGATGGGCGTGGCCGAGCTCGCGCAGGCCATCGCCGAGGGCAAGACCAGCAGCGTAGAGACCACGCAGCACCTGCTGGCCCGCGCGAAGCAGCACCAGGCACTGGGGGCGTACCTGTCGTTCAACGAGGACGCCTCGCTGGCCCAGGCCCGCGCGGCCGACGCGCGCATTGCCGCCGGCGAGCGCACGCCGCTGCTGGGCGTGCCCATCGCGCACAAGGACATCTTCGTCACGCGCGATTTCCCCAGCACCGCGGGCTCGAAGATGCTCGAGGGCTACCAGAGCCCCTTCGACGCCACAGTGGTGACGAAGCTGGCACAGGCCGGCGCCGTGAGCCTGGGCAAGCTCAACTGCGACGAGTTCGCCATGGGCGGCAGCAACCAGAACTCGGCCTACGGGCCGGCCCACAACCCCTGGGACACCGCGCGCGTGCCGGGTGGGTCCTCGGGCGGCACGGCCGTGGCCGTGGCCGCGCGCCTGCTGCCCGCCGCCACCGGCACCGACACCGGCGGCTCCATCCGCCAGCCAGCGAGCTTCTGTGGTGTGACCGGCATCAAGCCCACGTATGGCCGCTGCTCGCGCTACGGCATGGTGGCCTTCGCCTCCAGCCTCGACCAGGCCGGCGCCATGGCCCGCAGCGCGGCCGACTGCGCCACCCTGCTCACCGCCATGGCCGGCCCCGACATCGACCGCGACTCCACCAGCCTGGACCACCCGGCCGAGGACTACAGTCGCCTGCTCGGCCGGCCCCGTGAAGGCGCCACGGCCGCGCAGCCGCTCAAGGGCCTGCGCATCGGCCTGCCGAAGGAGTTCTTCGGCGAGGGAGTGGCCGTCGACGTGCTGGCGCCGGTGCGCGCCGCGCTGGCCGAATACGAGAAGCTGGGCGCCACGCTGGTGGAGGTGTCACTGCCCCGCACCGAACTGGCCATCCCGGTCTACTACATCATTGCCCCGGCCGAGGCGAGCTCGAATCTGAGTCGCTTCGATGGCGTGAAGTTCGGCCATCGTGCTGCCAAATACGACGATCTGCTGGATATGTACAAGAAGTCGCGCAGCGAGGCTTTCGGCCCCGAGGTGCAGCGGCGCATCATGATCGGCACCTACGTGCTCAGCCACGGGTACTACGACGCCTACTACCTCAAGGCCCAGCAGATCCGCCGCCTGATCGCGCAGGACTTCCAGCAGGCCTTCACCCAGTGCGACCTGATCGCCGGCCCGGCCGCGCCCACCGTGGCCTGGGCCATCGGCGAGAAGGCCGACGACCCGGTCGCCAACTACCTGGCCGACGTCTTCACGCTGCCCGGCAGCCTGGCCGGCCTGCCGGGCATGAGCGTGCCGGCCGGCTTCGGCGCCGGCGGCCTGCCCGTGGGCCTGCAACTGATGGGCAACTACCTGAAAGAGGCCGAGCTGCTGCAGGCCGCGCACGCCTTCCAGCAGGCCACCGACTGGCACACCAAGACGCCCGCAGGGTTCTGACCATGAGCAAGCCAACCGCCTCCCTGCTGGTGCAAGGCTACGAAGTCGTCATCGGCTTCGAGACGCACACCCAGCTCGCCACCCAATCCAAGATCTTCAGCCGCGCCGCCACGGCCTTCGGCGCCGAGCCCAACACCCAGGCCAGCGCGGTCGATCTCGCGCTGCCCGGCACCCTGCCCGTGATGAACCGCGAGGCCGTGGCCTGCGCCATCCGCCTGGGCCTGGCCGTGGGCGCGCACATCGCCGAGCGCAGCGTCTTCGCGCGCAAGAACTACTTCTACCCCGACCTGCCCAAGGGCTACCAGATCAGCCAGTACGAGATCCCGGTGGTGCAGGGCGGCTCGGTGACGTTCTTCCTCGACGCCGGCAAGGGCGCCGCCGACGCGGCGCGTGAGAAGAAAACCGTGCGCCTGGTGCGCGCCCATCTGGAGGAAGACGCGGGCAAGAGCCTGCACGAGGACTTCATCGGCCAGAGCGGCATCGACCTCAACCGCGCCGGCACGCCGCTGCTGGAGATCGTGACCGAGCCCGACATCCGCTCCAGCGCCGAAGCCGTGGCCTACGCCAAGGAGCTGCACAAGATCGTCACCTGGATCGGCATCTGCGACGGCAACATGCAGGAGGGCTCGTTCCGCTGTGATGCCAACGTGTCGGTGCGCAAGCCGGGTGCGCCGCTCGGCACGCGGCGCGAGATCAAGAACCTGAACTCCTTCAAGTTCATGCAACAGGCCATCGACTACGAGGTGCGCTGGCAGATCGAGCAGATCGAAGACGGCCACGCCATCCAGCAGGCCACCGTGCTGTTCGACCCCGACACCGGCGAAACGCGCGCCATGCGCACCAAGGAAGACGCGGCCGACTACCGCTACTTCCCCGATCCGGACCTGCCGCCGCTGGTGGTGGCCCGCGACTGGGTGGAGGAGGTGAAGGCGGCCATGCCCGAACTGCCGCGCGCCATGGCCGAACGCTTCGTGCAGCAGTACGGCCTGCCCGAGTACGACGCCACCACGCTGACGCAAAGCCCGGCCATGGCGGACTACTTCGAGGCCGCGGCCCAGGCCAGCGGCCAGGCCAAGATGGCCAGCAACTGGGTGATGGGCGAGATCTCGCGCCGGCTCAACAACGAGGAGCGCGACATCGCCGAGGTGCCGGTGAACGCGGGGCAACTCGCTGCCCTGCTCACGCGCATCGCCGATGGCACGGTGTCCAACAACGCCGCGAAGCAGGTGATGGACGCGCTGTGGAGCGGCGAAGGCGTGGACGGACAGGTGATGGATGCACGCGCCCAGATCGACGGCGTCATCGAGGCCAAGGGCCTCAAGCAGGTCAGCGACAGCGGCGCCATCGAGAAGATCATCGACGAGGTGATGGCCGCCAACGCCGACATGGTGGCCCAGTTCCGCGCCGGCAAGGACAAGGCCTTCAACGCCCTGGTGGGCCAGGCCATGAAGGCCAGCAAAGGCAAGGCCAACCCGCAGCAGGTGAACGACCTGCTGCGCAAGAAACTGGGTTGATCCGCCGGCGGGTCAGCGGCTCTGGGCGGCCGGACCGGCCCAGAGTTGCTTGAGCTTGGCGAGCTCTTCGTCGAAGCGG
>Ga0247823_10001598_pt1 | contig 18845 bp, 18 predicted proteins | sample 13C_PalmiticAcid_2_FD_192426 | JGI IMG/M metagenome (GOLD analysis project Ga0247823, IMG submission 192426) | Soil microbial communities from agricultural site in Penn Yan, New York, United States - 13C_PalmiticAcid_Day30 | ecosystem: Environmental > Terrestrial > Soil > Agricultural land... | reverse complement strand
CCGCACGCGCGCAAGATCATCGACCACCTGCCGTTCGGCCATCGTTTCGAGGACGTGATCGGTTCCACCATCGATGGCAGCCTCAGCCACAAGCCGGAGCTGATCGCCGAGGCCATGCGCCGCCTGTCGCTGTCGCCCGCGCAGTGCTGGATGATCGGCGATCGCCATATGGATATCGATGGCGCGCGCCACCACGGCATGCGCAACATCGGCGTTTTGTGGGGATTCGGCGGCGAAGCGGAATTGCGCCAGGCCGGTGCGGATCGGCTCGCCGCGATGCCCGCGGAACTGCGCGCGCTGCTCGCCTGAGTACCGCGTCCGCCCGTGTGCGGGCGCGCAAACCGGGGTGCGATCGCAGCATGGCGACGCACTCACGAGACCAAAAAAATACCAGTATCGGCGCATCATTGATGCGCGCGAAACCGCATGAAAACAGCGGTTTCGATGGATTCCCTCCCGAGCGGGCACGCAGTCTCCGACGTACGGCTTCCGTCGTTGCCGCCACCAGCGTTGCAGCATGCGCACGGTGTGGTAGCGTTTGCGCCAATTCAGGGAACCGTACCAATGATCGAACGCCAGCGCCGCACCAAGATCCTCGCCACCCTCGGACCGGCCACCGACCCGCCGGGCGTGCTTGACGAGCTGTTCCGTGCCGGCGTCAACGTGGTTCGCCTGAACTTCTCCCATGGCGATCCTTCCGGCCAGGCCAAGCGTGCCGCCGCGGTGCGCGCAGCGGCGCAGCGCGCCGGGGCCGAGGTCGGCATCCTGGCGGATCTTCCGGGGCCGAAAATCCGCATCGAGCGTTTCGCCGAAGGCAAGATCGTGCTCAAGGCGGGCGCTCGCTTCGACCTGGTGGCCAACGCCAACGCACCTGCCGGCGACGTTTCCCAGGTGGGCGTGAGCTATCTGGGATTGCCCGGCGATGTGACCCACGGCGATACGCTGCTGCTCGATGACGGCCTGATGCAGTTGCGGGTGGAGCAGGTCGATGGCGAACGCATCATCACCACCGTGCTCAACGATGGCGTGCTGTCGGACCGCAAGGGATTGAACAAGCTTGGCGGCGGCCTGTCGCTGGGCGCGCTGACCGAGCGCGACAAGGAACTCATCGCGATCGTCGCCGAGATCGGCGTGGACTTCATCGCGGTGTCGTTCTGCCGCAACGCCGAGGACATGAACGAAGCGCGCCGGATCGCGCGCGAGCACGGCAGCGATGCCGCGCTGGTGTCGAAGATCGAGCGCACCGAGGCGATCGATAACCTGGCCGAGATCGTCGAGGCCAGCGATGTGGTCATGGTGGCGCGTGGCGATCTGGGCGTGGAAATCGGCGACGCCGAGCTGCCCGGCCTGCAGAAGAAGATCATCCGCGAGTCGCTCGCGCGCAACCGCGTCGTGATCACCGCGACCCAGATGCTGCAGTCGATGGTCGACAACCCGATCCCGACCCGCGCCGAAGTGCTGGACGTGGCCAACGCGGTCATCGATGGCACCGATGCGGTGATGCTGTCCGCGGAAACCGCTGCCGGCAGCTATCCGGTCAAGGCGGTCGAGGCGATGGCGCGTATCTGCCTCGGCGCGGAAAAGCAGTTCGAGACCGACACCGACTTCGAAAAGGCGCCGCGCGATCTGGCGCGCGCCGACCAGGCGATCGCGATGGCCGCGATGTTCCTGACCGAGCACATCGGCGTTCGCGCGATCGTCGCGATGACCGAGTCCGGCGGCACCGCCCGCTACCTGTCGCGCTTCCGCGCGCGCGCGCCGGTGTATGCGTTCTCCCGCCATGATGGCGCGCGCCGGCGGATGGCGATGATGCGCGACGTGTTCCCGATCGCGTTCGACAGCCGCGGGCTCGCGCCGCGCGAAGCCGCGCGCGAGGCGATGCGCTGCCTGTACGACCGCCAATTGCTGTCCGAGGGTGACCGCATCATCTTCACCAGCGGCGATCACATGGAGAAGCATGGCGCCACCAACACCCTGCGCCTGCTGCAGATCGGCATGCAGGGACAGGCCGAGGGTCTGGGCGAGTTGTAATTACCCTCCATTCGGGCGAGGCTGCGCGCACTCGCCCAACGAATGGAAGCGGAGCTCATGACCAGGACCAATGCCTACACGCTGCTGTGCGTCGCGATTCGCGCCGTCGTCGTCTGGTTCTTCTGTTCGCTGCTGTTGACGCTCCCCGGCCTGTTGTTCTCGTTCCGCCACAATGAATTCGGCGATGACGCGATCTGGCTGGGGCTGTCGGCCGTCCTGCTGCCGGCGTTGGTGCTGGGCCTGGCCTGGCTGTTCGCCGACAAGCTGGCGCGGCTGGCGCTGGCCCGGCCACAGGAGTCCGTATTCGAAAGCCGGATTGAAGCGCGCACCTGGCTGGGCCTGGCATTCTCGATCATCGGCGCCTACTTCCTGTTCCTTGCCCTGCGCGATACGGTGCCGCTGTTGATCCAATGGGTCATGCTCTCCCGCGCGACGCCGGGCTCATTGATGCTGGAAGGGGATTCCGGGCCCTTTCTGATCCGGGCGTTGACGTTGCTCATCGACGCCGCGCTGGCCGCCGTTTTCCTGTTGCAGGGGCCGGGCCTGGCCCGCGTCGTGCATCGCTGGCGCTATGGCCGGATCGAGCAGGAACACGCGGATCAGGACTGAAACGCCACGTCGCCGTCACGCTTCCCTTGTAATCGTTTGCACCTCACCGTCGGCCCAAGGCATCTCCGTGATTGGGCTATAATTGGTATCTTTCCCGCCGCTTCTCCAGGACCCACATGAGCATCGAACAGCTTGCCGAAACCGCCCAGGCCATGGTGGCCGCGGGCAAGGGCATCATCGCGATCGACGAATCCACCAGCACCATCGCCAAGCGCTTCGCCGGCGTGGGCATCGAGAACACCGAGGAAAACCGCCGCGCCTATCGCGAGCTGCTGCTCACCACGCCCAAGCTGAGCGACTACATTTCCGGCGCCATCCTGTACGACGAGACCCTCCGCCAGTCGACCAAGGACGGTGTGCCGTTCGCCAAGTACATGGCCCAGCACGGCATCATCCCGGGCATCAAGGTCGACAAGGGCACCCACCCGCTGGCCGGCTGCCCGGGCGAAGTGGTCACCGAAGGCCTGGACGGCCTGCGTGATCGCCTGAAGGAGTACTACGCGCTGGGCGCCCGCTTCGCCAAGTGGCGCGCGGTGATCAACATCGGCGAGGACATCCCGACCGGCACCTGCATCGAGGCGAACGCGCACGCGCTGGCGCGCTATGCCGCGCTGTGCCAGGAAGCCGGGCTGGTGCCGATGGTGGAGCCGGAAGTGCTGATGGACGGCGAGCACGACATCCAGACCTGCTACGAGGTCACCGAGGCGGTGCTGCGCTCGCTGTTCGCCGCCCTGTACGAGCACAACGTGCTGCTGGAAGGGACCATCCTGAAGGCCTCGATGGTCGTTCCCGGCAAGGACTGCCCGGATCAGGCCGACGTCGAGGAAGTCGCCGAATCCACCGTGATGTGCCTGAAGAGCACCGTGCCGGCGATCCTGCCGGGCATCGTGTTCCTGTCCGGCGGCCAGAGCGACGAGGATGCCACCGCGCACCTGGACGCGATGAACCGTCTGGGCGCACTGCCGTGGCCGCTGTCGTTCTCGTATGGCCGCGCCATGCAGCAGGCCGCGCTGAAGCTGTGGTCCGAGGACCTGAAGGGCAACTTCGCCAAGGCCCAGTCCACCGTCTATGCGCGCGCCAAGGACAATGGCCTGGCCGCGCTGGGCAAGTGGGAAGGCTGAGTTCTGTGGCGCCGGGCTCGCTCGGCGAACCGGGATTCCAGCACAAAGCCCCAGAAACGCCGGCCACGCGCCGGCGTTTTTCTTTTCCCGTCCCGACAGTCCAGCGACTCTCCAAGCTGAACGCCCGTTCAAGAAAACTGGCATCCCTCTATATTGTTGCCTAGGCAGCTATATCATAGGCAGCCATGAGCGAGCCCCATGACCCGGTGTCCCCCGCCTCCCTCGGCTATCTGATTGCCGACCTCAGCCGCCTGTACGGCCGGGTGTTCGATCGGCGCGCCGCGCACCTGGGGCTGACCCGGGTGCAGTGGCGCGCGCTCAAGCGCATCCACCAGAACGAAGGACTGACCCAGGCGGCGCTGGCCGATGTGATGGACATGGAACCGATCGCGGTCGGCCGGGTGGTCGATCGCCTGCAGAAGGCCGGTTTCGTCGAGCGCCGCAACGATCCCGCCGATCGCCGCTGCTGGCGGCTGCACCTGTCGCCGCAGTCGAACGAACTGATGGATCTGATCGAGGGCGTGGCCACCGGTCTGCGCGAGGACAGCCTGGCCGAGGTCGAGGCCGGCGAATTGCAGACCACGCTGAAGGTGCTGTCCCAGATCCGCGAAACCCTTTCCCAGCTCGACCGCGCCAGCCGCGGCGAGTCCTCCCTGCGCAAGTCCTGACCCCACCACCATGACCACCAAGATCAATGCCGCCGCCGAGCAGGCGGCCACTCCCGCATCTCCCAAACGCCGGCGCGTGCCGGTCTGGCTGTGGATTGCCGCACCGGCCGCGGTCATCGGTTTCTTCGGCTGGGAATGGATGGTGTCCAGTCGCCAGGTCGGCACCGACAACGCCTACATCAAGGCCGAGCGCATCCTCATCGCGCCGCAGGTCGGCGGCCGGGTGGTGGAAGTGGCGGTGACCCAGAATCAGGCGGTGAAGAAGGGTGACCTGCTGTTCCGCATCGATCCCGAGCCGCTGCAGATCGCGCTCGCCCAGAACGAAGCCACCCTGGCCTATGTCGCCAACACGGCCAGCGCCAGCCGCGCCAAGGTGACCGGCGCGGGCACGTCGGTATCGGCCAAGCGGGAAACCCTGGCCTGGGCGCAGCGCGATCTGGCCCGCATGCAGCAGCTCGCCGGCCAGCAACTGGTCTCGCGCAAGATGCTGGACGACGCGCGCCATGCCGTGGCCGAGGCGAGGACCGATCTGGCCGACGCCATCGCTTCGGAATCGGAAGCCAACGCCGCGCTGAGCGGCAGCGCGCGCACACCCCTGCAGGAACTGCCGGGTTATCGCGGTGCGCTGGCGATGCTGGCCAAGGCCAGGCTGGATCTGGCGCACGCGGAAGTGCGCGCGCCGGTCGACGGCATCATCGGCCTGCACGATCTGCAGGTCGGCGAATACATCAACGTCGGTCAGACCGCGATGCCGCTGGTCGCGACCAACCCGATCTGGGTGGAAGCCAACTTCAAGGAAACCGAGCTGACCCGGATGCATGTCGGCCAGCCGGCGACCATCGAGGTCGATACCTATCCGGGCGTGAAATGGAAGGCGCACGTGGCCTCGATCGCGCCGGCGTCCGGCGCCGAGTTCAGCGTGCTGCCGCCTCAGAACGCGACCGGCAACTGGGTCAAGATCGTTCAGCGCATTCCGGTCCGGCTGGAGATTGACGGCGCCGACAAGCAGGATGCGCCGCAACTGCGCGCCGGCATGAGCGCCGACGTCAAGGTCGATCTGCGTGAAGCGGATGGCGGTGGTCACGCCGGCAAGGCGACGGCGGCGCGCTGATTTCCGAAGTTTTCGTCATTCCGGGCGTCTGCGGATCGTATCGCGGCGCTGTGGTGGAGTCGTGGTGGGTTCCGCGGCGCTCCGGGATGACTCCTGATTCCAGGCCGTGGCCGCCCGCTGGCGCCGCGGCCACCCGCGGGCCGTGATGCCATGATCAGCCGATTGAAGAACAACGACGCGAACGGCAACCGCACCCTGCTGGTGGTGTCGGTGATGCTGGCGACGCTGATGCAGGCGCTGGACACCACCATCGCCAATGTCGCGCTGCCCGACATGCAGGGCTCGCTGTCGGCGACCCAGGACCAGGTGTCGTGGGTGCTGACCAGCTACATCGTGGCCGCCGCGATCCTGACGCCCGTCACCGGCTGGCTGGCCGGCCGGCTGGGCCGGCGCCGCCTGCTGATCATCGCGGTGGGCGGTTTCACCGTAGCCTCGCTGCTGTGCGGCATCGCCACCGGGATCGGCGAGATGGTGTTCTACCGGGTCCTGCAGGGCGTGTTCGGCGCCTCGCTGGTGCCGATCTCGCAGTCGCTGCTGCTGGATGCCTTTCCCAAGGAGAAGCACGGCGCGGCGATGGCGATGTGGGGCATGGGCATCATGGTCGGCCCCATCCTCGGCCCGCCGCTGGGTGGCTTCCTGACCCAGAACTACAGTTGGCATTGGGTGTTCCTGATCAACCTGCCGATCGGCATCCTCGCGCTCATCGGCATCCTCGCCAGCGTGAAGAAGGATCAGCCGCACGAGCGTCCGCTCGACGGTATCGGACTCGGCCTGCTTGCATTGGGCATCGGCGCGCTGCAGCTGTTCCTGGATCGCGGACAGGGCGAGGACTGGTTCGACAGCCTGGAGATCCAGATCGAGGCGGCGCTGGCATTCCTCGCGCTGTATACCTATGCCTTGTGGTGGTGGCGCCATCGCGAGCATTCGCTGCTGGATCTCGGCCTGCTGAAGAACGCCAACTTCGCGGTCGGCTGCGCGTTGATCTTCATCGTCGGCATCGTGCTGTTCGCGACCCTCGCGCTGCTGCCGCCCTATCTGAGCACGCTGATGAACTACCCGGTGCTGACCATCGGTCTGGTGCTGGCGCCGCGTGGTGTCGGCACGATGCTCAGCATGATGGTGGTCGGGCGCCTGCTGGGGCGTGTGGATGCGCGTGGACCGATCCTGATCGGCATGGGCCTGATGGTGCTCTCGCTGCACGGCATGACCCAGTTCGGTCCGACCGCGTCGATGTCGGCCGTTGTCTGGCTGGGCGTCATCCAGGGATTGGGCCTGGGACTGGTGTTCGTGCCCATTTCCACGGTCGCCTACGCGACCCTGGAACCCCACCAGCGCACCGAGGCGGCCGGGCTTTTCAGCCTGGTCCGCAACATCGGCTCGTCGGTCGGCATTTCGGTGGTGATGACGCTGCTGTCGCGTGCCGGCCAGATCAACCACGCCGAGATCGGCGCGCGCATCCCCGCCTTCGGCGCCGAGACCACGCTGCTGCCGCCGATGTGGAATCCGGATACCGTGAGCGGCGCGGCGCTGCTCAACGTCGAGGTGATGCGGCAGTCGGCGGCGATCGGCTACCTCAACGACTTCAAGCTGATGATGTTGTTGACCCTGGTCTCGATGCCGCTGGTGTTGCTGATGCAGAGCGGCAAGCATCCCGCGGCCGGTTCGGCGGGCGCGGATGCGGCGGCGGCTCACTAGCGGTATCACCCCGTTGTGGGGGCGACACAAGTTGCGATTGCTTGCCCAAAGATCGCGATATCCGGTGAGAGTTCGCGACTTGCGTCGCTCCCACAGGACGCAGGGATAGAATGATGTCCATGAAACTTCTCGGCATCCATCACGTCGCCATCATCGCTTCGGACTATCCGCGTTCGCGGCGCTTCTATGTCGAGGTGCTGGGACTGGACGTGATTGCGGAGCACTACCGCGAGGCGCGTGACTCCTGGAAGCTGGATCTGCGGGTGGACGAACACACCCAAATCGAACTGTTCTCGTTTCCCTCGCCACCGGCGCGGGTGTCGCGTCCCGAGGCCTGCGGGCTGCGCCATCTGGCGCTGCGGGTGGCGGACCTCGACGCCGCCGTTGCCCATCTGGAAACGCATGACGTGGCGGTGGAGCCAATCCGGGTGGACGAATTCACCGGGCGGCGATTCACCTTCTTCGCGGATCCGGACGATTTGCCGCTGGAGCTTTACGAGGATTGACTCCCCAGGTTTGTAGGAGCGATGTGAGTCGCGAAATCCTGGCTGGCGGCGCCATCGCGAATCGCGACTCACGTCGCTCCCACAGGGACGGTGTTTCGGATCAGCGACCCGCGTCGGTATCGAGCAGGAAATCGATCAGCCCGTTCACGTAGGTGGCCTGGTCGTCGTACATCGCCATGTGGCTGCCTTCCGGACAGAACAGGTAGCGGCCCTTCGGCAACCGCTTGCTCATCATTTCCATGTAGTCCGGATCCATGGTGTCGTGGCGCGCGCCGATCACCAAGGTCGGCACGGGAATCCTGCCAAGGTCGGCGGTCCGGTCCCAGTCGGCCAGGATGCCGCTGGCGCCCAGCTCGCTGGGACCCTGCATGGGCACGTAGACCTTCTTGTTGATGTGGGCGAAGGAACGGTTGACCGGTTCCGGCCATTGCGCGCCGGGCATGCGCAGGACATGCGCTTCGTAGTGTGGCTGCAGCAGTTCCATGTAGCGTGGATCGTCGAAGCGCTTGTCCTTCTCGAGTTGCTTGATCTCCGCCAGCGCGGCGGGGTCCATCTTCGGTTCCAGCACCTTGTGCGCGTAGTCGTTGTACGCGGGAATGCTGGACATCATGTTGGAGATGATCAGGCCCTTGAGGTGCTGCGGATACTTGAGCGCGTACTCCATCGCCAGGATGCCGCCCCACGAGTGCCCGAGCAGGTAGAAGTTGTCCTTGTCCAGCTTCAGCGCCTGGCGGACCTGCTCCACTTCCTCGACGAATCGCGCGGTGTCCAGCAGGCGCGGATCATCGGGTTGGTCGCTGTAGGCGGAACCGAGCTGATCGTAGTAGTAGTACTCGATGCCCGCTGCGGGCAGGAAACTGTCGAAGGCCTCGAAGTACTCGTGGGTGGCGCCGGGGCCGCCGTGCAGCAGGAGCAGCTTGATGCGCGGATTGTTGCCGACCCGCTTGGTCCAGACCTTGAAGTCGCCGACCGGCGTGTGGATCGGGACCATGCGGGCGCCGCCGGACAACACGTCATCGCGTCCGGTGTTGTCGAAATAGCCCGCCGGGCGCGTTGACGACACCGGCTGCGCGGCGGTGGCGACGCCGGTCACGAGGAGCAGCGAAGACAGGAACAGGGAAACGGCCAGCTTCATGACGGACACCTCGGCGATGGACCGGGGCGAGCCTAGCAACGGGCGTGAAGGCGCCGCAAGTTTTCAGGAAAAGGCAGCACTGCCGGCGCGTGTCGCCGTCCGCGTCGTTCCTGTACCGGCAAGAGTGGCGAACCCGGAAGGCGCAACCATGGATCTGGACGTCGCGTCGTGGCGATCCCCGATCGGAGATCGCCGCGGTGCCCGGGCCGGCTCAGCCCAGCGAGGCGAGCCACTCGTCGTCGGAGCCCTCGTTGACGCCTTCGAACAGTGGCGTGGAGAAATAGCGTTCGCCGGTGTCGGGCAGCACCGCCAGGATGACCGAGCCTTCGCTGGCCTTCTCCGCCACCTGCAGCGCGGCGGCGACGGTGGCGCCGGCGGAGATGCCGACGAAGATGCCTTCCTCGGCGGCCAGCCGGCGCGAGGTGGCGATGGCGGTCACGTCGTCCACGGTCAGCAGATCGTCGAACACTTCGCGGTTCAGCACTTCCGGCACGAAATCGGGCGTCCAGCCCTGGATCTTGTGCGGCGCCCATTCCTTGCCCTGCAACAACGACGCGCCGGCTGGTTCGGAGGCGGTGATGCGCACTTCCGGCCGCGCCACGCGCAGCACTTCGCCCACGCCGGTGAGGGTGCCGCCGGTGCCCCAGCCGGTGACGAAATGATCCAGCCGGCGGCCGGCGAAGTCGCGCAGGATTTCCGCCGCGGTGGTCTGGCGGTGATAGGCGGGATTGGCCGGATTGGCGAACTGGCGGGCCAGGAACCAGCCATGCTTCTTCGCCAGTTCCTCGGCCCGGCGCACCATGCCGCTGCCGCGTTCGGCGGCGGGGGTCAGGATGACCTTGGCGCCGTACGCGCGCATCAGTTTGCGGCGCTCGATGGAGAAGGTCTCGGCCATGGTGGCGACGAACTTGTAGCCACGCGCGGCGGCGACCATCGCCAGCGCCACGCCGGTGTTGCCGGAAGTGGCCTCGACAATCGTGTCGCCCGGCTTGAGCAGGCCCTTGGCCTCGGCATCCAGGACGATGGCGAGGGCGAGGCGGTCCTTCACCGAGCCGCCGGGATTGAACGATTCCACCTTGGCGTACAACTCGACGTGCGGGGGCGCCACGCGGTGAAGCTTGACCACCGGCGTGCGGCCGATGGTGTCCAGGATGCTGTCGTAGATGGGCATGAAGGGATCTCCGGAAGGGGAATGTCAGGCGGCGTGCGGAAGTTTGGGGACCGGCAGGTAATCGGGGCGTGGTGGCGCGGCCAGCGGTGGCGCCCCGAACCAGTGCAGGGTGCCCGCCAGGCCGGCGACCTCGCCGAGCACGAGCAGGGCGGGCGACCGCACCTGGTGGTGGCGGGCGGTCTCCGCCAGCCCGTCCAGGCGGCCGGTGATCACGCGCTGTTCGGCGCGCGACCCATTCTCGATCAACGCGAATGGCGTCGAGGCCGGACACCCTTCGGCGGAAAGCCGGGCCTGCACCGTCTCCAGTCCGGCCACCCCCATGTAGAACGCCAGGGTCTGCCGGCCGCGCGCCAGCGCCGCCCACTCCAGGGTGTCCAGCGAATCCTTGCAGTGCGCGGTCACCAGCCGCACCGACTGGGCGTGATCGCGGTGGGTCAGGGGAATCCCGGCATAGGCGGCGCAGGCCACCGCCGCGGTGATGCCGGGGACGACCTCGTAGGGAATGCCGTGCGTGCGCAGGAACTCCAGTTCCTCGCCGCCACGGCCGAACACGAACGGATCGCCGCCTTTCAGGCGCACCACCCGGCGGCCGGCGCGCGCGTGCTCCAGCATCAAGGCGTGGATGCTTTCCTGACGCACGCTGTGGCCCTGCGCGGACTTGCCGACCTCGACGCGCAGCGCGTCGCGGCGCGCCAGTTGCAGGATTGCGTCGCTGACCAGGCGGTCGTGCAGGATCACGTCGGCTTCGTTGAGCGCGCGCAGGCCGTTGAGGGTCAGCAGGCCCGGATCGCCGGGACCCGCGCCGACCAGGACCACCGATCCCGGGGATGAGGCGACCGGGCCATCGAGCGTGTCGGCCAGCAGGCGTTCGGCCTGCTCCGGCTGTCGCTGTCGCAGCAGGCGCGGCAGCGGACCGGCCAGCAGTTGTTCGAAGAACCGGCGGCGCGCGGCCGGTTCCGGAAAGCGCGCTCGGATGCGCCTGCGCTCGCGGGCCAGCAGCGCGGTCAGGGCGCCCCAGGAATCGTCCAGCCAGGTTTCCAGTTGCCGGCGCAGATGGCGCGCGACCATCGGCGCGCCACCGCCACTGGAGACGGCGATCTGCAGTTCGCCGCGCTGGACGACGGCCGGTACGTGAAAACTCGACAGGACCGCGTCGTCGACCACGTTGGCGAGTACCCGGCGGCGGCTGGCGGCATCGGCGACGGCGCGGTTGACGGCCGCGTCGTCGGTGGCGGCGATGACCAGCCAGACGCCGTCGAGCGCGCCGGCGCGGAAGGTGCCGGGCTCCCAGCCGATCCGGCCGGCATCGGCCAGCGCCTGCAAGGCGGGGGTCAGGGCGGGAGCCTGGATGTGGATGCGGGCGCCGGCTTCGCGCAGCGCCTGCACTTTGCGCTCGGCGACGACGCCACCGCCCACCACCAGTACAGGGCGGTCATGCAGATCGGCGAAGAGGGGGAACAGGGCGGCCACGGCGGAGCGGTCGATTCAAGGCTCATGACCGTAGCGTTCGCGCGCCGGCACAAGGAAATAACTTGCACCGGATCGGACATGCCTTGCGGTTATAAGCCGCCGGCGTTACGGTCCGGGAAAATCCTCTACAGTCCTCGCTCCCCCTGCACCGCCCGCCGAGGCGGTCCCGAGACGGATTCCGATGACGCTGACCCAACTGCGCTACCTGGTGGCGATCGCCGACGCCGACCTCAACATCACGCTGGCGGCCGTCCGCGTGCATGCCACCCAGCCGGGTCTGTCCAAGCAGCTCAAGCAACTGGAGGACGAGCTGGGTTTCCTGCTGTTCGTGCGCAAGGGCCGCAGCCTGGAATCGGTGACGCCGGCGGGCGAGGAAGTGATCGAGCGCGCGCGCGCGGTGCTGTCCGAAGCCAACAACATCCGCACCTACGCCGCCAACCAGCGCCGCGAGAGCCAGGGCCAGCTGATCCTGGCCACCACCCACACCCAGGCCCGCTTCGTGCTGCCGCCGGCCATCGCCCGGATCAAGCGGGCGTACCCGCAGGTCAGCGTGCACCTGCAGCACGCCGCCGAAAGCACCGCGCTGGACCTGCTGAGCCAGGGTGACGCCGACATCGCGGTGATCAGCACCGCCGGCGACGAACCGCAGGGCGGCATCGCGGTGCCGCTCTACCGTTGGCGCCGGCTGGTGCTCGTGCCGCGCGGCCACGCGCTGGATCGCGATGGCGCCGCGCCGAGCATCCGCGAACTGGTCGATCTTCCGCTGGTCAGCTACGACTCCTCGACCCGCCCGGGCTCCTCGCTGCAGCGCGCGTTCGCCAGCGTGGGCCTGGAGCCGACCATCGCGGTGACCGCGCTGGACGCGGATCTGATCAAGACCTACGTGCGCGCCGGGCTGGGCGTGGGGCTGCTGGCGGAAATGGCCGTGGGCAGCACCGACACCGATCTGCGCTCCTGGCCGGCGCCGGCGGAGATCAAGGAGTGCGTGGCCTGGGCGGTGCTGCCGCGCGAACGCGTGCTGCGCGACTACGCCCTGGAGCTGGTGCATGCGTTGGCCCCGCAGGTGGATCGCCGGGATCTGCGCCGGGTGCTGGACGGCAACCAGGTCGCCGACTGGCCGACGCCGCCGACCTGGGAATCGCTGACCCAGACCATCACCCTCTGACGGCGGCGGGACTTCCGGCGCCGGCGGCGGAATCGCATACTCCCGCACTGATTCGAAAAGGACATCGACATGCGCATCGCGACCCTCCTGGCGTTGGGCCTGGCCGGCTGCCTGCCCGCGCGCGCCGCCCTCTCCGCCGAACCGGCCGCCGGCCAGGTGACGCTGCCCGCGCCGGAGGAACTCAAGCGGATCATCCGCGAGCGGGATCTCGCACTGTTCGCGATCACCTTCGAGACCTGCGACATCGAAGCGTTGAAGCCGATGCTGGCGGATGACATGGAGTTCTACCACGACAAGGGCGGGGTGGTGGCGCGCTCGGCCGCCGACTTCATCGCGGTCATCGAAAGGAACTGCGCGGCCTGGAAGGCGCCGGATGCCTGGCGTTCGCGCCGGGAACTGATCGAATCCTCGTTGCAGGTGGATCCGATTCCCGGCTACGGCGCGATGGAGATCGGCGAGCACCGGTTCCATGAACGCAAGGGCGACGGCCCCGAGAAGGCGGTCGGAATCGCCGGCTTCAGCCAGGTGTGGAAACTCGAGGACGGCCAGTGGAAGGTTTCGCGCGTGCTCAGTTACGGCCATCGCCCCTTGCCTTGAGGCTCCGACGATGAAGATGGTTTCCCGGATGGTGCTGCGCATGTATGCCCCGGCCGTGCTGATCGCCGTGGGCGGTTTTGTCGTGGCCGAGACGGTGACACGCACCCAGGCCAGTTTCAGCGGCTTCAGCAGCGCGCGCATGGCGTCGCTGTCGTTCCTCGCGGCCATCCTGCTGGGAACCGCGTGGGCGCTGCATTCCAGCTGGCGGCTTTATCGCTGGGCGCTGGGACGCGAGCGCCGCTGCGGCTGCGGCGGCCTGATGTCGCGGCCCCGGCTGGGCCGGCATGGCGAGATCTACCGCAAGTGCATCGGCTGCGGCGGCAAGACCGTGATCCGCCACGCCCACTGAGGCGCCGGTGACGCCGGCAACCTAGTTCAGGCAGGTGGCGGCGTCGGGTTCGCGATCGCGATCCACGCAGGGACGCGCGCCGCGTGGCAGGCCGTCGATGCGTCGTTCGCCGCCGACCTCCAGCACGAAAGCCTGCAGCCGGCCTGATGGACACGCGCCGCCCGACGCGCAGGCCTCGGGTGCGACGATGACGTAGTGGCACTTGCCGGTGGCGCTGGCCAGGCAGCGGAAGCGGCCTTCGCCGGCGCGGATGACGCTGCGGCTGTGGATCAAATCGACGCCGTTGGCCTCGCTGCGGACCACGGAGGTCACGGACGGCTTTTCCTGGCAGCCGACCAGGCCGAGCAGGAAGGACACGGCGGTGGCGATGATGCGCATGGCGGACCTCGAAGGCGGGACGTGCCGCGGTGATGTGGCGGCGGTGTTCACATGCCGCGGAACAGGGACATGAAGGGCTGGCTGACCAGCAGGGTTTCCGGGCGGTTGCGCAGCTTGAGCACGCCGCGGCCGGCATCGTCGCGGGTGATCGAGGCGACCGCCTTGAGATTGACGATGGTGGAGCGGTGGATCTGCTTGAAGATCCGCGCATCCAGCGCATCCAGCAGTTCGCGCAACGGTGTGCGCAGCAGCGCCTCGCCTTCCGCGGTCATCACCACCGTGTACTTGTTGTCGGCACGGAAGTAGGCGACGTCGTCGATCAGGATCAACCGGGTTTCCTTGCCGGTGCTGGCGGTGATCCAGACCAGCGGCGGCTTGTCGTCGGCCGGCGCGCGGCTGCCGATCTGCCGGAGCAGGGCGGCCAGCGTGGCTGCGTCGGGATGATGGCCGCTGCGCTGCTGCAGGCGCTGGACAGTGGTGGCCAGGCGTTCGCGGGTGATCGGCTTGAGCAGGTAGTCGACCGCACCTTGATCGAAGGCGTCGATCGCGTACTGGTCGTAGGCGGTGACGAACACGATCTGGGTGGCCGGACTGGCCTCGGCCATGGCGGTGGCGACCTCGATGCCGGTCAGCCCCGGCATGCGGATGTCCAGGAAGGCGATATCGGGCTGGTGCTCGGCGATGGCTTCCAGCGCCGAGGCGCCGTCTTCGCACTCGGCGACCAGTTCCAACTGCGGCCAGGTGTCGCGCAGCAGCGAGGCCAGCGCGGTGCGCAGCAGTTCCTCGTCTTCGGCGATGACGGCCTTAGCCACGGGACACCCCCGCCGGCATCGGCAGGTTGAGGGTCGCGGCCACGCCCTGCGGGAAGTTGGAGATGATCGCGAACGAAGCGTGATTGCCGTAGGTCAGGTGCAGGCGTTCGCGCAGATTCTTCAGGCCGATGCCGGTGCCGCCGGTCTGGCTGCCGAAACCCTGGCCGTCGTCGGCGACGGTGATCGCCACCCGGCCTTCCTGTTCGCGGGCGATGACCCAGATGGTGCCGCCGCCGGGCTTGGGCTCGAGGCCGTGCTTGATGGCGTTCTCGACCAGCGTCTGCAGCATCATCGAGGGCATCGCCACCTCGCGCAGGCTTTCGGGAATCTCCACCTGCGTATTGAGGCGGTTGCCCATGCGGATCTTCAGGATCTCCAGATAGGCTTCGGCGCGTTCGGTTTCCTCGCCCAGCGTGGACATCGCGTTTTCGGCGCGGGGCAGGGATCGCCGCAGGTACTGGATCAGATGGCCGAGCATCAGATCGGCGCGCGCCGGATCGGTGCGGGTCAGCACCTGCGCGCTGGCCAGGGTGTTGTAGAGGAAATGCGGTTCGACCTGGGCCTGCAGCAGATTGAGCTTGGCGACGGTCAGTTCCTTCTCGGTGACGGTCTGCACGGTATCGGCCTTTTCCTGCCGCCGGCGCTCGCCGATCCGGCGCGCGATGGCGCGGACGATGGCCTCCGCGTTTTCCAGATTGGTGCCGTTGTCCACCTTCAGCAGATCGCTCCAGGTGCTGGCTTCCGGCTCGCACAGCAGCGAGATGCTGCAACTGCCGGCGCCGGGAGTGACGGTGGCCAGGATCTGGTTGCGCTTGGTGCTGAACCAGTTGAACACGTTGTAGCGCGAGGGCCGATCATTGCCGTAGGGATCGATGCGCTTGAGCTTGGCTTTCACCTGCAGGCTGTCGCGGGCGCTTTCCAGTTCCTCCACCCGCGGCAGTTCGCGCACCGCCGACTCGACCAGCAGGAAGGCCTCGTCGGCTTCCAGCGGAATTTCGATGCGCCGGTGCTGGCGGTTGGAGAGGGTGTCGTGATCCAGCCGGCCGGCGACCAGGCTGACCCGGCGCAGGTGCGAGAACGTGCTGATGACCACCGACAGCGCGACCAGCAGCGCCAGCAGGGCGAACACCGGTCCCGGCGCGTTGTCGTTGCCGGTGATGACGTTGAAGGTGCCGGCCCAGATCAGGCCGGCGAGCATCAGCACGCCGGTCCAGGCGGCGAAGATGCGGATGATGAAGAAGAGGCTGGCGAACACGGCGGATCCGTCGGTGTTGGATTGCCGCGGAGCATAGCCGGCCCGCGCCGGACGGGTAGGGGGCGGGCGACGAAAGCCGGATTCGGGGGATGAAGGCGGGTCGGCGCGGGGCGGGCCCGGTCAGGGGGCGACGCCGGCGGCGGCCGCCGCGCCGATCCCTGCCATCGGCGCTTGCGGCGCGCGGCCGGAGTCGCCGGTCAGACGTCCAGGTGCAGACCGCACTCGCGCTTGAGCCCGAAGAAGCGCGTGTCCTCCTCGCGCATGCCGGGTTCCCAGCGGCTGGTGGTGTGGAAATCGCCGATCGACACGTAACCCTGTTCCCACAGCGGGTGATAGGGCAGGTCGTGCTGCTTGAGGTACTGCCACACGTCGCGATCGCTCCAGTCGGCGATCGGGTTGACCTTCAGCCGCGCGCCGCGCCATTCGACGATGGGCGCGTGGGCGCGGCTGCTGGCCTGGCTGCGGCGCAGCCCGGTGAACCAGGTTCCCACGTCCAGTTCGGCGAGCGCGCGCCGCATCGGTTCGACCTTGCGCAGGTTGTTGTACTGCTCGATGCCGACCAGCCCCTGCTCCCACAGGCGGCCATGGCGCGCTTCCATCCAGGCGCGGCTGACCAGTGGACGGAACACCTTGAGGTTGAGCTTGAGCCGCTCGGTCAGTTCATCGGCGAAACGGTAGGTCTCCGGGAACAGATAGCCGGTATCGATCAGGATGACCGGCAGGTCCGGCTGCTGGCGGGTCAGCATGTGCAGCAGCACGGCGGCCTGCGCGCCGAAGCTGGAGGACATCGCCGCCTGCGCCGGGCCGTTGGCCAGCGCCCAGCGCACCCGCGCTTCGGCCGGTTGCGCTTCCAGGCGCGTGTTGAGGGTGGCGATGTCCTCGGTGGACTCGGGCAGCGGTGCGGTTTGCGGCGCGCTCATGCGTGCAGTTCCAGGGCAATCTGTCGATGGGTGGGATAAGGCGGCAGGGCGATCGCGCCGCTGCGATGCAGGAAGTCGCCGAAGCCTTCGTCCGCCTCGCGCTCCTGCGCATAGCGGGCCAGCAGCGGATCCAGCGCCTCCAGGATTTCCGGCTCGGTGATGTTTTCGCGATAGAGGGTATTGAGGCGCTGGCCGCGGTGGTCCGCGCCCAGCATGAGGTTGTAGCGGCCCGGCGCCTTGCCGACCAGCGCGATCTCGCCCAGATAGGGACGCGAGCAGCCATTGGGACAGCCGGAGATGCGCAGCAGGATCGGCGCCTCGCGCAGACCATGCTTGTCCAGCAGCGGTTCCAGGCGGGCGGTGAAATCGGGCAGGTAGCGCTCGGCCTCGGCCATCGCCAGACCGCAGGTGGGCAGGGCCACGCAAGCGACCGCGGCGCGTGCCAGCGCGGTGCCGGCGCGGCGGCCGTCGTCCAGGCCGTGCGCGCGCACCAGCGCGTCGATGCGCTCGCGTTCGCCGGCCGGCACGCCGGCGATGACCAGATTCTGGTTGGGCGTGAGCCGGAACTCGCCGCGGTGGATGCCGGCGATTTCGCGCAGGCCGGTCAGGTGGGTGGCCTGCGCGGTGTCGGCGATGCGTCCGGCGAAGAAGTGCAGGGTCAGGTGCCAGCGGCCATCCTCGCCCTCGACCCAGCCGTAGCGATCGCCGTTGTGATCGAAGTGCCACGCGCGCGCGGGTGCGAACGCGTAGCCGGATCGGGCCTCGATCTGGCCGACGATCGCATCCAGGCCGTGATCATCGATGGTGTACTTGAAGCGGGCGCGCTTGCGCTGTTCGCGGTTGCCGAAATCGCGCTGGGTGGTGACCACCGCGGTCGCCACGTCCAGCAGTTTTTCCGGTGGCAGGAAGCCGACCACGTTGCCAATCCGCGGATACGTCGCGGCGTCGCCGTGGGTCGCGCCCATGCCGCCGCCGATCACCAGATTGAAGCCGGCCAGCTCGCCGTCCTCCAGGATGGCGATGAAGCCCAGGTCGTTGGCGAACACGTCCACGTCATTGAGCGGTGGCACCGCGAAACCGATCTTGAACTTGCGCGGCAGGTAGGTGGCGCCGTAGACCGGTTCCTCCTCCTCGCCGCTGCCGGCCACGCGTTCCTCGTCCAGCCAGATTTCGTAGTACGCGCGGGTATTGGGCAGCAGGTGCTCGGACAGCCGCGCCGCCCAGGCCTGCACCTGCGCATGCGCCTTCGACAGCAGCGGATTGGCCGCGACCAGCACGTTGCGGTTGACGTCACCGCAGGCGGCCAGGGTATCGATCAGCGCCGCGTTGATCGCCTGCATCGTCGCCTTCAACTCGCGCTTGATCACGCCGTGGAACTGGAACGCCTGGCGGGTGGTGACCCGCAACGAGTGGTTGGCGTAACGGGTGGCGACCGCATCGAGTTTCAGCCACTGTTCCGGCGTGACCACACCGCCGGGCGTGCGGGTGCGGATCATGAACTGATAGGCCGGCTCCAGCTTCTGCCGCCGCCGTTCGTCGCGCAGATCGCGGTCATCCTGCTGGTAGCTGCCGTGGTACTTGATCAGGGTCTGGTCCGACTCGCGCAGCGCGCCGGTCACCGGATCGGCCAGGCTGTCCAGCAGGCTGCCGCGCAGGCGCCGGCTCTGGGATTTGATGTCTTCTACGGAGTGGGACATGGGTGGGAATCGGGAATGGAGAATCGGGAATCGGGAATCGATGTGAAGCGGTCTATGAGCGAGCGTGGTGAATCCGGTCCCGTGGAACCGCTTTGACGATTCCCCATTCCCGATTCCCCACTCCCATTTCAATACACATCACGGCAGTAGCGGCC
>Ga0247823_10001597_pt1 | contig 18848 bp, 15 predicted proteins | sample 13C_PalmiticAcid_2_FD_192426 | JGI IMG/M metagenome (GOLD analysis project Ga0247823, IMG submission 192426) | Soil microbial communities from agricultural site in Penn Yan, New York, United States - 13C_PalmiticAcid_Day30 | ecosystem: Environmental > Terrestrial > Soil > Agricultural land... | reverse complement strand
ACTTCGACCAGTACGACCTCTCGTCGTTCAAGTACAAGTTCAGCACCAGCGCGCCGTTCGGTGCCGCGCTGAAGGCCGACGTGCTCAAGCGCTGGCCGGGCGGGCTGGTCGAGTTCTACGGCATGACAGAAGGCGGCGGCACCTGCATCCTCGAGGCGCACCTGCACCCGACGAAGCTGCACACCGTGGGCAAGCCGGCCGAGAACCACGACATCCGCCTGATCGACGACAACGGCGTGGAAGTGCCGCGCGGCGAGGCGGGCGAGGTGGTGGGCCATTCGCCGATCATGATGACCGGGTACCACGGCCAGCCCGAGAAGACGCGCGACGCCGAGTGGTACGACCCCACCGGCAAGCGCTTCATCCGCACCGGCGACGTGGGCCGCTTCGACGACGAGGGCTTCCTGACCCTGTTCGATCGCAAGAAGGACATGGTCATCAGCGGGGGCTTCAACATCTACCCGAGCGACCTCGAGGCGGTGCTGCGCAAGCACGAGGCCGTGTTCGATGCGGCCGTGGTGGGCGTGCCGTCGGAGCAGTGGGGCGAGACGCCCGTGGCCTTCGTCGTGCGCAAGCCCGGCGCCACCGTGGACGCCGAGACCTTGCTGCAGTGGACCAACGACCAGGTGGGCAAGACCCAGCGCCTGGCTGGCCTCGAGTGGATCGACGAACTTCCGCGCAGCGCGATCGGCAAGGTGCTCAAGCGCGAGCTGCGCGACGGGTACTCGAAGAAGTGACGTCATCCCGGCGTTCGCCGGGGTGACCTGTTCAGCGCCCGCTGACCGCCGCCACGTACCGCGCGATCGCCAGGATCTGCGCATCCGTCAGCTGCCCCTTGTACGAGGGCATCATGCCCACGCCGTTGCGCAGCGCGGTGGCCACGCGGTCGGCCGACGGTTTCAGCTCGTCGAGCACGGGGCCGATCTCGCCGGCGCTGCCGGCGTCCTTCAGCGTGTGGCACACCGCACACGCGGGCGTGGCGCCCTTGAGGAACAGGGCCTTGCCCGCGGCGAGGTCGGCCGGCGGGTCGGCGGCGAACGCCGGCCCCGCCGCCATGCACAGACCGATCAGCAGCGCCCGCATCAGACCACCGTGACCTTCACGGCATGGTCGGCCCAGCTGTTGTTGCCGTAGCCGCTGACGTTCTCGAGGCGTTGCTCGGGCTGCACGTTGCCGGCCGCATCGGTGGCACGGCTCGCGAGCGTGAACGAACCGGCCGGCACGCGGATCTGCGCGGCGAACTGGCGCCATGCGAAGCGGCCCAGGTCGGGGCCGACGAAGCCGGTGGTGTGCCAGGTCTTGCCGCCGTCCGCCGAGACTTCCACCTTCGTCACGGGACTCGTGCCGCTGAAGGCCACGCCATGCACCTGCAGCAGGCCCGCCTTCACCGGACCGCCGTCCGGGCTGGGCGAGTTGATCCACGACTTCACGTTCATCTCGAGCACCGAGGCCTGGCTCGGGTCGGCCTTCTCGCCCATCGGCGTCATGCGGTAGCCGTGCTGCATGATCTTCGCGGTCGACTCCTTCGCGGTGAAGGCCACGCGCTTGACGTACTTGATGTTGTTCACGCCCTGGTAGCCCGGCACCACGAGGCGCAGCGGCCCGCCGTGCGCGAGCGGCAGCGGCGCGCCGTTCATCTCCCAGGCGAGCAGCGCGTCGCCCAGCGCCTTGATGGGCAGCGACCGTTCGACGACCACGCTGGCCGGGTCCACGCCATCCGGCAGCTTCTCGCCGCCGGTGCCGGTCAGGAAGGCGAGCGACGCGTCGGACAGGCCGCCGAGGGCCTCCACCACGGCGCGCAGCGGCACGCCGCTCCACACCACGCAGCCCGCGGCCCCCACGGTCCATGGCGTGCCGCTCGGCTTGTGCGGGAAGAAGCCGCGGCCGTTGCCCGAACACTGCAGCACGGTGGCGACGGTGTCGATGCCCATCGTCTTCAGTTCAGCGAGCGTGAGTGCACGCGGGTTCCGCACGCCTTCGATGCTGACGGTCCACGCGTTGCGGTCGGCCACGATGGACGCGGGCGGGGTGGGCAGGTTGTTGCGCACGTAGAGCTGCTCGGCGGGCGTGATGACGCTGCTGCCGAACGCGCTGCGTTTCGTCTCGAGGGTGGTGCTCGTGTGGACGATGAGGGCGTTGGCGTCCTTCCAGGCCGCGTAGTCGGGCAGCGGTTTCGCGGCCTGGGCCTGAGCCCCGCCGGCCCAGGAACCCAGGCCGGCAGCGGCCAGGGCGCTGGCGGATCCGGCGAGCAGGTGGCGGCGGTGAAGGATCGGGGTCGGGAAGGTCATCAGGGTCTCCGGTCTCTGGAAAGTGGCGCAGTTGAAAATGCAGCAACTCGGTGTGAAGTGCGGGGAGTGTCCACGCGGGGCCAAGGTTCCCGGGCTCCGGAAAAACCCCTGTGTCGGCGAAACAGTCCGCTACACATTGGGCGGACACGTGCGTTCGCGTGAACGTTCACATGAACGAGACTCGCGCCCAATCCGGCGTCCTGACCGGTCATCACAAGAACACGGTTGGAGGGAACATCCATGACGAACGTTCGCATGCTCGCGGGCCTGGCCTTGGTCCTCGTGTCGGGCCTGGCCCGGGCCGAGCTCTCCGCCCTCGTGGCCATCGAACCCACGGCGCGCAAGGAAGGCCTGATGGTCTCGCGCACCGGCATCGAGAGCAGCCTCTCGAAAGCGGTGGGCCGCGCGGTGACGGTGGTCACGAGCGACGACCTCGCCGATGTCATGCGGTCGACACGAAGCGGTGCGCACGACCTCTTCATCGCACCCGCGCAGGTGGCGGCATCGGCCCTCGCACGCGGCTACGAGCTGGTGGGCGCCACGGCGCCGGCCGACCAGTACGTGCTCGTCGGGCGGCAACGGTTCGCGTCCACGGCGGCCGTGCGCGGCAACCGCATCTACCTGCCGCAGCAGGACTCCATCTACACCTACATGGCGCGCGGCATGCTCAACGCCACGGGGCTCTCGTTCAAGGACCTGTCGAACGTCGAGTACGCGCGCTATCCGCAGGCCGGGCTCACGGCGCTGCGGGTCGGCGCGTCGGACGCCACCGTGATCCGCCGCGAGGACTGGGCCGACTGGGACAAGGAAAACCCGGGCGTCGCCAAGGTGCTCGCGACCTCCGACCACGTGCCGGGCGGCTTCTCGGTCGTGATGAAGAGCGACCTGCCGGCCGACGTGCGGGCGCGCATCATGAAGTGGTTCGCGTCGCCGGGCACGGGCGCGAACCTGCGGCCCGTCACCGAACGGCCCGACATGCAGGCCTACAAGACCGTCGCGCAGCTGGGCACCTTCACGCCCACGCACCTGCCGGGCGCCGAAGTGGTCAACGCGGCGCGTGTGCAGCAGCTGCTGTCGGACGGCGCGGTGTTCGTGGACACCCGCACCGACAAGGAGTTTCGCGCCAAGCGCGTGCCCAACGCGCTGTTCGTGCCGTACCACGAGAAGAGCCTGAAGGACACCGCGTACGACGTGGCCGCCGACGACTTCGCCGGCCTCGCGAAGCTCGACAAGGGCGCGCCCACGATCTTCGCGTGCAACGGGGCCGAATGCTGGAAGTCGTACAAGGCGAGCCGCGCGGCGCTGTCGGCCGGGTTCAAGCGCGTGTACTGGTTCCGGGGTGGGTTGCCGGAGTGGGAGAAGGCGGGGTTGCTGGTCGCGAAGGAGTGATTCGCTCCGCGGTCATCCCGGCGAACGCCGGGATCCACTGTGGCCACAGCGCGTGGTCGGGCGGTGGGCCCCGGCGTTCGCCGGGGTGACAGCACAATAGATCCGGGTGAAAATATCACCCATGACGTCCTCCTGCATCGCCTTCGACGGCTCCCGCCGCATCGCCGTCGGCCCGCTGGCCGAGGTCGCCGCCGACACCAAACGCGCGATCGACGCCGGGGCCGAAGGCCCCATCCTCGTCTTCGACGAAACCACGAGCGAACTCGTCGAGATCGACTTCCGGGGTTCGGTCGCCAGCGTGCTGAAACGCCTGCCGGCCGTGGCGGCCGCACCCGAGCCGGAGGAACCTGAACCCGAGGCACCGCGAGGCCGCGGGCGGCCGAAGCTCGGCGTGGTGGCCCGGGAGGTCACGCTGCTGCCCCGCCACTGGGACTGGCTCGCGTCGCAGCCTGGCGGCGCCTCGGTCGCGCTGCGCAAGCTGGTCGAGGAGGCGCGTCGCACCCACGCGGCGGCCGACGCGGCGCGGCGGTCGCGCGAGGCGGCGTACCGATTCATGTCGGCCATCGCCAGCAGCTACGACGGTTTCGAAGAGGCTTCGCGGGCGCTGTTCGCGAAGCAGGGCGCCCGCTTCCAGGAGCTGCTGCGTCCGTGGCCCGTCGACGTGCGCCAGCACACGCTGGCGCTCGCCCTGGCGTCGTTCGCCGCCGAGGACGCTCAGGTGTAGGACCCGGGCGTTCCCGGCGGCACCTGCTCGCGCCATGCGGCCAGGCGATCGGCCAGCGCGGCCTCGTGGTCGAAGTCCGGTTCGGGCCGTTCGGCCAGCGGCTCGATCACCTCGAACACGAACTGCGATTCTCCGAGCGCGCGCCAGTCGGCCATCAGCGCGCGGTTGCGGTGCACGCCGCGCTGGAGCTCCATGCGGTGGCGGTTCAGCGACCCGGTGAGGTTCATGCTCTTGTCGATGAAGCGCCGGCCCGAGGCGAGGTTGCGAATGGCGAAGACCCCCATCGGCGGACGGGTCAGCTTGTACGCGAGCTTGAGCGCCTTCTGGCGGGCGCGATCGCTCATGGCCACACCGCGGCGGCGAGCCGCTGCGCCTCCCGGCGGATCTCGGCAGGCCATCGCGCGGTGAGCGTCTCGAACCGGGTGGCATCGTCGGCATACAGCGCCCGCACCGTGTCTTCGAAGCCTTCGCGGTCACCGGCCTCGAAGCGGAGGAAGCGGTAGCAGGCATCGCGTGCGTCCGCGCGCCGGAAGCGACCGTCGGCATCGCGGCGGGCTTCCTCGACGAGCCGGCGGAGCGTGGCGCTCGGGCTGCGCGGCTGCGCTGCGAGCCAGGCCCAGTGGCGTGAGAGCAGGGTGACGCCGTGCGTGGCGTCGGCGGAGTCGTGTGTCATGGGGACCCCCGTGGTTCAAACCGGCATTTTTACCCGGGTCAATATTGAAAGTCAATTGAACCCGGGTATAAATCGTGGGCGGCCCCATGAAAAAGGGCCGCATGAGCGGCCCTTGCTGGCAGGACGGGTGGCTTACTTGGCCGCCAGACCGAGCCGTTCGATCAGGCGCTTGTCCTTCACGTACGTCTCCCGCGCCCAGCGCGCGTAGTCGTCGCCACTGCGGTACCAGACCTCCTGGTTCAGCTGGGCCATGACTTCCGCATGCTTGGGGTCGTCGAGCGCCTTCTTGAACGCGTCGTGCAGTGCCTTCACGACGGCCGGGTCCATGCCCTTCGGGCCCACGAGGCCGTACGGGGAGGTGGACACCACGCCGTAGCCGAGGTCCTTCGCGGTGGGCACCTGCGGCCAGCGCTTCGTGCGCTTCTCGCCGAAGGTCAGCAGCAGGCGCATCTTGCCGTCGTCGACGAACTTGTCCCAGCCCGACGCATCGCTCTGGGCCATCACGTGGCCACCCATCAGCGCCTGCATCAGGTCGGCGTTGCCCTTGAACGGGATGTGGTTCAGCTGCACCTTGGCATTGGCCGACAGTTCCTCCATCAGCAGGTGCGGCGAGGTGCCGATGCCGGTGGAGCCGTAGTCGATCTTGCCCGGGGCCTTGCGGGCCGCCTCGATGTAGTCGTTGAAGGTCTTGAACGGCGAGTCTTCACGCACCGTGAAGCCGAACGTGTAGCCGGAGATGCCGATGATGAACGTGAAGTCGGTGAGCGGGTTCCACTGCACCTTCTGCATGTGCGGCACGCGCAGCATGCCCATCGGGTACTGCGAGATGGTGTAGCCGTCGGGCTTGGCCGTGAGCGCCATCGCGCCGGGGCCGATGGTGCCACCGCCGCCCGGCTTGTTCTCGACGATGATGTTCTGGCCGAGGTACTTGCTGGCGATCTCGGCGAGCACGCGGTGGTGCCGGTCGGTGGAGCCGCCCGCGGGCCACGGCACGATCAGCGTGATGGGCTTGCTGGGGAACGCTTGCGCGAAGGTGGAACCCATCGGTGCGGCGAGCGCGGCGCCGACGGCGCCGAGCACCATGGCGCGGCGGAAGGTGAACTGGTTCACTGAAAGTCTCCTGTTGGTTCCGGTCGATGCCGCGGGAAGTCTGCCCCGCGGCGCGTGATGGAGCGGCCCGGATTTACCCGGGGCGTTTCGCTTCCTGGTCCTGCAGTTCGCGCCACATCACCTTGCCCGATCCGGACTTCGGCAAGGACGCGACGAACTCGACGATGCGCGGGCTCTTGTAGACCGCCATGTGGTCGTGGGCCCACGTGATGATGTCCTGTTCGGACACCTGGCCCGCGAACGACGGCCGCAGCACCACGAGCGCCTTCACGGTCTCGCCGCGCTTGACGTCGCTGGCCGCGATGACACACACCTCCTGGATGGCCGGGTGGCGGTACATCAGGCCCTCGACCTCGGCCGGCCACACCTTGAAGCCCGACGCGTTGATCATGCGCTTGAGCCGGTCGACCATGAAGAAGTAGCCGTCCTCGTCGACCTGGGCGAGGTCGCCGGTGCGCAGGAAGCGCTTGCCGTCGATCTCGACGAAGGCCGCCGCGGTGGCCTCCGGGTTGTTCCAGTAGCCCTGCATCACCTGCGGGCCGTGCACGACGATCTCGCCGATCTCGCCCGTGCCCAGTTCCGTCATCGAAAGCGGGTCGACCACGCGCGCGTCGACGTCGAACACCGGGATGCCGAGGCATTGCGGCTTCGGCCGGTGCGGCGGGTTGATGTGCGTGGCGGCCATGGTCTCGGACATGCCGTAGCCCTCGACGTACTGCAGCCCCGTGCGTTCCTTCAGGCGCGCCGCGATGGCCTCGGGCATCGCGGCGCCGCCGCCACGGATGCCGTTCAGGCTCGAGATGTCGTACGGCAGCACGTCGTCGTTCGACAGGAAGTCGATCATCATCGTGGAGATGACCTGCCACGACGAGACCTTGTAGCGTTCGATCAGGCGGGCCGCGGCGACGCGGTCCCAGCGCGGCAGCACCACCACCGTGCCGCCGGAGAACAGCGGGCCGTTCAGGCCGCCGGCCATGCCGGTGACGTGGAAGAACGGCAGCACCGAGAGGTACGTGGTGTCCTGCGCGCGGTTGAACCACTGCAGGCCGCCGACGAGCGTGGACATCACGCTGCGGTGCGTGTGCGCGCAGCCCTTCGGATTGCCGGTGGTGCCCGAGGTGTAGGGCATCACGCACAGGTCGTCGGGGCCGGCGGTGAGCGGGCCGGGGCGCTGGTTCTGTTCCAGCGCGTCGTTCCACAGCACGACGCCCGGGCGCGTGAGCGGCTGGCGTGGTGCGCGCACGAAGTCGGGCACGGGCAGGTCGGTGGGACGCTTGACGTAGTCGCTGTACGCGGCCACCAGCAGGTGCTTCAGGCCCTGCTCGGGGCCGTCGCCCAGCAGCGGTTCGATCTCGCCGAACAGGTCCTGCGGGACGATGGCCGTGGTGGCGCCGGTGTCGTGCACGTAGTGCACGAGTTCGGCGGTGCGGTTCATCGGGTTGACCGGCACGACGACGGCGTTGGCGCGCAGGATGCCGTAGTAGGCGAGCATCCACTGCGGGCTGTTCTGCATGTAGAGCAGCACGCGGTCGCCGGCCTTCACGCCACACACCTGCTGCAGGTGGCCGGCGAGGCGCTCCGTCTCGTCCTTGAATTCGCGGAACGTGATCGGGGTGTCGTAGAAGACGATGTACGGCTTGTTCGGGAAGCGGGCCGCGGACACCTCGGCGTTGAACCAGACGTTGGTCTCGGGCAGCGTGAGGTGTTCCGGCAACCCCGGCGGCCAATGGGGGAGATGGCGCTCAGACATCGGGTTGCTCTTGGTAGTTCAGGGAGAACATGGGACAGGGTACTGCAATCACGGTCGGAAAAAATACGGGAAACACACAGGAACTTCTGGACATCGCCCATCCCCCGAAACGACCGCGGGCCCGAAGGCCCGCGGTGTGTTCACCGGAAGATCAGGGACGCGGCAGCCAGCGCGCGAGCTCTTCCTTCGCGATGGCGTTGCGGTGCACTTCGTCCGGGCCGTCGGCGAAACGCAGCGAGCGGGCGCTGGCGTAGGCGTGGGCGAGACCGAAGTCGTCGCTCATCGCGCCGCCACCGTGCACCTGCATGGCCCAGTCGATCACCTGGCAGGCCATGTTGGGGGCGACGACCTTGATCATCGCGATCTCCTGCTTCGCGTGCTTGTTGCCCACGGTGTCCATCTTGTAGGCGGCGTTGAGCACGAGGAAGCGGGCCTGGTCGATCATCACGCGGGCGTTGGCGATGCGTTCGCGCGTCACGCCCTGGTCGGCGATCTTGCGGCCGAAGGCGGTGCGGCTCAGCGCGCGCTTGCACATCATCTCGAGCGCGCGTTCGGCGCGGCCGATCAGGCGCATGCAGTGGTGGATGCGGCCCGGGCCGAGGCGGCCCTGCGAGATCTCGAAGCCGCGGCCTTCGCCGAGCAGGATGTTGGAGACCGGCACGCGCACGTTCTCGAACGTGATCTCGGCGTGGCCGTGGGGCGCGTCGTCGAAGCCCAGCACCGGCAGGTGGCGCAGCACGGTGACCCCGGGCGTGTCCATCGGCACGAGGATCATCGACTGCTGCTGGTGGCGGTTCTGGTGGTTCGGGTCCGTCTTGCCCATGAAGATCATGATCTTGCAGCGCGGGTCGTTCGCGCCGGACGTCCACCACTTGCGGCCGTTGATCACGTACTCGTCACCGTCGCGCAGGATGCTCGACTCGATGTTGGTCGCGTCGGACGAGGCCACGGCCGGTTCGGTCATCGCGAACGCCGAGCGGATGGTGCCGTCGAGCAGCGGCTTGAGCCACTTCTCATGGTGTTCCGGCGTGCCGTAGCGCACCAGCGTTTCCATGTTGCCGGTGTCGGGGGCCGAGCAGTTGAAGGCCTCGGGGCCCAGGCCCGAACGGCCCATGATCTCGGCGAGCGGTGCGTACTCGAGGTTCGTGAGGCCGAAGCCGTAAGTCGAGTCGGGCAGGAAGAGGTTCCACAGGCCGGCGGCCTTGGCCTTCGTCTTCAGTTCCTCGACGACCTTCGTGGGCAACCACGCGTTGCCCGCCTTGCGGTTGGCGTCCACTTCCGCCTCGAACGCGTGTTCGTTCGGGTAGACGTGCTCTTCCATGAACGCGGTGACGCGCTGCTGCAGGCCCTTGACCTTGTCGCTGTACTCGAAATCCATCGGTATCTCCTCTCGTGTTGAACCGGATCGCGGGCCGGGCCAACGGTCAGCGGGTGCTGACGATGGTCTGCGCCAGTTCCCACGCCTGCTCGGCGAGGGGCCGGGTGCGCTTGCCCGCGGCCAATGCTTCGGTGCTGGAGGCGTTGCCCTGCAGGGCGCGGGCAGTGATGCCCTGGAGGATGCCCACCAGCCGGAACATGTTGAACACCAGATAGTAGGACCACTGGTCCGGGGTGACAGTCTCCGAGGTGCCACGTCCGGTGCGTTTCAGGTACGTCTTGACGTAGTCCGATTCGGAGGGAATGCCCAGCGACGCCAGGTCGATGCCGGCCAGGCCGCGCGAGGCGTTGGCGGGCATGCGCCAGGTCATGCAGTGGTACGCGAAGTCGACCATCGGGTGGCCGAGCGTGGAGAGTTCCCAGTCGAGCACCGCGAGCACGCGGGGTTCGGTCGGGTGGAACACCATGTTGTCGAGGCGGTAGTCGCCGTGGACGATGCGGGTCTCGTCGCCCGCCGGGATGTGCTGCGGCAGCCAGTCGATCAGGTTGTCGGCGGCGTCGATCTTCTCGGTCTCGGCGGCCTTGTACTGCTTGGTCCAGCGGGCCACCTGGCGCTCGATGTAGTTGCCGGGCTTGCCGTAGTCGCCGAGGCCCACGGCCACGGGGTCCACGGTGTGCAGCGCGGCGATCACGCGGTTCATCTCGTCGAAGATGGCCGCGCGTTCGCTGTTGCTCGCGCCGGGCAGCGTGGGGTCCCACATGATGCGGCCGTCGACGCAGTCCATGATGTAGAACATGGTGCCGATGACGTCGGTGTCCTCGCACAGCGCGTAGGGCTTCGCGACGGGCACGTTCGTCTTCGACAGGCCGCTGATCACGCGGAACTCGCGGTCCACCGCGTGGGCCGACGGCAGCAGCACGCCCTTGGGCTTGCGGCGCATCACGTAGCGCTTGCCGCCGGCGGTCAGGCGGAACGTCGGGTTGGACTGGCCGCCCTTGAACTGCTCGACCAGCAGGTCGCCGCTGAAGCCTTCCACGTGCTGGCGCATGTAGTCGGCGAGGCGGTCGACGTCGAACGCCTGGGCTTCGGAGACGGGACGGGTCCCGACGAACTTCTCGGTGTCGCTCATGGTGTGCCGGTGTGCGGGTTCAGGAATGTCAGACGATGGACGAGCCGCCGTCCACGATCAGCGTCTGGCCGGTGATGTGGCGGGAGGCCTCGCTCGCGAGGAACACGACGGAGCCCTTCAGGTCCTCCTCGCCGCCGATGCGGCAGAGCGGGGACCGGGCGATGACGCCGTCCTGGATGCGGTCGAGCAGGCCCGCCGTCATCTTCGACTGGAAGTAGCCCGGGCAGATCGCGTTCACGTTGATGTTGCGCGGGCCCCATTCGGCGGCCAGCGTGCGCGTGAAGTTGATGGCCGCGGCCTTCGACGTGTTGTACGCGATGGTGGTCACGCCCTTGGCCGTGCCCTTGAGGCCGCCGGTGGACGCGATGTTGATGATCTTGCCCTGCTGGCGCGGCAGCATGCTGCGCTTGCCGACCTCGCGCGACAGGAAAAACGGCGCGGTGATGTTGAGGTTCATCACCTTGTGCCAGGCCTCGTCGGGGAAGTCTTCCGCGGGCGCGGCCCAGTTGGCGCCGGCGTTGTTGATCAGGATGTCGATCTGCCCGTGGCGTTCGAGCACCGCCGACACGAGGCCGGGGATCTGGTCGAACTTCTGCAGGTCGTTCTGGACGGTCAGCACGTCGTCGATGCCCAGCGCCTTCAGGTGCGCCTCGGCTTCGGCGAGTTCGTCGGCCTTGCGCGCGGTGATGACGAGCTTGCAGCCCATCTCGCCGAGGGCCTCGGCCATCTGGAGACCGAGGCCGCGCGAGCCGCCGGTGACGAGCGCGACCTTGCCGTCGAGCTTGAAGAGGTTCTTGACGCTCATGGGGTAGGGCGGGTGAGGGGAGGGGATGTCACGGGGCCGGGGCCCCGTGACGCGGGCTGTCGAAGGTCAGACGACTTCGAACAGGCCGGCCGCACCCTGGCCGCCGCCGATGCACATCGTCACGACGACGTACTTGGCGCCGCGGCGCTTGCCTTCGATCAGCGCGTGGCCGGTCAGGCGGGCGCCGGTGACGCCGTACGGGTGGCCCACGGCGATGGCGCCGCCGTTGACGTTCAGGCGGTCGTCGGGAATGCCCAGCTTGTCGCGGCAGTAGATCACCTGCACGGCGAAGGCTTCGTTCAGTTCCCACAGGCCGATGTCGGAGACCTTCAGGCCCGTCTGCTTCAGCAGCTTCGGGATCGCGAAGACCGGGCCGATGCCCATTTCATCGGGCTCGCAGCCGGCCACCGCGAAGCCGCGGAAGATGCCCAGGGGCTTGATGCCGCGCTGTTCGGCGAGCTTGCCGTTCATCACGACGACGGCCGACGAGCCGTCCGAGAACTGGCTGGCGTTGCCGGCGGTGATCACACCACCCGGCAGGGCCGAGCGGATCTTCGCCACGCCTTCGAGCGTGGTGTCGGCGCGGATGCCTTCGTCGGCCGAGATGGTGACTTCCTTCGTGGTCAGGCGGCCGGTTTCCTTGTCGGCGACACCCATCACGGTGGTCATCGGCACGATCTCGTCGTTGAACTTGCCGGCGGCCTGGGCGGCGGCGGCGCGTTGCTGGCTGCGCACGCCGTATTCGTCCTGGGCTTCCTTCGAGATCTTGTAGCGCGAGGCGACCTGCTCGGCCGTCTGCAGCATGCTCCAGTAGATCTCGGGCTTGTGCTCGATGAGCCACGGGTCGGCGCGCATGTGGCGGTTGACCTCGTTCTGCACGCACGAGATGGACTCGACACCACCGCCCACGACGACTTGTGCGCCGTCGACGATCACGCTGTGCGCGGCCATCGCGATGGCCTGCAGGCCCGACGAGCAGAAGCGGTTGATGGTGACACCGGCGGTGGTGACGGGCAGGCCGGCACGCAGCGCGATGGCGCGGGCGACGTTGCCGCCCGTGGTGCCTTCGGACAGCGAGCCGCCGAAGAAGACGTCCTCGACCTCGGCCGGGTCGATGCCGGCGCGCGCGACGGCGTGTTGCACCGAGTGGGCGCCGAGCGTGGCGCCGTAGGTCATGTTGAAGGATCCCTTCCAGCTCTTGGCGAGGCCGGTGCGGGCGGTGGAGACGATGACTGCGTCGGTCATGATGGTTCCTTGCGATTCGTGTTCTGTTCAGCGGTGTCACCCCGGCGAACGCCGGGGCCCACTGCGTGCGGTGGATCCCGGCGTCCGCCGGGATGACGGCCGTTTAGTTAAACGACTTGCCTTCTTCTGCGAGCTTCACCAGCAGCGGCGCCGGCGTCCAGAACTTCGCGTCCGACCCGGGTTCGGCGGCGAAGCGCTTCAGCGCGCGGATGACGTTGGGCAGGCCCACCTGGTCGGCGTAGAGCATCGGGCCGCCGCGGTGCGCGGGGAAGCCGTAGCCGTTCAGGTACACGATGTCGATGTCGGACGCGCGCTGCGCGATGCCTTCCTCGAGGATGCGGGCGCCTTCGTTGACCATCGCGAAGATGGCGCGTTCGACGATCTCCTCGTCGCTCACCTTGCGCGGGGTGATGCCGCGTTCCTTGCGGAAGTCGGTGATCATCTGGTCGACCGCGGGATCGGGGATCGGGTCGCGCTTGCCCGCTTCGTACTTGTAGAAGCCCGCGCCCGTCTTCTGGCCGAAGCGGCCGGCCTCGGCGAGGCGGTCGGCGACGATGGGGATGTACGCGTCGGGATTGGCTTCCTTGCGGCGCTTGCGGCCGGCGTAGCCGATGTCGAGGCCGGCGAGGTCACCCATGCGGTAGATGCCCATGGCCAGGCCGAACTTCTCGAGGGCCTTGTCGATCTGCTGCGGCGACGCGCCGGCGTTCAGCGCCTCGTTGGCGGCCGCGCCGTAGCGGGCCACGATGCGGTTGCCGATGAAGCCGTCGCACACGCCCGACACCACGGCGATCTTCTTGATCTTCTTCGCGAGCTGCATGGACGTGGCGAGCACGTCCTTGCCGGTCTTCGCGCCACGCACCACTTCCAGCAGGCGCATCACGTTGGCCGGGCTGAAGAAGTGCAGGCCGATGACGTCCTGCGGGCGCTTCGTGAACGCGGCGATCTGGTCGAGGTTCAGGGCCGACGTGTTGGAGGCCAGGATCGAGCCGGGCTTCATCACCTCGTCGAGCGTCTTGAACACGGTCTCCTTGACCTCGATGCTCTCGAACACGGCCTCGATGGCGAGGTCGACGTTCTTGAAGCCGTCGTAGCTCAGCGTGGGGGTGATCAGGGCCAGGCGCTCGTCGAGCTTGGCCTGCGTGATCTTGCCCTTCTTGAGCGAGCTCTCGTAGTTCTTGCGGATGGTGGCGAGGCCCTTGTCGAGCGCTTCCTGCTTGGCTTCGAGCAGCACGACGGGGATGCCGGCGTTGATGAAGCTCATCGCGATGCCGCCACCCATGGTGCCGGCGCCGATGATGCCCACCGACTTGATGTCACGGATGGGCGTGTCTTCCGGCACGTCGGAGATCTTCGAGGCGGCGCGTTCGGCCTGGAAGATGTGGCGCAGCGCGCGCGATTCGGGCGTCTGCATCAGGCCGAGGAACAGGTCGCGTTCGGTCTTCAGGCCTTCGTCGAACGACTTGCCGACGGAGGCGGCCACGGCTTCCACGCACTTCAGCGGGGCCGGGAAGTTCTTCGAGACGGCGCCCACGGTGTTGCGGGCGAACTGCAGGAAAGCCTCGGCGTTCGGCTGCTTGACCTTCAGGTCGCGCACGCGCTTGAGCGGCAGCTTGTCGGCCACGGCCTTCTCGGCGAACTTGACGGCGCCGTCGACCAGGTCGCCGTCGATGATGGCGTCGAGCAGCGGGGTGCCGGCGAACTTCGCGGCGGGCACGGGCGCGCCGGACACGATCATGTTCAGCGCGGTCTCGAGGCCCACGAGGCGCGGCAGGCGCTGCGTGCCGCCGGCGCCCGGCAGCAGGCCGAGCTTCACTTCGGGCAGGCCCAGCTGGGCATCGGCCTTGGCCACGCGGAAGTGCGCGCCGAGGGCCAGTTCGAGGCCGCCACCGAGCGCGACGCCGGCGATGGCCGCCACCACCGGCTTCGAGGACCCTTCGATCGCCTTGATCACGTTGCCGAGGTTGGGCTCCCAGCCCGACTTGGGCGTGCCGAACTCACGCACGTCGGCGCCGCCCGAGAACGCACGGTCGGTCCCCGTGATGACCAGCGCCGTGACCTTCGGGTCGGCGAGCGCGCGGTCGAGGCCTTCGACGATGCCCACGCGCAGCGCGTGGCCGAGGCCGTTGACCGGCGGGTTCGTCAACGTGACGACCGCGACGGCGCCACGCACCTCGTATTGGGTGGAAGGTTGGTTGCTCATGTTCGGGGGTTCCTCTTGGCGGCTGACGGTGGAGGGGACCTGGGTTCTGCAACAGCCCGGTGCGGAATGTCTCGTTGTTCCGCTATGCAGACCAGAATTTTGAAAAGTGGACTATCCTAGCCAGACCCATTCGCCTTGTAAACGGGGCGAATCCGGATCTCAACCCGGAAGTAGGTCGCTAAATGCCCGGCAACGCAATCACCCGCGCGACATCGAAGGTCTTTTTCGCAGCCGGGAAAGTTCCAATTTCAAAATTCCAGTTTTGCGATGCAGAATGTTGAATCGCTCACGTCACGTGCCCTGGAGACGACCCGAATGAACTTCGAATACACCCCCGAACAGCAGGCCTTCCGCCAGGAAGTCCGCACCTTCCTGGAGTCCGCACTCCCGGCCGACATCCGCGAACGCGCTGCCGCCGGCAAGCGCCTCGAGAAGGACGACATCGTCCGCTGGCAGAAGATCCTCCACGCCAAGGGCTGGGGCTGCAGCAGCTGGCCCAAGGAGTACGGCGGCACCGGCTGGAACTCGGTGCAGCGCCACATCTTCGACGAGGAGTGCGCCGAGCTGGGCACCCCGATGCAGCTGCCGTTCGGCCTCAAGATGGTGGCCCCGGTCATCATGCGTTTCGCCAACGAGGCGCAGAAGGCCCACTTCCTGCCGCGCATCCTGGCGGCGGAAGACTGGTGGTGCCAGGGCTACTCGGAACCGGGCGCCGGCTCCGACCTGGCCTCGCTCAAGACCCGCGCCGTGCGCGGCACCGACGCCGACGGCGAGCACTACATCGTCAACGGCCAGAAGACCTGGACCACGCTCGGCCAGTACGCCGACTGGATCTTCTGCCTGGTGCGCACGAGCACCGAAGGCCGCCAGCAGGAAGGCATCTCGTTCCTGCTGATCAACATGAAGACGCCGGGCATCACCGTGCGTCCCATCATCATGCTCGATGGCGAGCACGAGGTGAACGAGGTCTGGTTCGAGAACGTCCGCGTGCCGGTGGAGAACCGCGTCGGCGAGGAGAACAAGGGCTGGACGTACGCCAAGTTCCTGCTGGGCCACGAACGCACCGGCATCGCCGGCGTGGGCCGCTCGAAGGCCGCGCTGAAGCGCCTGAAGTCGCTGGCCCGCCGCCAGCCGGGCGACAACGGCCGCCCCATCATCGAGGACGTGCGCTTCCGCGACCGCCTCGCCCAGGTCGAGCTGGAACTGATGGCGCTCGAGATCACGAACCTGAAGGTCATCGCGGGTGAGGACAAGCACCTGCCGCCGGGCCCCGAGGCCTCGATGCTGAAGATCAAGGGCTCCGAGATCCAGCAGCTGCTGACCGAACTCACCGTGCAGGCCCTGGGCCCGTACGCGCTGCCGTACCTGCCGGAACGCCTGGAAGCGGGCTGGACGGGCGAGCCGCTCGCGCCGCAGTTCGCCCCGCGCGACGCGGCCGCCACCGGCCACTACTTCAACGTGCGCAAGACCACCATCTACGGCGGTTCGAGCGAAGTGCAGAAGAACATCATCGCCCAGATGATCCTCGGCCTCTGAGCCCCCTGGACGCGAACGGAGAACACTCATGGATTTCAATTTCAGCGAAGAACAAGTCGCCATCCAGGACAGCCTGCGCCGCTTCCTGACGAAGGACTACGGCTTCGAGCAGCGCCGCACCATCGCCAAGACGGCCGACGGCTTCAGCCGTGAAGCCTGGGCCACGTACGCCGAACTGGGCCTGCTGGCCCTGCCGTTCTCGGAAGAGCACGGCGGCCTCGGCGGCAACTCGGTCGACGCGATGATCGTGATGGAAACGCTCGGCACGAACCTCGCGCTCGAGCCGTACCTGGCCACCGTGGTCGTGGCCGGCAGCCTGATCGCCGACGTGGGTTCGGACGCCCAGCGCGACAAGCTGCTCGGCGGCATCACCGGCGGCGAGCTGCTGGTGTCGCTCGCCCACCAGGAGCCGGGTGCCCGCTACAACCGCCAGCACGTGGCCACCAGTGCGAAGAAAGAGGGTGACGGCTGGGTGCTCAACGGCCACAAGGCCGTGGTGCTCGGCGCGCCGTCGGCCGACCAGCTGCTGGTGTCGGCCCGCACGTCCGGCGCCGCGTTCGACGCGAACGGCATCACGCTGTTCGTGGTGGACCCGAAGGCCGCCGGCGTCACCGTCACGGGCTACACCAACCAGGACGGCCAGCGCGCCGGCGAGGTGGTGCTGAAGAACGTGAAGGTGGGTGCCGACGCCTTGCTCGGCAAGGTGGACGGCGCGCTCGCCGGCATCGAACGTGCGATCGACCGCGGCATCGCCGGCCTGTGCGCCGAGGCCGTGGGCATCATGACCGCGCTCAACGCCACCACGCTCGACTACCTCAAGCAGCGCAAGCAGTTCGGCGTGCCGATCGGCAAGTTCCAGGCCCTGCAGCACCGCATGGCCGAGATGGCCATCGCCGCCGAGCAGTCGCGTTCGATGGCCACGCTGGCCGCGCTGCGCGCCGATTCGACCGATGCCGCCGAACGCAGCCGCGCGGTGTCGGGCGCCAAGGCCTACATCGGCCAGGCCCTGCGCAAGGTGGGCCAGGACGCGGTGCAGATGCACGGCGGCATGGGCGTGACCGACGAGCTGATGGCCGCGCACTACTTCAAGCGCCTGACCATCATCAACTCGACCTTCGGCGACACGGACCACCACCTGGCCCGCTTCAGCGACACGCTGCTGACCGCCTGATCGGCAACATCCGAGAGCACACGGGCCCGCGAGGGCCCGTTCCGCGTTCCGACTCCGTGAGGAAACTGACCCGTGAGTGACATCATCAACCGCCGCGACCTCGACTTCCAGGTCTTCGAGGTGCACGACGCCGACGCGCTGACGCGCCGCGAGCGCCACGCCGACCACAGCCGCGAGACGTTCACCGCGACGCTCGACACGGCCCAGGCCATCGCCACCGACAAGTTCGCGCCGCACAACCGCGAGTCCGACGAGAACGAGCCCACGTTCGACGGCCAGAAGGTCACGATCATCCCGGCCGTGAAGGAAGCGCTGGAGGCGTACTGCGCGGCCGGCATGATGTCGCCCACGAAGGACTACGACCAGGGCGGCATGCAGCTGCCGGTGCTTGTGGCGCAGGCCGCGTCCGCCATGTTCAAGAGCGCGAACGGCCCCACGCTGTCGTACGCCGGGCTCACGTCGGGCAACGCCAACGTCATCCAGAACTTCGGCACCGAACGCCAGAAGAAGAAGTACCTCGCCTCGCTGCTGTCGGGCCGCTTCTTCGGCACGATGGCGCTCACCGAGCCGCAGGCCGGCTCGAGCCTGTCCGACCTGACCACGAGCGCCACGCCCAACGGCGACGGCACCTACTCGATCAAGGGCAACAAGATCTTCATCTCGGGCGGCGACCACGAGATGACCGAGAACATCGTGCACCTCGTGCTCGCGCGCATCCCCGGCGCGCCGGCGGGCGTGAAGGGCATCTCGCTGTTCACGGTGCCGAAGTTCCACACCGATGAAGACGGCAAGATCGGCGCGCGCAACGACGTCGCGCTGGCCGGCCTGATCCACAAGATGGGCTGGCGCGGCACCACGTCCACCATGCTGTCGTTCGGCGAGAAGGGCCAGTGCATCGGCGAACTCGTGGGCGAGGCGCACAAGGGCCTCGCGTGCATGTTCCAGATGATGAACGAGGCTCGCATCGGCGTCGGCATGGGTGCGGTGATGTACGGCTACCGCGGCTACCTGGCCTCGCTGCAGTACGCGCGTGAACGGCCGCAGGGCCGCCTGCCCGGCAACAAGAACCCGGCCGACCCGCAGGTGCAGCTCATCGAGCACGCCGACATCCGCCGCATGCTGCTCGCGCAGAAGGCGTACGTGGAAGGGGCGCTGTCCCTCGGCCTGTACGCCGCCCGCCTGGTCGACGACCAGCGCACCGGCGAAACCGAGCAGGTGCGCACGGAAGCCGGCCTGCTGCTGGACCTGCTCACGCCCATCGTGAAGTCGTGGCCGTCGCAGTGGTGCCTGGAGGCCAACAGCCTGGCCATCCAGATCCATGGCGGCTACGGCTACACGCGCGAGTACCCGGTCGAGCAGTACTACCGCGACAACCGCCTGAACATGATCCACGAGGGCACCCACGGCATCCAGGCGCTGGACCTGCTGGGCCGCAAGGTGATGATGC
>Ga0247823_10001596_pt1 | contig 18854 bp, 16 predicted proteins | sample 13C_PalmiticAcid_2_FD_192426 | JGI IMG/M metagenome (GOLD analysis project Ga0247823, IMG submission 192426) | Soil microbial communities from agricultural site in Penn Yan, New York, United States - 13C_PalmiticAcid_Day30 | ecosystem: Environmental > Terrestrial > Soil > Agricultural land... | reverse complement strand
GATCAGGCCCGCGGCGAACGACACCCGCTTCGGGCTCGCCGCGGGCCTGATCAGCGACGACGATGCGCTATGGGCACGCTTCCAGGCGGAAGCGCGCGCGGGCGTGGTCAACCGCAACCGGCCGACGACGGGCGCAGCTTCGTCGATGCCGTTCGGCGGCCTGGGCGACTCGGGCAACCACCGGCCGAGCGCCTATTACGCCGCCGACTATTGCGCCTATCCGGTCGCCAGCCTCGAGGCCGGGCGGGTCGTCGACCAGCTTGAAGGGGTGCGCGGGATCAACTGAACCCGATGCCGGCGGCGAGCCCATGCTCGACCGCCGGCGGACTCGTGAAGAACCCGCCGACCAGCGCGCGCCATTCGGCGAAGTCGCGCGATGCGCGGAACGCCGCATGGTCCTCGACCCGCCGCCAGTCGATCAGCAGCCAGTAGCGTCCGGCGACTTCGTAGGAGCGGAGCAGGTCCATGCGGATGCAGCCCGGCGCGCCGCGGAACAGCGGCACCGCGCGGCCGGCAGCGTCCTCGAACGCGCGTGTGCGCTCGGGATCGACGTCGAGGCGTGCGATCTCGCGCGCCATCTATTCCTCGTCGATGCGGGTGGTGACGCCGGTCGCGATCACCGTGCGGGTCGCGTCGATCGAGGCATAGGTCCAGAAGATCACCAGCGGCTCGCTGCCCTCAAGGTTGAGGAAGCAATGCGGCACCTCGGGCGGGATCCAGCTGGTCACGCCGGGCGCTACAGGATGCTCGGCGCCGTCGATATGCACGCGTCCGGAGCCGGAGAGGACGACGACGCTTTCCTCGCAATTATGGATGTGCAGCGGAACCGCGGCGCCCGGCGCGATGCGGGTGATACCGTTGAGTATCGCCTGCGATCCGCGCGCGGAAGTGACGAGCGGGGTGGTGACCACGCCATTGCCGCGATCCTTGACCGGCAGCCCCTCGGGGATGAGGATTTTGGCCTCGCTCATGCCGCCTCCGCGACGCGGATCGTCTTCATGTTGGTGAATTCCTTCATCCCCGCCTCGCCGAGCTCGCGGCCATAGCCCGAGCGCTTGATCCCGCCGAACGGCACGCGCGGATCGGAGGCGACCATGGCGTTGACGAACACCGCCCCGGCATCGATCCGCCGCGCAAGTGCCCGGCCGCGATCGAGGTCAGCGGTCCAGATCGATGCGCCGAGCCCGAAGCTGGTGCGGTTGGCAAGCGCGATCGCGGTGTCGGCGTCGGGCGCGCGGATGACCGCGGCAGCCGGACCGAACGTCTCCTCGTCGAACGCGGCCATGCCCGGCGCGACATGGTCGAGCAGCGTGGCAGGGTAGAAGAAGCCCGGGCCGCCGGGGGTCGCACCGCCTGTCCGGAGCCGGGCGCCGGCGGCGACGCTGCGCTCGACCTGATCGTGGATCGCGTGGCGGAGATTGGCGCGCGCGAGCGGACCGAGCGTGGTGCCGGCCTCGCGCGGATCGCCTAGTCGCAGCTCGGCAATGTCGGCGAGGAAACGCTCGACAAAGGCGTCGGCGATGCTGGCCTCGACGATGAAGCGCTTGGCGTTGACGCAGCTCTGCCCGGCGTTGGTGAAGCGCGCCGTCACCGCCATGCGCGCGGCGCGATCGAGATCGGCGTCGGCGAGTATGACGAAGGGGTCAGATCCGCCGAGCTCAAGTACCTGCTTCTTGAGCGCGGCACCCGCCTGCCCGGCGACGATCGCGCCGACCTCGGTCGAGCCGGTGAGGGTGACGCCCGCGATGCGCGGATCGGCGATCACCGCTGCGACCACGGCGGGCTCGACGAACAAATTGGCGAACAGGCCCTCGGGGAAGCCGGCTTCGGCCACCAGCCGCTCGATCGCGAGCGCGGACTGGGGGACATTGGCGGCGTGCTTGAGGATCGCGCCGTTGCCCGCGGCGAGCGCGGGGGCGACAAAGCGGATCACCTGCCACAGCGGATAGTTCCACGGCATGATCGCGAGGATCACGCCGAGCGGCTCGAAGGCGATCGTGGCGCCGGGGACCGCGGCGATGGGCGCGTCGGCGAGCATCGCAGGTGCGTGCCCGGCATAGAAGTCGCAGTTGAGCGCACACTTCTCGACCTCGGCGAGCGCTTCGCCGATCGGCTTGCCCATTTCGGTGGTGATCAGCGCGGCGAGGGCCTGCTTCTCGCTGCGCAGCAAGGCGGCAAGGCGGGGGAGCAGGGCGGCGCGGTCTCCGGCCGGCCGGAGCCGCCATTGCGCGTGCGTGCGCGCCGCGCGCTCGATCCGGGCATCGACTTCAGCCGGAGTATGCACATCAAAGCGGGCGAGTTGCCCGCCGGTCGCAGGATCGATCGTGGCGATCATAGAGCGGAGATCACCGCATCGGTGAAGCCGCGCGTGTCGAGCGGGCCGCCGACATCGCGCGTGCGGGTGCCGGGATTGGCGAGCGTCACCTCAACCGCCGCCTCGATCCGGCGTGCGCAGCCGGACAGCGCGGGATCGTTGCGGTTGCGGCCGAGCCAGTCGAACAGCATCGCGGCGGAGAGGATCAGCGAGGTGGGGTTGGCGATGCCCCGCCCGGCGATGTCGGGCGCCGAGCCGTGCTGTGCCTGCGCGACGCAGATCGTGTCGCTGGCGTTGATCGACCCGCCAAGGCCGAGGCTGCCGCTGAGCTCCGAGGCTTCGTCGGACAGGATGTCGCCGAACATGTTGGTGGTGACGATCACGTCGAACCGCTCGGGATCGCGGATGAGCAAAGCGGCGGCGGCATCGACGATGACCTCGTCGAGCGTGACGCCGGGGAAGTCCTGCGCCACGGCGCGGACTTCGCGCAGGAACAGGCCATCGGTCAGCTTGAGGACGTTCGCCTTGTGGACCGCGGTGACCTTGCCGCGGCGTTCGGCGGCGAGCGCGAAGGCGGCGCGGGCGACGCGGCGGACCGCGGGGGCAGTGATCTTCCTGATCGAGAAGGCGCTGTCGGGATCGGGCATGAACTCGCCCGGGCCCATGTGCATCGACCGGTCGGCGTAGAAACCCTCGGTATTCTCGCGCACGATCACCAGGTCCATCGGCTTGCGCAGGATCGACAGGCCTTCGCGGGCGCGGCACGGGCGGATGTTGGCGAAGAGGTTGAACTCGACGCGCAGCGCGGCCGACGGGTTGGGCTGGCCGGCGGAATAGTCATAGTGCGACACCGGGCCGAGGATCACGCCGTCGGCCTCGGGGATCGCGGCGAGCACCGGGTCGGGGAGCGTGCTGCCCTGTGCGGCGAGGCTGGCGAGGCCGATGTCCATCGTCTCGAAGCTGAGCAGGTCGCCGCCGGCGGCGCGGGCGACGGCGAGGGTGGCTTCGGTGATTTCGGGGCCGATGCCGTCGCCGGGGAGGGTGAGGATGCGCGTCATGGCGTGGTGATGCACCAGCCTGGCTGTCATGCGGCTGACACGGTGGGCGATTTTACTTGAAGATTGCATTTCAGATATTCAAGATTCGCAAATGAGTGAGCGCCTAGCCGACCGGATCGCGCGTCAGATCGTCGATCACATCCGTGCCGCAGGGCTGGCAGAGGGCGATCATCTCGCCGCGCAGGCGCTCGCCGATCGCTTCCACGTCTCACGCGCGCCGGTCACCGCGGCGCTCAAGGCGCTGACGGAGGAGGGGGTGGTCGCAGCGGTGCCGAACCGCGGCTTCTTCGTGAAGACGGCGCCGGTCGCGGCGGCGGATCCGGCGATCGACGAAGAGCCGCTCTACACCGCGATCGTCGAGGCGCGCTTGACGGGTGCGCTCCCGGATCGGGCGAGCGAGAACGAGATGATGCGCCGCTTCGGCGCGACGCGGGCGCGGCTGCAGCGCGTGCTTGCGCAGATCGCCGAAGAAGGGTGGGTGGAGCGGCTCCCCGGCCATGGCTGGCTGTTCCGTGCGACGCTGGATTCGGCCGAAGCCTATGAGCAGGCTTATCATTTCCGTGCGACGATCGAGACCGAGGCGCTGCTCCAGCCCGGCTATCGCTTCGTGCCGGCCGAGCTCGACCGGCTGCGCCATGAACAGCAGGAATTGCTGGCGGGCGCGCTCCGGACGCTGCCGCGTGCACGCCTCTTCGAGGTCAATGCCGGGTTCCACGAGACGCTGGTCGCCTGGTCGGGCAACCGCTTCTTCCTTGACGCGCTCAAGCGGGTGAACCGACTGCGGCGGTTGATCGAGTTTCGCGCGACTGCCGACCGCAGCCGGCTGGAGCAGCAATGCCGCGAACATCTCGCGCTGCTCGACCTGATCGAGCGCGGCGACATGGCGCTCGCCGCAGATTTCCTGCGCGGCCATGTCGGCCATGCGCTCGCGCTCAAGATGCGCGCAGTCGAATAATTGCATTATGAATTGACAAATATCGTCAAACGGCCGAGCCATCGGGTGATTTTCGACGAGGTTTGGCATGATTCTCGACCTGGCGGGGCAGCGGCTGCAAATCGCTGATCTGGCCGCGCGGCTCGGCGCCCGAATGGGCGCCATGCCGGTGATCCATCGGCTGATCGCGGAGAATCTGCTGCGCGCCGGGGGCGAGGACGGTGCCACGGCGCTGGCGCGATGGATCGACGGTGGAGACGACGGCGTGGAGCTGGTGTTCCACCCGGGCCGGATCATGATGCACGACACGACCTGTGTGCCGGCGCTGGTCGACCTCGCCGCCGCGCGCGACGCGGTCGCGCAGGCGAGCGGTGATCCGGGCCGCGTGGGTCCGGTGCTGCCGGTGGACGTTTCGACCGATCACTCGATCGCCGTCGATCATTTCGCCCGAGCGGATGCGGCGTCGCTGAACATGGCGCGCGAGCGGGCACGCAACGCCGAACGGCTGCGCATGATGAAATGGGCGTCGGGCGCGATGCCCGGGCTGGTGGTGCACCCGCCCGGGACCGGGATCATGCACACGCTGAACCTCGAAAAGCTCGCCAGCGTGGTGTGGATCGAGGAACGCGACGGCGAGCGCTGGGCGGTGCCCGACACGCTGATCGGTACCGACAGCCATACGCCGATGGTGAACGGCATCGGCGTGCTGGGCTGGGGCGTCGGCGGGCTGGAGGCCGAGGCGGCGATGCTGGGCCTTCCCGTGGTGTTGCGCGTGCCCGAGGTGGTCGGGGTGCGGCTGACCGGCGCGCTCGATCCGGCGCGGATGGGGACCGACCTCGCGCTGGTGGTGACCGAGCGGCTGCGCGCGCATGGCGTTGCCGGACGGTTCGTCGAGTTCTTCGGGCCGGGCGTGGCGACGCTCTCGGCCGGGACGCGCGCGGCGGTGGCGAACATGGCACCCGAGTACGGGGCGACCACCGGCTTCTTCCCGGTCGATGCACGGACGATCGACTATCTGCGCGAGACCGGGCGCGACGCCGGGGCGCTGGCGCTGGTCGAGGCCTATTGCCGGCGACAGGGGCTGTGGTTCGATCCCGCGGCCGAGCCTGCCTATCGCGAGACGCTGACGATCGACCTGTCCGAGGTGCGGATGGGACTGGCCGGTCCGGCGCGGCCGCAGGACCTGCGCGCCGTTGGCGACACGCAGCGGCTGATCACCGGCGGTACGGCGGCTGGCGCTGTGCCGGCAGGCGCGGTGGCGATCGCCGCGATCACCAGCTGCACCAACACCAGCGATCCGCGCATGCTGGTTGCCGCCGGCCTGCTCGCGCGCAACGCGGTGCGCGCCGGATTGAAGCCCCGGCCCTGGGTCAAGACGTCGCTGGCACCGGGATCGCCCGCGGCGGCGGCGCTGTTGGAGCGCGCGGGGCTGCTGGCGCCGCTCGAGGAAGTGGGCTTTGCGATCGTCGGCGTCGGCTGCACGACATGCATCGGCAATTCGGGGCCGCTGGTGCCGATGATGGCGGAGGCGGTCGCGGCCGGAGTCGAGCCGGTGGCGGTCCTCTCGGGCAACCGCAACTTTCCCGGCCGGGTGCATGCCGATGTGCGCGAGAGCTTCCTCGTCTCCCCGCCGCTGGCGATCGCCTTTGCGCTGGCGGGCGACGCGGCGCGCGACATCGCGGCCGATCCGATCGGCCGGAGCCCGGACGGCACGCCGGTATTCCTCGATACATTGTGGCCGGGCGCGGGCGAGATCGACCGCGTGCTCGCGGCGGCGCAGTCGCCCGCGGACGTGCCCGCCCGCTATGCCGCGGCGGAGGCCAATCCCGACTGGCAGGCGCTCGCCGCGCCGGACGCCGCGCGCTTTCCGTGGGATGCGGGCTCGACCTATCTGCGTCCGCCGCCCTTCGTCCGCGCGGAAGGCCGCGTGCCGCTCCATGGCGCGGAAGCGCGGCCACTGCTGGTACTGGGCGACGACATCACCACCGACCATATCTCGCCCGCAGGCGCGATCCCCGCGGACAGCGAGGCGGCGCGCCACCTGATCGAGCGCGGCGCGGCGCCGGGCGACCTCAACGTCTATGCTGCGCGGCGCGGCAATTGGGAGGTGATGGTCCGCGGCCTGTTCACCAACCCCTCGGTCCGCAACCTGCTCGGCCCTGCGCCGGGGCGTACGATCCATGCGCCGAGCGGGCGCGAGATGCCGCTCTGGGATGCGGCACAGGCCTATGCCGCGGACGGCACGCCGCTGCTGATCGTGGCGGGTGAGCGCTACGGCACGGGATCGTCGCGCGACTGGGCGGCGAAGGGACCCTGGCTGCTCGGCGTCCGCGCGGTGATCGCGGCGAGCTTCGAACGGATCCATCGCAGCAACCTGATCAACATGGCCATTCTGCCGCTGACGGTGTCCGGGGCAGATGCGATCGCGCTGCGTGCACTTTCGCCCGACGCGCGGCTCGTCTTCCCGGAAGCCGTACCGCTGGAGCCGGGGGCGGAACTGCTCGTGCGTATCGAGGATGGCGGTGACAGCCGGGAACTGGTCACCCGTCTGGCGGCGGACACCAAAGTCGAGTGCGAGGTGATCGCGCGGGGCGGGATGCTGCCGGCGTTGCTGCAACGTCTGCTCGCCTCGCCGAGGGAGGTGGCGGCATGAAGCGCTGGGTATTGCCCATGTTCGCGGTACTGGCCCTGTGGAGCGGGGCGGCCGGTGCGCAGCGCGAAGCCGAGATCGCGGCGAAGACCGTACGGCGCGACGTCTTTCCGCAGGCAAAAGTGCGCTTCCCGGGTGGTGTGGTTGCGACACCGCAGGTCGAGATCGCCAATCTCGATGGTTTCCGCCCGGTGCAGATGGATGTGTACGCACCCTCCCGCCGTGCAGGACCGCGCCCGGCGGTGCTGTGGGTACATGGCGGCGGGTGGAGTCGGGGGGATTCGCGCACCTCCGGCGCCTATGCCGACTGGCCCAGGGTGCTCGCGTCGCTCGCGGCCCGGGGGTTCGTCGTCGCCTCGGTCGACTATCGGCTGAGCGGCGAAGCGCGGTTCCCCGCTCAGATTCAGGATGTGAAGGCGGCGATCCGCCATCTTCGCACGCATGCGGCGGAACTCGGCGTGGATCCTGCTCGCATCTATCTGTGGGGCGGGTCGGCGGGGGCGCATCTCGCGGCGCTGGCCGCGACCAGCTGCGGCGAGCAGGCGTTCGCGCCGCCGCCTTCCACCGGCCGGATGGAGCGGAGCGAGATCGCAGCGCTGAAGGCGACGCCCGCGGGCAACGACTGCGTGCAGGGTGCGGCGCTGTGGTACGGGGTGTTCGATCTTGCGCAGGTGCCCAAGGTCAATGTCGCGGGGCTGCTCGGCTGCGACCCCGCGGCCTGTATCGAGACCGCGCGTGCGGCAAGCCCGCTCCATCGCGTCGGGCCGGGGGCGCCGCCGATGCTGCTGATCCACGGCTCGGACGACGAAACCGTCGCGCATGCCCAATCGGCGGCGATGGTGGCAGCGCTGCGGCGCGTGGGCGCGCGCGCCGAGCTGGTGACGATCCCCGGCGCCGATCATGGCTGGCTCGGCGCGACCCCCACGGCGACGCGTGACGCCAGCCTGCTCGCGCTGCGCCGGACCTTCGACTTCTTCGAGTCACTCGCCAAGCGTTGAGAGCGGGCTGTTCAAACGCGCGAGCCGCATCAGCAGGAGCGCGGAGAGCTTGGCGCGCTCGACCAGCGAGGGGACGATGAGGAACTCGCGGTCGGAATGGATCGCGCCGCCGCGCACGCCGAGCGTGTCGACCACTGCCAGTCCGTGCGCGGCGAGATTGTTGCCGTCGCACGCGCCGCCGGTCGCCTGCCAGACGATATCGAGATCGAGCGCGGTACCGCAATCGCGTACCAGCTCGAACAGGCGGCGCTGGCGCGCATCGAATGGCTTGGGCGGGCGCTGGATGCCGCCATGGAGCGTGACCTCGACATCGTGGCGTTCGGCAATTTCCGCGGTCAGGGCATGCAGCGTGTCGAGCGCCCATTGCTGGTCCGCGGGATCGGCGAGGCGGAGGTTGAACCGCAGCACGGCACGGTCGGGCACGATATTCTCCGGCCCGCCGCCATCGATCCGCGACGGGTTGGCGGTGAGGCCGGGGCGCGCCCCGTTGAGCAGGGCGATGCGCCCGGCGAGCTCGGCCGCGGCCACGATCGCGTTGCGGCCGTCCTGAGGGTTGCGGCCAGCGTGCGCGGCGCGGCCGATGACGGTGACGGCGAAGTTCGCGCAGCCCTTGCGCGCGCCCGCGAGCACACCCTCGGGCGTCGCCGAGGGTTCGTAGGCGAGACCGACGGTGCAGCGTTGCGCAGACTCGGCCAGCAAGGGTGCCGAGCCGACCGAAGAGACTTCCTCATCGGCGTTGACGATGACCTCCACGCTGAGCCGGTCGGCGTGCGGAGAGCGGTAGAAGGCGCCGAGCGCGGCGAGCATGACGACGATCCCGCCCTTCATGTCGGCGACGCCCGGGCCGCATACCGTCTGCGCGTCGATCCACCGCGCGGTCTGGAACGGGTGATCGACCCCGAACACCGTGTCCATATGCCCGACGAGCAGGACGCGGTTGGCGGCGCCGGGCGCGTCGCGGCGGAAGTGGAGATTGCGGCCATGCTCGACGGGCTGAAGATCGCCGCGCGCGTCGGGATAGGCGAAGGGGGCGGGGTCGTGCAGCGTGACGGTACCACCGAGGCTGCCGAGTTCGGCGCCGATCAGCTCGGCCATCCGCTCAAGCCCGGGCAGATTGGCGCTGCCCGAGTTGACCGCGGACCAGGCCAGCGTCCGTTCGAGCAGGGCCGGGCCGAGGCTGTCGATCCAGGCGAGTGCTTCCGCTTCGTCGCGGTCGAGATCCAGTTCAATCATGTGAAGGCCTTATCGCGCGCCACTTTCACGGCGCTGTCGCGACAGCGCGGGGACAGGCTCGCACGGTTAGAGGAACGGCAGGAGGTTTCCGCATGACGCTTGCACTCGACCGCGCGGTTGGCGCCACCGCCTTTGGCACCGATGTCGCGGGCTATGCCGCGGGACGGCTCGACTATCCCGAAGCCCTGTTCGAGATCCTGACCGACCGCTGCGGCCTCGAGCCGGGCGCGCGGGTGCTCGAGATCGGTCCGGGGACCGGTCAGGCGACGCGTCGGATGCTGGATGAAGGCGCTTCGGTCACAGCAGTCGAGCCCGATCCTGCGCTGGCCGGGCATCTGCGCGGCTGGGGCGAGGAACGGCTGACGGTCGACTGCCGGGCGTTCGGCGAACAGGTGCCGGGCGATCATTGCTTCGACCTCATCGTCGCCGCGACTGCCTTCCATTGGCTCGAAGCCGGTCCGGCGCTGGCGCAGGTACGGCGGCTGCTGCGGCCGGGCGGTGCGTTCGCGATGTGGTGGAACGTGTTTCACGAGACCGGTGAGGACCCGTTGTTCGACGCATTGTTCGACGGCCTTGCGCGGCCGCCCTCGCTGGTCTCCGGCCAGCATTATTCGCTCGACGCCGATGCGCGCTGCGCCGATCTCGCCGGAGCGGGTCTGCAGCAGGTGAGCCATGTCATGCTGGCCCGCCGGCTCGAAATGACCCCGGCGTCGCTGCGGGCGCTGTTCTCGACCTTCTCGGCGGTGCGGCAGCTTCCTTCTGCCGAGCGCTCTATACGGCTGGATGCGGTCGAGGCGATGGCACTGCGCGATCGCGGCGAGCGGTTTGAGCGGGTGTTCCGCACGCCGCTCTACACCGCCCGGACGCTGGACTAAGCCGCGGGTCACCCGACTGCGCGGAGGAACAGGTCGAGCGCGATGTTGCGGCCGCACAGCACGACTGCAACCTTGCGCCCGCGATAGCGATCCGCCTGCTGGATCAAGGCGGCGAAGGCGACGCCGGCGGCGCCTTCGACCATCCAGCGTTCGCTTTGCGCGATTCTACGCATCGCATCTGCGATCTCCGCCTCGCTGACGGCGATGCGGGTGTCGATGACGCGCTGGCAGGCCGGGAAGGTGATCGAACCGGGTTCGATCGCACCGGTGGTGCCGTCGGACAGCGTCGGAAATTCCTCGGTCGGGACGATCCGCCCGGCCTCGAGCGCGCGCAGCATACAGGGTGAGGCTTCGGGCCAGGCGCCGACGACCTCGACATCAGGGCGCAGCGTCTTGAGTGCGATCCCCGCGCCGCCGATCAGCCCGCCCGCGCCGACCGCGATGACCACTGCGTCGAGGTCCGGATCCTGCTCGGCGAGCTCGATCCCGATCGTGCCTTGCCCGGCCATCACCGCAGGGTCGTTATAGGGCGAGATATAGACCATGCCCTCCGCCTCGCCGCGCTGGCGACCCGCGCTCTCGGCAGCGAAGGCGGGGCCGTCGACCGTGACGACCTTGGCACCGAGGGCGCTGATCCCGGCGACCTTCGACGGCGCGGCATCGCTGCCGACATAGACGGTGACCGGCACCCGTGCGAGCGCGCCGGCACGCGCAACCGCCATGCCGTGATTGCCGGTCGAGGCGGTCAGCACGCCGCGGCGGCGGGCATCGGCATCGAGCGTGCGGACCTTGTTGGTCGCACCGCGGATCTTGAACGAGCCGGTCGGCTGGAGGTGATCGAGCTTGAGCGACACCTCGCAGCCCAAGGTGGCAGAGAGTGCCGGGCTCGGCACCAGCGGCGTCACCGCCACCTGCGGGCGGATCGCCGCGTGCGCGACCTCGATCTGCTCGAAAAAGGGATCCAAATTTGCCTCCGTCACCGATGATCCGGGCTGCGACTGTGCAGGCGAGGGATGGCCGCAGCCATCCCTCCGGGGAGGGATCAGTTGGGCCGGCGCGCGGACGCGAACAGCTCGGCGAGCGAGCCGATGCGCATCTTGCGGAAGATCTGCTTGCGGTGGTCCTTGACGGTGTGGCGGCTGATGCCGAGCCGCAGCGCGATCGCCTCGCTCGAGCAGCCTGAGATCAGCAGCTCATAGACCTCGCACTCGCGGACGGAGAGCTGGGTGGCGGCGACGGAAGGCCGCAAGGCAGCGTGCCGTTCGAATGCCGCCGTGACCGGGGCGGCGAAGGCATCGAGCGCGCGAAGTTCGCTGGCCGAAAGGTTGGCGCAGCCGCGCGCGCGGTAGAAGCTCAATTCGACGATGCCGTCCCAGGCGGAAAAATAGAGGCCGATCTCCTCGCACCGTTCGGGCCAGCCGAGCGTGCGGAACCCCATCTCCTCCTCCTGCGTCCACACCAGATAGCGGTCCGCGCCCGCAAAGGGCCGGTGCGGACGCAGCACGAAATCGCTGGCGCGGACCGCGCCGTATGCGGGGGCCGGGGCGAGCATCGGGTTCATCCGGTGCGTGAAACGGACATAGTTGCGGATGCCCTGCGCATGCCCGGCAGGCTTGAAATCGTCGAACAGCAGCCGGGCTTCGGCGTCGCGGCGGTGCAGGACGGCGGCGGCAAGGTCGAAGCCGATGGCGCGGCGCAGCGCGCCTGCCGTGGTCGCGGCGAAGTCCGTTTCGCCGATCGCGCCGATGATCTCCGTCAGTGCCGTATGCAACATGATCCGGTCACCCCTCCATCAGGGGGATAGACTAGCGCGCGATAGCTGACACGAACTTGTCGCGAACCATGCGAGGGAGACGGGTGTGCGGATCGTGGAATTGCCGGAGATCGAGGCGGTGCTGGACGAGGACGCCGCGCTGGCGGCGGTCGAGGACGGTTTCCGCCGGATGCAGCGTGGTGGTGTCCATCTCGCGGAGGTGTCGCATCTCGCGTTCGGGGATCCGCCGGGCGACTGTCATGTGAAGGGCGGGCACATCACCGGCGACGCGGTCTTCGTCTTCAAGTTCGCGACCAGCTTCTACCGCAACCCCGAACTGGGCCTGTCGTCGAGCAACGGTTTCATGATCGTGGTGAGTGCGCAGACCGGCGAACAGCTCGCGATGCTCAGGGATCAGGGCTATCTGACCGACGTGCGGACCGCGCTGGCGGGCGCGATCAGCGCGCGGGCGATCGTGCGGCCGGGCAGCAAGGTGCTGGGGATCGTCGGGACCGGAATCCAGGCGCGGATGCAGGCACGGATGATCGCCCGTCTGCTGGGGCTGACGGACGTCCTGATCCATGGCCGCAGCATGGACAAGGCAAAGGCGCTCGCCGCGGAGATCGGCGGACGCGCGGTCGCTCTGCCCGAGCTGTGCGCACGCGCCGACCTGGTCGTCACCACGACGCCGTCGACGGTGCCCTGGCTGCGTGCGGAGATGGTGCGACCCGGTACGCGGATCGTCGCGGTGGGGGCGGATACGCCGGGCAAGCAGGAGCTGGAGACCGAATTGACCGGGCGGGCACGCGTGATCGTCGATTCACGCGTCCAGTGCGTCGATCATGGCGAGGCGGGATGGGCGGTGCGTGCCGGGCTGATCGCGTCCGATGCGCTGATCGAACTCGGCGCGCTGCTGGAGCGGCCGATCGCGTTCGAACCGGACGAGATCGTGGTGGCCGACCTTACCGGAGTCGCAGTGCAGGATATCGCGATCGCCAAGACGGTGTGGAACCGGCTCGCGGCGGCGTGAAGCGGCCGGTCCGGATCGCCGGACCGGCCGCAAGGGCTCATCCGCGCAGGGCGGCGGAGATGGCGGTGAGCCCGGCCTCGAGCTCGTTGCGGGCCGCCCAGCCATAGCCGAGGCGGAAATAGCTGTCGGGCAAGTCGAACCAATGGCCCGGCGCGACATAGGTGCCATGCTGGTTGAGCAGGCGATCGTAGAAGGCGGCGACACCGCCCGCGGGGTCACCGCGCATCCGCACGAAACCGACCACGCCGCCCGCCGGGGCGTTCCATTCGAGCAGGTCCTCGCCGGCCATCCATTCGCTGACCAAGGCGAGGCGGGTGCGCATCTCCGCGAGCGTTTCGGCGAGGATCGCGTCCTTGCGCGACAGCACCTGCTCGGCGATCCACTCATCGACCACGCTGCCGCAGATCGCGATCTGCTCCTTCGCGGCGAGGAAGATTTCGTGCAGCTCGGGGTTCCTGACGATCAGCCAGCCCATGCGCGTGCCGGGGATGCCATAGGCCTTGGACAGCGAGGAGACGCTGATGACATGGCTGCCCAGCGTCGCGGCAAGCGGGGTGAGGTCCCCGAAGCAGAGCTCGCGATAGGTTTCGTCGACGATCAGATACGCACCATTGTCGCGGGCGATGTTCGCGATCCGGCGAAGTTCGCCTTCGCTGAGCAGCACGCCGCTGGGGTTATGCGGGTGGGTGATGCTGACGATCTTCGTCGCCGGGGTGACTGCCGCGGCGAGCGCATCGATGTCGATGCGGAAGCCGGTGTCGAAGGTGAGGTCGATATGGGTGATGTCGCAGCCGATGGCGCCCGGCGTCTCAAGGTTGAGGCCGTAATTGGGGCGCACCACGACCATATGGTCGCCCGGCGCGAGCAGGGCGGTGGCGATGATGAACAGCGCGCCCGCCGCGCCTGTCGTGACGAGAACATCATCGGCGGCGAGGCCTTCGCCGTCGCGGGCGATCAGCGCACGCAGCGATGCGCTGCCGCGATGCTCGGTATAGAGCAATGTGAGGTCGGGGATCGCCAGCCCCAGATCGGATAGCTTGCGGTCCGATATCGAGCTTTCGGCCAGATTGTTGCGGATATTGCCGTAGCCGAACTCCTCGGGAGATTCGACTTCGATCGGAAGTCTTGCGTAGCGCATGGCGGCCCTGCTTCAGGTGATTGACGGTGCGCCATCTTGGAAGGCGGCATCCGTGCGCTCCATCCCTCCTCAGGGGGAGGGTGCCCGGCTCATCCGCGATCGATCACGCAGAGGATCGGTTCCAGCCGCGGACCGATGAACAGCGCATGCTCGCGCGCCCATGCGAACGGTGCCCACTCGTCCCGTTTCCATGTTTGCGCCGCGACGATGTGCCCCGGCGGACAGGCGCGTTCGGCAAGAACGAGCTGGTAACGGCGCGCCGCTCCGCCCTGCACAGGAAGCGCCGCCACGCCTGGCGTCAGCGCCAGGGTTCGTTTTGTCCATTCGTCGGTCGCGACGTTGCCGGGGCCGAGCCTGGCTATCCACGCGTCCGCCACGGCGGCCATATTGCCCGGATTGGGTCTGTCGTAGCTCAGCAGGAGACCGCGCGCGAGGATCAGAACCAGCAAGGCGGCGGGGAGCAATCGGCGGCCCGTCTTCCACGTGCGGGCGGCAATGACTGCAACCACGGCCGCCGCGCTGGCGAATTCGATCCAGAACATCCGCGGCTTGGGGTCTACCGCCAGGACATAGGTCAGCACGACGAAATGGAGCGCCGTATAGCCGCTGACGAGCCTCAGGAGGCGATCGGTGCGCCACACATCCCGGTAGACGATGGCGAGACCGAGTGCGCCCGCCAAAGTGAGGCCGCATTTCGGATCCGCCAGCAGGTTCAGCACCGGGTCGATCGACCAATGGACGCGGATGCCCATGCTGGGCCGCCAACCGGCGATGAAGTCCGGGTTCAGCAGCGGGCTTTTCGTCGTGTCGACCCAGGGCGCCAGTTCCGTGCTCGGTATCCGGGCGTGGCGAAGCATCAGGCGCCAGCTGTAGAGCGGGTCTCCTGCGGTGATCCAATAGGCTGCCGCCTCCGCCGCGAAGACCGCTGCCATTCCGGCGCAGAACGGCAATGCGAGCTGGCGGGCATCCCGGGGCAGCTGCAACCAGATCAGGCCGCAGATCGGCAGCATGACGATCGACGTCGTGCGGCTGAAGATCGCGACGGCGAGGCACGCACCGGCCAGTGCGGCGATGCTTCGGGATCTGCGCTCGAGCGCCAATTGCCCCGCCAGCAAGGCTGCCATGCACCAGGCGAACTCGACGGCATCGACCATCGGCTGGAGCGCGTGCATCGAAATGGCGGGTGTGGCTGCGAGCACGGCGCCGGCGATCGCCGCTGCGGTCGTGCCGAACAGCCGCCGGACATTGAGCGAGAAGAGGACCAGCCCGGCAAGGGCGTAGAGCAGCGGCACGAGCTGGACCGAAGCCGCATTCTCCCCCAGCAGCCGCATCGCGAGCGACATCGGCAGGACCAACGGAAGCCGCGCCTCCCAATGCGTCTGGGGGAGGCATAGTCCCTCGCGCACGGCGCAGCGCGCGCCCTGGAGATAATGCCAGTCGTCGCCGCCGCCGCCCATATAGCCGATCGGGTTGACGAAGGTCAGCGCGAGCAGGGCAATGACCGGCAGAAGCCAGGCGGAGGCGGGCGGCAGTTCAAGGCCGGCATGCCTGGCTGGTGCTTGCATGAAATTCACGTGAGCCCGGCCCCGACCGTTGGAGCGAGCGTTAAAGCATGAATAGGTCGATCAATCCTTAAGGGGCTGGCAGCCAGTGAGGGCACAGGCGGCGCAAGGCGGCGTGCGTCCCTAGTCGGTCCGCGTCAGCGCTTGCCGCGCGGCCGCAGCCAGTTCACAGTTCTGCCGGGCGCTTCGACATTGCTGTTCGAGCATCTCCACCACCTTGAGCTGTTCCCGGCGAACATGTTCGTCGTTCCGGATATCCGGCGAAAAGACGTTTCGTCCGGTCGATCGGGGAGCGGCGTGATCGGGACCGGCGGGTTTGCCGGAACCGGACGGCGTAATCTGCGTAGCGCGTGGAATGGCAAATCCGATCGCAACGCCCGCGATCAGGCATGCCCCCGCGATGGCGGCGGTTTTCAGGCGGCGGCGATGCATCACGACCGGTCCCCAATCCTGTTTGGGTAAGGCAATCGCTCAGGATAGCCGCCACCGCGCGCAGCGAAAGGGACAATTCCGGTGTCGGTACGTTCGCTAGCGTTCTCCGGGGGAGGGCAGCAGGATTGTCGCAAGGCCGAGCAGGGGCAGATAGGCGCAGAACTTGTAGACCCAGACGATGCCGTTGAGGTCTGCGAGCTGACCGAGCCCCGCCGCCCCGATCCCGCTGATCCCGAACATCAGGCCGAACATCAGCCCGGACACCAGCCCGACCCGGCCGGGGACGAGCTCCTGCGCGTAGACGACCAGCGCGGCGAAGGCCGATGACATGATGAGGCCGATCAGGATGGCGAAGGTTGCGGTCCAGAAGAGATTGGCATGGGGCAGGATCATCGCGAACGGGGCGACTCCCAGGAACGACGCCCAGATCACCGCTTTCCGGCCGATCCGGTCGCCGACCGGTCCGCCGGCGAAGGTCCCGACGGCGACCGCGGCAAGGAAGCAGAAGAGATAGAATTGGGATTCTCGCACCGTCAGGTCGAACCGCTCGATCAGGTAGAAGGTGAAGTAGTTGGTGAAGGCGCCGATATAGATGAACTTGGCGAACATCAGGATGCCGATCGCCGAGAGCGCGCGAATGATCTCGCGGCGGCTGTGCGGCGAAACGACCGGGGCGGTGGTCGTGCCGGCCTGTGTCCGGCTGTGGTGCACCCGCCACCGGGTGACGCCGAAGAGCACCCAGATCGCCGCGATGGCAACGAAGGCGAGCCAGCCCACCGCGGTCTGTCCGAACGGCAGGATGATCGCCGAGGCGATGATGGGCCCCAGCGCGGAACCGGTATTCCCGCCGACCTGGAAGGCGGACTGGGCGGTGCCGAAGCGGCCGCCCGATGCCATCCGCGCGACGCGCGACGCCTCCGGGTGGAAGGTCGCCGATCCGACCCCGATGACGGCGGACGCCAGGATCAGCGCCGGGTAGCTTCCGGCCATCGCCAGCCCGCCGATCCCGGCAAGGGTGACGATCATGCCGAGCGGGAGCAGATAGGGCAGCGGCCGCTTGTCGGTATAGAGGCCGATCCAGGGCTGGAGCAGCGAGGCGGTGAACTGGTAGACCAAAGCGATCCAGCCGATCTGGCCGAAGCTCAGCCGGTATTTCTCCTTCAGCATCGGATAGATGGCCGGAAGCACTGCCTGGATGAGATCGTTCAGAAGATGCGCGACCGCGACGGCGCCGACGATCTGCACGACCAGCTTCGACCCATCGGGATAGGATTTCGCCGGTGGCGTGATGTCGGGGGAGGCGATCAGGCTGGCAGTGGTTTCGGTCACGACGGGGTCTCTCGGTCGGTTGCGAGCGTGCCCTAGCAAGCGGATATTGTTCCCGCTTCGTTGTGTGAGCCATTCATTTCTGCGAACGGGACATGATGGACTACTATCCTGACGAGAATGACGACGTCGCGCGCCCGGTGATCGCGATCGGGCATGCCTTTCCGGATTCGTTCGAACTGGCCGAGCACCGGCACCGCCGCAGTCAGTTTCTCTATGCGGCGACGGGGGTGATGGCGGTCAGCACCCCGGACGGCGCGTGGGTCGCGCCGCCCGAACGTGCGGTCTGGATTCCGGCCGGAACCCCGCATTCGGTCCGGATGGTCGGCGCCGTGCAGACGCGCAGCGTTCTCGCCGAACCCGGAGAGTGCCCGGGGCGGGGAACGCGATGCCAGGTCGTCGGCGTGTCGCCCCTGCTTCGCCTTCTGCTTTCGGCCGCTGCCGATGTGGCGCCGGAATATGAGGTCGAGGGACGCGACGGTCTGGTCATGCGGTTGCTGATGGCGGAGATCGACCGCGCGCCGATGATCCCGCTGGCGGTGCCGTTCCCGTCGCATCCCGCGCTCGCGCGGCGATGCCATGCCTTTCTCGAGCGACCGAGCGCCGCCGCGACGATCGACGAATGGGCGGACGCCATGGCGATGAACCGCCGCAGCTTCACCCGGCTCTTCCGGCGCGAGACCGGGATGAGCTTTGCGGAGTGGCGCCAGCAGGCCTGCCTGTCGGCGGCATTGCCGAAACTGGCGTCGGGAGAGCCGATCACCTCGATCGCCTATGATCTGGGCTATGACGGGCCGGGCAATTTCTCGACGATGTTCAAGCGCGTGCTCGGCGTTCCGCCGAGCCGCTACCGGTCGCCGTGAAAGCGCGCAAAATGCGCGGTATGAACGCAGGCCGACCCCGGTTTTAGTATCGCCGCTCCGGCATAGGATGCGGGCAGATAACAGCTGGAGGGAGGGATGCGGCATTTCATGCCCGGCCTGAGGATCGCAGCAGCGGCGGCATTCACGGCGCTGATGCTGCTCGCTCCCGGAACCCTCGCGGCGCGTCAGCCGGCGCGTACCATCGTTCTGATCGGCGGGGCGACGCCGCACAATCCCGGCGTGCACGAAAGCCGGAACGGGGTGCGCCGGATCGCCGCCCTCCTCGAAGCCACCCCCGCCATCACCAGTAAGTTCGCGATCCGCGCCTATCCCGACGGCTGGCCCGCCGATGCCGCGGCACTCGACGGCGCCGCGACGATTCTCTGGTATTTCGATGGCCTTGAGCATCATCCGCTCCGCGACCCGGTGCGGCGCGCGCACTTCGCGACGCTGATGAAGCGCGGGGTCGGGCTGGTCACGCTGCACCAGGCATCGACCCTGCTGCCCGACGATCGTGCGATCGACCTCGCCGGCTGGCTGGGCGGGGTGCGCTACGGGATGATCGACCGTACGGTCGAGACGGTCGCCCTGACGCCGACCCGGCATCCGGTTGCGCGCGGCGTAAGGGCCTTCGCCTATCGCGACGAGTTCTACCCGACCCTGCACTATGCGCCGCGCGCAACCGGAT
>Ga0247823_10001595_pt1 | contig 18859 bp, 20 predicted proteins | sample 13C_PalmiticAcid_2_FD_192426 | JGI IMG/M metagenome (GOLD analysis project Ga0247823, IMG submission 192426) | Soil microbial communities from agricultural site in Penn Yan, New York, United States - 13C_PalmiticAcid_Day30 | ecosystem: Environmental > Terrestrial > Soil > Agricultural land... | reverse complement strand
GGCAAGGGTGGGGAGGGGGACGAGAACGCCGCCCCGGAGGTTGAGGCTTGATTTTTGGGAGTGTCTCTTTTGTGGGTTTTCATGTTGGGAACGAAGTTGAGGGTGAGGCTGGGCTGCCTCTAGTGCAGCTGGCTGGTCGACGGGGTGGTATGAAGGGGCCCTCAGCCCAGGGCTATCGTGTTATTTGGGTGTTGAGTGTTGATGTCTGCCTGGGGTTTACGCTGAACCCGCAAGACAACCTCGCATTCAGGAGACAGGGATTTCTTATGTTGGGATCTTGCGCCCTGGAAATAGGGAATGATGGCACTGTTTTTTGTTCTTTCCTGTAGTCAGAATTGAACCCTAGCGTCGTCCAGGTTGTGTGTGCATCACGTTAAGTTTGGTTTACAGACATGTAGGCCAAGAGGCGAGGAGATTGTGAGAGTTGCGAATGACCCCGGTAACTAGAATACGAACCCTTCATAATGTTATGTCAGTCCCAAATCAAGCTGTGGTTTGGGTTGTTGGGTCCTAGATTTCCGTAAATGAAACGGTTCTTCAACAGAGCTACATCTCGAACACCGAAAGACCCAAGCTGTGGGACTTGTTTCCTCCGGGTGATTCCGTTCCACAAGTATGGAATACTCTACAAAGCGAGGGATGTATGATGCTTATACGTCCCGAGTTCCAAATCAGAGTTGGAGAATGGCGCTTCTTGCCTCTAGGTCTTATGGCGGACGGTGGTCTGGACCATTTGTACCCGTCTCAGGCCGCATTCGTTCCGAGTCATGTGTTGGCCGGTCGTGCCATGTGTTCCCGTGGATGTACCCTGGCCGGCGGTGTTGGTCCTCCCATGACAGTGGGACTTTGAGCTGCAGCAACGTGGTATCTGTTTCATACATCGAGGCCCCCGATCAAGCGGATGAAGGAGCGCATATCGGCAGCCGACCACGACGTTGTCTGTGTTTGCTCATAACCATAACAACTTCTTAGTGTTGAGAGACAGTAAGTTGCATGCATGGCAAATCGTGAGCAAACTGGATGGAGAAAATGTCAGGAAAAAGAAGAAAGGTAAAGAAGAAAAAAAGTATCCAAAGCAAAAGCTGTCAGTCGCACAGTTCCCAGATAGGAAAGCGGCCCACCCGAATGCAAGCGTTGATTGGAGCTGTGGCAGATCATGGCTCTTGGCAGCAAGCTGAGACAACCGATGTGGCCCTCCAGGGTCCTCTGATCTTCCATCAATGCATGGCCTCTCGTGGAGTGAAGGTTTGCCTTTGGACCCTAAATCAATTAAACATTGCAAATGGGATATGTGGTGCACATGCAGAATCTTGGTTGGTGGCTTCTCAGCACTTCAAGGTGAGGTCCTCATGTGGCACACCGGTTGTTGGAGTTGATGCGGGTTCTGTGTCTTGACGGACAGCCTGCAGGTCCAGGCACCTTGCATGCAAATCCGAAGTCCCATTCGGCAGCAATGCATGAAAGCTCCGGCAGCACTGGGTGGGCATGGAGGGGCTCTGCACATATGTTCCGTGGGTGGCATGCTCCACCCCGCCCTGTCTCGGTGCAATGCGTTCGAGGCTGGTTGGCTGTTGAGGCCAAGTCGACAATCGCGTTCCTCCAAACAATCGCAGCCGGACCATCCTGGACGCGCCACGCCAGCTCAGGTCCGGGCTGGGGGGTTCTCTTGGGCCGGTTGGTGAATTGACAGCCAATAGCCCAGTTTTGGCCCAGGATCGACCTCGTTGCTTGCTGGCTGTGATAGGGTTTGTGCACGACGTGGGGTGGATGCGCTGGCACTGACGAGCTCATGCATGCGCGTGTCAATGACAGCGAGTCGCTAGCCGCTTCCGTGCACGGCGCGGGGAAGATTTCTGCAGCATGAAACTCCAACATCGCGGGCAGGTGCGGTCGTGAAAAAAGAATTGAAGAGATGGAGCACATTCGGGTCGGGTTCGGAAGTGGCGCTCGCGAAATTTGAGTGATGCAGGTTGGTGGTCTGGTGCAACGTTCAAATGCCGTGCCGAGTTGTCAGAGGCAGCGGGAGTCCGGAGATCACAGACCATGCTGAGGTTGAGACAAGGACGGGGAGCAGGATAACCCTGGCCTCGCACCTTCCCTCCCGCTCCTTGCTCCACAGGCATCCGGCAGGAACGACTCAGCCTGGTCCCAAAGCCAAAACTTTGGTCAGAAAGTTTACAGAGTCCAGAGACTACTTCCACTACCCAAGAGTTTTGGTTCGAATATTGTACTCCTCCAGCATTGTCGCCGAAATGATTGCGGGGCTTGCCCAACGGTTATTTGAAAAAGTTCATCACCTGCTGTGACCCTTTGAGCGACACCAGCACGGCGCCCAGAGCGACCCTTCATTTAAAAGATACAAGAGCCAACCAGGCCCGCCAGGCACGCAAAGTGCTGTGTCCGCCCAACGTGCTGTTCCTGTTCCTGAATGGGCTGCGCAATTCGTTAGCAGTCGCTGCTGGCCCGCGGGCCCTAATCCTGATTCGGCCTGGCATCCAAGACACCAGGTATCTTTTTGCGGCTAGTCCCAGCCAAACGGGACTTGAGATTGAATTGGAGGCGGCCCAGGCCCAGCATTGGCCTGGTCAAGGCAATTTCCTGTCGCGCAACCTGGCTGTGATCGCGAGCCCCTGAAGACCATCTCGACGCCCATCACTGCGGACGGGCCAGTTTCTTCCTTTCACTGTTTCTGCTTCGCATCGTCAGTTTGCATTCTCACCACCTCATCCACTTCGACCTGATCTTTCCGTCATACGACACCCTTGCCTCCCCTACCTTCTGTTCCCAACCCTGTCATCTGCTCGCTAGCCCACCTCAGCTTTTAGTCCCGGGCCGGCACCCATTCGACGCTAATACCTACCGCGAGAGCTTTCGACCGAGGACGCCCAATCGCTTGGGGAACCCCAAACTTCAGCTCCCAAGCTCGCGCGCCCAGCCAAAATAAATATTTCTTTGTTTTCTTGAGCCAGCGCATGGCCTCAGCGAAGAATTATCCCACCTTGAAAATCTGAACCACGGCGCTGGACATTCCCGACTTACACACGTTTCACGCCTGTTTTTTGAGACAAGCAGCCCGAGAGCACAATGCCGAGCCTCTTCTCCCGCCTCAAGGGCCGGGACGGAAAGCTCAAATCCAAGAAAGGCGCCCTCGACCAGCTCGCAAACCAGCAGCCGCAAAAACCGCGGTGGGACGACGCGTGGACGCGCAAGACAATCGAGCCCGAGGAAGTTCAGCAGTTGATCCGCTTCTGCACCGAGGAGCTCAAGGCGCGAGGTATGACATCAAATTCCGGCCCTGCTGTGCCCGCCCTCCACATATAGGCGGCTCTCGGCGCGCACCGTGCCACAGCAGCAAGCTAACGGCACCCTGCAGCTCTCGACCTCCCGTTCCTCCTCCTTCCCTTCCGCCCGACCTCGGATCCGAGCGCCGTCCGTACCTTCGTGCGACACTTTTTTGATGGCAAAGATGGTGGCCAGCTGCTCCGCGGCGAGGCCTTGGCCCAGGAGCTGCGCATGACGGAGCCAATGGTACGATCGCGGGCCGTTTACACGAAACACAAGTGCTGATGATGGGAACAGGTCATTTCGGGCGTGGTCAAATGGTGCTGGAGCAGACTCCAGGGCGGTGTGGTGGGATGGGACTCGTACGAGCTCTTCAAGGTTGGAGAGCAAGGTATGCCGCAACATTGAGGACGAGGGGATATGGAGGCTGAGCTGACTCGAGGCGCAGACTCCCACATGGCCAGAGACTCCTTCAAGACATTCATCCCCCTGAGCGTCGACAATGACTCTCGGTCAAAGATCATCTTTGACTTCTTCGACCTCCTCGCGGCAATCGCGGCCCATAGCAAGATGAACGGATTTGGAGGGCGCAAGCTTTCCCGCGCCGCTGCATGGTGGGCGTTTGAGCACTCTGATAACGGAAACGGCTTTGAGGGCGGGTACAAGTCGTGGCTCGGGCAAGTTCTTGCTGCCGCCCCTCCCCAGCTTCTGTGCTCTTGCTAACAAGCATTTCACAGCGCGGCCGACGCCACGAGCCATTTGTTCTTTGCCTATCTCCGGTCTCTCGCCCCCGAGCCCACCCGGGGCGGCATCTCGCTCCTGCCCATGTCGCTGCAGAAGCTACTCCAGGAAACCGAATACCCGCCCCAGAGGCCTGCGCTCATGCAAACCTCGACGAACAGGGTCGCTATGATTGTCGACACTGTCTCGCCCACACCATTCGCACTGCTTCGGAGGGCCAACCATTTTCAGTACCGTGACGACGACCGGGCACTTAAGGAGTGGTCCGAGTACGAAGATCCCATCCAGGCCTTGACCGAGGAGTGCCGCCGGGTTCTTAGGGCGATTTCTGCGGCAAACCAGTCGCAGGCTGTCTCCAGCTCGAAGCATTCCACGGGCCTTCGCGATGCATCGTGGTCTCGGTTCGAGGACATCGGTTTTGCAAGCGCCCTCGAGGAGGATGATTTGGAGGACGAGTCGGCCGGTGCCGCGCGGCGACGGCAGCAGGGGCTTAGGAACACGCCTGCCTCTGGCAATGGCGATCTGGGTCGTCCGACGACACCCTCATGGGCCGACTTTCTCTCATCCGGATTCGTGGACGAGCGTGGAACATCGAATATGCTGCTCCCTCCTGATAAGGTGCTGCCTCCAATCGACACGGGCGTTCGGCAGCGGAGCTCTCAATCCCACAGGCCGAGATTGGAGACCGAACACCAGCTCGAGCCTGGCGAGCTAGCGAGCATCGTTCGCTTCGACCTCGACGACGCGTTTTGGTGGGTGTGGATGAGCAGTTTGGCGCCCGAGGAGACACCCGAGCGGAAGGCGGCTTTTGGGCGCTGTGCTGTGATTGAAACGTTGATCCGGACCGGCCGGTGGTTGGTCATGGAAGAGATCGTCAAGGGCGCTGCCCCCGATCCCGAAGAAGGCGCTTACATCGCCGAGAAGAAGGGCTTCTTCAGCTGGACCCGTCGCGGCAGAGGGGTCAATAGGAGAAAGTCCACTGCTGGAAAACACGCCCTGGATAAGGGTGACGGTCTGAAATCAAGCGCAACCATGGGTTTCAGCAAGACGAGCATTGGTCCTGATCAGCAAGCCAAGATCCAAGCCGCCGCGCTGCAGCTCCAGAGGCAGGAACAGCAGAAGACGCAGCTACAGGCGCAGGAGCGGAGGGGAAGGAAAGATACGGACTGGCTAAACGAGAAGACTAACAGCGTCCTCACGCTTCAGCCAAGCATCCTTAACGAGGCATCTCCTGCTGTCAAGTGGGCCAGCAAATACGACAAGGAAGCGATACGCGAGGCCTACCTTGCGGATGCCAATGCCGGCCGCGGACTTGGAGGCACGCCTGCGCTTACCAATGGACACAATGGACACGCTGCGCCTACCGCGGCGGAGCAGGAGCCTCGCCCAGAACTGCCTCCCAAGGTCCCGTCGTCATCCTCACGGCCAGCCCCCGTCGCGGTGGCCGCTACGTCCTCGGTCCCGCGTCGCGCCGAGACACCCACCCCGCAGACTCCGACCCGCGAGGAGAAGGAAACTGAAGCGCCGAAGGCCATTCATCCCGCAGAGCGAGTCAGCAGCCCCGTGCCGCCGCCAAAGGAGCCAGAGAGCATGGAGTTGGCGCGAGAGCAGATGGTCTCTCCTGAGCCGGACATGAGCCCCGAGAGGCAGAAGCAAAAGAAGCTCCACAAGGAGATTCCCAAGGCCAGCGGCGGCAACGGGTTGATGAAGTTGTTTAGCCGCAACAAGAACAGGTCGTCCAAGCTGCCGGAGAACGCTGCCGAGCAGCTCAAATCGTTCACTGCCGCTGAGCAGCATGCTCCCGCGCCCGCTGCGCGTGCTGCGCCGGTTGCGCCGGTTGCTCTAGTCCCAGTTGCTCCGGCTGCCCCGGCTGCCCCCGCCACTGCCGCTACTTCTGCTGCTCCTGCTGCTCCCGCTGCTCCCGCTGCTCCCGCTGTTTCTGCTCCTCCAGTCGTGCCGCAGAAGGCAGAGGCCCGGCGATCCGTGCCAAGCGACGATGCTGCTGTCTCGAGGAAGCCAGTGGCAGTTGCGTCTCGAGTGCCAATCCCGGTTGCCGCTCCCGTTTCGCCGCCTCCCGTCCGTTCTCCAGTGGCAGCTCCGCAGGCCGCCCCGGAGCCTGTCCCGGCACCGGCATCGCCCGTTGCCCAGGAAGTGTCGCCCGTGAGCACGAGAGATGATGCCGCGGCGAAGGAGGAGTTCTCGCGTTTCAACCAGGGCCCGCTCCTCGACCAGCCTGCGTTCGTCCCGGATGATGATGCGGATGATGCTGATGAGGCGGTGCCGCCTCCCATTGCCAGGCATTCGCCGCGCATTCCCTCGCCGGAGCAGAAGCTACCGGAGCGCAACGAGGCTGCACCTCCCCCGGCCCCGGTGGCTCGTACCCACGAAGCACAGGATCGCTGGGCGCAGATTCGCAAGAATGCGGCGGAGCGCGCTGCCCAGCGCCAGGCTGTGTCCGCCAGGGTCGGTGGCATGGCGGGAGACGATGACAGCAGCGAAGAGAGTAAGCCACCTCAACAGTTCAACCGTAACAGGGTCTAAACTGACGTGTTTCTAGCGATCGAGTCGCGTGTCGCGCGCATCAAGGCTAGAGTCGCTGAGCTGACGGGCGGTGTCGAGGGAGGCCCCGGCGCTCGGGTGCCGCCCCCCGTCCGTCGTTAGTCGCGATAAAAAGTTGGCGTTGAGCCATCGCCCCGTTGGCGCTGGAGCTCGCCAGCAGGTGATGAAAAAACCTGGGGTTGAAACAAGGCGGTAATTTCAGATTCGAATCCTTTTCTCGTCATGCCATCCATGCCTTTGCCTTTTTCGGTCAGGCATTTTTAGTTTCGCTCGTTGCGATATGGGCTCGATGCGCCCCCTTTTTTACCCTCTCGACGGATTCAACGTTCACAGTCGGAACTCGGCACTCGTAATACCAACTCTCGGTTTCAAATTTCTGATTCAGACGTTTCTACCTGGCGGATGGCGGGATTACCCCAGCGTCCCGCCGCATCTCGCCCCTTGTTTTTCGAACTTTGGCTTTCCCGATGATACCATTAGAAGAGTTTGCGGACTAGCCGAGCAGCACAATGCAATATCTCTCTCCTTTTTGACGCGAGTCTTGTGTGCCTGGGCGGTTCCGTGGTGGCAGTCGATATCAAAATCCCGAGCAATCAGCCTCCGTCAAGCCACGCCCCCCGTTGGTCGCTCACGTTCAGGATGTCCTACCATGGAGCAATCCGTTTTTTCAACAGAAAGGTGCAAGTAGTTGTCCATGTGATGCATATTCTATACTTGCTGTTGATACACTCTACCGTCGTCGTCTACACCACCGCCATCCATAACCCCCCATCCACCACGCCCATGCATATTACTGGGTCGGTAGTCGTAGTGTACAAGAACAAATACACGCCCCCATCCGAACGGCGGGGAGGAGGGCTCGCATCTACCCAAGGCCATCCGTCTAAATGCAGTTTGAGACTCTCCCCGTCCCTGCGTTGTCGCCATCCGCCATTTTGAGTCGAGAGTCATCATCTTTGCCTTGCCCCCGAGAAAATCAGAAAGAAATCAAACGCACCCCCATCGACTCCGCGCCGGCTGGAAGACGGATGAAATGAAAAAGAGCAGTTCCAAAAAACCCAACCACACAAACGCCAAACATGCTGCTGCAGCCGAGACGCCCACGTCCACACCCACGCCCGAAATGGGTGAAGGGCAGATAGAAAATGCAGAGGAGAAGAGGGAGGGTGTCTAAGGAAGAAGATCGCCGGAAAGATCAGTGAAAAAAAAAGAAAGGCAGAAAAGAGGAAAAGAAACCAAGAATCAGGGCTCCCTCTCCCGCGCCTGCGCCGCCTCGGCAAGCGCCCGCTCATTCACCCCTCGAAACACCCTCTTCCCGACCTCGTAGCTGCTGATCATGATGGCGCACGCCGGCGCGACCCGCAGGGTGCGGGGGATCCACCCCCTAAACAGGCCCGGCATCCCCTCCGTGCGGAAAATATGCCACAGCAGCCTCGCCATGCTCCTCTCCTCGGGCGCGGCCGCAGTGGCAGCAGAAGCGCCCGTTCCCGCCGGCCCGGGAGCATCCCGAAACACCTGCGTCCGCGTCTTGCCCACGTCAAACGGCATCGTCACGACGCTCGCGAAGCCGCCCGACGCGGCGCCCGCGATGAAGCTGTCGGTGAAGGTGTCGCGATGATTCTCCTGGCTGCGGCTCCTGCTCCGCCTCCTCGCCCGCGCCGCCGCCGCCGCCTGCTGTCCATCCGCCCCCATCCTCGCTTGTCCCCGTCCGCGTCCCCGCTCCATCTTTATCTCGAGATCCAGATCCAGCCTCTCGGACCGCCGCCGGTCCCGCGCGTCCGCCAGCCGCCCGCGGATCGTCTCGTACCCCCACCAGTACATGCCCGAGAAGGGCACGTCGCGCCACAGCGTCAGCGTCAGCCCCCGCCACAGCGAGCGGTAGCCGTGCGCGGCGACCATGTCGGTCACGCCCCGGAACGTGTCGGCCAGGTGGCTGCTGCCGCCGTTGCCGCCGGTGCCGTTGCCCTGAACGGCCTGCAGGCGGGTGCGGAACAGCTCGATGGGGGAGACGGCGGTGGCGGCGAGCACGCGGGCGGCGGACCCGGCGACGAGGGGCGCGTAGTCGTCGTGGACGGCGCGGGCGATGGGCGAGGCCGGGTTGAAGCGCAGCCACTCGTAGCCGGTGAAGTAGATGATGTTGGCGGGGACGGCCATGAGCAGGGTCGGGGAGAGGCCGCGCCAAAGGGTGGTGACCCCTTCATTGCGGGCGATCTTGCGGAGGCCGTCGAGGGTCGAGTTGAAGGTGCGCTGTTGGGTTTGCTCGACGGCGCAGGTTATGGCCGGGGCGGTGGTGCTGGACGTGGGCCGGGGCCCGACGACGCAGACTTCGGAGGTGTTGTTGGTGAAGAAGACTTCGCGGCAGCAGGCGGTGACGCCGAGGCTGGAGGGGCGGAAGGCGGCGCCGTCCGCGGCGGTGGTGGGCAGGGCGAGCTTGGTGAAGTCGATCTGGGGCGGCTTGGAGACGCCTTGGGCCTGCAAGCGGACACGAACAACGTCGAGGGGCGTTGCTGAATGGTAGAAAAGTTAGTGCTGCCGTCATCTCGCTGCTGTTCTTGCGACTTACCCAACAAGCCTGTCAACAAGCTTCCTGAGGTTGCCGAGAGCATCTTTTGCACGGCGGTGATCTCGACCGGGTCGCTTGGGGGATCGTTGGGGCCGCCCGGCGCGGCATGGTTGGGTATTCTGTCGCCATGGTGTTGGCCGGCGCTGTGTACGCCGTGTGTGTCGTGGGTGTTGTGTGCATGCGTGCCCTTTGCGAATGAAGCCATCCCGCTATCCCTTTGTCCGTCACTCTAGGCGACCAGCTCTTCGCATGCCCGGGCGGTGCGATGGCAGGCAGAGCCGAGAGTAGTCGCGAAGAAGGCAAATACCCCTCAGGCGCAGTCCCGTCCACACGCGCGTGTGTGGATCCGGGAGCGCTCGTCTCCCGTTTTATTCCTGGCGCTCAGGAAATCCACGGAATTGGCAGTCGCAAGGGGGAAAAAAAAATGAGTCACCGAGCCGGTGTGGTGGTTGGCGTCGGGGATGGTGGTTATCAATCAGTGGTGAGCAAAGGCGAAAAGTCGATGACCGAAGTTCGCCGGACCGGAGGTTTGCTCCTTGCAGATTCCGTGGTTCCGTGGAAATGGCAAGCGGCCGAGACCTCGGCGTCATCGAAAAAGAAGATTCTCGACCACCCCTGCCGTGGGTCCAGGACGGGAATAAAGTGGAGATGGAGCACCCTGAAGCCGCTTAAAGCCGACCTCATGCTTATGTCATCTGATCTTGATCTAATCAGTCTTATCGCCACGTGAAACACTTTGAGGGTCCTCAGCTGGTCCATGCTCCTAGTCCCACCTTGCTCTTGGGTGTGGACCCGAGATCCAATGACGCCATTCGCAACTGCCGGGCCGCGATGTGGACCTCCTTCCCCGACACCAATCTATCAGCACATCAACCCCATGCCCCTGAGCAATCCCGCTTTGTTGTTGCGGCTATACCGCTCCGTGCGGGCGACGTAAGCCTCATCAATAATTCACGGCCAAAGCTTCTCGAACCTGCAGTTGCGGGGGCGGTCCGGTAGTGGCCAGAGATTAATCGCGAGCCGAATTCCGAGAGACTCAACTTCAGTGTGCGAGTTCTGTCAAAAGTGCGATAGTTTCTTCTAGCTTGGTTAAGGTATCTCCCCCATGTCTACGCACGTTTGTTGCGGGAAATGCAAGTCGCAAGAACGGTTCATATTCTCTCACATCTAACTAGCCTCGGCTCTCTGCACCACATCGGATATTTGTACAAGCAATACACTATCAAAGCATCAAGGAAAAAGGAAGCCACGCTTTTCCTCCACATGTTCTGCACCGTACTATGCTGCAACAAATGAAAACAAAACGGCAGTATGCATGACTATGCTGTGTAGTATGTCTGTAAGGGATATGCTCGGGCCAAAAAAACGGAGTGCCTTTCGGCTGAGAAGAAGAGAAGAGAAAGGAAAAGAGGTAGAGACTGGTGGCAAAGCTGATGAAGTTGGAAACAATGGAAACATGTCAGCCAGATTCTTGCAGAGGCGAAACACCACAGCCCGAAGGAAAATAGTCTGAAACACCCCTCCTGTGCCCCAAGAGCCCAAGCAGAACACCATCAGTGCAACTTCTCCTTCAGGTAGACAACCGCCGCATACCCGGCACAGCAGTTCCGGCTCATGTTGTGATTGCACCACGGGCACTTGACCATGGTCGTGATGGCGCCCGAGATTCCCAGCAGCTTGTCCTCCACTACCGCGTCAGGCTTGGCCATGCACTCGTAGAGTTTCGACGGCATGTCGTGGTAGAACTTGCAGTTGCAGCACTCGACAAACATCTTGGCGATCGGTGCCATGCGGGCTTCTGCCACCGTCGTTGGCGGCCGCACCGGCATGCCCGCTTGTAGCTGCATGTGCTTGGGAAGTGCCGAGAGGACCGATGTCCGTCCGGTCTGCGGCAGCGATGGATCCGACGTCAGGTTCTTTGGTTGCTTGAGGATCGACACTGGCGCCATCCCAGACGACCGGGCCGACGGAGTAGAGGCCCTGGATGTGCCTGCCGATGCTGACGAGAGGATTGGCGCAGAATTCGCCCGAGGTTGAGCTGGAGCCTTCGAGGGTACTTGGTGAAGTGGGCTCGGCAACGACATGGGCGATGGTGGCACCGTCTCGCCCGGCATGCTGTGCTGCTTGGGTGGCTCTGAGAAGTCTCCAAAATAAGGATTGCCTGACATCTGGAAATCCGAGACAAGCGTGCGTGGTGAGGTAGATCCAGTAGACGGCACAGTCGAACTGGCTGACGATACCGACCCAGACGTCCACTCGCGCTGCGGACTGTTGGGGGCAGCCAGGACCTCATCTTCCCCCCTATATCCTTCGAACACTGCCGTCTTCTCGGATTCCCGTGTCCTCCTTTCCTTCCCGTCTCCATGCTGGAATGGCCTTGCATAGTTTCTCGGCGTCCTGGCCTTTGGCGACTCTCTGCTCTTCCCAATCTCTCCTTGTTCCTCCAGCGACCCGATCATGTATTGTGCTGTCCCCATATCCTCATGTCGCTGCTCTGCCGAGGGGGAAGACGTAGTCGGCGACCCAATCGGGGTCCGATCCCGTTTTCGAGACCGCGGAGGAACCGAGATGGCGAGTTCTCCACTCTCTGTTTGATTCTTAGATACCAGCGTAAGACCCTCTGGCTGTTCCTTCTTCGTGCGAGGTGACGATGGGCTATTTGACAGCACCTGCTCGGCCTCATCCATGTTGTCAAAGTTGGAGACCGTGGTCATGAAGGACTGCGCATCACCGTCAATGTCAATCGGCAAGGCTGTCCTACTCCATCGATCTTCGTTCCCCATCTCGACGCTCCCACGCAGTTCCGGGTCACCGAGCCGAGGTGTACTTGACTTGCTGGAATCCAGAGATTGGCGAAGCGTCTGTTCGTCATCCTGAATCCCGAAAGCCCCAGGAGCGCCCTTGGTCAACTCGCTCGCGGTCAATGGGATGTCTTTTGCCGACTGAGGCCGAGAGGTGTCTGGAGTTGTTGTTGGTGATGGAAGTGGCGATCCATCTTCGTACGCGGATGACGATGAAGAGCCTTCCGATGCTCGGCATCCGCTTTGGGGTCCCAGCTCGGTTGGTTTTCCTTGGTCAGCAGTCGACACCGCTGTTATCAGCTTCTGGTGACGTGTTAGTAACTCTGCGTTTCGAATAAACAACTCAATGCACTCAAGAGGACGTACCGAAGCAAGCTCCGAGGCACCATCGCCAGCTCCATGGGCTGGTCTGTTGTCTTTGTGAACTGATGTTCGGGAACTCAATCGAGATCGAAGAGCAAGAAACGGCGGCACAGAGACAGATGGTTTGGAGCTCTCGTTGGGCGCCTGAGACCCTTTGGACTTATTCAAGGCGGCCCTGGCGGCATCCTTCAGGCTCCGGCCCTTTCTGGTGTTGTGGCCGGTTTCAGAACCGGCAATTGATGGCGTGCTCATGCTGACAGAACTCTGGGATGTCGAAGGTCGTTCGATGACAGCAGCGCCAGCTTGAAGGCCGCTCGCGCTGAGCAGGTTGAGCACTTCCGAGGTTGGTTGCCGTTCACCACCATGTGCTCGGAAAGAATCATCCAGGGTCTTGGGTGATGTAGGCATACTCCCCACTGACGGCGCGGCTTCTGCGCTAGCATCGGTGTATGGAATCGCCTTGAAAGTCAAGTAATCCGTCGGGTTGGTCCCGTCATCTTGTGCTGCAGAGGATGGTTTCATGCCCACCAGCTTCATCGCTGCGGACTTGGCTTCTTGACCGAGAGAAGGCCGTCTTGTGTGCTGAGTTTGTCCGGAGCTCGATCTTGATGGCGGGTAGTATTGGCCAGCACTCGCAACCAATTGCTCGTCAGCGAGCCCGGCCATCGCTCGCTCCGCAGCCTGGGCCCTTTGGTAACCCACGTATCCCTTTCGGCGAGTTCCGTCCACGGCGACAGGCACAGACAGCGACTCTTGTGAATAGTTGGCGTTCGGTGCCCCTTGATACATGCCGTTGCTCCGGTTGCCACTAGAGGGTGACATGTGCCGCAGCCTGGGAGTCCTTGAGGCTGAAGGTGGAAACACCTCTCGTGGAGACCGGCTCTCATGGTTGGAAGAGAACGTCGTCAATGATTGCTGAGTAAGGGGTGCTGGGCCTTCTGACATGGACCGGCGGATTTCCTGCCGTGGAGCGAAGGTGTTGTCGTACAGCAAATGGTGGGCTGTCGAGGCGTCCTCCGCAGCCCCGCCTCCAGCGCGCCCGGCACTCGAGCTCGAACCCGAGAGAACCTCAGTCACGGCAGGTCGATGCCACCGGCTTTGTTGAAGGTCGTCAGCAGAGGCGGTCCTCCCGACATCTTGCGGCCGATGGCGCGGGTGCGTGCTCGGCAGCAGGTGCTGACTGACGAGCAACGGATCAGACATGGAGCGGTCTGCAGTAGTCAAGCCGACAGCTCTGGGATCGCGGCCGGTTGGTACTGGTGGCGGCGGCGGCGGCGGGGCTTTGCTTAGTCTCGAGGTGCCTCGTTTCTTTGCGGCTTTCGCTTGCTTCTCGGCCTGCTCCCTTTCCTTCTTTCGGCGCTCGGCCTCGAGCTTCTTTTCCTTTTTCCGCAGCCCGTAGCCCTCCCAGCTCGGAGATTGGCAGATAGACGACTGCTCCGACATGCGGTCCTCGTCGCCGTCGTCTTCCGGGGCGAGAAACTTGACTTGCTTCTGGAATGGCTCACTGTTCGTGGGGGTCCCAATCTCGGCATACTCCTCCTCGTCATCGAGCTCCTCTTCGCTCGATCGAACCCGCCTTCCGTGGTCGGCGCCGTGAGGAATGGTGAGAGATAGGGAAGGTAGGGCAATGGCGCGCCGCGTGGCCTTGACCATTAGAAACTGCTCTTGCGGGAACAGAGAATCCGGGCGCTCAGGCCTGGGGGGCGGGCTGTCTTTGAGCAGTGCCGGAACACGAGAGGAGGGCAGAAGTTGTTGGGGGCCTTGTGATCGGTCCATCTGTCGGGGGCGAACGCTTTGTTAGCAACATACCGCCATGTAAGACATGTATGGAGCAATCAAGACATGGGCCGAGCCAACAAGCAAGCGGTGAGGCCGGAGGGGGTGCACATACCTTGTACTTCTTTTCCAGCTCCAGCATCCGCTGGAAGCTGCTCGACTTGAGCAAGTCCTCCGTCCTCCGCTCGATCTCAGCTATGGCCGACTTGGGCAAGCCCCCAACGCCGTATGGAGAAAACAGGATGTCCATCGCGACGGAACGGGAGAGTCGGCGACGGGGAGGAGCATGTAAATAAAGGCGTGCGCCCTCGACCGAGGAAAGCGCCCGAAGAAGCAGACTGGAGTGCAACCTCAGCAAGGTACGGACCCAAGTGTGTACGCTGTGGGTCGGGGAAGACGACGAGGGTGAGGCATGGAGGCGAGAGACGACGGAGGCCCAGGTAAACTTCGCGCGGGCTCCGTATGTCCGCCCTCAGGGGTGGGGGAGGGGGGGTGTGAGCAAGGCAGGCAGACTGGGACAGCCGAACCCTTGTTGGCGACGCCATATCCCGGGCAGCCCACTATGATCTCCCGCGACTGACGAAGCAAGTGTCTGAAATTCGGGCGCGCGTAGCCGCAGCTGCTGGGTGAATGCACCGTGTCTGGGGCCACGGGTAAAGTGCCTTGTCTCCATCCATGCTTCATCCGGTGGCGAGCTCACTTGCAGGTCGCACTCCTGATGGCTGTTATTACATTAGAATGTACCGCCGGGGGTAGGATTTGCGGGATGTCCCTCGTCCCCGTCGATGGAGAAAGAGACGCCCTCTGGTTGCTTGCGCAACCTGCAACTTGGGCTGGCTCCGGTGGTGCAGCGAGAAGCACATCATCGCCCGAACGCGACCCTGCCATGCTGTCCCGCTGTAGGTGCAGATACGCAGAAAAAAGGGGGCAAAAACAGAAATGAGACAAGCAAGGACCACAGCAGACGCAACTTGCATCCCCATCGCTGCAATCTGAAAGGGAAAAGTGATGCTAGTCAGGAACGGCGACTGCGGAATGCAGGACAACACGAGGCCAGCGCAGACAGCAGCCATTCACCGCTTCAGATCCGGGTCCCGAAAGCCATTCTCGGGACGTGGACGCGGCGGCTTGCAGCTGTGTGCTAGACGAGCCGTGTTCGCACTTCTATTTTGCTCGACTGAGGTGTCACAATCCAGCTGTCGAGGCGATAAATGTAGTGGTGATACAGCGTCAAACAGCCACGCTTGAAGCCGCAGAGATGCCGAAACGAAAAGGCAGCCAAGTGGAGGGTCGAAAAACCGGGAACGGCTGCCATCCAGGTCTGAAAACCCAAGAAAAAACACACAGCTTGAGGAAGCTGCGACTGAGAGTGGAAGTCGGTCCATGGCCCCCGGGCCTGTCGAATCGTGTCAGCTGCCTGGGCCACCATGTCTCAAAGGCAGGCACGACTGAGGTTGGCCAGCAGAGCAATCAGCAAACAGAAGGAATGAACATGCGTGGATGTGCTTACTGGGCTCGAGCTGGGCTGAGCTGGGGCCTGTCTCGCCTGTCTTTGAAGGGAGACCCCCTGCAGGAACCCCCGGGGCAGGGGCTGACTGCGTTGTAGCGGCCCTATCAAAACTCAGCCCTGACAAGTGCTGGTCTTGGCAGTTTTCCTCCTCCTTCCCGTTGTCTTGGAAGGTGCACACAAGCTTTCCAAGGTTCTTCGCCCTGCGTCGATCCCCGGCGCCGAGAAATCCAAGAAACCCAAGAAACCCTCACCAGATCTGTGGCTCTTGGTTTCTGATTGCACGGGTCCGTCCGTTTTGTCATCGATGAACCCCGGGCCATCGCCCAACGCCGAGGGACAAACCGGAGAGGCACGCCCAATTCTGGCATCATGGGACGCCTTCGAGACGACATCGGGCAACATCACCCCGAATCTCCTACGGCAGTACACGCTTTCAGCTGGACAACAAATTACTTGCGCAACAAGGCCTAACCTGTGCCGAGTTATTGACGAGCTTTCGCGAGATTGCCAAGCGTGGGCATCTCGTTGCACCACGCAAACCGCTACCTTGCCGGTTCCTCGAGGATAAGTCCAGACCAGGGCAAGGACGATGGCAATCGACCGCGGCGGCAGGAGTTTCGCCGGACGACGCAACTGCTGCAGGAGATCACAAGGGTACTTCGGAGCCGGCCTTCCATCGGAAATTTCTTTTCCCCGTAGGTAAGGTAGAGGTGCGTGTTCGGGCAAAATACCTGGGCTGACGCAGGTATCTCCATCGTCGTCCGTGACACCTCACCGAGAGACACGACTGGAGAGATCCGGGATGCCCAAATATTGCGCCATTCAACGGACACACAACACCCCGATTGATACCTCGGCCCGCAGCCGACTCCCTCTGCGGTCCTCAGCTCTCATATCAACAATACGACTTGGGTCGATGGTGGCTGCCAAACCGTGCTCTTCATGCGACCCTGGAAGCCAGACGTCGTGGGCTCTTTGAGACACGCGCATGGTTCCGGAAGCCTACGATGGCACGACGCCACGAGGTGCTTGTTTGTTCTTGTCTCTCCAGACCGGATCTGGGCAGTCGCTCGGCGGGTCTGGGCAAGAGCTTGATTGAGGCTCCGTCCCTTGGGCACAGGTTGTTTCCCGTCGATGGCACGCTGGGATACCACGCAAAGTGTCCGACTGTTGATTCGGAGCCCTGCCACGGGTTGCCTACGCCGCCCTGCCCTGCCCGGCTTTCCTGGTCGACGAAGGACGGCCATATTATCCAGCACTTTTCCCACCACACGGAAACCAATGCCCCGCTGCAGCCAGCATCCGGGCCCCCGGAATGGTGGCTTCGTCCCGCGCAGAGAAATACTTATAAATTGAGGGTTACGCGTCGGCCTTCATCGTCTCAGTTTCTTGCCGCCCCGGGATCCCCACTCGCTTGCGTTTTCCTTCTTCTCCTGCCTGCCAGCCGAGCATGAGGGCGGGATCCAATCGCCATTGGCTCTACCGGCATGCATCGACCCCGTGGGGAGTTGCTGCGCTGCTATTCTTGACAGGCCTGGGCCAGTTAATATAGACGACTCAGCCGGCAGTCGGCAAGCAGACATGGGAGCGAGAACTTTTTACTTCTGCCGGTTTGATGGCTTACCATCCGACCACTTCACCAGCTGCCAACAGTACCCAGTATATTGTTGGATCGACAACAAATCTACATGTTGATCACCTCATGTTCAGCTTACGCAGCACAATAATCGCTTGCTAATCTCGAGCACAGGAAGCCAGCCCACAACGTCCGATGTCGCCCGAGCGTCCGGACTCTGCGGCGCGTCTGCCGCTGCTACGCTGGCGATGGACGCCCACGTTGGCCGTCGACAGACTGTGATCGCCAGATCAGGAACCCGTCAGGCAATGACACCCTCCGGACTTCTCGAGGCGGGCAGTCGGCGATTGCGCCTCATATATCGTTCCACAGAATCCCGGTCCGGCGATTGATGACACCAGATCTCGGCCTGCGCATCCTGGTTTGTCGAGCCCTTGGATGACCTCCCGAGCGTGCTTCGAAGGCGTGTCGAAAATTCGTTCGGGATTTTTAGCCGGGCGGCAACCCATTTGTCGTCAGGGCGGTGATCAGACACAACCTCGGTTTCGGTACGGGCGTTGCTCAGCAGCTGCTCATCGGGCCATGTCCCGGCCAGCCTGGTTTGGGACTGCGGCAACGTCATGTTGAGAAACTCAAGTGCCGAGTGAACAGTGAGGTAAATGGCGCGGTCAGGGTCCACGATGGTCTTGATGAGCAACGACATCCAATTTGGATAAAGAACCGCAAAGTCGGTCTGCGACAGGTGTGTTGATCCTCTGATGGTGGTCGTCCACGAGAGGGTCCCCGACGCGCGGGCCTCGTGGCAGACCTGCTCGATGCAGTCGAAATTCTCGGCCCAGTGCATAAAGGCCTCGCTTCCGACGGACAGCACCGGCTTGTGGACCGACTTCTGCTCGGTACATTCCGGGGTTGCGGGGCCCCACGGGTCGAGCAGGATGCCCTGGGTGATCCAGGTCAGCCTGTCGGACCTGAGCGCCTGGACCGTCGTCGCCCCGCCAAAGGAGTGGCCCATCATGGTGACGCTCTCCAGGTCGAGTCGTCCGATCCAGTCTTCCCAGTCGATGCCGTCGAGGCCGACTGAGCTGGAGCCGATGTTGTCCCCTTTCCGAAGATTATCCCGACGCACCCTGTCCCCTTTCCCGCTGTTTATCAGACCCAGCACGTAAAACGCCTCCTCGACCTCGGCTAGCCTCATCTCGATCTGCGCGGCGCGCAGCTCCTTGTCAACCCCCTCGGGGTTCTGAGGAGACGTATCCTTGGCGTTGCCCTTGGGGAAGAGATAGTCGATCTTGTAGTGCGGTTTCATCTCTGCCCTTTTCCGTCTCTCGGGCGCTGTCTTCTCGTTCCTGGGCGGCCCAGAAGTCTTGGCCACCCCCTGACTCTCGAGGTCCTCAGCCTTGCCCGCCTTGTTGACAAAGGTCCGCGCGCCGCTCCCATCGCGGTGCTCCACGGCAACGACAACCAGACCAAAGCTGGCCAGCTCCCCGCAGATGGTGCTGTACAGCGTGCGCGACCCTCCCAGGCCGTGGCTGAAGATGACCACGGGGAACCGTGGCGGGTTGTCCCCGCCTTCTCCGTCGCCTCCTCCCGGTTCCCCCACCCCATCCCCATCTCCCTTACCTTCCACGAGCGTCTCCCCGCTGTGCTGCCTCCGCCCATTCCCCTCCTCCGCTCCCTCTTCCTTTACC
>Ga0247823_10001593_pt1 | contig 18877 bp, 11 predicted proteins | sample 13C_PalmiticAcid_2_FD_192426 | JGI IMG/M metagenome (GOLD analysis project Ga0247823, IMG submission 192426) | Soil microbial communities from agricultural site in Penn Yan, New York, United States - 13C_PalmiticAcid_Day30 | ecosystem: Environmental > Terrestrial > Soil > Agricultural land... | reverse complement strand
GGCACTGATCGCGCCCGATGGTGCCGGCGCCGCGTATCTCGCCGTGGACCATTCGTCCGGCCGATCCCCGGCTGGCGAGGCTGCTGTCCGGCGATATCGCAGCGACGGCGTGGTACTCTGGGAGCGCCGGCTGACCTTCGACTCGACGGACTTCACGGAGCTCTCGGACTTGATGTCGGTGACGGCAATTGCGACCGACACGAGCGGCAGCCTCTACGTGGCCGGACCGACGCCTCGCAGCTTCCGCGTCGAGCGCCTCGACGGCAACGGCCGCAAGCGCTGGAGTGTGAGCCACGACGACGGTGCCTCGAGCTCGCGGCCGATCGCGATGACGGTCGCGCGCGATGGATCCATCTACGTACTCGACCACGACATCGGCAACGCCGATCGCGATTGCCGGGTGACGAAGCTCACACAGCGGATCGGCGTGGCGCGCGCCGACGTCCGTGAGGTGCCGATCACGTCCGGGCGCCCGAGCATCACCATACGCACGTCCGCAGGTCTCGCAACGTTCGAATTCGTCCTCGATCACGCCGCTACCGTCGAGCTCGACGTCGTCGACCTGCGCGGAACCGTCGTCGCGCACGAGACCCGCGATCTGACCGCCGGGGCGCACCGAGTGGGTCTCTCCACGAGCGATCTTCCGACCGGCGTCTATCACGGCATCATCCGCACTGGTAGGACATCGACGTCGGCGAAGTTTCTCGTGCTGCGCTGACTACGACACTGGCGCGTCCGCCGCTCGACGAACAGGACGAGACAACATCCCCCAAAGCAAGAAGCCTTCCCGCACATCGCGGAAAGGCTTCCTAGTTTCGTCCTTGAGGATGCCCTCTTCAAAGACTGCGGCCGGTCCCTACGGACCACGTGCGACCGGCCGATCGGCATCCGGCACCACCCGGACACCACTGCGGGAACGGACCTCCCATACCAACCTGTGAGCGGCGCGCCGGGCCAGTCGGCGCTGCCACGAATTTCAATCAAGGGAGAGCAAAGCTATCGTGATGACATGACGAGCGCATGACAGGTGCCGCGCGCCCGGCAATCGCGGAGCATCCCCAAAAAATGAAACCCTCTCGACTGGCGTCGAGAGGGTTTGCTTTCGTGTCATTGAAGGGGTCCAGTCTTCAACAACTGCCATTGCGGGGTCCAGTCCTCAATGGCGTCATCCATGATCGGTGCAGTGTGGGTGCCCCGATGCGGATCGATCTTGCTGATGATCAACGAGGAGGTCCACTTCCTCAGAGAATCAAACAAGGTTGACGCAAACATACGTTTGCCAGATGACAGAAAGATGACGGTCATCATGCGTGCCGGATTGTGCGCACGGAGTGGGGCGGGGTCCGGCAATCAGGTAACGATTCGTCAGGGGGTGTCGCCGAGGCGGTAGCCGGCGCCGCGCACGGTGTGAATCGTCGGGTCGGTCTTGCCGATCTTCTTGCGGACGCGCCGCACCAGCGACTCGACGACGTTGGATTGCGGGTCGAAATTCATGTCCCAGACGTGCTCGCTGATCATCTCGCGGGTGAGCACCTCGTTCGGGTTGAGCATGAAGTACTCGAGCAGGTTGAGCTCCTTGGCGGTGAGCCCGACCGGCATCCCGGCACGGGTGACGGTGCGGCCGGCGCTGTCGAGCACCAGATCGCCGAGACGGAGCTCGGCGGTCTTCTGCTTCGAGTCCCGTCGGGCGAGCGCGCGCACGCGGGCCAGGAAGACATCGAGGTTGAACGGCTTGCCCAGGTAGTCGTCGGCGCCAGCGTCGAGTCCCTTGATCACGTCCTCGTCGTGGTCGAGCGACGTGAGCATGAGGATCGGCACGATGCTGCCCTCCTGGCGCAGCTCGCGGCAGACCTCGATGCCCGTGCGCTTCGGCAGGAGCAGGTCGAGCACCACCACGTCGTAGTCGTTGACCGACGCCATCTCCAGACCGGTCTCGCCGTCGCCGGCATGATCGACGGCATAGCTCTGCGCCGAGAGCACGCGCTGGATCAGACCGGCAATGAGGGGATCGTCCTCGACAATCAGGATTCGCATGACGAACGCTGGACCCGGGGGAAATGACTCCGGTGTCGCGGAAGGCAACAAGGGTTGGTAGGCCGCCGGGGCGCTGACGGCTGAGCTCCGCGGGCGCTCAGGCCCGGAGGATTGCTCCGTGAAGATACGAGGTTTCCGCCATCGCCGGATGGACCGGATGGTCGGCCGAGGCGCCCCGCTCCTCGAGGATCACTCCGCTGCGCCGCGCCCGCTGGAACGACTCGCGGAGCATCTCGAGGAAGGTCTCGCGAGAGACATGATGCGAGCACGTCGCCAGGAACGCAATGCCTTCGGGCGCCAGCAGCTCGAGCGAGCGCGAGAAGAGCTCGACGTAGCGCTTGCGCGCGGCCGCGATGTGCTTCTTCGAGCGAGCGAAGGGCGGCGGGTCGGCGATGATCGCGTCGAAGCGCTCGCCGCGCGAGGAGAGCTCGCGAAGCTCGTCGAAGACGTCGGCCGTGCGCCACTCGATTGCGTCGAGTCCGTTGATCGACGCGTTGCGCTCGGCGCCGCGGATCGCCACGGCCGAGCTGTCGACGCCGATGACCTCCGCGGCACCGGCATGCCGCGCGTGCAGCGCAAAGCCGCCCTCGTTGCAGAACAGATCGAGCACGCGCCCGGTGCGCATGAACCGGCGCATCGCATGACGGTTCTCGCGCTGATCGAGAAAGAAACCGGTCTTCTGTCCGCCCAGCGGATCGACGCCGTAGCGCAGCGTGCCGTCGGAGATCTCCTGCACGTCGGCGACGCCGCGGACGAGGCCCACGCGCTCGGGCAGGCCCTCGAGCCCGCGCAGCGCGTGGTCGTTGCGCTCGACGACGCCGGTGATCCCGTCGATGGCCATGAGCGCGTCGAAGAGCATGTCGCGACGCTGCTCCATGCCGAGCGCCGCGATCTGCACCGACGCGACGCGATCGAAGCGATCGACGATGACTCCGGGGATCCCGTCGGACTCCGAATGCACGAGACGATAGCCCGTCGAATCGGGATAGAGCAGCCGACGCAGCCGCATCGCGCGCTCGAGCCGGTCGGCGAACCACGCGCCGTCGAGCGGCTCGCTTCGGCGGCTCGTCAGGCGCACCGCGATGAGCGACGACGGATTGAAGATGCCCGTGCCGATCAGCACACCGCTCGCGGCGTGCACCGCTACGTGCTCGCCGCCGTCGAGCTCCCGATCGATTCCCGCGATCTCGTTACTGAAGACCCAGAGATGCCCGTTGCGCAGGCGCCGCTCCTCGCGGGGCCTCAACACGACCGTCGGCAGCCGCGCGCTCGTCGGAATCTCCGTCTCGTCGGATTCAATGCTCATCGTCTGCGGTGCTCCCGGTGATCGGTGGAATGGATGCGTCATCCGCGCGCGGTGTCGCGTCGGCGTCTCGCGGTGTCGCGTCGGCCTCTCGCGGCGTCGCGCCGGCCTCTCGTGGTGTCGCGTCGTTCTCTCGTGCGCGGTGCAGCAGCCACCGCACGAGCGGCACGAGTCCCGCAACGCAGATCGCGACGCCGGGCAGCAGCGCGAGCAGGTCGGCCTCGCTGTGCGACGAGGGTCGCTCGCCCTGCGCGCGCATCGTGTAGAGCGCGCCGATCATCAGCGCGTTGAAGAGGAAGTGTCCGACGATCGCCGGATAGATGCTGCGGCTCGTCCACGACACAAGCCCGAGGAATGCGCCGAGGATCGCCAGCGGAACGAGGTTGTGCGGCTGCAGGTGGAGACCCGCGAAGAGCAGGCCGGCGAGCACGATCGCCCGACCGGGCCGCATCCGTCGCTCGAAGCTGCGCTGCGTCGCGCCGCGGAAGACGGCCTCCTCGCAGATCGCCGGCACCAGCGCCGCCGCGACGAGCGAGAGCAACGGCGCCCAGAGCTCTCCCGGCGGCAGCAGCCGTTCGTACAATCCCTCGAGCCGCTGCTGCATCTGGCGATAGGCGTCGAACAGGCCGTCGGGAACGAGGTAGAGCTCCTGAACGATCAGGTACGACTGGATGATCGGCCAGAGCATGATGATCCCGAGGATCACCGCCACGTGCATGCCCGGCGTCACGCGTCGCAGTCGAAAGAGCTCGCGCAGCGGGAGCTCCTGCGCGCGCGCGGCGTAGATCGCCGGCAGCAGCATCAGCAGAAGCTGCGACGCCGCGGTGACGTACGGCAGCAGACGCTCGTCGCGATAGCGCATCAGCACCGCCTGCGCGCCGAACTGGAACAGCAGCGTCACGCCGATCGCCATGAGCACGCCGAAGCGCACCGGGCTCTCCTCGCGACGATCGGGAGCCGGCGGCGCAATCGTCGCGACGCCCGGCCGATCGCGCCACGCCTCGTCTCTCCTCTCTTCGGTGTCGCTCATGGTGGGCAAATCTACGCGCAAAACCATGTCCGCTCGCATGGTCTTGAGCATGCTCTTCTTCGTATCATGCCGCTCGATCACGAACGCCCCGAACGATGAAACAGACCGTCTCCGAGCGTGCCCTCGCTCTCGTCGAACAGAAGCTCCCGACCCTCGAAGGACGCCTGACGCCGCAGGATGCCGCGGGCGCCACCGGCGTCACCGTCGCCGAGGCGCGCGACGCGCTGACGCGGCTGATGGAGCTCTACGTCACACGCGTGACGCACGACGAACAGGGCAATGTTCTCTTCGCGTTCGAGATGCCGCTGCGCCGCCGCGGAACCAAGACCGCGGCCGAGAAGTGGGCCGAGGTGAAGACGGCGCTCTGGCGCGGCTTCAAGGTCTTTTTCAAGATCTGGATCGGCCTGATGGTGATCGTCTACTTCGCGATCATGGTCGTCGTGCTCATCGCCCTCGTCCTCGCACAGAAGTCGAGCGACAACGACGACGATGACGGACCGGGGATGATCGGAGGACTCTTCCACGTGCTCGCCGAGGGTCTGCGCTTCGCCTTCTGGACGAACGTGATGACGGCCGACCACGACTACGCGACCGATCGTCACGGCTATCGCTACCGCGAGGTGCGCACGCCGCGCGGCCGCGCCAGAGGGCACGTCAAGGAGAAGTCGTTCATCATCGCGATCTACGACCTCGCGCTCGGACCCGAGCGCGCGCCGGCCGATCCGCTCGAGAACGAGCGCGAGATCGCGGCGTTCCTGCGCGCCGAGCGCGGCGTGCTCACGCCGGCCGAGATCCTCGCGCTCTCCGGCGGCACGATCGCCGATGCCGAGGAGCGAATGGCCGACTACCTCGTGCGCTTCAACGGCGAGCCCGCGATCACCGACGAGGGCGCGGTCGTCGGCGAGTTCGAGGCGTTCGTCTCGGGCGCGTCGAAGGACGCCGGCGGCAGCGTCGTGCCGTACTGGGAGGAGTTCGAGGCGCCGTTCGAGCATTCGGGAAATACCGCGGGTCGAAACACGGTCATCATCCTGATGGTCCTCTTCACGGCCGTCATGGGCATGGTGCTGCTCGGCGGCGGACTCGACGCGCTCGCGTCGACGGCGGGACCGTTCTGGGGAGGCGGACTCGCGGCATTCCTGCTCGGCTACATGCCGGTCGCGTTCTCGCTGCTGTACCTGGGCATCAGCCTCGTCCGCTACCTCGACGTCCGTCGGCTCGAGGCCGCGCGGCTCGAGCGCAACCGCAGGAAGATGGTCATGCGCGCGATCTTCCAGGGACGACTCTGGAGCGCGAAGGTCGACCAGATCTACTTCGCGATGCTTGCCCACGGAGAGAAGGATCTCTCGAAGGCGGAGCTCGAGACGATCATCCGCTCGCTCCTGCCCGACCTGCAGGGAGACATCGAGCTCGACGAAGAGGGCGAGCCGGTCTACACGTTCCCGCGGCTGCAGCGCGAGTACGAGTCGGCGGAGCGCCTGCGCGGCCGCACGGCCAGCGGGCTCTGAGGGCGGCCGCAGGTCTCGATCAGCCGCATGCTGCACTCTGCACGGCGGCCGTCCACAACGGAATCCATTTTCGCCATCATCGACAATAACCCGCCCGGGGTTGAGTCTATGAATGTGCGCCCCACCCGGCCGCACCCAACCTATCGCTGTACCCAGAAACCCGGGAGAACACCTTGATCGACGTGATCATCGCTGTCCTTTCGATGCTAGCGCTTGGCCCGTTCGCTCCGTCGCTCGACTTTCCGTCGGAGCGCGCGATCGGCCCTGCCGGAGCGGCATCGGCTCAGTTCGCATCGAACACCCTCGATAACATGGTCCTGGCGCCGGCCGGCGCGCGCGACGCATCATCCCTGTCGGCGTCGAGCACGCCGAGCGCGGATGCTGCGCCCGCGTCGACGAGGATCGACCTTCCCGTGTACACGCGCGTTGGTCCTGAGACCAAGCTCGACCGCTACATGAATCTCGCCGCGAAGCGACTCGACTCGCGGATGCAGGGCGCGCTGTCGCACATCCCCGACGACGGTCGCCGGCTGCTCGCGCTCAAGTACTACACGCGTCGTCCTGGCAACATCAACGGGCGCTGGGCGATGAGCGCCGGACAAATCGCGAAGCACGTCGGAAGCAAGCAGCACCAGCGTGCCGTCGCGACGGTCGAAGCGATCAAGCTGCGATTCGCCACGCAGAATCCGGGCTACCGTCTTGCGGTCAACACCGACGTGCGCTCGCTCGAGAAGCAGATCGAGATCTGGAACACCTTCGGTTCGACCGAGCAGGCCGGACAGAGCATCCTCACGAAGACCGAGCGCGCGCTCGCCAACGACACGGCGTGGCCGGCCGAGCCGGGTCCGCAGGACGTCGCGCGCTTCGCGAAGATGATCGCCTCGACGCCGACCTCGCGCACGCCGACGGCCGCCGCGCCCGGCTTCTCGCTGCACGGCACGGGTCGCGCCTTCGACTTCATCATCTGGAAAGGCGACGAGATCGTCGCGGGCGCCGTCGCCGAGACCGTCGGCACCGTCTGGGACAAGGCGGGATGGACGAAGAAGCTCAAGGACGCGATCACCGAGGTCAGCCCGAACTTCGTCGGCCCGCTGCGCGCTCCGTACGAGCCGTGGCACTACGACTATCGCCCGGGCTGACGCCGGGCGACCTCATGAGACGCGCCAGTGGGGCGGCACGCATACGTGCCGCCCCACTGGCGTTATGAGCCCGTCGCACGTGCGACGTGCGACGGACCTCGCGTGACGTGCCCCGCGCACGTGCCGCGGGCGACGTTCCTCGCGCGCGTGCCGCATGCGACGTGCCTCGCGCACATGCCGCGTGCGACGTGCCGCGTGCAACGCGCCGTCGCCGTGCCCTTCCCTATCCGACGGTGGTTGCTATCTTCCCGCGCATCATCCACCAGCAGATCGATTCATGGAACACCTCACAGATCTCGGAGCGTGGGCAGGACTCGAGCGACACCTCGAGGAGATGGGCCAGACGCACATGCGGGAGCTCTTCGCGCAGGACCCCGCGCGCTTCGAGCACTTCTCACTGCGCTTCGAGGAGATCCTGGTGGATTTCTCGAAAAACCTCATCACCGAGGAGACGGTCACGCTTCTGCTGTGGCTGGCGCAGGAGGCTCATCTGCGTCGGTGGATCGAGCGGATGTTCAACGCCGAGAAGATCAACGTCACCGAGAAGCGCGCCGCGCTGCACGTCGCGCTGCGCAATCGCTCGAACACGCCGATCGAGGTCGACGGACAGGACGTGATGCCCGAGGTCAACCGGGTCCTCGCGCAGATGCGCGCATTCACCGAATCGGTGCGCTCGGGCGAGTGGCTCGGCTTCGACGGACAGCGGATCACCGACGTCGTCAACATCGGCATCGGCGGCTCCGACCTCGGTCCGGTCATGGTCACCGAGGCGCTGCGGCCGTACGGCTCGGAGAGCCTGCGCGTGCACTTCGTCTCCAACGTCGACGGCACGCACATCGCCGAGACGCTCAAGGGACTCGAGCCGGGCACGACGCTGTTCGTCGTCGCGTCGAAGACCTTCACCACCCAGGAGACGATCACCAACGCCAGGACCGCGCGCGCGTGGCTTCTGGAGACGCTCGGCGATCAGGCCGCGGTCGCGCGGCACTTCGTCGCGCTGTCGACGAACCGGCGCGAGGTCGAGGCCTTCGGGATCGATCCGGCGAACATGTTCGAGTTTTGGGACTGGGTCGGCGGGCGCTACTCGCTGTGGTCGGCGATCGGAATGTCGATCGCGCTGTTCATCGGCATGGATGCGTTCGAGGAACTGCTCGCCGGCGCGCATTCGATGGACAACCACTTCCGCCACGAACCCTTCGAGCGCAACATCCCGGTGATGCTCGGGCTGCTCGGCATCTGGTACAACAACTTCTTCGGCGCCGAGACCCACGCGATCCTGCCGTACGACCAGTACATGCACCGCTTCGCGGCGTATTTTCAGCAGGGCGACATGGAGTCCAACGGCAAGGGCGTCACACGGTACGGACGCGAGGTCGACTTCGAGACCGGACCGGTGATCTGGGGAGAGCCGGGCACCAACGGCCAGCACGCGTTCTATCAGCTCATCCACCAGGGAACGAAGCTCATCCCCTGCGACTTCCTGGCGCCCGCGATCTCGCACAACCCCATCGGCGATCACCATCGGATCCTCCTGTCGAACTTCTTCGCGCAGACCGAGGCGCTGATGCGCGGGAAGTCCGAAGCGGAGGTGCGTGCCGAGCTCGAGCGCGAGGGCAGGCTTCCGGAGGAGATCGCCGAGCTCGTCGCGCACAAGACGTTCAGTGGCAATCGGCCGTCGACGAGCATCCTCTTCAGAAAGCTCACCCCTCGCACTCTTGGCTCACTCATTGCCATGTACGAGCACAAGATCTTCGTGCAGGGCGCGATCTGGGGCATCAACTCCTTCGACCAGTGGGGAGTCGAGCTCGGCAAGCAGCTCGCGAAGGCAATCCTGCCGGAGCTCGAGAACGACGACGTTGTCGACGCCCACGACGCGTCGACCAACGGACTGATCAACACCTACAAGCAGATGCGCGGCGATGCGATCACCGTCGAGCGCAACGGCCTCGCGCGCAACGGGCACGAGCGCCGCGACGACACCGGGACGCCGCGCACCTAGAGCACACGATGGAGCGGTTCAACCAGGACTTCCTCGAATGCGTTCCGATCGGCATCTGCACGTTCGATGCCGGCGGATACCTCATGTCAGCGAACAGCGAAGCGATTCGCTCGATCGGCCGCGAGGTCGCCGCGGGCATCAGCGAGCAGCAGATGCTCGAGGGGTTCCGCCTGTACGATCCGAGCGGCGCCCTCATCGCCCCCGACGAGTTTCCGATCACCCGCGCGCTCCGCGAGCGCGCCGAAGTGCTCGACCAGGAGGTCGTGCTGCAGGGCGCCGAAGGCAACCGCGCGATCCTCATGGTCAGCGCGCGCATCGTCGTCGACGAGACCGGTGCACTCAAGGGAGCCATCGGCACCGTGCGCGACATCACCGCGTGGCGGCACTCGGAGAACGCGTACCGCGAGAGCGAGGCGCGCTACGAGCGGGCAGCGCGTGCGGGCAAGGTCGGGGTGTGGGATTACGACGTGGTCACCGGTGCGCTCTATCTCTCTCCCCTCCTGCGCGAGCTGCTCGGTTACGACGAGCGCGAGCTGCCGAACACCATGGAGGCGTGGTGCCACATCGTGCACCCTGACGACGTCGCGCCGATGATCGCGAACACCGAAGCGCGACTCGCTGGTCCCGACGACCATTACGAGATCGAGTGTCGCCGCCTCCACCGCGACGGCGAGTATCGCACGTTCCGCGTGCGCGGCAGCATCATCCGCGACGAGTCGGGCCGGCCGTTGCGCATCACCGGCTCGGATACGGACATCACCGAACAGAAGCGGATCGACGAGGAGCTCCGCGAGGCGGCGCGCCGCAAGGACGAGTTCCTCGCGATGCTCGCGCACGAGCTGCGCAATCCGCTGGCGGCGATCTCGAACGCGACACAGTTGTTGACGATGCCCGATATGGAGGATCTCGCCGACTGGAGCCGCGACGTCATCGAGCGCCAGGTCGGCCAGCTCACGCGGCTGATCGATGACCTGCTCGACGTCTCGCGGATCACCCGCGGCAAGATCGACCTACGCGTCGAGACGCTCGATCCGACGACCGTCGTGCACCGCGCGGTCGACGCGGTCGGACCGCAGATGCGCGAGCTCGGTCACACGCTCGATGTCGAGATCGCCTCGCCGCTTCCGGCGATCGACGGCGACCCGACACGCCTCGAGCAGGTGCTCGTCAACCTGCTGACGAACGCCGCGAAGTACACGCAGCCGGGCGGACGTGTCGTCGTCACCGCCCGACGCGAGCGCGACGAGGTCGGGATCTCCGTGCGCGACAACGGCATGGGAATTCCCGCCGACGTCCTGCCGAGCGTCTTCGATTTGTTCGCGCAGGACAAGCGCTCGCTCGACCGCTCGCTCGGCGGCCTCGGCATCGGGCTGACGATCGTCGAGCGCCTCGTGATGATGCACGGCGGCACGGTCTCGGCCGAGAGCGCCGGTCCCGGACTGGGAAGCACGTTCACCGTTCGCCTGCCGGCGTCGAGCCGCGTCGCGACGACGCAGCGCTCGGACGCGGGCCCGCTGCGCGCGCGTCCTCGACAGATCCTCATCGTCGACGACAACGTCGACAACGCGACCGGGATGGCCGTGCTGCTGCGCAGCGCCGGACACACGGTCAACGCCGCCCATGAGGGCCTCGGCGCGGTCGAGCTGGTGGAGCGGCTTTCTCCGGAGGTGGTGCTTCTGGACATCGGCCTGCCCGGACTCGACGGCTACGAGGTTGCCCGCCGCATCCGCGCGCGCTTCGGCTCGCGTCCGACGCTGATCGCGGTCAGCGGCTACGCGCAGGAGAGCGATCGCCGTCGCTCGCGCGAGGCCGGGTTCGATCATCACCTCGCCAAGCCCGTGAACATGTCCGAGCTGCTGGAGCTCATCGCCCTGGCCGACGAGGAGCCGGCCACGCCGGCTCGCGCGGGCGCCGAGGATACCACGAGCCTATAACGACGAAAGGCCGAGGCGATGGCCCCGGCCCGTTGCCGCTGGTGCTTTCTTCGATGCGTCCGCGTCGACGTCTCGCGCGCCTCAGTCGGCGGCGACGTCTCCGCCATCCTGCGCCACCGCCTCGCCGCCCTCTCCCTCGCGCGCCTTGCCCGAGCCACGCTTGCCGCGACGGCGCTTCTTTTTCTTCTTCGCCTCGCCACCCTCGGCCGTGACCTCGGCGGTCTCGACGCCTTCTTCCGCATCGACGATTTCGTCGTCAGCCTCGCTCGCACGCGGCGCGCGCTCGTCCGAGCTCCGTTCGCTCGATCCGCGCTCGCTCGATCCCCGCTCGCTCGATCCAGACTTACTCGATCCTCGCTCGCTCGAACCCCGCTCGCTCGAGGCGCTCTCGCTCGAGGACTTCTTCTTCGGCTCGCTCTTCTTCGACTCGGCCTTCTTCGGCGGCGCGGGCGGGCGCTCTTCGGCAGGAGCCACCTGTGCGGCCGGCGGTGCGGCGTGGAAGTTCTCGTGGTAGAGATCGTCGAGCATCATCGCGAGAATCCCGCGCTCGTCCTCGGTCTCGGCCAGAGCCTGGACGAGGCGTTCGAAGCGCTTGATGCGCAGCTTCTGCGCGCGCGTCGTCTTCGTGCGGAAGCGATCCTCCAGCAGGACGACGGTGCGCTCGAAGATGCGCTCCTCGACATCCTGGTCGGTCGGCATCGGCATCTCGACGAACTCGAAGCTGTACTTGCGGGCGATCTTCTTGAGCGACGAGCGCTCGGACATGTCGCCGACGAACGTCACGACGACGCCCGTGTTGCCGGCGCGCGCGGTGCGGCCGGCGCGATGCAGGTACGGCTCGGGATCCTTCGGCACGTCGTACTGGATGACGTACGCCAGGTCGCTGATGTCGATGCCGCGCGCGGCGACGTCGGTCGCGACGAGGAACCGCGTCTCGCGCGTGCGGATGCGCGCCATCGCCAGTTCGCGCGCCTTCTGATCGAGGTCGCCGGAGAGCTGGTCGGCGTTGTAGCCGTGATTGCGAAGCGCGGAGCTGACGAACTCGACGTCGACCTTCGTATTGCAGAAGATGATCGCCGACTCCGGGTTCTCGATCTCGATCAGGCGCATCAGCACGATGTCCTTCTCCATCGCCGGCACTTCGTAGTAGCGGTGCTCGGCGGTGCTGACGGCCTCGTTGCCGGCGCTCAGCGACAGGAACTCGGGCTTCGTCAGGAACTCCTCTGCGAGCGACTGCACCTTGTAGGGCATGGTCGCCGAGAACATCCAGCTGCGGCGGTGCCGCGGCAGGTAGCGACGCAGCTCGCGCATCGCCGGATAGAATCCCATCGAGAGCATCTCGTCGGCCTCGTCGAAGACCATGATCTTCAACTGGTCGAGCGACATCGAGCGGCGGCCGAGCAGATCGAGCACGCGGCCCGGCGTGCCGATGACCACGTGCGCGCCGTCGCGCAGCGCCTGCAACTGCGAGCCGTAGCCGACGCCGCCGTAAACGAGCGCGCCGCGCAGGTTCAGGTTCACCGAGAGATCCTCGAACGCGCGATAGACCTGCGAGGCGAGCTCACGCGTCGGCACGAGCACGAGCGCCTGCGTGGCGCTCAGCGTCGGATCGATCTTCATGAGGAACGGGATGAGGAACGCTCCCGTCTTTCCCGAGCCCGTGCGCGACTGCACGATCATGTCGCGGTCGGCCATCAGATAGGGAATCGCCGTCGCCTGTACCGGCATCAGGCTCGGCCACCCCATGGCCCGCGCCGCGTCGGCTATCTCCGAAGGCAGGTCCTCGAGCTTCGCGGGCTCGAGCGTCCGCTCCGGCTCGATGAGAATTGTCTGTCCGTTAGTGATTTCCATAGGCCTCAATATGGCAAAGGCGAAGGGTCAATCCCTTCGCCCCGCCAAAAAAGTCATCGCAGCTCATACGTGCCGCTCTGCGTGATAGCTCGATCGGACGAGCGGACCCGACTCGACGAACCTGAATCCCATCTCGAGCCCGCGGTCGCGAAGCTCGTCGAACTCATCGGGATGGACGAAGCGCACGACGGGCAGGTGACTCTTCGTCGGCTGCAGGTACTGTCCCAGCGTCAGCACGTCGACGCCGCGATCGGCAAGATCGCGCATCGTCGCCAGCAGCTCTTCGCGCTCCTCGCCGAGACCGAGCATGATGCCGGTCTTCGTCGTCATCCCCTGGCGCTTGGCCTCGGCCAGGACCGACAACGTCCAGTCGTAGCGCCCCTGCGGACGCACCGTGCGATAGAGCGACGGGACGGTCTCGGTGTTGTGATTGAGGATGTCGGGCTTCGCGTCGATGATCAACTGCAGCAGGTCGAGCTTCCCCTTGAAGTCGGGGATGAGAACCTCCAGCCGCAGGCCGGGCACTCGCGCGCGCGACTGCCGGATGGTCTCGGCGAACACGCCCGCGCCGCCGTCGGCGAGCTCGTCACGGTTGACCGACGTGATCACCGCATGGCGGATGCCCATGCTCTCGATCGCGTCGGCGACGCGCGCCGGCTCCTCCAGATCGATCGTGCCGGGACGCCCGGTCTTCACAGCGCAGAAGCCGCAGCTTCGCGTGCACGTGTCGCCGAGGATCATGAACGTCGCGGTGCCCGCGCCCCAGCACTCGCCCATGTTCGGACAGCGTGCCTCCTCGCAGACGGTGTGCAGCTTCTTGGAGCCGATCATCTGCTTGAGCATCCCGAACGTCTCACCGGTCGGGATTTTCACCTTCAGCCACTCCGGGCGCCGCTCCGCGGGAACGGCTGCCTCCGACGGCTGCACCACCGGAAGCTCGATCGTTTCTACCATTGCCATCGTTGCCTGCCTTATCAATGAATCGCGTTGCGCTCACCGGAGCAGATGTCTACAGCGCGCTGGTCTCGTTGAAGCTCTCGAGATGACGGATGACGTCGGCGAGGAACTTGCCGCCGAGCAGACCATCGATGACGCGATGATCGTGCGACAGCGACAGGTACACCATCGAGCGGATCACGATGACGTCCTCCTCCTCGTACGTGCGCACGACCGGGCGCTTCTGGATCGCGCCGGTGCCGAGGATTGCGACCTGCGGCTGGCTGATGATCGGCGCGCCGTGAAGCAGGCCGAACACGCCGTAGTTGGTCAGCGTGAACGTGCCGCCGGCGATCTCGTCGGGCGTCAGCTGCTTGTTGCGCGCGCGCGTGGCCAGGTCGTTGACCGCGTGGGCCAGACCGGTCACGTTCATGCGGTCGGCATCCTTGATCACCGGGACGATGAGGTTGCCGTCGGGCAGCGCGGTCGCGAAGCCGACGTTGACGCGCTTCTTGACGAGCACGTTCGTTCCCTCAACCGACGCGTTGACCCACGGGTTCTCGCGCAGCGCGCGCGCGACCGCGGCGATGAAGAACGGGGTGTACGTGAGGTTGATGCCGTTCTGCTTCTTGAACGCCTCCTTCTGCGCATCACGCAGGCGCACCAGCGGCGTGACGTCGGCCTCGCCGACCTCGGTCACGTGCGGCGACGTCGCCTTCGAGCGCACCATGTGCTCGGCGATGAGCTGGCGCATACGGTCCATCGGCACGACCTCGACGTCCGGACCGTGCTCCCTCGGCGCCGACGGCTGGGCCGCGGGACGCGAAGCCCCGGCTGCTGCGGGCTGCGGAGCGGCCTGCGGCTGGGTCGCCGGCTGCGCCGGCGCCGCCGGGCGCGCGCCGCGATTGCGCACGTAGCCCAGCACGTCGTCCTTCGTCACCCGGCCTCCGGCGCCGCTGCCAGCGAGAGCGTCGAGCTCCTGCACGCCGATCCCCTCGGTCTGGGCGATCGATCGCACCAGCGGAGAATAGAACCGGTCGCCGCTCTGACGCGGGACGGGTCCGCCCGCTGCCGAGCCGTTGCTCGCCGGCGCGCTCTGGGGTTGCGCGGCGGGCTGCGGCGCGGGCTGTCCGGCGGGCTGCGGCGCGGGCTGTCCGGCAGGCTGTGCCGCCGGCTGCGCGGCCGCCTGGGCCTGCGCCGCGGGCTGGGCCTGCGCCGCGGGCTGTGCCGCGGCCGATGCCGCCGGAGCCGCCGCTCCCTCCTTCGCCATGTACGCGATCACCGCTCCGACCTCGACGGTCTCATTCTCCTGCGCGACGATCTCGACGAGCGTGCCGGCGATCGGGCTCGGGATCTCGGTGTCGACCTTGTCGGTCGAGATCTCGGCCATCACCTCGTCGCGCTCGATCGTGTCGCCCGGCTTCTTGAGCCAGCGAAGGATCGTTCCCTCCTGCACCGACTCGCCCATCTTCGGCATGAGGATCTCCGTGCGCTCGCCGCCGCCGGCCGGAGCCGCTGCCGGAGCCGCCGCGGGAGCCGCGGTTGCCGCTGGTGCGGCCGAAGGTGCATCAACTGCAGCAGGCGCTGCCGGAGCCGGAGCAGTGCCGGCGATCTGCGACTCGCCGGGCTGTGCCTCGGCCGGAGCCGCGGGCGTGTTGCCGGCGGGAGCGGCCGGAGCCGGCGCCGGAGCTGCCGCGGCGACCTCGCCCTCGGCGCCTAGGCGCGCGATCACCGCGCCGACCTCGACGGTCTCGTTCTCCTGCGCGACGATCTCCAGGAGCGTTCCTGCAGCCGGCGAAGGGATCTCGGTGTCGACCTTGTCGGTCGAGATCTCGGCGATGATCTCATCGCGCTCGACGACGTCGCCCGGCTTCTTGAGCCAGCGAAGAATCGTCCCCTCCTGAACCGACTCACCCATCTTGGGCATCAGGATGTCAGTGGCCATCATGTACTCCCGGTTGTAGCGTTCTCTATTGACGTCGAATGTTGTTGACTGCGCAGAGCCGTCCACGCGCACGGCGCGCGACGGTGAGACCGGCAAAATACGAAGGGCGGGGCTTAGTTCCCCCGGGGTGCGTCGACGATCGTGACGTAGGTGACCTCGACCCGGCGGTTGCGCGCGCGTCCGCGGGACGTGTCGTTCGCTCCGGCCGGCGTCGACTCTCCGAGCGCCTCGATCCGCACGAGCGCCGCGTCGATGCCGCGGGCGACGAGCCAGTCGCGAACGGCCTCGGCGCGCCGGCGGCTGAGCTCGACGTTGGCCTCGGTCTCGCCGACGTCGTCGGTATGGCCGCTGACCGTGACGCTCGTCACCGGACCTGCGGCCATGTCCCGGCGAAGCGTCGCGAGCGCGCGCTCGAGTCCGCCGATCGCCTGCGGGCCGAGCTCGGCCGATCCGGAGGCGAAGTAGATCCCGGGCTCCGACGGCGGCTCCTCTGCGCGAGGACGACCGGCACTCGGCCGACCCGCGCTCGGACGCCCCGCGCCGACGACGATCGTTGCCTCGATGCTGCGCGATGCGGTGATCGCGCGCACGTCGAGCGACGTGACGCCCTCGGCGTAACCGTCGGCGCCGCCGGTCAGACGGTACTCGACCCCGGCCGGCAGCGTCATCTCGAAGCGGCCGCTCTTGTCGCTGACGGTCGCGGCAGCCTCCGAGCCGTCGGTGACGCGCTCGGCGCGCACCAGTCCGCGCACGCCGCGGCGGCCGGCCAGGAGCCGGCCCTCGACCGTGACGACGATCGCCGGACGAAACTCCGGCGGCAGCGGAATGCGGTAGATGTCGGCGCCGCCGAAGCTCGGCTCGTCGAGGAACCCCGCGCCGCTGATGTAGAGATCGCGGCCATCGGCCGGTATCGAGAGCGAGGCCTCGAATCGCGGCGTGTTGATCTGTCCGCCGAGATTCTCCGGCGTGCTCCAGACCGTCCAGGTGCTATCGAGCCGGCGCGCGAGGTACAGGTCGCTCGAGCCCATGCCGCCGCGGCCGTCGCTGGCGAAGTAGAGCGTGCGGTTGTCGGCGGCGATGAACGGCGCTCCCTCGAAGCCGGTCGTGTTGACGCTCGCTCCGAGCGAGACGGCCCGCCCCCAGCGCGTCAGATCTGATCCGCGCGCGGTGCAGACGTACAGGTTCAGGTCACGCGGACGGGACGTGTCGGTGGCATACGCCAGGATCATGTGCCGGCCGTCGGGCGCGACGTGCGCGTAGTAGCTCTCGCCGAGCGACGTGATGCCCTCGATGCGGATCGGAACGGGACGTCCCCAGCGATCGCCTTCACGGCGTGCGATTGCCATGCCCATCGGCGCGCCCGCGACCTCGATGCCGCTGTGCAGCAGCGCCGTGGCGCCGTCGGGCGAAATCCAGAAGAGGACGTCGGAGCCGGCGGAGTTCAGCGGCTCGCCGGCATTGCGCGAGCGCGACCACGTGCCGTTCGACTGGCGGGTCGAAAACCAGATGTCGTCCTGGTCGCCTGCGCCGCCGACGTTCGCGGCGTCGTGCTTGCGGTCGAAGTAGAGGGTCGATCCGTCGGGACTGACGATCGGAAGGATCTCGACGCTCGGCGAGTTGATCGCCGGCCCGAGGTTCTCCCGCTGCTCTCCCTTGAACGGCTCCTGCGCCTGCGCGGTGCAGGCGAGCAGGGCCACAACGGCGATGGCGCGGACGATGGCAAGGAGTCTCATACAGGGCCGAGAAATTACCACAGTGACGTTCACCCGTCCGGAGCGGGCACAGCTTATTACACAGGAGACGCGTCGTCGGGCGATTCGTGCCGGGCGAACGGTGCCGATGAAGAACGCGGGCCGTAGTCTGGACTGCGGGGCGGCGGCGGTGGCGGCGAGGACATCGGCGGGGCCTGACGGACGGGCAGGGACAAAAAAAATCATGAGCGGTGGGTGTGGTGCCCCGCCGCTCATGATTGAACTGTGCCCGTCAAGCCTCACTAATAGGGAGGTCCAGACCCATTAGTTTGAGGTCAAAATTCCGCGAGTTTCACGTTTATGGGAGGTCCAGAGCATAAAAGCGTCGCGGAGACCCGGCAGACGTTGCTGCAGATCGCAGGTCCAGCGATAAGCGCAGCACAGTCACGCCGCAATAATACGCCGAGAACCCATTCTGAAACAAGCTTTTTCTGTCCAGCGAAGGGCCCTCCGAAAAGTCCGGCCGGGGCCCCGGCGGTCGCCCGGGAACGCGCGAAACGCGGGCAAACTTCGTACTTTGCGAGACTTCTTCGCGCACGCCGAACGACACCCCGATCGTTGTATGTCTAGTATCGCTTCCGAGCCCGTCGGCATTCTCCTGATCGACGACGACCGCCCCTTTCTCGAGGCCATTGCAGAGCTCCTCCGCCGCGCCGGCTACCGGACGATGACCGCCGGCAGCGGAGCCGAGGGGCTCGACGTGCTGCGCCGCGAGGCGTCCACCATCGACATGGTGCTGCTCGACGTGCGGATGCCGGTGATGGATGGCATCGAGACCCTCGAGCAGATCGTGCGCTTCCATCCGACACTCCCGGTGATCATGCTCACCGGCGAGAACGCCATCGACCTGGTCGTGCGCGCGGTGAAGACCGGTGCGGCCAACTACATCTACAAGGGAGCGCCGAGCGGCGAGCTGCTGGCGGCGATCTCCGCGATCGCGCAGAAAGCGCGCAGCGTGCCCGCGCCGATGGGCCAGGAGCGTCACGGCGACCTCGGGGTCATCGGCCGCAGCGCCGCGGTGCGTCAGCTTCTGGCCGACGCCGAGATGTGCGCCGCGACGATGATCTCCGTGCTGATCACCGGCGAGACCGGCGTCGGCAAGGACCTGCTCGCGCGCGCGATCCACACGATGAGCCAGCGCGCGGCGAAACCGTTCGTCGCGATCGACGTGCCGAACATCCCCTCGACCATGTTCGAGAGCGAGCTCTTCGGCCACACCCGCGGCGCATTCACCGGCGCGACCGATCCGAAGCAGGGCCTGGTGCAGTCGGCCAACGGCGGCACGGTGTTCCTCGACGAGATCGGCGAGTTCCCGATCGAGCTTCAGTCGAAGTTCCTGCACGTCCTCGATTCGCAGTCGGTGCGCCGGCTCGGCTCGGTGGCGTCGGAGGAGGTCGACGTGCGCGTGATCTCGGCGACCAACCGCAACCTGCTCGAGATGGCGCGCGAG
>Ga0247823_10001592_pt1 | contig 18881 bp, 22 predicted proteins | sample 13C_PalmiticAcid_2_FD_192426 | JGI IMG/M metagenome (GOLD analysis project Ga0247823, IMG submission 192426) | Soil microbial communities from agricultural site in Penn Yan, New York, United States - 13C_PalmiticAcid_Day30 | ecosystem: Environmental > Terrestrial > Soil > Agricultural land... | reverse complement strand
GGCGCCGCCCGCGTCGACCGTGCGGGCGACATCCACCGCGCGGCAGGCCATTTCGCGGGCCTCGGTCGAGCGGCCGACGGCGCGCAGGATGGTGGCGTAGTAGGCGAGCACCCAGGCGCGGTCGGCGTCGGCGGGTTGGTCCTCGACCAGGGCGAGCGCCTGTTCGATGTGCTCAAGCGACTCCTGCTCACGCCCGTCGATGACGTAGAGCGCCATCGCCAGCCGAGCGAGCCGGTTGGCCAGGTCGACCGGGTCGTTTCCCTTGCGCGCCAACGCGGTCGCGGACTTGGCGAACGCGATGGCCCGCTCCGGGTCACCTGACGTGCCCGCCGTCCACGACGCGCGGCGCAGCAGGGCCATCTCGTCGATGTCGGGGCGCGCGTCGGCGGGCACGGCCTCCCACAGCTTCAGCGCGCGCTCAAGGTGTTCAAGTGCCTCGGCGGGGGCGCCCTGCCGTTCGGCGTCGTCGGCGGCCAGCACCGACGCGGCCAAAGCCGGGCCGAGCGCGTGGCTTTCCATGCTGTGGTGGGCCAGTTCCGCCGCCATGCCGCGCATTCCGGACTTGCCCGTGAGCACCCGCGCGTACGCGGCGTGCAGGCGGACCCGCTCCCCCGGCAGCAGATCGTTGTAGACCGCCTCGCGCATGAGCGCGTGTCGGAACATGTAGAAGTCGCCGTCGCCGGGCACGAGCACGTGGTGCTGGACGGCCTCGCGCAGCGCTTCCTCCAACTCGGCGTCGCCGACATCGCTGACCGCGCGCAACCGCGCGTCGGGCACCCGGCGGCCCGCGACCGAGGCGACCCGCACCACGGCCTGCGCGGCCGGGCTGAGCCGCTCGATCCTGGCGAGCAGGACGTCCATCAGGGTCGTGGGGATCCCGCCGCCGCACTCGGCGGTGGCGGCCAGCAGTTCCTCGGCGAAGAACGCGTTGCCCTCGGAGCGGCCCGCGACCGCCCGCAGGACGGGCTCGCTGAGCCGTTCCTCGGCCAGCGCGGCGACGAACGCGCGCGAGTCGGCCGGGCCGAACGGGGCGAGTTGGATGCGGTCGACCTGCGGCAGCCGGACCAGCTCGGCCAGCAGTGGCCGCAGCGGGTGGCGCCGGTGCAGATCGTCCGAACGGTACGTACCCAGGATCATCAGCCGCTGATCGCGCAGCCGCGACAGCAAGAACGAGAGCAGACTGCGGGTCGACGCGTCGGCCCAGTGCAGGTCCTCCAGCACCAGCACGACCGGCGTCTCTCCGGCCAGGTCGCCAAGCACCCCGTAGACCGCGTCGAACAGCTGCAGCTGCCCGATGTCCTGTTCGGAGCGTGACCCCACCGACGACATCGACGACATTCCCGACACCAGCGGCCGGGGATCGGTCCGGTTGGGCAGCACGACCTCGGGGAAGAGCCTGCCCAGCGCGGTCCAGTCGGTGATCCGGTCGCGGACCCCGGCGAGGGCCTCAGCGATCGGCAGGTAGGGCAGGCCGGTCTCGCCGACGTCGAGACAGCGGCCGGTCAGCACCACGGCGCCCTGTTCGGTGGCGTAGGCGGACACCTCCTCGGTCATCCGCGTCTTGCCGACGCCCGCGTCGCCCGCGAGCAGCACGGCGCCCGCCTTCCCGGACGCGGACGCGTCGAAGGCGGCGCGCAGACCGCGAAGTTCGCGGCCGCGCGCCACCAGCGGGATTCCTGACCCGAGACGCGGCATGGCTGGCATCGTCGCACAACCTCGGCGCGGCGGGTCAGGCAGCCGAACGCCCGTTCACCTGGGGGTCGCCCCGGTGCCGGAGCATGCGCTGCCACCACGCGGGGGTGGCCTTCCTGACCTCACGCAGGTGCAGCCTGCTGGTGCGGTCCATGGTGCCGTTGCGGCGGTAGCTGATCTCGGCCTGAAGGGCTTCCGGTGTCCACATGGTCTGTCTCCCTCGTCATCTGCTTCCTTGGTGATGACGAGATTGCCGCTGAGGCGGACGACCGGGTATCGGACGATCACGCAGTCCTGCGCGGGAGACCCCTTACCCTGCCCCTGCGCGGGCGCTGAGGGGCCGGGTAAGGGGTCCCGGGCGGTCAGTCGGCGGTGAGGCCGTCGGCCTTCACCGCGGCGAGGAAAGCGGCCCAGCCCTCGGCGAACGCGAGGTGCCCGTGGCCCGCGTTCTTGGAGTCCCGCAGTGCCGCGCCGCTTCTGCGCACGACAAGTTCCACACAGTCGTTCCCCGCGCCGCTGCGGCTGCTCTTGCGCCACTCGGCTCGGGAAAGTCGGGCGCCGGACAGGTCGGAAACGGTCACGCCCCGCTCCTCTCGCTTTCTCCAGGTTGGCGAGTCAGCCGATCGGCCGACCGCTTGATCATGGCGATGGTGTCATCGGGTTTCAACGCCGCCGCCCGCAGATGATCGAACATCAACGTATACCGGCGTACATCGGAAGGCTGTTCCAAATAGACACCCGATGTCGTGTTCTCCACATAGACCACATCGGGGTCGGCCTGTTCGGGAAATCCCAGAATGAGGAATGGCCCTTCCATTCCCGCGTGCGCGCCCGCGCCGAACGGCACGACCTGGAGCGTCACGTGCGGCAGCGCGGCCGTCTCGGCGAGCCTGAGCAGCTGCGCGCGCATGACCTTGGGTCCGCCGACGAGCCGGTGCAGCACGGCCTCGTCGATCACCGCCCAGTACTCCGGCGGGTGGGGGTCGGTGAGCAGGCGCTGGCGGGCCAACCGGCCGCGCACCCGCTTGTCGATCTCGGCGTCGGCCACGTCCGGGCGGATGGCCCGGATGACCGCGCGGGTGTAGTCCTCGGTCTGCAGCAGGCCGGGGACCAGCAGTGCCTGGTGGGTGTGCAGCGAGGCGGCCTCGGACTCCAGGCCGACGAAGGAGCCGGTGAAGACCTCGGTGTAGGCGTGCCACCAGCCCTTCTGCCTGGCCTCGCGGGCGAGCTGGACCAGCGCTTCGCGCTTGTCCTCGTCGATGCCGTACAGGTCGAGCATGTCGCGCACGTCGCGCGGGGTGACCCCGACGTGCCCGGTCTCGATCCGACTGATCTTCGAGGCCGAGCACTCCAGCTTCTCGCCGACCTCGTCGATGGTCAGGTTCGCCGCCTCGCGGAACCGCCGCAGCTCGCCAGCGAGCCTGCGGCGACGCACAGTCGGACTGAGATCACGCGCCACGTGTGTTCACCTCGTCTCTGTACGACCGAACGAGCGGACGGCCGCCGTGGATGCGGACCGCAGGGCAAGTCTCAATGCTGATCTTGCCGGGCACAAGGGACAGTCCGCCGTGTTTCGCCGCGATTCTGTGAGCGGTTAACCACCGCGCTCTCGAATGTCACCCGATCGTGTACTGCAACTTGCAGAATGCGTGCGCGACCACGCAGTCTCTTGGGAAACAACATGCGGGAGAGCCGCGCCACCGACCGGAAGGGACACGGGTGAACGAGTCGATCTTCGGGCACATGGAGGCGTCGCTACAGGACTATCTGTCCACTCTCAGCTCACGGGCCGTGACGGGTGGCGACCATACCGCCGCCGAACTCGCCAGAGCCGAACTCCCCCGCGTCGTCGCGGCGCTGCAGGCGCTGCTCGACGAGCACCACCCGGACGAGCAGGGCCGGTGCCCGACCTGCCGGACGCGGCTGTTCACCCGCGCGCCCTCGCCGTGCCGGGCGTATCTGACGGCGAACCTGTGCCTGTTGATGACCGAGGACACCGACTCCCCGCAGCTTCGGTAGCTTGCCTACAAGGCCGCTGCCGCCATCCAAGTGACGCAGGCCGGTCGCGAGCCGGTGCGCAGGAACTCGGCGACGGCGGCATAAACGGTGTCAGTTGGAACGGTGGCGAACGGCGGCACGGGCGTGTCGTACATTCCGCCGAGGTAGTGGGTCGTCCACTCCGGGTTGGTTCCGTCGGCGGGGACGAAGGTGTCAGTCCCGGTCAGCCATTCGAGAGTCCCGCTGTCGTTGTCGACGCCGAACATCAGCGTGACCTGGTCAAGTGACAGCGGGTCCTTTGGGCCTGCGGAGAGTCCCCACAGCCATGGAACCTCGACGCCCGCGTCGTTGAACGCGCGGACCTCGGCGACAAGATCGACGTCTGCTGGAAGATCAGTCACGTGCTGGATCGACATCTCCAGAACGGCGGGAATCAATGCACGCGTCACAGATTCTGGGTGGCGTACAGCAAGGCGGACCAGGCGGTGGGGACGAGGGTGAGGACCGGGCCTGTCGGGTTCTTGCTGTCGCGGATGGCGCTGACGGTATCGGCGAGATCGAGTTCAACGCAGTTGGTGTTCCCCCCGCCGGAGAAGCTGCTCTTGCGCCACCTGCTGTCCGTCATGGGTTCTCCACTGCTTCGCTAGCGGATCAGGTCGGTAGTTCGCGCAGGCGTGCGGCCTGCTGATCGACAGAGCGGGCCGCACGCTTCGCGCGGCGGGCGTTACGGGTTCTTGGTGGCGTGCAGCAAGGCGGACCAGGCGGTGGGGACGAGGGTGAGGACCGGGCCTGTCGGGTTCTTGCTGTCGCGGATAGCGCTCACAGCATCGGCGAGATCGAGTTCAACGCAGTTGGTGTTGTCCCCGCCAGAGAAGCTGCTCTTGCGCCACCTGCTGTCTGTCATGGGTTCTCCAGTGCCTTCGCTCGTTTGCGGATCAGGTCGATCGTCTTCGCAGGCGTCAGAGCCAGCTTGACGATCCCGTCGAACATGGTGGTGAAGCGTTGTACGTCCTCCTCATTGTCCACCCATGCGCCTCCGGCTGGATACTCAATGAAGACACCCGGCGCCTCGTCGTCCTGCGGGTAGTCGACGATCACGGCTGATCCACTCATCGACCCGTAGGCGCCAGCCTCGAACGGGATGACCTGGAGAGTGACATTCGGCCGCGCCGCAAGCACCAGCAGGTAGTCCAACTGCTCACGCATCACGTCAGCGCCGCCGACGATACGAATGATGGCCGCCTCATCGAGGAGTACGTGCAGGGTGATCGGATCAGCACCGGCAAGCCGCTGCTGTCGCGCCATCCGGTTGGACACGACGACGTCGGTTTTGAGATCAGGACGTTGGATAGCCCGGCCCGCCTCCATCAGCGCACGCGCGTAGTGCTCGGTCTGAAGCAGGCCGGGAATGATCGAGGGCTCGATGTGACGTGCGGACGGCGCCTCCCGTTCGGCGTTGACGAGGCGGCGGAATGCCTTCGACGCGCCGCTGGGCAGGCGGATCGACGGCGGTTCGTCGTTGGCGCTGTCCCACATGTCGGAGGCGATCTTGCGCTCCTTCGCCGTCGCCTCATACAGGTGGAGCAACGTGAGCACGGTGCCCCAGACCGGCAGTACGTGGCCGGATTCGTAGCGGCTGACAGTGCTGTCGGCAGTCTTGATCTCCTGTGCGGCCATCACAAGGGTGATGCCCGTGCGGTTGCGCAAGTCCGCGAGGAACTTGCCCAGCCGGATCTTCGCGCGAGTAGGTGCGGCCATGCGGCCAACCTATCTCCACTCTCCGCAACTGCGGAATTACACGATCAGGTCATAGCGGCATGCAGTTGCACGGATCTAATCTGCGTATGTCGATCGAAGTGCCGTGTGGATCAGGTGGCTGAACGTGGTGGTGAAGCGCCCTGAATCGCGGGGTGGTCGACAAAGCGGGTGCGGCGGTCTCGTCCGCCGCACCCGTCCCTCTCCTCCTGAAGGCGGTGCCATCGATGCCTGCGAGTCACGGTCCTGCGTGCGAACCGTTCCTGTTGCGCGCCCTGCGCGAAGTCGAGCGTGGCGAGATCGTCACGACGACTCGGACCTCACCGATGCGGCACCGCTCCGAGGACCTACCCTCGCGGTTGTCGAGCGCCCTGTTCGTCCTGCGCCGGGACGGCATGATCGCGCTCGCGGCTTCCCGTGACCCGCTCGACGGATGGATCACGGTCGAACTGACCGAGTTCGGCAGGACATCGCTGCGATCGTGGGTGAGCGCGTGACCGAGCACGACTTCGCCTGGGGCATCAGCGAATTCCACCCAGGCCGCGCCCACCTGGTCCCTCCTGGGATGGCGGGCGGGCTGTGCGGCCTTCCGGTTCACGCCCGCTACACGACCCGGCCGGAACCGCCGATCGTCTGCCCGGAGTGCGCCCTGGCGTTCGTCCGGATCGTCTTTCCGACCCACACCGCATCGGTCCACTGGCCATGACCGACACCGTGGTCGCCGCCGAGGTGATCGCCCTGCTGGGCCGCCTGCGACAGGCATGCGCGCTGCTCCAGGCCGCGATCCCGACCGGAGAACTCACGCACGCCATCGAGAACGAGTTCGCCGCCACCTGCGTGGTGACGGTTGACGCCCTGCGTCGGTTCGGCGCCGGGCCGCCGCCTGCCGTGGACGAGTCCTTGAAGGCGGCGGCTCACGAAACGATTCGCAGGAGGCCTTCCTGCACCACGGTCGCGACCAGTTCCCCGGACTGCGTGAAGAACCGGCCAGTCGCCAGTCCCCGCCCGCCTGAGGCGCTCGGGGAGACGCAGTCGTAGAGGACCCACTCGTCCGCGCGGAACGGGCGGTGGAACCACATGGCGTGGTCGAGGCTGGCGCCCATGACGTTGTCGGTGCCCCAGTAGACGCCGTGGCGGGCGAGTACCGAGTCGAGCAGGGTCATGTCCGAGGCGTAGGCCAGGACGCAGACCTGGAGCAGCGGATCGTCGGGCAGGGTGCCGTCGGCGCGCATCCAGACCTGGTTGTCGGCCTCACGGGGGCCGGACTCACGCGACAGCCACGGTGGCTCGGAGACGTAGCGGATGTCGATGGGGCGGGGACGGTCGGCGATGCGGCCGAACTTCGCCTTGAGTTCCGGGGTCATCAGGTCGCCGTGTGAGGGCAGCGCGTCCGGCGGTGGCACGTCTGGCATCGCCTCGGCGTGTTCGATGCCCGGCTCGGCGATCTGGAACGACGCGGACAGGGCGAAGATCGCCTTGCCGTGCTGGATGGCGACGACGCGCCTGGTGGTGAACGAGCGGCCGTCGCGGATTCGGTCGACCTCGTAGACGATCGGGACGCTCGGGTCGCCGCCTCGAATGAAGTAGGCGTGCAGCGAGTGGACCCCGCGCTCCGGGGGTACGGTCCGGCCGGCGGCGACCAGGGCTTGGCCGGCGACCTGGCCGCCGAACACGCGTACCGGGGAATGGCTCGGGCTCACCCCGCGGAAGATGTTCTCCTCGATCTTCTCCAGATCGAGCAGCGCGACCAGCCGGTCGAGGACCTGCTGGCCGCGCGGAACACCGTCGGTGGTGAGGGTCTCAGCCATGCCGGTCAAGTCCTTCCCGGACCGGCATGGGAAACCTCAGGCGTGGTCGTCTTCGCCCAGCCGGTGCACTCGAATGAGGTTAGTCGAGCCGACCGTTCCCGGCGGGGAACCGGCGACGATCACCACAAGGTCACCTGGCTGGTAGCGGCCGATCGACAGCATCGAGATGTCGACCTGGCGCATCATCTCGTCGGTGGAGTCCACTTTGGGCACCAGGAACGTCTCGGTGCCCCAGACCAGCGAGAGCTGGCTGCGCACGGAGGGCTCCGGGGTGAACGCCAGCAGCGGCAGCCGCGTGTGCAGGCGGGCCAGGCGCTTGACCGTGTCGCCGGACTGGGTGAAGGCGACCAGGGCCTTGGCGTTGAGGCGCTCGCCGATGTCGCGGGCGGCGTAGGAGATCACGCCGCGCTTGGTGCGGGGCACGTGCGTGAGCGGCGGGACGGCGTCCGGGGTGGTCTCGGTCTCGGTGGTCTCAATGATGCGGACCATCGTCTGCACCGTCTCCACCGCGTAGCGGCCGACGCTGGTCTCACCGGAGAGCATCAGCGCGTCGGCGCCGTCGAGGACGGCATTGGCCACATCGGACGCCTCGGCCCGGGTCGGCCGGGAGTTGTTGATCATCGAGTCGAGCATCTGCGTCGCCACGATGACCGGCTTGGCGTTCTCGCGGGCGATCTGGACCGCGCGCTTCTGCACGATCGGCACGTATTCCAGCGGCAGCTCGACGCCCAGGTCGCCGCGGGCGACCATGACACCGTCGAAGGCCAGCACGATGGCTTCGAGGTTGTCGACCGCCTCGGGCTTCTCCAGCTTGGCGATGACCGGCAGCCTGCCGACGCCGACGCGGTCCATCACCTGGTGGACCAGGTCGATGTCGGCCGGCGAGCGGACGAACGACAGGGCGATGAAGTCGACGCCCAGGTGCAGGGCGAACTCCAGGTCCTCGATGTCCTTGTCGGACATGGCGGGCACGGAGACGTCCATGCCGGGCAGCGAGAGGCCCTTGTTGTTGCTGACCGGGCCACCCTCGGTGACCTCGCAGACGACGTCCTGGCCCTCGACGGCGGTGACCACGAGGCCGACCTTGCCGTCGTCGACCAGCAGCTTGTCGCCGACCTTGGCGTCGCTCGCCAGTCCTTTGTAGGTGGTGGAGACCCGGTCGTGGGTGCCCGCGACGTCCTCGACGGTGACCCGCACGACGTCGCCGGTGTTCCACTGGACGGGACCGTGGGCGAAGGTGCCGAGGCGGATCTTCGGCCCCTGCAGGTCGGCGAGGACGCCGACCGCGCGCCCGGCCTCGTTGCTCGCGGCCCGGATCAGGTCGTACATCTCTTTATGGTCGCTGTGCTTGCCGTGGCTGAAGTTCATCCTCGCCACGTCCATGCCCGCGGCCACCAGTTCCCGCATCTTCTCCGGAGTGGAGGTGGCGGGGCCCATCGTACAAACGATCTTCGCGCGTCGGCTCACGTTTGTAGAGCATAGCCCGCCCGACTGTACCGATCATGAGATACCGGGCGGTAGCTTGCGATTCGATTCAGATTGTTCTTCCAGGGGACATCTGACCGTGTATCTGAACAGTCCAGTCGCGGAGAGCACTCACGCTGTCACAGAACCGGCCCGCCGGACGATATGGGGGAAGGGGACCCGCGACAGGAGGGGAACCATGGCCGACCGCCTGAAACTCACCGCGAAGCCCGGCGGGGCGCCCGCTCAGGAGAACCCGGCCGTCGCCGAGATCGTGCTGACTGTCACCGCGCCCGCGGGCACCGACGCCGAGGGCCTCAAACTCCGGCGCGACGGCTCTCCCGCCGACGGAGGTTTCGAAGCCGCGGGCACCGACTTCACCACGAAGGTGACCGCGGTCGGAAAGTACTCCGTGCGGCTCGGTGACGACCCGGCGACCGAGTCGGATCCGGTCACCATCACGCTGGCCGAGGCCAAACCCGAGCAGCAGGCGAACGACGCGAAGTCCGTGTCCGAGATCGAGGCGGGCGAACTCGACGGACCGTTCCTCTGGGCGACTTTCGCGGTCACGGTGGTCGGCGTCATCGTCCTGTTCCATCTGGCGTCGCACCAGATCCGCTTCCTGAACGGGTTGACGGCGGCCTGGACCGAGGAGTCTTTCCCGGAGCGATCGGCGGGCCAGCTCCAGTTCATCGCCCTGATGTGCGGTGTGGGGCTGCTACTGGTGGGCGGCTGGCTCGCGGCGCTGGAGACACGCGGCAGGCTGCGCACCGTCAATAGCCCCAAGCCCGGCGAGGCGGCCGGGGACGCGGCTGACAGTCCTGGCAAGCAGGCATCGGTCGTGCTCGATTCGCTGACCCTCGCGCGGGGCACCATCGCGACCCTCTTCATCGGCGCGGCCTTGGTTCTGGCCGCGCTCTGGGCGAGCGTGAACCTGGCGGCACCAAACACAGAGGAAAGGACGAAGCCTTCCGAGACGTCGACGACCTCGACCTCCACCACGGCTCCCCCGACGACCACTTAGCCCTCGGAGACACCGACGTGGTCGAAGGCCCATTCGTTGAAGGGGCGCAGCTGTCGCCAGGCCTTCCGCACTCGGTTCAAGCAGTCGCGTTCGTGCAGGACGTCGTCCGGCTCCCACACGCGGGCCGCGTAGACCGAGCGGTAGCGCAGCAGGTCGATGCGCGGGTGGTCCTTGGCGTAGCCGCGCGGGGTCGACTTGAGCTGGTCGCCGTGGATCTCCCAGCCCTGACGCCTCAGCGTGGCCAGGATGTCGTGCAGCCGGTCCCCGTGGATCTCCTCGGCCACCGCGTTACGGAAGCGGGCGATCTGGTCGGCGGCGAGGTGGAAGCAGCCGCCGCCGGTGCGCAGGCCCGCCGGGCTCACCTCGACGTAGTACGCCCCGCCGCCGCGGCCGGACTCGATGACCCCGCCGCAGTTGGTCTTGTACGGGGTCTTGTCCTTGGCGAAGCGGACGTCCCGGTACGGGCGGAACACCTTGGGCGCGCCGAACTCGCCGCCGAACTCCTTCTCCAGTTCGGTGAGGAGGGCCTTCATCGGAACGTGTACGTCTGACTCGTAGGTCGCCTTGTTGGCGTCCCAGTAGGTCTTGGAGTTATCGGCGACCAGACCGTCGTAGAAGTCGATCGCGTACTCGCCGAAGCCCTCGAACCGCTCGCTCACACGCGTTCCTCGGGGATCGAGTCGTGGCAGCGGCGCAACCTGGCCAACGCGTCGGCGTCGACCTTGAACTCGACGTCGTCGATGGTGGTGATGGCGCGGACCGGGCGCAGCGCGTTGGTGGCGAACGCGGCGGTGAAGCCGGCGAGGTCGGCGGCGGCGACCGGGCGCACGTCGTAGTCCAGGCCCGCCCGGGTCAGCCCGTTCTGGATCAGGCCGACGGCGATGCCGGGCAGCGCGGGCGCGCTCGGGAACACGACCGTCTGACCGTCGAGGAAGCAGACGTTCCACGTCGCGCCCTCGCTCACCTCGTTGTCGTGGTTGACGAACAGCACGTCGTCGAACCCGGCCTTGCGGGCGAGCCTGCGGTGGTAGACCGGGCCGAAGGTGCCGGTGTGCTTGATGGTGGGCAGGTCGCGCTGGTAGCCGGCCGTGCGCACGCGCAGCGGCTCGCCGTCGTCGGCGGGCAGGGCGCTGACGACGACCTTGACCTGGGGCTCGACGTCGGCCTCGGGGACGCGGTTGTCGAAGCCGGGCGCGAACACGGTCGCCTTGGCGCACACGGCTTCGGTGTGTCCGTCGACCGCGCGCCGGATCTCGGCGCGGACGATGTCCTCGGCGATGCCGGTGCCGAACACCACCCAGGCGTCGCGGTCGAGTCGTTCGAGGTGGCGGGCCAGGCCGCGGACGCGACCCTGTTCGACCCGCATCGCGGTGTAGTGGCCGTATCCGGCCTGCTGGAAGTCATCTCGCGCGCTCATCGCCGGCAGTCTCCCATGCCGGGCCCGGCGCACGGTCCCGCGGACCTCACCCGCGGGACCGTGTCGCGGTCAGCTCGCCTGGGCGGCGTTGTAGAGGTTCTGCGCGTCGGCGCCGAAGTAGGGGCCGAACATCCATGTGGGGATCAGGTTGATCTTGTAGCTGTTCACCGAGTTCTGCACGCCGGTGGCGGTCCCCTCGCTGAACGTCTGGAACCAGGGGCCACCGCTGGAGCCGCCGGTCATGTTGCACGTCATGCCGATCCCGTTGCTGAGGAACGCGTTGAACGTGCGGCCGGAGCAGTAGATCAGCTTGCTCCCGTCGTACGGCGAGGCCGCCGGGTAGCCGAAGGCGTACATGTTCTGCGCCTTGGGCTGGTTGAAGGCGACGCCTTGGGCGCCGACCACGTCGGTCAGCGACTGGCCGTTGAGCGGGTTGACGACGGCGGCGCCGACGTCGTAGTTGATGTCCTCACCGGCGTGCCACTGCGGCGTGGTCGAGGTCGACCGCGCGGTCCATGTGCCGTAAGGGGTGCTGCCGTTGTTGTAGCCGGGGACGAAGACCCAGTTGGTGTGATAGACGCCGTCGAGTTTGACGCAGTGCCCCGCGGTGAGCACCGTGCTCTTGTTGGTGCTGGTCACCGCGTTGCCGCTACACGAGGCACTGCGGCCCTGATAGGTGAAGAAGACGCGGCCGACGGTCCTGGTCACCGCTCCCCCACCGGTCCAGGCGCTGCCGCCGTTGGGATAGGCGAGCGGCGCGACGACCTGTGGGGCGCCCTTCCTGATGGCAGGCCGAATCTTCTTGGCGTCGACGATGAGCGTGTCGAGTGGGACCGCCTCCCGCATCGCCTTGGCCGTCCAGTAGGCGGCCGGGTCGGGACTGGCCGCGGCCGGGACGGGTAAGCCGAGCGCGGCGACGGCGGCGAGCGCCAGCACCAGATGTCGCTTCATGATCACTACCCCTCACTGCGAGTGATTGTGGCGTGGATCACTAACAGGATCACCAAGTAGAAAGTTACTCAGATTCCTGACGCGACAATTCGGACGTCTGGGTGAATCTCTACCAGCCGAGCCTGCCCACCGCGGCGGTCAGCGCGGCGGTCGCCTCGGGGCACCAGTCGACCTTGTCGGAGGCCACCGCGCGCAGGTCGACGCCCACGCCGTCGATGTCGACCCGCACGTCGCAGGTGTACTCCATCTCCTCGACGACCCCGCCCTGGCGGGTGCCGACCTGGATCGGGCGCTTGAACTCGGGCGCGGCGCCGGTGGCGAAGGACAGCCAGACGCCGCGGAACTCGCCGTCGCCCCAGGCGCACCCGACCTGCCCGTCGGCGGTCTCCCGCTTCGGGTCGGGCGCGGTGTTCCGCAGGATCGGCGCCAGGTCCGGCGCGGTGAGCAGCGCGCACGGGTCGACCTCGGCCAGGCTCCTGGCGGGCTTGGCCGAGCCGGACGCCGGGGCCGACGCGCCCGCGGCGCTCGACGCGGGTCCACCCGTCGGCGTCGAGGTGTCCGAGCACGCGGCGAGCGCGAGGGCGGTGGACGCGATGATCACGGTGACAGCGGTTCGCACGCCACCGATCCTGGCGGACCTACCGTCAGCACGCCCACGGCGGGGTCGGGATGACGGTGCCGTCGGCCGCCTTCGGGGTGAAGCCGGCCCGGATCGCGATGTAGGCGGTCGCGGGTTCCGTCCCGGCGTTGCGCAGGGCGATCGGGTCGCCCGCGGGGACGATCACGGCGTCGCCCGCGGACAGCTCCTCGCCGTCCGGGGTGATCCGCAGCGTGCCCGAGGTGATCATGAAGACCTCGTCGCGGTCGATCGTGTGGTGCGCGGAGTCGACACCGGGCGCGACGGTGATGCGCCAGGTGCACAGGTCGGCCGAGCCCCGGCTGGGCGCGGCGAGCCCGGTGAACTCGATGCCGGGCAGTTCGAAGCGTGGTGCGTCGGCGGCCTTGATGACGGCCATGGGCGATCCCTCCAGATAGACAAGCCGGCTTGACCAAGCTGGCTTGTCTATAGTTACCGACATGGCCACCGACGCGCAACCCCTCGACCTCGGCATCCTGCTGACACTCGGCTGGCAGGAGTTCGTCCGCGAACTGCGCGCCGCGCTCGACGCGCAGGGGTTCACCGACCAAGGCCGCTCTGACGGCTACGTGCTGCGCGCGCTCAACGCGACTCCGCTGACGGTCAGCGAGCTGGCCGTCCGGCTGGAGATCACCAAGCAGGGCGCGGGTCAGCTCGTCGACGACATGGAGCGGCGCGGCTATGTCGAGCGGCGGCCGGACCCGCGCGACAAGCGGGCCCGTCTGCTGCACCTGTCCGCGCACGGCGAGGCCGCGCTGGCCGCCGCGCGCGAGTTCCACCGCCGCTACGAGCGGCGCCTGGTCCGCGAACACGGCACGGCGGCCGTGCGCGGGCTGCGCGAGATGCTCACCGCGATGGCCGGACCAGCCGCGACGCCGGATCCCCGGCTACGCGCGCTCTACGCCTGAGTGACGAGCGGGTTACTCGCTTCCTTAGCGCCGGGAACAGTCGGGACAGTCCGGCGGAACAACGTTCGTTGACTTCGCGGTGCGACGCAGGTCACTGTCGGACCCATGAAGTTACCGCTCGGTAGCGCGGCCCGACGTTTCCGGGAGTTCACCGTGACGTTTCGCTTGACCCGCCGTATCGGCGTCCTGACCTCCGCGGCCGCGCTGGCCGTCGCGGGCGTCGTCGCCGCACCCGCCCTGTACGCCGAGGAAGCCCCGTCGTTCTACTCGACGCCCGCCACGCTGCCCGCCGCGAACGGCGACGTCATCCGCAGCGAGCCGTCGATCTTCTACCTGGACCCGATCCAGCTCATCAAGATCGACGCGAACGTCAACCGGATCATGTACCGCACGACCGACCGGCTAGGGAAGCCGATAGCCGTCACCGGCACGGTGATCACACCCAAGACCGCGTGGCTGGGTGTGGGCGAGCGGCCGATCGTCGCCTACGCGGCGGGCACCCAGGGCCTGGCCGACGAGTGCGCGCCGTCGCGGCAGCTCAGCGTCGGCTCGGAGTACGAGGGTCCGTTCGTCTCCGGGCTGATCGCCCGCGGCTACGCCGTGACGATCACCGACTACCAGGGCCTGGGCACCGCGGGCGACCACACGTACATGAACCGGGTCGTGCAGGGCCGCGCCGTGCTGGACTCGATCCGGGCCGCGCAGCGCCTCCCCGCGGCGGGTGTGCCCGCCAACGGCCCAGTCGCCGTGCACGGCTACTCCCAGGGCGGTGGCGCCGCGGCCGCGGCAGCCGAACTCGCGCCGGGCTATGCCCCTGAACTCAAGCTCAAGGGCGTGTCAGCAGGCGCCGTCCCCGCTGATCTGTTCCCGGTGGCGCGCAACCTCGACGGCGGCCTGTACATGGCGTTCCTCGGCTACGCGACGGTCGGACTCACGGCGGGCTACGGCATCGACATCAGCCCCCTGCTCAACGCGGCGGGCCAGAAGTTCATGGCCGACGTCCGGGTGCCGTGCACGCTCGGCGCCATCCCGCAGTTCGCGTTCAAGCAGTCATCGTCGCTGACCGTCGACGGCAAGTCGATCCCGTCGCTGCTCGACAGCAACACGCAGCTGCGGGAGACCATCGCCGAGCAGCGGATCGGCAAGCTCAAGCCGACCGTGCCTGTCCTGATCTCGCACAGCTCGCTCGACGACGTCATCCCGTACGGCGTCGGCAAGCAGCTGGCGCTTGACTGGTGTGGCAAGGGCGCCAACGTCCGCCTCGCGCCGAACCTCGGCCCGACGCACGTCGGCGGCGCGGTGGCGAGCTACCCGGGCGCGTTCGCCTGGCTGGAGGCCAGGTTCGCCGGGCTGCCCGCCGTGTCGAACTGCTGGGCCGTTCCGATTCTCTAATCCCCGCAGAGCGCGCCCGCCTGGTCCTTGGCGCGCTGGTCACATGGCGCGAAACCGGCGCGGCGGAGCACCAGCTTCGCCGCGTCGGTGTCCATGTACCGCACGAACGACGCGACCAGCCCGTCCTCCTTGGGCAGGCCGTAGCTGTAGAAGTACTCCATCGCCCAGAACGGGTACTCGCGGTTGGCCACGGAGTCGACGTTCGGCTCGACGTCGTTCAGCCGCACCAGGGTCGAGTTGGGCTGCTCCTTGGCGATGTTGACGTCGGCGTAGCCGATCGCGCCGTCGAGTCCGTCGACCTTGGCGAGTAGGTCCTCGGTCGAGTCCAGTTCGCACCGCACGACCAGCGCGCCCGGCACCCGGTCCTTGTGCTCGCAGTCGTTGGACGAGACCGCGGGCTCGGACCCGTCGAGGACCTTGCTCTCGAACACGACCCTCGTCCCGGACTTGCTGTCCCGGCTGACGATGCGGATCTCCTTGTCGACGCCGCCCAACTTGCTCCAATTGGTCTTGCGGCCCGAGAAGATGTCCTTGATGTCGTCAGTCGACAGCTTGGTGACGCCGGTGCCCTTGTTGACCACGACGGCGAAGGCGACCACACCGACCGGGTGCGGGGTCAGGTTGAACTGGTTGAGCGACGCGGGTCCGTCGGACATCGCGATGAGTTCCTCGGCCTCTTTCTCGCCGCCGCTGTCGAGGTCGGTAAGGCCGCGCAGGCTGCCGTCACCGATGACCGTGATGTCGGCGCCCTCGCACTTGTCCTCGTAGGACTTCTTGATCTCCTCGACGGCGGGCGCGAACGCGCTCGACCCGACGACCCTGACCTTGCCGGACGCGCAGTCGGCATCGACTGGGCCGAACGGGGAGGTGATCAGCAGTGCGATGAACGCGCCGACAAGTGCGAGCGCGCCGCCGCCGACGTACATCGACCGCCTGCTCGGACCGTCGCCACGGGTGGTGTCGCGCAGGATCTGCCCACCGATGATGAAGCCGCCGCACGTGGTCGACGGGACACCCGGCTTGGGCGTGCCGGTGAGCAAGACCAGCACCTTGATCCGGTTCTTCCGGTTGAGCGGCACCAGCGGCAGGGCCAGCGTGGTGTCGCCGAGCGGCGGCCAGTCGGTGTTCTGCTTGACGATCGCCAGCAACTCCGGGTCGCCCTCGATGACTTTGGCGTCGACCACCTTGCGCCCCGCGAACTCAAGGGTGAGCGGCAGCGCGAAGTCGCCGCGGCGGATCTCCCTGCTGCCGGTGTTCATGATCCGGACCAGCGCGAAGCTCGGCTCGGTGAGCACCTCACCCTGGTACCGCAGCTCCAGCGGGATGTCGTTGCCGTGGTCCGGGGTGACCGGGGTGTCCAGGTGGACGCGGTAGCTCACCCGCTTGCGCTTGCGCCACCAGGCGACCAGGTAGCTGATCAACATGATGACGAGCCCGGCGAGCCCGACCGAGGCCTCCAGGTTCTTCAACATCCACGAGAACATCAAGCGCCCACTTCCCGCTACCAGTCAGGCGCTGAGCGTAAGAAGGCGTCGGAGACCCCGTAGGCCACTTCACCGACCGTTAGTTCGATGTTCAGCGCACGGCGAGCGGTAGTGCGTTCGGGTGTACCGGTGCGGGCAGCTCTGACGCGCCGGTGAGGAAGGCGTCGACCGCGTGCGCGACCGAGCGTCCTTCCGCGATCGCCCAGACCACCAGCGAAGCACCGCGATGCGCGTCGCCGCAGACGAAGACACCGGGCGCGGTGGTCTGCCAGTCGGCGCCGCAGGACAGCGTTCCGCGCTTGGTGAGCGTCAGGCCGAGCCCGTCGAGGAGCGGCATCTGCTCCACACCCTCGAAGCCGATGGCCAACAGCACCAGGTCGGCGGGCAGCACATGCACTTCGTCGCTGACCGGCACGACTTCCCGCACACCGTCGACCTTGCGCACCTCGACCTCGCGCAGCTGCACGGAGGTCAGGATCCCGTCGGAGCCGACGAACTTCTCCACCGCGACGGCGAACCGGCGCTCACCGCTCTCCTCGTGCGCCGGATAGGTGCGCAGGACCCATGGCCACACCGGCCACGGCGAGAGCTCGTCGTCGCGGTCGTCCGGCGGACGCGGGTACTGGTCGAGCTGCACGACGCTGGCCGCGCCCTGCCGGGTGGCGGTGCCGAAGCAGTCGGCCCCGGTGTCGCCGCCGCCGATGATCACCACGTGCTTGCCGCGCGCGTCGATCGGGGTCGGCCCGTCGCCCTCGATCTGCTTGTTGGCGGGGACAAGGTGGTCCATCGCCAGGTGCACACCACGCAGTCGCCTGCCGGGGATGTCCGGCGCGTCACGGCCGCGCAGCGCGCCGACGGCGAGCACGACCGCGTCGTGGCGGGCCCGCAGCTCCTCGACGGACAGGTCGACGCCGACCTCGCACCCGGTGACGAACTTGGTGCCCTCGGCCTTGAGCTGGGCCAGGCGCCGGTCGAGGATCCGCTTCTCCATCTTGAACTCGGGGATGCCGTAGCGCAGCAGGCCGCCGAGCCGGTCGTCGCGTTCGTAGACGGTGACCTCGTGGCCCGCGCGGGTCAGCTGCTGGGCGGCGGCCAGCCCACCGGGTCCGGAGCCGACGACGGCCACACTGCGACCGGAGGACACTGTGGACACTCGGGCCTCGACATGGCCGCGTTCCCATGCCACGTCGGCGATCGTGTTCTCCACCCGCTTGATCGCGACCGCCCCGCCCGCCTCCGGCGAGATGGCCAGCACGCACGCGGCCTCGCACGGCGCCGGGCAGAGCCTGCCGGTGAACTCGGGGAAGTTGTTGGTGGCGTGCAGCCGGTCGCCCGCCAGCTGCCAGTCGCCCTGGCGGACCAGGTCGTTCCACTCGGGGATCAGGTTGCCCAGCGGGCAGCCCGCGGTGCCGGAGTGGCAGAACGGGACGCCGCAGTCCATGCAGCGGGTGGCCTGCGCGCGGACCTGCTGGTCGCGGTCGGCGGGCGGCTGGTCGCGGTAGACCTCACGCCAGTCGCCGAGCCGGTCGGCGACCGGCCGCTTGGGCGCGTCCTGTCGGGAGTGCTTCATGAAGCCGCTCGGGTCAGCCACGGGACGCCTCCATCACGGCCTCGTCCACGTCGCGCCCCTCGACCCTGGCGAGCCGCATCGCCTCCAGGACCCGCTGATAGTCACGCGGCATGATCTTGGCGAAGACAGCGGCCCGCCTTGTCCAGTCGCCCAGCAGCGACGCGGCGACAGCGGACCCGGTCAGCGCCTGGTGCCTGCTGACGATCTCGCGCAGCCAGCGCAGGTCGTCGGCGCCCGGCCGCTGGATCTCCACCATCGACGGGTTGACCTTGGCCGGGTCGAGGTTGAGGACATAGGCGATGCCGCCGGACATCCCGGCCGCCAGGTTGCGCCCGGTCTGCCCGAGCACCACCGCGCGTCCGCCGGTCATGTACTCGAAGGCGTGGTCGCCGACGCCCTCGGCGACGATCACCGCGCCGGAGTTGCGCACGCCGAAGCGCTCCCCCACCCGGCCGCGCAGGAACACGTCGCCACTGGTGGCACCGTAGGCGATCACGTTGCCCGCGATCACCTGCCGTTCGGCGGCGAACGGCGCGTCCTCGTGCGGCCGCACGACGATCGTCCCGCCGGAGAGCCCCTTGGCCACGTAGTCGTTCGCGTCGCCGAACAGCTCCAGCGTGATCCCCTTCGGCAGGAACGCGCCGAGGGACTGGCCCGCCGAGCCGGTGAGGGTGACGTGGATGGTGTCGTCGGGCAGGCCGTCGCCGTAGCGGCGGGTGACCTCGGCGCCGAGCAGGGTGCCGACCGTGCGGTTGACGTTGCGGACCGGCAGCGCGAGCCG
>Ga0247823_10001590_pt1 | contig 18891 bp, 27 predicted proteins | sample 13C_PalmiticAcid_2_FD_192426 | JGI IMG/M metagenome (GOLD analysis project Ga0247823, IMG submission 192426) | Soil microbial communities from agricultural site in Penn Yan, New York, United States - 13C_PalmiticAcid_Day30 | ecosystem: Environmental > Terrestrial > Soil > Agricultural land... | reverse complement strand
GGTGGTGGTCGTCGTGGTCGCGGACTCGGTGGTGCTGAGCAGGTTGGAGATGCTCATGGATTTGGGCTCCTGTCGAGGGGACGCGCTGAGCTGCGTGCTTGGTGGGCTTCGCGGGAGGTGTGGTGCGGCGACTGCTGGGCGGCTGTTGGGTGTTGTCGCGGCGGCTTTGGCTAATGCTGGCGGTAGCGTGCTGTCGTGTTGGAAAGAGCCGCCCCTTGACCGCGGAGACGGGTATTGAATGAGTTGGCGTGGGACTGGGCCTTGTGTATGTGGGTCGTGCAGGCTGCCCATCTGCCTCAGACGCAGCTCGTGAGCCATCTCCTCTGACGACCTGTCGCTGGCTGTTGATGAGAGGGTCGGGGAGCGGCCAATGTCTACCGCCCGCTTCGACATGGGGTGAGGGTCGCTACTGGGAATAGGGAGTTGAGGGGGTGTTTGCCCCACGGGTGAGGGCGTCGCATAGTCGGAGTAGTAGTTCGGTCTTCCACCATGATAGGGGGCATCTCGGCCGTTCAAAAGCACGGGAGAAGGATTCGATGCCACGCTCGGGATCATGGTGGACATTGGTGGCAGTCGCGGAAGCTGTCTCGGCTGGGACGGCTGTTGAAACGGCTGTTCCTGGGCATAATGCCCATGCCCGTGCCCATGCCCTGGAGCGTATGGCTCACGATAGCTGTGATGTTGGGCCATGCCGTCCAGATGGGTATGGCGGCCAAAGTGCTGGGGAGCAAATTCGACGGCTGCAGACATCTGGGGAGTGGTTCACAGACGAAAACCAGGCGTGATTCTGTCCTGTGCGATCCTCGTCAGTCTGTGTCCCTTGGAAACCAGTCGGCAGGGTTAATCAGCACAGTCGGGCGGCCTTACGGAATGAGCGGCCACTTCCAGCGTCACAGACACAATTCCGGCAGCCGGGTTCTGGGCCGGGTGCGCGAGTGTCTCACCGCGGGACACGAACGGGGGGGATAGTCCTGTCCAGACAATGCAGCTCCGGGCAGAAACCAGCTGGCCCCTGAACTGGATCTTCAACGGCGATTGTTCCGAGGCCGGTGGAACAGAGAACCCCTTCAGGGCTAGAGTATAAACACCTCAGTTGTCTCGTGCAGCTGCAGGAAGCCACCTCGAGTCCGGCACGCGTCGTACTGGGCTGCCGCTGTCGCAAGGCCGTGTCACACGTGGGGGCGGTTGAGGTCGTTGATCGTCCTCGCCACTGCTCTGGAAGGTGCCGAGACTGCTTGTTGCTGTGAGACGCTCTAAAGGGTCCAGGAGCAGGCGGCCAAGAGGAGCGGCCAAGCAGCAAATCTGGTCTTTGAGTCGGTGCACAACGCCGAAAGGGGGCTGCCGGGTCGTCTGCGGTTTATCATCTGCTCGAGGCTGCCAAGGCCCGGCTCTTGATTGATGGGTCCGGCGGGACGTCCCCGGCGAGTCTGGGGAAGCTATGCAGCCCACGAGGATGGCAGCAAGGTGGTGTGGGTTGCAGTCGGTCGGGATGTGTCAGAGCAATATGGCAAAGCCGGGCTGGTGGGCCATTGCGCGAGATTGAGGGGGACGCTGTTAATATCAAGAGAGCCAGCCAGCTCTCTTAAGTATTGCTCGATGCCGTGACTGGAGGGGATCAGAGACTCTGCAGATTGCAGCAGGGATGTCAGGGGCTGATCGTGACAGTCGACCAGGCGGGCCACCGGGTGTGGTCAGGGCCGGGGGCCAGACGGAAGTGCCGTGGCGTTACTCCCTGGTGCCCATCATTTGTGTGTATGGACAGATTACTGGGCATGGAAACAGAGGGCGATGTGTTTTGGAAGCTGGTTTGGAAGCCATGGAAGGCCAATGCCGGCAGGGGTGAGAAAGTACATGTGTATGCGTACCGGGGGGAGCACTAGGGCCGGCGTGGGCGCATTGAACCCACCGACGTCCATGTGCACCAAGGTAGACTTGCTGCCTGTCGCCGCGCAATGGTACACAACCAGCCCAGCCCGGTACTCCGGTGCTTGGGCGTCCAGGACCAGCCTGGCGGCTGCATTCTTGTCCGATACGACCCCCGCCAGCTCGCCCCAGCCCGTCCGGAGATGGGTAGCAAGGAGGGAGGGAGCAGGGGTGGGCTCGAGGCCTGTCCTGTCAGAACAAACCAAACTCCTACGCAGGACACACCACGTCCGTGAGGCAAGGTCTGTACTTTGAAGATAGCCAAACCACCGGGGGTGCCCGGCTCAACTTTGCTGTTGCGCTGGGTCAATTGGGCGCTGTGGCGGCCATCATGACTTGGACCGCGGGTGCCAGAGGACCTGACGCGTGGCAGAATGCCACATGGGCGCGAGACCAGTGTGTGTAATTCCGGGGGTCTGAGGCGTGGCAGGCAGCCACGGCGCTGGTGGTGAACCGGAGACCGGCTGAACTCGAGATCTGGCCGCTCTCACCAACTGAAACCGAACTGCTGGACCCGGTGCATGAGTGAGTCTGCGGGCCGGATGCGTGTCTTGCAGCTCTTGCTCGAGTCTTGCCCTTGCCCAGCTTTCGTCAGACATAGCCGAGTATTTCCCATCTCAGGCAGGAAGGGAAGGGTATTGCTGTCGGCCGGTGAGTTTCCCATTCCACTGCTACAGCAACCTGCGGTCTGCGAATGGGGGCAGCAAAAAGCGAAGATCTGGATGGTTGCATGGCCGATCTTTCGCCCAACAAAACGGAATTTCCTGGTTTGGCGGAGGCAGCACTTCCACCGGCCATTCCTGCCTGGTTGGGCAGGTACATCCACACCTTGAGACCCTCGGGGCCTCCCGGTGGCAGTCGCAGTTCACTGACACTGGCTGGCAGGGCAGGGCAGCCATGCTTCGGGTGGCCCCATTGGACGAACTGCTGTTGTTCTTTCCGTCTGCCAGGACACACGAAGGATTTCCCACCACTGCAAAGAAGGGACGTCCCATGGTTGACGTGGGGCGGGTACCCCGTCCCCCGGTTGCGGCAGTCGCAGCACGTTGCCCATTGGCGCTAGCAGTCCGGAGAGTGGGGCGACAGTGGGCCGTCTGCTGCACCCCAAGGGTCTGCCGTTCGGCGCCTGCCCTCAACCAAACACTCACTCCTCGCAATCGACAATACCCGTGCCGTCCCTCTCCAACTTCTGTAACACTCCTCTTCTCCGCAAGACCCGGGTCGTTCCAGACAGGCCTTGGGGCCGTTTCTCGGTTCGCCAATACTTAACTTTTTAAACTTAATCAACGCACCCGCCTCCTCCCTTATGGGGATGGATCGACCGCCGCCTGTGTCACGCGAACTATCTGCCGGCTTTATGTCGCAGATGAAGATGATGGCAGCTCGCAAAGAGATCCAAGTTCATGGGGTTCATCGCGGATGGCGAAGTCAATGCCTCGAACAAGGAGGAGAACGTACCTAGGAGACCCGAGAATGTCGCCTTTCAAGCCATTTCAGCGCTCATCGTGGTCGACAGACGGCGTCGTGACTGCGCCCCTCTTCAATCTCCATCTTGCAGCGTCTCGTGTGCAGATTTACAACATGCCACGCAGACACTTGGCCGTCGGTTGCTGTGCAAGTTGGTTCGTCATTGGCGCCCAAGCCGCAACGGTCGTCCGAAGTGGCGTTCTCGACGCTGATCATCGACCCCGACCAAGTCCCCTCCCTGGCGCCGGTTTACTCAAGACGGTCATCCGCCACAGTCCCTGGTTCTCAACCCACCGCTGGCGCCCCTCCCGTCCTGGTCGTTTATATGCCACAAACGCCTAGGACTTTTGCGTCTCTGTCGAGTTGTCTTTGCGTGGTCTTCAAACTCCCTTCTGGAAGTTCAAAGCACGTTTCCCCCGCGTCGGGTTGTACATGTTCAGCAGGACGGGCCAATTTCGAGATACGGGTTGCCAAGGCTTATTGTTTCATGAGGGGCTACACGGCTGGAGCGCCTTTCCGAGCCCAGACCTGGGTGTCCGATCTCAGGCCATGGACGCGTAACTCCTGCACCTCGCTGTTCAGAGGGATTTGCTTCGCCTGTGGCACGCTGCACCAGAGCAGCCAGTGGACTCGATGCCACGACTGCAGGCAAGAGTGCAGCGCCAATTAGTCAATGGTGTGTGCGAGCTTGTCAAGGGTCCTGGGCTTTGACACGGCGAGGCATGGTTCGCCAGCACCCGCAGCCGGATGGATGTGACCCTGATTCCCGGTTTCCATCTCCTCCCATGTTGGGGATACGGCGGGGCAGAGGTTGAATGCCGCTTAAACTTTGAGGCTAATCCGAGACCCATGCTGCCTCTTTTCGAGAAGCGTACCGGCATTTGGATCGGCCCTCGAGAGACCACTCAGGCAAGACGATGACCCCAGCGAGCGACGACAACTCACTCAACTCGGCGGCTGCCAGAGGGGCATTGGTTCCCACGCCGCCCAGCCCGCATAGGTCCCTCAAGCGCCACTGGTTCCCGGGTGTATGGATACCACCCTGGGTACGCCCAACACTGTCCGTCTCCAGGTTGAGCCTCGCACCTCCACGGCATCCTCTCGACGCACGCCTTCCACATGCCCAAGGGTGTACGGTGCGCCATCGCGGACTGTGAGTGGCCAGCTTAGTCACATTGTTGCTTCCTGCACGTCTCGGTGACTCGGTGTCAAGCGTATGCTTTGGGCGGCATGGTCGGTGGGATTTTGTGCACGAGGTCTCGGTGCCGAAAGGCACAAGGGCTGCGGAAGGGCAAGGCGGAAAGGACCAAGCGACGATCAGAAATTCAGCCAACATCAATGCGGCTATGCTTCTTTTGGGGAAGGGGTTCCTCGTGGAGCTTGATCGTCCCGCTCAGGTGGGTACTCGGCAACCGGCGCATTCTCCGTCTTGGCCGAGATCACGACCCCCGCTAGACCCATCGCCCCTTGGCGTCCAGTCCCCCCCAGGCTGGCCTTCTGTCAGGGAGCAAACACGACGAAGAAGGGGTGCCAGCACATCGACGGTCCAGGTGTCGACAAGGAACAACAGCTCCCTTGACAGGTCACAGATAACACAAGGGGCACTGGCACATGTTCACACAGATATGCCGGGACTAACAGGGTGGCTGGCTGCTTGTACGGAGTTTTGTTCGTTGTCTGCGCCACTTACCACGGAAGAATGGCCGGTCCGTGTCGTCTGTTTCGACAACTTGACAAGCTCCCTCGGCAGCCTTGGCTGCGTCGAGGGTCGCGCTCTTAAATCGACCGCGAGCTCGGGTCTCCCATACAAGCCCAACCCTGGGGCAGTTGGCACTGCGGTTGGGGACACAAGTTGACAGGTGCAGGATTCATAAATCACCCCGCGCGACAAGGAGTTCGACTTTCATATCCTCTCCTCCTGGGTTGAGCCTCGCCAAGACATGTGGAAGACAGGGTTTCCCTGACAGACGAGGCTCAACCAGTGAGAGTCCGGGAGAGTCCCAACCGACCGCCTTGCCTGGACACGGCACGGAAATGGGCGTTCTTCGGCGTCGTAACGGCCTCATAATCATCTCATAAGCAGCCACAGCAGAGGCACATTCCGCAGACGGCCTATGTCCAGTGTCCATTGCTTCCATCCTAGACGCCGAAAAATAGGCCGGCCTGTTATCATATCTCTCCATGTCGGTCCCGAGGCCGCTCGCTCTGGCATGGAGGCTTGCAGATTCCCGCAGACCGACCGTCGACGACGGCGCACAACATCCAGCGGCACGGCCCAGCTGCCACCAGCGGGCAACACTCTCCCGACCTCTTCCTTCTTGTGCTTGCCGCCGCAAGTAGCAACACCCGACTTGCAGCCACTCGCAAGCTGGTAGCAGTTGCTCTTGGATAGGACACTCGTCAGCCACAGCATAACGGGTCCTTAGTCTGCCGAATCTTCAGCTGGGCTCCCCAGTTGTGCGGCAGCAGTGAAGTCTGAAGCGCATCAGATCTTGGAATTCAAGCCGCAGGCAAAGCTGAGACGGGCGACAAGCTTGGGAAGACGCGGAGCCGACTCAAAGGAAAAATATCCGAATGGCTGATGGCTCCGCCTTGGCTTCCCCGGAGTCTCCAAGGACCCGGACGACTTTTGTTACCATGCTGGCTATGGTTGGTTTCGGGTAAAGGAATGCAGGGTGCGAGATCCCGGTCCGGCTGTCGGCGGTCCCTCAGGCCTAGGAGCAAACACGAGACGGCGGCATCGTTTGGAGAAGGTGCTGGCATTTCACCAGCGAGCTGTCCAGTTGCCTTCGACTACTTGCCCGGTGCATTGTCTTATTGATTGCGAGCCGTGCGCTCCAACATCCGCGCGACCCGCAGGCCAGCGCGCTCTTGGGACGACTTCCCCGCGCCAAATGCGATGCCACCCAAGGAGTGCGGTCGAGAAGACGACGTGGTCAATGACTGGTGGTTTGGCCAGTCTGTCCGACTCTGACGGCAGAAGCACAGACTGTTTCGTCCGCGAGCAACCCCCGTTGCCGCGTCCAAGCCTCATATTTTCTCCGCCTGGCTCCCGTCGGTAGTTGCAGGAGGTTCCCAGGAAAGTCATAGAGGGTTCCCAGGATCATACCGTCGAGCGGCCTGGGCCAGCAGTATGGTAGAGTCATCTCTCATCACCACGCCTCTCTCCTTGGCTTCTCGAAGGGTTATACTCGCTAGGTGCGAACAAGAGCTGCTCCGCTTGGAAGGAGACACCTGACCGCAGCTCACACTCTCCGTTGCCTCATCAGTCTTAACACATCAACCTTGTTGATCTCAGACCGTTCCCCCAGCTGCCTTGGCGGCCTGTCTACGGCAATGCTTCTCGCAACGTGCCGGGGTCCAGTCTTATGAGAGGCGCTGATACCACCGGTCCGATAGAAGCCACTGCATTGATCAAGTGTCTACGCTCCATCGCCTCTGAGTCACCCTTTCAAGCCGCAATCCAGCTCGTTTTCGAGGCTCGGTGCTCGATCCTCGATGCTCGATGCTCGATGTTTGGGTTCTGGCGCTAGGCAACAAGAGCCGAGATGTTACGGCGCAGAATGCAACCCTCCCGCATGGAAGAGGGACTTGAAACTGCGGCTAATTCTACCCCAGACCCAATCACCAAGGAATTGTTCCCCCGCCTTGCCCACCAATGTCGGGTCGCGGATAATCAATCTGACGGGGCTTCTCAAAGCTTCGAGTGACGATCACGGAAGCACACCGTCAGCACCGAGGCACCGAAGCCGCGGCTTGCAGGCACTGATTGGCAGTCGAGAGTTCGTCCGATCTGATCACGAAGCATAGTCTTCTCCGGTCTTCTTCATCCTAGGACGATCACGCGAACTCTCGGCCGGCTGCCGATCACCACACATCTCGAAGACTTCGGATGGCCTTCCTCCTGGAGATCTTTGGATACCGGGAGCCCGCTGCTACCCCCGGACTCTGACGTGCTTCTTGCCGTTTTGGCTGCCATCCCACCAGGACTGACAGATTGGGAGAACAGGGGGCTCCGATAGACGAGAGGTGAAAATCCGGGTAAAGTCCGCCCTCTCCAGATTCGCTCGCCCTCCTCATATACACTTGCCCTTCCTGGCCGGGAACGGAATACCTTTTCGGCTTCATATCGGGGCTTCTGGCCGGAACCAATGACCTGCCCCGCCGTACATGGTGCTTAATATGACGTCCTCCAGGTTCCGGGAAAGATTGAGGCCTCTCTACACCCGCGCGCGCGCCAAGCTGCGGGAGTTGTTCCAGGCCAGTTTCCACACCCGCCCATCTCTTCGGCTTCGCAACCGGGAACAAATTTGACCACTTTCCCGGCCGCCTGGAGTCTTCATGAAGGGCCCTTTTCCGGTCTGGAGGATGGGATCTGCAACGTTACGTTGCTCCTGCACCCAAGGAAGCTTCTCCGGCATACCGCCATCGACGATGACCACCGTTCGCCCGCCGCCCGCCGCCCGCTCTCCTGTGACCGGAGCAACCTGCTGGAATACCACTATCCACTCCGCTCCCGAGGCAGATTAGCGGCACCACCAGTGGTTGACTGCCGGACATGGTTCTTCTCCGCGTTCCCTTCCCGTGGAGTCCGCTACCGCGGTTGAGGAGGCAGCAGCAGCAGCAGCAACAGCAGCCTGATATGTGCTGACACGCCGTTCATTGGGCGAACCCTCCGCTTCCCTACATTGGGTCCAGGGAGCCCACTTCAGCAAAACTTCCAGATGAAAAACGATCAAACTGGGAAGAAGAGACTCCTCTCTGCACTAACGACGGAACGAGGTCGGCTCTTGCTTATCGTCCCGGGAAGAAAAAAGGCACTTGTGACCGTTCTTCTGCAGGCCGAGTCACCAAGTGTCTGGCAGAATTCCGGGACAGCACACATCCTCCCCCCACGGGATGATTTCCTTTTTTTCCCCTTGGTGGCGGGATCCGGGAAAAGGGACGGTCGCGTCTGGGATGGAAAAGAGGCTCAATTGCCCCGTCCGTGTCAGCGCTGTCTCATGATTTGAGAGCCCGTCTTTTTTTGCTATTTGCTAACATCACGCGGCATGGCATGGCTTAAGGGAGCTCACCGAAAACCTGGTGCGGTGCCCAGCCGCTTGTTTGCGGGTTGGGGGGGTCGGTGAGGTGAAATACCGAGCCGTGTTGTTGTGCCTGGCTTGGTTTTCCTGGATTGCGTCGGAACCTTTTTGCTATTGTTGTTGGTGGTGGGATTGTGGTTTGATCACCACCTACCTGGACGGGATGGTGTCGTCTTGCCTTCTTTGATGGGTCGCCGTGGCTGCAAGCATTGGCAAGGCAGGCAGGCTCGAGTGAGCCGTTCGCTGGAGAGAGGGCGTCTTGTCCGTCGTCCCAGGCAGAGGTGTTCGGGATAGCGTATCCCGTGAGGGTCCTGACACGAAGCAGAGGGGCACTGCTCTGTAAGAGCGTGGTCAGCGCCGAGAAGCAGCCGGGTTTGAACCCGAAGAGGGATCACCTTGCGAGCAGGTATTGACCGACAGCTTGCTTAAGGCGGTCCCTGTATCGGGTGCTTATGTCCGGCGTCGAGTTGTTTTGCCACGCGCAATGCTAACCCGGGTGCTATAGGAGGGGAGGCCAACTTCGGGGTTGATGCTATGGCTCCTCCCTACATGTGGGCGTGGAGTTGGTCCTGGTGAGTATGTGTCAGCAACGCGTGGGAAGATGGCCGGCTTGCTGGTGGAGGAGGTAACGTACCTCGTGGACGGCGTGGCGCCGAGTGGCTTGCGTCCTGCTATAGCCCTGATATTTTTTCCTCGTCCCTTGGTGGCGAGAGGTTGCCTGTGACGGTGGCACAGCGCGTGCATGAGTGTTTGGGCTGTCATGCTAAGGGGTGGCTTGTGGTGGGTGCGTTGCCTTGGTGGCTAGGTTTCTTGCAAGGCTTGGGACTGTGCTGGTTCGGTGGCGGCGGTGGGAAGCACTCGTTGCCGGCTGCACAGAAGCAGCTGGGTTTTGGCTGGAGGTGGCCGATGCGGATTAGGGCGTGAACGCAGCGCCAATGGAGCACGCACTACCCCAAGTGCATCTCGGGCTTTTGCCTTACAGTCTTGAGAGGCTATGCTGGCGTGAGCTGCACACTCCATTCATAGCTTATGAGTTTGCCTCTCTCGCGCTCTCGCCCCGGCCCTTCTCGAAGCGGTACCTCTGTGCTCCGTCTCGGCAGCTCGGTGTAGACTTTGTAGCTTGAGCATACTAGTAGCCTCCCTCGATGTGTCCGGAAACATTGTGGTATACAACAGTGCTAGAGAAAATGGAGAAGTCTACATTCCAAGGTGAACCTCGGTATGCAGGGTAATGTACATCTTCAAGTTGTCTAAATCTTATCTCCCTTGTTGTTTCGGAGCACATGGTAGATATACAACTCTTCAGACCACACCCATGCGCTCAGGCTCTCATAATCCATGACTGGTTCACATTTCTCCTTACCTCAATGCCTTTCTTTCAAATCATCAAGTCATAGTCTCCCAACTCATCAAGACCATCAAGAGATCAGTTCATCACATTACTGATTCATCGATCAACATCATTTCTCAATTCTCGAGGAAGATGGGGACGCTTGTTATAGGGACTTCTAAGCCACGAGGTGCGGTCTGGGTGGCTCATCAGTACAGTTTGATGGGATCAACTTCCTTCCATTTGGTACTCTCTCTCGACCGCGTAAGCTGAGAAATGGTCTGCCACCGCGAGGGACGCTTTCACGGCGAGGCTGCGTGTTCTTGTCAAGACTCAAGGACGATTGGGCTCGATGCCTGCAAGCTGGGCAGGGTTCTGCAATGGTATATACCCAAAGAAGTTCGAGCTTCTACAACACAAGCGCCAATACATGTGTTTGGTGGTGGCATATCGATGGGATAGGGGACGGAGTTGTCCAACTAAATACATTTTGAGGCTTTGTTTTCGGGTGACAGAGACCAGAACATCTTGAGAGCATGTGACAGAAAATTGAGTCCACCCCCGACGAACGAAATGAACGTCGGGCTTGTCCTCCCCAAACCCATGAGCATCGGACATGATATGAGAATGCCTCGCAACCTCCGATCTGTAATCCCAGGCCCCCTGACTTGGCAGTACATTCAAGATGTTGGTTGGGGTGGCTCCATGGACAAAGCCGTACACCAAATCGAACACCGCAACTCTGACAGACACCTTTCTTACCCAACACAAACCCAGACTCTTGAACTAACGTGGATACATATCTCCATGTCATTCTCATCTTCCTTTTCTTCTCCTTTATCTTCGTTCTTTTTTCCCCCTAAACCCCTCCCCCCCCCCCTTTCCTTTCTCTTCACCTTTCTCTTCACCTTTCTCTTCACCTTTCTCTTCACCTTTCTCTTCACCTTTCTCTTCACCTTTCCCTTCTAAAAGAGGGATGAAGCGTCCCAATCCATGGCTTCGATGTACGGCTTTTTTGGCCGGGGGGGGGCGGGCAAGGCAAGAGGGCAGAGAAGCAAGTTACACCTTGGCAAGTACAAGTCTGAGAGAGCTCCGGCAGATTTACAGACAGGATATCGTTCACATCATGAGAATACCTAAAATTAGCAAGGTATTCGTGCGTTTGGTGTTGAGTAGTAACGTGAAGGGTGTGCAACATCCATGGCACCACGATGGCACCCATCCAACTTTGAGCCTGGTGCTTTTCTTGCTCCAAGCATCCTATTTTAAAGCATTTAACTGTTGTGTGGCGAGTTACGCTTTGCTGCAATCCCTGGCTGGGTCTGTTAGTGTTAGGTATGTGGAAAGGCGATCTGATCCCCTACATCCCAGCTGTGAGCGCCCATGGCATCACACTGCCTGGTATCTGCCCAAATCTGAGCACGTTGCCAAATCAGACAAAATCAACAACCTCCCTCATGCCCATACACCAATCGCCCACGTGTCATTATGTGGGAATTGGTACGGGCTCAAACCGAAATAGGTCCCTTGTGAAAGTAAACAAGCCCCTGAGAACACAACCAACAAGGTGAGGCACTTGGCATCACTCAACTCCACAAACCACAGCAGCAACGACGACCCTCAAGTTGTCTCAAATATTACATTTCTCTATCCCACGCCAGCCTTCTTCAGGCCACTCACTAACAACAAGTAAGTCGTACCAAGCCGTGGTCAGTCAGCCGACCCAACCAACCATCCAAAAAATCCCAACCAAGTATATACAAATCAGAACGAAAAGGTATCATATCCCCCATCCCAAAAAAAATGCACCAACCCAAACCCAAATCCAGGAAGCCCCAGCCAAGTCCTCGCCGCGAGGCTCACCGCTGCCGACTCGCTGTTGAACCACCAATCCAGATTCCCAAAAAGTCCAACGTAAGATAAAAAGGCAGGGCAACCGCCCGCCCAAGAACGCCAGACACCTTCCCTTCCCTTCCCATCCCTTCGTCTCCCATTGAATAGAAAAAAAAAGAAGCTCAAAGCCGAAAGAGCCACTCTAATGCCCACCCACCCCTTTCGAAACAGAATATAAGCGGGGTGCTGATGGGAATGTTCTCCCCACACACACACGCATGCGACCTGCCAGTCGCTTTTTTGGTAATCCAAGCCTCGTACCCAGGAAGAGATGAAGATCGGAAGGTAGATGCGAGGAAAGAAATTAGATGGTGTTGAAACACACACACAGAGGGGGTATATATCGACCGCGCCGTAGCGGCGGGATTGTTGCACACATATCGTGTATCAGTGCGCATCTATGTTTTTGGGGATGGCGGATGGATGGTTGGATGTGCATCAAGACTGAGTCGGGCGTGTGCTCCAGATCCGAGGCGGAGCGGGAAGGAAAATCACTCGGCGAAGCTCCCAACGCCGGTCACTACATTGCCCCAGTGTGCCCGCTGTGACTGTGAGGTCAATGCCAGCCTGGGAGGCAAGCTCAGACAAGCCACAGGACAGCCGCCAGCAACGGCAGCGCTGTCGCCAGCATGGTCGACGAGCGCGACAACATGTTGGATACCGCGCTGGAGGGGATGACCGCGGCCGCGAGCGTCTCGTTGGCAAAGTCCGGTCCGCAGATGGTATTGACCTGCTTCGCGGCCGAGACATACGTGTTGGCGATCATCTGCCGGCGGTCGGCGGTGGCGGCCTGGTAGAGGGCCATGGTCTGCTGGAGGCAGTAGTTGCAGGCCGGGACGGTGGCGCCGGGCAGGGTCTTGTTGAGCGGGAGGAAGTAGAAGTAGGTAGTGCTCGGGTTCGTGAGGTTGGTGACGGCGTTGGCGTAGCAGTAGGCGCCCGTGTCCGGGTCCTTGAGACAGCCGGCGCTGTAGACGGGCGCATAGGCCATCATGGCCCGGTAGGCGTCCACGACGACGGGCGTGCCAAGCTGGAAGTCGGCCGCGCAGTTCTCCGAGGCGGTGAGGTTGCGGGCTAGCTGCGTGAGGTAGGTGTTGCAAGTGTTTGCATTGGCCGCGCATGTTGCGTCAAGCGTCCGGGTGATGCTGACCAGAGACTTCTGCGCTTCGAAGAAGGACTTGGATTTCTGTTGCGAGGGTTAGCTGGTGGGGCATCAAGAACATGGGCTAGATACTCACATCGAACAACATCGACAGGGGATAGCACTCCTTGAAGGTTGGATTTTCGAGGAAGGAGTCGATGAAGGCCTTACAGGGCGAGGGTCCGCCGTTCGGGGCCGGGGCGAAGGTGGCCGACATGCTGTCGAGGATGCTGGGAAGGGGGCTCGCCGACACGGTTGTACTCGTGCTCGAGCTCGACGGTGTTGACGAGCCCACGGCGATGGAGAATGTCGCGGTCAAGGAGCCGCTTGCCGATGACTTGGAAGACGCCGCGGTCTTCGAGGGCGCCGAAGATGTTGTCGATTCCGGCTCCGTCGTGGCCCGCTTCTGCACCCCCCGCCTCTGAATCTCGTGCTCCGAGAGCATCTCCCATCTTTGGCCATGTCGGTAGGGCGATCTGTGGTCGATAACCAACGTCTCGGCGGGCGCGGGAGGCTCGAGCGCGGCTGCCAGGGCGTGTGAAACGAAGCAAGCGAAGACGGCGAGTATCACGGGCCATGATGCCGGTTGCCGTCTGTGGATCGGTGGTAAGCGGGGGGCCGGCCGAGACGAGCGGCGAAGGGCGGTGTCGGCCGGGAAGGAAGCTGCAGCGGAACTCATTGTGTCGCAGCTGCAGGAGAGGGGCATGTGAGCCGGTGCAACATCACCCTGTGCAACACCTCCAGTATAACGAGTGACTGGGTTTCCGATTGTCCGGGTCAGACAGACAGATCGGCGTCCGGCGGATGCGGGACTGCAACCGTCTTTCTTTCAAGTCGAGATGTCCTTGACGAGTGTTGCAACCAAGCCTCGCCGCACGTCCTCGACCCTATTATACCGGTCCGTCCAGCTGTCTGTCCGGGGGCGGGCGGTCAGGGGATCCCGTCCACCAGGCACCGGGGAACGAGAATCGGATTCCTGTCGGAATGTTCGGTGTTGGGTGAGCCCAATGGGTTGGCCAATATGGGCGTCCGGGTAAATATACGCAGCGCCGGGCGGGAGGCGGCCGTCGCCAATGGGGCGTGACGGGCAGGCAATGGAAATTTGCGTGGTTATGCCGCCGCCGAGTTGGGAAAAGGAGACAGCTGGGCGACCGACGCGAGAGTGTTCTCTCCAGCGGGGCCTGCGTCTCTGCGTGATCTCGAGTGGCTGTTCGTGTGCTCGGGGTCTGTCGTGGGAGGTGCTCCGGTGACGTGAAGCGACTCGACTGGCGTATGTCCAAAGGCTGAGGACGTCGGGAGCCTGGAGCAGCAACGATAAAATAGAAACAAAACGCGGCACAGCGCAGCGGGCGAGAACACTCCCACAACACGATCTACTCCAGGGGTCCAGCTGCTGGACACCACCGGCCCGCCCGGGTGCCTTGGCAGAAGCCACGATCGGGGAGCCTGGGCCAATGGTGACGGGGGCTGTGCGCCAGGCACAGGGGGAGCTGTGGGGTGGAGAAGACGGCACCGCGGGCTGGGCTGGTTCGGGCAGTTGGGGCAGCCGTCTATTGAGTGACCTTTTCCTCTTTTGGTGGCACACCAACGCCTCGGCCATCTTGGCGGCGGGAGAGTGGTGGGGTTGTCTTGCATCGCCAACTGAGCAACATCGCGGTGGCATGTTGGTTATTGGGCGCCTGCAGAGATTATCGAAGGAACGGAATCAAGCTGACGTCAACACGTGGACGAAGTGTCTGTCCATCGAAGTGGACTAACGATGAAAGCATCAATGGTCCACCTCGTGTGGCATCGTTGAGAACCGCAGAGGCGTTTTGCGGCGCTGTCTGAGATGGGCCCATGGCACGCATGCGCTGACTGCCGCACCATCTCTGCTGTGCCAGCATTTTGGCGGTGCCGCAGCACCATAGAAAGGGATTTGAAATTCAAGTCGAGATGAAGTGCAATCATCGGATGGCGGGCCGGGCGCTGTGCGAAGGGCAGCCGAGCGGGTGACGCAGGTACAGATTGACTTCAGATTGAGCAGACGCGGCCAGAGATGGCCCAGGGCGGGCCCCAGGAACAAACTCTGAAATGAATTGGCACACCAAGGCAGGGACACTGCTGCTCCTGTCCGGCTCTTCGATAACAAGGTTCGATCTGTCATGTCATGGTTCTGGTTTTGAGGCCTTGGTGCCGAGGCGGTCCACAGGAGCAGGGTGCTAAAAATCTCGGGGTAAGCGAGATTTCGTCACCCACATTTTGGACTTCAGCATCGCTGCATTTGCTGCATTGGGGTTCAAGATTCGTGGGCTGCAACTGCCAGATGGAGCCCAGTCAAGTGCGGGCGAGGGAAGGAGCCAGCTCCGGTCGCCGGCCAGCACCAGCGCAGAACTGTTTGTTTCCCGTCGTTCTTACACAGTACATTCGATGGTGCCTGCCTGCGTCATGACCACGATGCCCCTGTTGATCAGCGAGTTTCCCACGTGCATGTCCCCTGTGATGGCCAGGAAGCAGCCGGATCGGCGAGGGGCAGCAATCATGCCAATCGGTGCCGAGGGGAAAAGCGAGAAATGGTGGGTCACATCATCAATTGCATCTTTGATTTATTGACTCCGCTGGTCCCACTGGTCCCACTGGGCTTCCCTTCCGGAATGCAACCATGGATTCGGCGGTGGTCTGGACTTGCAGCTACCCTCGCCGCCCTACAGGGCTCCACGAATGCCCGAGCGAGAGCATCTGGATCCTGGGCCGTCATCACCAACTGGCAACTAACCCTTCCTGCATTGCATGTCTTGGCAGATCCTCCAACGTTCTCTATGTCCAGGATGACGCAGGGTTCGACTCGGATTTTGGATGTTGGCACGAAGATGACTCGGGGCTGGTTGTTGCAAGCAGCTGCGGACTGGGAAACACAACTGTCTGCAGCCCTCCGAATCCTGGATGGAACCATCCAATCAGTCCTTCAACGGCCACTGCAACCGTAGCATCGTGAGACAATCACCATCGCGTGGGGTGAGTGACACCGCTTTTCTTTTATTTCCCCTCCGTTGCACGCACGACCCAGCAGCTCGCAGTGTGGTTCGACAATAAACAGCATGATGATTCCGAGAGCATCTCCTGGAGCCGTATCTGCAGGGCCCCCAACCTCTTCGCAACACGAGTGCATGGCTGTCTTGGTCGCCCCGCCTCATCACCATTATGCGCTGGATGCAAGACCAGAATAAGCACCGATTGGGTTGCCAGCAGCAGCCTGTCATCTTACTGTGTAGCCCCTCACCAGCGAACCGCCTGCATGAAGACTTGGTTGGATATAACATCATCCTTCGATATTACCACCATGCAATCTCTCCAGCCTTGCCAACGCAGCATCCTTCAATCAGCAAAACTTGAATGCAGGAGAGCGCCCGTTGCGCCTTGGCATGCTTCCTCGTTGCTGACAGGATGCTCCGAGATAATTACTACGTTCCTCGTCGTGTTGACATGCACGGCTTCTTGGCTGTGACCTCCTCCAATTCGAGAGTTCGAGTTGCCCTCTTGCCCGCGACGGAGGGAAGAGGCGGAAATTGTCTAATGTGTTGGCAGCCCTCATCAGTTGTCGTCCACCAACCTCCTTGCTAGAGACGCGCGTCTTGTGGAGAGAGGACGGTTGTGGAAACCAGGGCTCCTGTTTTGATGGTTGCAAAGGTACACCAGCACAAAGACTGGTTTCCTCGAGGGCAATGAACGCAGGCGAAACTCACAAACGGAAGATGCCTCCCCCCCACTCCCTCCCAACAGTCGAAGTCTACACAAAGGCTCCCCCGGGAGCGGCACTCGAGCCGGGGCATCACATCCCAACCTCAAAACACACTCGGGAAAGTTGTGGCGATCGAACACCGTCCCGAATCCCACGCCACTGATGACTCTTCCTTGCCCATCATCTCTTTGTAAACCGTAGACAGACATGCTGCGCCGAAGCAAGTACCGACATAATCAAAGCAGAAAACCGCGCACACCTTCCCATATCTCCCGCCACCCATGGTATCCCACCTTTCCCCCCGGTTGCATCGGGGGGGAAAAACAAGCCCGCTTATTTGGGGGCTGCCTACGCCAAGTAGGTATACGACCCGCCCTCCCGCTCGAGATAGTCCTTTTCGATGAGCCTGCGAAACGAACACACAATGTTAGCAAACCCCCAAAACCCCGCAAGTGTTCAGCGGGGAAGAGAGAGAATAAAAACTCACTTCTCGATATTCGCCTTGATATCCCCCGCGTCCACCGCTCCCCTGCTCTTGGTCTGGTTGATGACCTCGGCGACCAGCTGCGCGTGCGTCAGCGTCTTGCGGCTCTTCATGATGCGCACGATGGCCGCCTGCGTCTCGAACTGCCGGTCGGCCGCGACCCGCTCGTGCGTCTCGCGGTTCTCCTCCTTCGTCTCGCGCAGCTGGATCTGGTTGATCTTGACGCGGAACTTGGGGTCCGTGAACGCCTTGTTGACGGTGAAGGTGTCGGTGGGCGCCACCTCGCGGCCCTTGGGGTGCTTGGCCAGCACGCGCGCGCGGCCGCAGGCGAGGGACTGCAGCGTGCGGTCGAGCTCGCCGCCCTGGAGGCCCGTCGACTGCGAGATTTGGTCGTATGAGAGGACGCCAGCGGTCGGCGAGGACGGGTCGGCGTGCTCGACCTCGTTGAAGAGCATGAGGACCGAGGCCTGCGGGGCGCTGACGAGGAGCTCCTTGGGGCCGCGGTTGAACTGCGCGCGGATGGCGCAGTGCGCCATGTTGTGCTTCCACGTCAGGCGGCGGCCGGTGTGCTTGGTTTTGTAGTAGTTGTCGAAGGTGGTGATTTGCTCGAGGACTTCCTTGGGCAGGAGGACCTTGACGTCGGGGAAGGTGGGCCACGCGGCGGCGGAGAGGATGTTGACCGTCAGGTCGACGCCGCCGTTGTTCCGGCCTGTGCCCGCCAGCCATTCCTTGTACGATGCCATCTCCTCCTTTGCCAGCTCCTGATCCTTGAACATCTGCTCCAGGTTGTGCGTAAAGCTGGAGCCGCACTCGACCTTGAGCTTTGCGAGCATGCTCCGCTCGGCGTCCTGGCTTGCGCTCCGGCCTAGGAGCAGCCGCCGCGCCAGGTCTCTCTTGTAGAATGCTTCAAAGACGTCCTTGCCCTCGATGAAGCGGAACAGCTCAAGGCCGTGGTCCAGTTGCCGGTCCAACTCGGCATCCTCGTCGCCGGTGCTCGCCACGCCGCTCATCTCGGCATCCGCCCTGTCCTGGCTGTCCGAGAACAGCGACTTTGGGAGCGTCCTGAGGCCGCCGCGCAGGAGCATGTCGATGTACTTGGCGATCATCTCGCCGACCTTGGACGTGCCCGTGTTCCACGCCGAGGAAGTCTTCTTGTCGTTGACGAAGTGGCCGAACGCTTCTCTCAAGCCGTAGTAGAAGACGTCGTCCCTGGAAAACGCATCCCTTATCATGATGTCCAGCGACCGCCGCAGCTCCAGCAGGCGAATGACCATATCATCCCCGCGCTCGGTGTCGCAGACGATGGCGGAACCCGTCTCCCGGATGTAATCCTCCCAGGGGCCTTTCAAGCGCTTCTGCAAGCCAGACAGCTTCAGCAGCTCGTAGAGGGCCCTCGTCGACTCGACGTCTTGCGCCTGCAGCAGCTTCGCGACGCTGCCGCTGTCGAGTAGCTTCTCCGCATATTGTTCAATCAGAACGTGATGCGCGTCGCTCAAGAGCTGCCGCTTGGTGGTGCTCTCAAAGTTGTACCCGTCGCACCGCGCGGCCTCCTTCTCCAGCACCGCCGCAACCGCCCCGATGTAATCCTTAAGCCCATATGCCGCGCTCACCTCGGCAGCGAACTGCTCATAGTACCGATGCGACTCGGCCAAGAACGTCGGCTCAAACGACTTCCCGTACACCCCGCACAGCCTCAACATCCCGATCGCGTCCTTCAAGAGCGCCCCGTCCGCCCTCTCATCCCCGTGTCTCGCATAGTCCACCAGCCGACACACTCCCTCCAACACCGCCCGCCCCTGCGGCAACAACCCACCGCCCTTGCCCCCGGCCGACCCAAACACGGCCTTCCTAAAC